>Ga0209343_10005265_pt1 | contig 15776 bp, 14 predicted proteins | sample RifCSPlowO2_02_FD_184026 | JGI IMG/M metagenome (GOLD analysis project Ga0209343, IMG submission 184026) | Groundwater microbial communities from Rifle, Colorado - Rifle CSP2_plank lowO2_0.2 (SPAdes) (version 2) | ecosystem: Environmental > Aquatic > Deep subsurface > Groundwater | place... | reverse complement strand
CCGCCGTCCCGGCGGCTCCTGGGGCCGGCCAGAGGCCGGCGGTACCTTCTTCACTGCCTGGAGAGCAAGTGTTCGGCGATCTGCACGGCGTTCAAGGCGGCGCCCTTGAGCAATTGATCTCCGCAGACGAACAGGGCGATGGAGCGGCCGCTGGGATCGCTCAGGTCCCGGCGGATTCTTCCGACGAGAATGTCATCCTGGCCCGAAGCGTCGCGCGGCATCGGAAAATAATTCTCCGCGACGCGGTCCACCAGCCGGACGCCCGGAGCGTGGTGGATGATCGCGCGAACTTCGTCCGGCGTAATCGGCGACTCGCACTCAAAGACGAGCGATTCGGAGTGCGCCCGCAGCACGGGAACGCGGACGCAGGTGGCCGCAACCCGAACCTCAGGATCGTTCCAGATTTTCGCCGTCTCCCGGATCATTTTGATTTCTTCTTCGTTGTAGCCGGTGCAGGCGTCAATCGCGGAATTGTGGCTGAACAGATTGAACGCATACGGATGCGGCAGAATGGTCGGCTGGTACGGCTTGTCGTGCAGGTAGGCGTGGGTGGACTCGAGCAGTTCCCGCATCGCCGCCGCCCCGGCCCCGGAAGCAGCCTGATACGTCGTTACAATGAGCCGCCGAATGCGATTGACTTGGTGGATCGGCCAGAGCGGTGTGATGGCGATGATGGTGGAGCAGTTCGGATTCGCAATGATTCCATGATGCTCGCGAATCGCCTCGGGATTGATCTCCGGAATGACCAGCGGCACCTGCGGGTCCATCCGAAACGCGGAGGAATTATCCACGACCACGGCGCCCCGCTCGACGGCTTTCGGGACAAACGCCTTCGAAATCTTTCCTCCGGCGCTGAAGAAGGCAATGTCCACGCCCTCAAATTGGCTCTCGGTCAGCTCGTCCACGGTAACCGGCTGGCCCCGGAAGGGTAGCTGCTTGCCTTTCGATCTCGAGGAGGCCAGGAGACGCAACTCGCGGACGGGGAAATTCCGCCGCTCCAGGCATCGCAATAATTCCACTCCCACCGCCCCGGTCGCTCCGGCAACGGCTACAACTGGTTCCCGGCTCATCGTGCCGCTCCATCAGAGGTAGCCACGGCACGTCTTGTGTGCCGTGGGCTTTTCCCGGAACGTGCCCACGGCATAAAAAGCATGCCGTGGCTACCCCGTCCCTTTCTTTAAGTTCTTCACCATCTTGACATAAATTTCGACCGCCTGCACTAGCTCCGCCTTGGGAATTCGTTCGTGGTCCGTGTGCGCCACCCGGACCGAACCCGGCCCGAGCAAGAACGGCTGACCCCAATTGCTGAGCGCCGGAATGTCCGTGGAGAAGGCCACCACGACCGTTTCCAGGCCGTCTATTCGGCCGAGTTTGACCGGAGGAATTTCGAGTACCTTCTTGACCGTGACGAGCGTCCCCACGACGCGCTCGACGGCTTGCTGCAACTCATCGCCCGGCCCGACCAGCCGGTACATGACTTCGGCGCGGGCCGAGTCCGGGATTACGTTCGGAGCGATCCCGCCTTGCAGGATGCCGATGTTGTACGTGGTCCTGCCAAGCAAGGCGTCCTCGGGCAAGCTCATCGCTCGCAGCCGATAGAGCGCCTCGACTAATTTCTCCGTCGCCGACTCGCCGAGTTCAGGATAAGCCGAATGCGCCATGCGGCCTTTGGCTTCCATCTCGAGCCGGAGGACACCCTTAGTGCCGATTGCCAGCTTGTTTTCCGTCGGCTCGCCGTTGATGAGATAGCGAGAACCGCGCGGCTTCCGGTTGGCGGCCATCGCTCCGGCGCTGTTGCGCTCCTCGCCCACCAGGAACAGCAAGCCCACGTCGCGGACTCCCTCGGCGTGCAGGCGGCAAGCCGCCTCGACCTGCGCGGCCAGGATTCCCTTGGCGTCGCACGCACCGCGCCCGTAGATGAATTGTTCGTCCTCGCGGGAAGGGAAGAACGGCGGCACCGTGTCGAGATGCGTGCTCAGCACCACGTCGGGCTTTCCCCACGACGCGAAGACATTTGGCCTCCCCGGCTCAGCCTCTTCGAGTTCCACCTGCGCGCCGAGCTTGGCTAGATGGTCTCTCACGAACACCGCAACGTTCTTCTCGTTGCCGGTGATGGACTCAATGTCAATCAGTTGCCGGGTTAGCTCAGAGAGTTCCATGTCTTAACAGAGTGATCGATTGACGTATGGCGGAAAAATTGTATCACCATTCCTTACTTGTTCAAGATCGGCAGCGGCTAGCGCTCCGCGATACGCTCCAACTGTTCGAAAAAGCCGGGAAAAGAAACCGTAGCGGCTTCGCTGTTATGCAGTCGGCTCTCCCCCTTAGCCACCAAAGCAGCGACCGCGAAGGCCATGACGATGCGATGATCTCCGAAGGAGTCGAGTTCCGCGCCGGAGAGCGATTGCCGGCCGGAGATGGCAAATCCGTCCGGGAAGACTTCGACTTTCGCTCCCATGCGTTTCAAGTTTTCTGCGACGGTGGCGATGCGGTCGCTTTCCTTCAGGCGAAGTTCCTCGGCCCCGCGCACGATCAATCCGTCCTCCGTCTGCGTTCCCAAAACCGCGAGCACGGGGATTTCGTCAATGAGCGCCGCGACCATCTCGCCGTCAATTTGGCCGCCGCGCAAGCGGCCTCCGATGACGTGCAGGTCCCCGATTAGCTCGCCGGATGACTCGCCGAGATTGAGCACTTTGATTTGCGCGCCCATGCTGGAGAGGAAGTCGAGCAATGCGGTGCGGGTCGGATTCAGGCCCACGTCTTGCAAGTAAAGGTCTGAGTCCGGAAACAGCAGGGCCGCGCAGAGAAAAAACGCCGCCGAGGAGAGGTCGCCGGGCACAGTGAGCTTTTGACCTTTCAGCGGAGTGCCCCCGTGGACGGTCGTGATGCGGCGCTTGCGCTCGATCTCGGCGCCAAAGTGCGCGAGCGCGATCTCGGTATGGTCGCGCGTCTGGACTGGCTCAGTAACCGTGGTCTGCCCTTCGGCCAGTAGCCCCGCGAGCAGGACTGCGCTCTTGACCTGGGCGCTGGCCACAGGCAAGGGATAATCAATTCCGCGCAGCCGCGTCCCGTGAATTTCGAGCGGCGGCAGGTTGCCCTCCCGCGCTCGGATCGTAGCGCCCATCCGCGTGAGCGGCTCGATGACTCGCTTCATGGGCCGCCGCTGGAGCGATTGGTCTCCCGTGATGACGCTTCGGAATAGGTGCCCTGCCAGCAGGCCGCTCAGCATCCGGATCGTCGAGCCGGAATTTCCCGCGTCGAGGGCGTCTTTGGCGGGAAGAAAGCCACACAGCCCGCGGCCAGTGATGACGATTTTCTCTGCCGGTTCTCCGGTTTCGGAATCCACCTTGCGCCGCGCGGTCGCAACCCCTAAGTGTTCCAGGCAGTGGAGCGTCGAGGCGCAGTCGGCCCCCGGAGCGTAATTGCGGATCGAGGTCTCTCCTTCCGCGACGGCGCCGAGCAGAGCGTAGCGATGCGAAATGGACTTGTCGCCGGGCAAACGGACTCCCCCTGCGATCCTCCGGGCGGGCTGAACGCTGCGGTCCATCTCTCCCTTTTACACTGTTCGCATTCCAGGACGCAACTCTTGGTCTTGCAGGAGGATTTGGATCGTCTCACTCCATTCCTCAAGAGCATGGGAGGCGCGGAGGCAATGCTTTCGCGCATGGTTCCTGGGTTGGTCCGCTCGCTGGAGATGCCGCTTAGTATCTTGACGTCCGGCCTGTGCGATGGTATAGTTATTATTGGTGATGCTGGCAAAAAGCAGGTGGGGACCAGGGCGGATCGGGAAAGGCTGCCTACCGCTTCCAGACCAGCGTCTTAGATGCGAAAAGAAGTAAAACTCACCCGCGGGATCGAGACCCTTTTCGGCACCCTGGATGAGAATCTCCAGTTGCTGGAGAAGGCTCTCCGTTTGAAGGCCCACCTGAAGAACGATTCCCTTGAACTCGAAGGCGAAGCACCCGACATTGAGCGCATGGAACAGATTGTGGACGACTACGGCCAATTGGTGAAGGATGGTGTCTCCTTTGGCAACGGCGACTTGCGCGCCTATCTAAAAGTAGTGGTTGAAGATCCTGCTTCCAGCCTCCGGACCCTGGTAACCACCGGGCGACAACACAATTTTGGAAGGAAGTCGGTCGTTGCCAAGAGCCAGAACCAGCGGGCCTACATGGACATGATTGACAAGCACGACATGGTCTTCGGCGTCGGTCCCGCGGGGACGGGAAAAACTTACTTGGCCGTGGCGATGGGCATCTCCTACCTGCTGAACCGGCGCGTGCACCGGATTGTGCTGGCGCGGCCGGCGGTGGAGGCCGGTGAGCGGCTGGGCTTTTTGCCGGGAACGCTGCAAGAAAAAGTGGACCCGTACCTGCGTCCGCTCTATGACGCGCTCTACGATCTTCTTGAACCGGAGAAGGTGGAGCGGTTCCTGGAACGCGGAACGATCGAGATTGCTCCGATTGCCTTCATGCGGGGGCGCACCTTGAACGACAGTTTCGTGATTCTTGATGAAGCGCAGAACACGACCGGCGAGCAGATGAAGATGTTCCTGACCCGTTTGGGCTTCAACTCGAAGGCCGTCATCACGGGCGACATTACGCAGATTGACTTGCCGGAAGGGCGTCGCAGCGGTTTGTTGACTGCCATTGACGTGGTCCGCCAGGTTCCCGGAATCTGCTTTTGCTATTTCGACGAGCGCGACGTCGTCCGTCACCACCTGGTCCAGCGGATCATCCGCGCCTACGAAGAGTACTCGCAGTCCGGCAACAGCGCTTCGGGCGCTCGCGCCGGGCAGTCCGGCGAGTCGGAAAAAACAAACCCATAATTTCCAGTTCATCCCCAAGACGATCTTGTCTCTTTATGAGTTCTTCTTCCAACCTGGAATCTGACGACTCCGATAACGGCAGCCCGGCCCATCCCGCGGCCCGCCGTTGGACGCCTCCGCGAAGGACGGGTTGCGAAGCGGCAGAGGGCGTGCTGTTGCTCAATCGCCAGCGGACCACCCGGGCCGATTGGGACCTGGTGCGCCGTTTTCTGCGCCGCCTCTCCGCCGAGCTGGCGCCTTCCGGCTTCAGCGTCTGCCTGCTCTCCGACCGAGGCATCCGCCGGTACAACAAGCAGTTTCGCGGTGTGGATCAGCCGACCGATGTTCTATCCTTTCCTGTCGGCGGGCCGAGGACCGGCAAGCGGGAATATCTCGGGGACATCCTGATCTCGGTCGAGACCGCGCGAGATAACGCTGGCCGGTTTGGCTTGCGCCTGGAGGAGGAACTCCAGGTGCTGGCGCTTCATGGGGTCTTGCATCTGCTCGGTTACGACCACGAACGGGACCACGGCGAAATGGCGCGGCTGGAGCGCCGCTGGACCCGGCGGCTGGGATTGCCGCAAAGCTTGACGGAGCGCGCCCGCTCGTCGCGGTGAACTGGATGCATCTGGTACTCGCATTTCTGATCGTGGTGAGCAGCCTCCTGCTGGTGCTCTACTCCTATGTCAACCTCCTGTACAGTGAGAAGGGGCGTTTTCTGATCCGCGGCTCGAAGGACAACGTGGATTTCTTTGAAGAGCAGATTGAGCCGGCGCTCGGGATCAGCATGGAGAAGGCGGAACTGACGTTCCCGCTGCTCGTCCAGATGGACTTGATCCTCCTCGTGCTGCTGGTGGCAAGCTGGAACCTTTTGCTGCCGTTTGGGTGGGAGGCGCTGCTCCAGGTGGCCGTGTTCCTGGTGCTGGACGTCGTTCTCTGCGCGCAGGCGATCCCCAACATCCTGCTCACGCGGACTCGCGGGCAGTGGCTTCGATCCTGCAGGCGCATGTTGCGCATTTCCATCCTCGCGGTTTCTCCGCTGGTTGCTTTCAGCCAGATTCTGCATTCCCTGGCCAGCCTGGGAAAAGAGGAAGCGGAAATGGAGCAGCCCTCCCCGAGCGAGAACATCGAAGCGTTGATGCTGGCGGGCGAGGAGGAAGGGCTTCTCGAAAAAGGGGACCGCAAGCTGATTCAGTCGGTGGTGGAGTTCGGCGACAAGACCGTCCGCGAGGTCATGACCCCGCGTCCGGAGATTGTGGCGGTCCCGGCGGAAACCACCGCGGGCCAGTTGAAACAGATGCTCTCGAAGCGCCGCTTTTCCCGCATCCCCGTTTATGAGGGAGACCTCGACCAGATCCGGGGATTCGTCCATGCCATGGATCTGTTTGCGCTCAGCGACGCCGAGTCATCCAATCAAAGCGTGAAGCGATATGTGCGCCCGTTACTTTTTGTTCCCGAGACCAAACTGATCGCAGACTTGCTCAAGGAACTCCAGCAGACCACGCCGATGGCAATTGTTGTGGACGAGTACGGTTCGGTGGCGGGCCTGGTGACGGTCGAAGACATGGTGGAGGAGATTGTCGGCGAAATCCGCGATGAGCACGAGGCGCTGGATGCGGTCCCGCAAGGCGAGGGAGCTTATAGCGTGCCCGGGAACCTCGACCTCGACCGCCTCCAAGAGTTGTTCGGGGTGCGCATCGAGGAGACCGGGGACGCGGCCACCATCTCCGGTTTGGTGACGAGCGCCCTGGGCCGCGTGCCGGCCCCGGGCGAAATTCTCCAGCAGGATGGCCTGACATTTCAGGTGACCGAGGCCAATGGAAGACGGGTTGTCCGGTTACTTGTGTCCGGCCCCGTCGAAAAAGCGCCCGCAGAAAAACCCGCGCCAGGAATCTCTACGGAAGAAAATCCTACGGCCGGAAAGCCCGCGGCAGAAAAGCCCCCGAACGTCCTCCCGCCGTCGGATCAACCGCCCGGCGCGCGCAACCATTCCCGACAAGGCTGAGGAACCCCGCAGCGTCCTTTCCACCGGTATGCCAGAGGAACCATCGGAATGAAATGTCGAAGCGGTTTTGTCACGATCCTGGGCCGTCCGAACGTCGGCAAGTCCACCCTTCTCAACGCCCTGGTCGGCACGAAGATCGCCATCGTTACGGATAAGCCGCAGACAACCCGGAGCGCCATCCAGGGCGTGCTGACCCTCGACGGGGAGAAAAATCCTTTTGGCGTGACCATCCCTCCGTTGCCCGGCAACGAAGAGAACCCGGAGCCTTCTCCCACCGTTGCCCAGATCGTTTTTCTTGATACGCCGGGAATCATGGAACCCCGCTCGGGCCTCGACGAGCTGATGATCGAGGAAATCCGCGAAGCGATGGTGGAACGCGATTTGCTGCTCTTCCTGGTGGATGCCTCGCAACTGTTTGGGCCCAAGGACGAGAAAGCTCTCGATTGGGCCAAGGATGCCGGCCTGCCGTGCTTTCTCCTGCCGAATAAAATTGACCGGATCGCCAAGCCCGCCTTGCTGCCGCTGATTGATGAGTATCGCAAGCTGTACGAGTTTGCCGAAGTCATCCCCATCTCGGCGCTGACGGGCGAGAACCTGCCGCTGCTCCTCGAACGCATCCTGGCGTACCTGCCGGAAGGCCCGCTCTACTTCCCGCCGGATCATATCACCGAGCAGCCGCTGCGCTTCCTGGTCGGCGAGATCATCCGCGAGAAGATCATTCTCGAGACCCGGCAGGAAATTCCGTATGCGAGCGCCGTGGTCGTGGAGCGGTTCGAGGAAAAGGAGAACCTGACCTATATCGCCGCGGAAATCTTCGTCGAGCGCGACGGGCAGAAAGGCATCCTGATCGGAGCCGGCGGGCAGATGCTCAAACAAATCGGCACGCGGGCGCGAAAAGAAATCGAAGAGCTGCTCGGGCGCAAGGTTTACCTGGAGCTGCACGTCAAGGTCCGGGAAAGGTGGCGGGAGGATCGCCGCTTCTTGTCGGAACTGGACTGGCGGAAAATGGTGGGAGGGTAGAGAAACCAAAATTCCAAATCCCAAACTCTAAATCCTAAACAGAACCCAATGAGCAAAGCCCAAATTCCAAACCATATGACGAGCAAGAATGCCTTGGTCAGGGGAAAGCATTTGGAATTTCGGATTTTGAATTTGTTTAGGATTTAGAGTTTAGAATTTGGAATTTCTTCAGGAGAATGTGGATGCGCTACGGGGTCATCTTGACGGGCGTCGGGCCGATGGCCGATCCGGAGCGGTTGTGCCGCGCGGCTCGCAAGGCCGATCAGTTGGGGTTCCATTCGCTTTGGCTCTTTGAGCATGTCGCCTTCCCGACGCGCGTCTCCGAGGCGTACGAGAAATTGCCCTTTTCGCACGAGACGGCGTTTCTGGAGCCGGTCACGACGCTTTCCTATATCGCCGCCGAGACGCGGCAGATTCGGCTCGGGACGGGAATTTTGCTGCTCGCCTTGCGGCATCCCTTGCACGTCGCCAAGGCCATGGCTACGCTCGATGTGCTCTCGAAGGGCCGCGCGATCTGCGGCGTCGGACTCGGCTGGCTTGCCGAAGAGTTTGAGGCGCTCGGCATTCCGTTCGGCGAGCGCGTGGGGCGCGTTCGCGAAGGTGTGGAGGTGCTCCGCAAGATTTGGGCCGGCGGCAAACTGGCGCACCAGGGCCGCTATTATTCGTTTCCGGAAGTGACGTCCTATCCGTTGCCCATCCAGCGCGGCGGGCCGCCGATCTGGTTTGGAGGCACTGCCGACAGCGCCTTGCAGCGCGCCGTGGAATTAGGCGACGGATGGCTCGGGGTTTCGGGCCGTCCGGAAGTGGTCCGCAACTGGATCACAACGCTCCGGCAGCGCGCCCGGGAGTTGGGCAAAGATAATTTTTCCATCGCCGTCAGCGTCAAACCGGACGCTTCCAAGGAGGAGATCGCGCACCTCGAAACGATGGGCGCCGCTCAGGTCAATTTGATTTTTCTTTCCGGAGAAACCGAAGAGATCGAGCGCAAGCTGGACGCCGCCGCAAAACGGCTGTTCGGTTGAGTCCGCCAAATCTCCACCCGCCGTCATTTCTACCTCACGTAGCGAGAGAGGAACCTGCCCCTACACCAGTTTCAGGGTTGCTGCATAACAAACCGCGATGCTGTCATCCTGAGCGCAGCGAAGGATCTGCTTGTCTTTGAGGTCCGCAATCCGTTGCGGGAAGAGCAGATTCTTCGGGCCGACCAAAAGCGTCGGCCCGAAGAATGACGTCATCGGCGGCAACGGCGCTATACATCAACGGTGAAACCGCTCTTAGCTGCTCGGCGAGATGCCCAGCGACTTCAATTTGCGGTAAAGGTGGCTGCGTTCCAGGCCCAAGGATTCCGCGGTCCGCGTGATGTTGCCCTGGTTCTCTTCGAGTTTCCGCATGATGAAATCGCGTTCGTAGGCCGCGCGGGCCTGCTGGAGCGTGGTCGGCTCCGCCAGGGTCCTGCGCCGATGGTCATTCCGAAACAGGAACGAAGGCAGGTGTCTCCGCTCGATGACGGGGTGGGGATTCATGATGACGAGCCGCTCGATCAGGTTCTTGAGTTCCCGGACATTGCCGGGCCAATTATGGGCTTCCAGGGCTTCCAAGGTATCGGGAGAGAGTTCTTTCGGTTTCCGGCCGTAGGTGATGGCAAACTCGCGGAGGAAGTAGTGGGCCAGCAGAGGAATGTCTTCGACGCGCTCGCGCAAGGGAGGCACCCCGAAGGGGATGACGTTCAAACGATAGAAGAGGTCTTCGCGGAAGTTGCCCCGGGCGATCTCCTCTTCGAGGTTCTTGTTGGTGGCGGCAATGACACGCGCGTCCACGCTGACGGGGCTCGCCGAGCCCACCGGCTCAAACCGCTGCTCTTCGAGCGCCCGGAGAACCTTGGCCTGGGTCTTGAGGCTCATGTCTCCGACTTCGTCTAGAAACAGAGTGCCTCCGTCCGCCTTCGGGAACTTGCCGACTTTGTCCTCCGTTGCGCCCGTGAAGCTGCCTTTGCGGTGGCCGAAAAGTTCGCTCTCGATCAACTCCTCCGGGATGGCCGCGCAGTTGACCTCGACGAACGGTTCCTTGGCCCGGAGGCTGTGGGCGTGAATGGCGTGCGCCACGAGTTCCTTGCCGGTTCCGCTCTCGCCGTAGATCAGCACGCGGCCGTTGGTGGGCGCCATCAGGAGCAATTGCTGACGCAGCGCTTTCATGGGGATGCTTTCGCCGACGATGCTGTAGCGTTCTTCCAGTTGGTCGCGAAGCTGCCGGTTCTCTTCGAGCAATGATTGATGTTCGAGGGCGTTCTTGAGGACCAGCATGGTCTTCTCAATGGACAGCGGCTTCTCCAGAAAATCAAACGCGCCGAGCTTGGTGGCCTTGACCGCGGTTTCGACATTCCCGTGTCCGGAGATCATGACCACGACCGTTTCCGGGTGCGCTTCCTGAATCTGGCGTAACACCTCGAGGCCGTCCAGGTCCTCCAGCCACACGTCGAGCAGCACGCCCTGAAACCGCTCCGCCGCGAGGGCTTGCAGGCATTCTTTTCCCGTGGCGACGGCCAGGATGCGGTAGCCTTCGTCCTGCAACACGGCCGAGAGGGATTGCCGAATCCCTTGTTCGTCGTCCACGATGAGCAGATTGGCCTTCATAGCGCGAGAATCCGCGGGGAACCGTCGTTAAACCGACGGAATCGGCAGCTCGATGATGAAGCGCGTTCCCACGGGTTGGTTTTCTTCGACTCGAATCGTTCCGCTGTGCTCCGTCACGATGTGGCTCACGATGGCCAGCCCCAGCCCGGTCCCGCGCTCCTTGGTGGAGAAGTAGGGCAGGAAGAGCTTTTCCTTGTCTTCCGGCGTGACGCCGCAGCCCGTGTCGGAGACTTCGACCTCGACCACCTCCCGCTGGGCGTCGGCCCGCGTGGTGAGGAGCAGTTCTTTCACCAGGGATTGGTCCATCGCTTCGGCGGCATTGTCAATCAGGTTGACGAACACGCGGCGAAATTGCTCCGGGTCCACCTGGACGGGCGGCAACTCCGGCGACAGCTCCGTGCGGATGCCAATTCCGTCGAGGCGGCCGTTGAACAGATTCAAAGCGTTTTCGATAATCTGGTTCAAGTTGGCGGGAGCGGGCTGCGCCTGGGGGAACCGGGCAAACTGCGCGAACTCATCCACCAGCCGCTGCAAGTGCCCGACTTCCTGGCGGATCAGCGCGCAGGACTCTCGGACGACGCGGTTCAGCTCCGGAGAATCCTCCCGGATGCGTTGCCGGTCGAGCCACAGGTTGATTCGCTCCGCCGAGAGCGCGATGGGGGTGAGAGGGTTCTTGATTTCGTGCGCGACGCGCTGCGCCACCTCGCCCCAGGCGGCGGTTTTTTGGGCCTGGAGCAGGTCGCTCAAGTCCTCCATCACCAGGACAAACCAACTGGAGCCGGGCTGGGGGTCGGCCGTACCGGGCGGCTCCCCGGAGAGAGCCGAGACGATGACGGCCAGATTCAGGGTGCGGTCGTCTTGTTTGATTTCCAGGTGCCGGGTTGCCTGGCCCATTCGCGCAGCCCGCTTGAGAAGGTACCGCAGTTCCCGCCAGTCTTCTCCGGAGAACAGCTTGGAGATGTGGCCGAGTTCGCTTGGATCGCGGCCAAACAGGCGGCGGGCGGCGCTATTGCTGCCGAGAATCGTTCCCGTCCCGGAGACCGTGATGACGCCGCTCGGGATGCTTTCCAGGATCGCTTCCGTGAACTGGTGTCGCTGGTCGAGTTCCCGGTTCATCTGCTCCAGGTGAGCACGCGACTGCTCGAGCGCAGTGCGGCCCGCCGACAGTTGCCCGGTCATTTCATTAAACGAGCGGACCAGAATCCCCAATTCATCGGACGCTTTGGTCTCGATCCGGTAATGAAGGTTGCCGCGCGAGACCTCGTGGGTGGCTTCGGCCAGCGCCTGGATCGGAACCGTAACCTGCCGGGAAAGAAATAGCGCGAACCACGTGGCGATGAACAGAATCAGAACGGTCAGCAAGAGAAGAATCGAAAGATAGACGGTGCGCAGAGACCGCCGTTCTCTGCTCAGTTGGCCATACAAAATGCTTTCCAGGTCCAGGCGGGTGGCGCTTTCGGAGATCTTCGGGGGGAGCCGCCGCGCGGCCACGACGCTTCCTGTCTGACCGCCTGCCTGAATTGGCGCCCACGCGACTGCGTAGCTCTCCCCGCCGCCATCCAGGAGCCAGGAAACGATTCCTCCCGGCGCTGCCCGATCGGAGGACGGGGGCGGCGACGGCAAATCCAGCGGAAATCCAATCCCGGTGCTTCGGGAGAAGATGGTCGCCCCCTGCGAGTCCAATACACCGAAGAAGTCCAGTTCCCGGGGCGGGTTGGAGGACCGGAAGCTTCCTTCGAGTTCGGCGGCAACCGCCTTCCAGGAGGAGGCCGAAGACGGCATTTCCGACGCCAGCAACTCGGCGTCGGAAGCGGCGCGGTTCCGGGCGAATTCGCGGATTTCTTTCACCAGTTCCTGGGCGTCGCGGCTGATCGTCTCATACGGGCGGCTAAACCATTTGTCGAGCGTCCGGTTGAGCAAACTGTAGGAGAACAGGAAAAGGAAAAAGACGGGCGCCACCGACAAACATAACGCTCCGAATACCAGCTTGGTCCTGAACTTCGATCCGAGTTGGTTCGCCCGCCTCTCCAGGTAGAGCTTGAGGAGGCTGCGGAACAGGATGAAACCGAAAATGACGAGGCTCAGGAAAATGATCGTCGAGAGGACGAACAACAGGATAATCTCGGAGGAACCGCTCGGGCGGATGAAGGGAAGGTTCAAGGAGGTCAGCCCAAAGACGCTGACGACCAGCAGCAGCACAATCACGCTGGCTGTGATAATGAAGCCGGGTTTCATCCGCGGGTCGGTCATGGCAGCCCTCGTCCGGGCAGACGAATTTCAGTATAGCACGCCCTGCGAGGCCGGTTGGCACGGTCTCTGGCCGTACTGCCGAGGCGCCCCCTTGCGGGCCCCCGAACCAGTCTTTCACGAGGAAGGGTTCGCAGGCGGAGTTTGCTATACTCCACTTCCGCCGCTCTCATGAAAGCGCTTCTCATCGCCGCTGCCCGGCATTGGCTCAACTCATCCCTTGCGAGGTATATATTACTGGTATATACTATGCGAGGAGGTGCGCGAATGCCGAGGAATGTGATCGCCAAACTGTTTCGCAATGGTCGGAGTCAAGCGGTCCGTCTTCCGAAGGAGTTTCGGTTCGCAGGTGACCGGGTACGGGTTCGCAGAGTCGCCGAGGGCGTTCTTTTGGAACCGGTCATTTCCGATTCGGCCAAATGGTTCGCCGAATTAGACCGGTTCAAGGGAGAGCTCTTTCTCGACAAGGGCCGAAACCAACCCAAGACGCCGCGACGGGTGGTCTTCCGGTGACGTATCTGCTGGACACGAATGCTTGCATTGCGCTCATCAACGGCAAGCCTGCTTCCGTGCGAGCGCGGTTCCAGAAGGCCACCGAAGCCGGAGCGGAAATGGTTGTGTCAAGCGTTGTTGCCTCCGAATTGTGGTGCTGGGTCGCAAAAAGCGCACGTCCCGATGTCAATGCGGCGCGGATTGAGATGTTCTTTCGGGGGCCTGCGCGCTTGCTGGCGTTCGATGAGGAAGACGCGAAAACAACCGGAGTGATCCGGGCGGCCATGGAAGCGGCGGGCCGTCCCATAGGAAAGTATGACCTGCTGATCGCGGGGCAGGCGCTGCGCCACAAGATGACCTTGATTACATCTAATGTAAGAGAATTCAGCCGCGTGAAGGGCCTTGTGTGGGAAGATTGGGCGAAAGCTTGAGCGCGGGACGCTCCCACTCACGTTGGGAACCTGGATTTCACCCGGAAAACGTCAACATCAACAACCGGACATTCAGCAGGATGATGAACCCGGCGACCAGCCAGGCGAGTGCCTTCAGCCAGACGGGGTTGGCGAAGCGCCCCATCTTTTCTTTGCTGCTCGTGAACTGAACCAGCGGCACGATGGCGAAGGGGAGCTGAAAGCTCAGGATCACCTGGCTCAGAATCAAGAGCCGGTACGTCCCTTGTTCGCCCTGGAGCGCGATGACGATCACCGCCGGGATGATGGCCAGCGAGCGAGTGATCAGGCGGCGCATCCAGGGACGAATGCGAATTCGCAGGAATCCCTCCATCACGATTTGACCCGCGAGCGTTCCGGTGAGCGTCGAGGATTGCCCGGCGCAGAGCAGTGCGACGGCGAACAGCGTGCTCGATAGGGCGGTGCCGACCAGCGGGGCCAGGGTGGCGTGGGCCTGGGAAATTTCGGTCACGACCACGCCGTTGCGGTGGAACACCGCAGCGGACATGATCAGGATGGCGGCGTTCACGAAAAAAGCGAGGTTCAGAGCCACGGCACTGTCAATCAGGTTGAACTTGGCCGCGGCTTTGAGATCATTCTCGGTTCGATTCACCCGGCGCGACTGCACGAGCGCGGAGTGCAGATAGAGGTTGTGGGGCATGACCGTCGCGCCCAGGATGCCGATGGCCACGTACAGGCTTTCGTTGGTCAGGCGGGGATGCACCGCGGCGGAGAGAATCTCTCCGATCGCGGGTTTTGCCAGGATGATTTCCACCACGTAGCACAGGCCCACGATGACGACCAGGGAAACAATGAACGCCTCCATCTTGCGGATGCCGTAATTCTGGAGGGCCAGCAGGAGCAGGACGTCGGCCGCGGTGATCAGGACAGCCCACAGCAGCGGAATCCCGAACAGGAGATTGAGGCCGATGGCGCTCCCCAACACTTCGGCCAGGTCGCAGGCCACGATGGCGATCTCGCAGAGTATCCAAAGAGCGAAGGAGACCGGGCGGGAGTAATAATCGCGGCAGGCCTGCGCCAGGTCGCGCCCGGCAAACAACCCCAGCCGGGCCGAGAGCGTTTGCAGCAGGATCGCCATCCAGTTCGAGAGCAGCAGGACCCAGATCAGTTGGTAGCCGAAACGCGCGCCGCCCTCGATGTCGGTGGCCCAGTTGCCCGGGTCCATGTACCCTACGCTCACCAGGTAGGCCGGGCCGGCAAACGCCAGCAGCTTCCGGATCCAGTTGCCCGTCGGGGGGATGCCCACGCTTGAGAAAATTTCCGGCAGGGAAGGAGTTTCCGGAAACGGCGATGCAATCCCCGGCGCCGCAGCGTTTCGGGGAGGGGGATCGGAAGGTTGGTTCATGTTCGCGAAATATGAAACGCTCGGGTATCGAAATGATTAATCTGCATTAACGTTAAGGTTTAATGTAAGATAGATGACGGTGCTTGTCAAGGGAGTTCAGATGGCGACGATTGCCTCGGAGAATCTGCTCAAGGCGATTCTGGAGCTGGGCGAGAACGGGGAAACGGTGATTGCCGCGCGCCTCGCCGAATCGCTTCAGATTTCTTCGGCGGCCGTCAGCATGGCGCTGAAGCGCCTCCAGCGCAAGCAGTTCATCCGCATCACGAGCCGGCGCTCGATCCATCTGACGGAGCCTGGCTACCGGGCCGCCTGCGACCTGGTACGCCGGCATCGGCTCGTCGAGCGGCTGCTGACGGATATGCTGCAAATGCCCTGGAACAAGGTCCATGAGGAGGCGGAAAAACTGGAGCACGCCATCTCGCCCGAACTCGAAGAGCGCCTGCTCGATCTGTTCGGGAAGAGCGGGACGTGCCCGCATGGAAATCCCTTCACGCCCGCCCGGCCGTTTCGGCCGAGTCCTGGATATTTCCGCCTGACCGAGGCCCCGGAAAACACGCTCCTCCGGGTGGTGCGGATTGCCGAGCTGCACGAAAAAGAGAAGGAATTCCTGAACTCGCTGGCGGCGGTTGGGCTCAAGCCCGGAAGCCAACTGCGGGTCGTGCGCAAGACCTTTGACGGCATCCTCGAGTTGCGGGTCGGAAAGCAAAAGGCGGCGTTCTCCGCTCCATCGGGAGCTCGGATTTGGGTGGGGAAGGCATGA
>Ga0209343_10005264_pt1 | contig 15776 bp, 18 predicted proteins | sample RifCSPlowO2_02_FD_184026 | JGI IMG/M metagenome (GOLD analysis project Ga0209343, IMG submission 184026) | Groundwater microbial communities from Rifle, Colorado - Rifle CSP2_plank lowO2_0.2 (SPAdes) (version 2) | ecosystem: Environmental > Aquatic > Deep subsurface > Groundwater | place... | reverse complement strand
CCACGGGCTTGCCCGTGGAGGAATGAGCCCCCGCGAAGCGGGCAAGCGAAGCTTGTAAAGTTTGCAAGTGCCACGGCTTTAGCCGTGGGTATCTACAAGGGTTTTAGAAATTCTGACGGAAGTCCGCGAAACGCGAAAGTGCTTTTGGACGTACATGAGATCGTCGCGGTACAGACCGTTACATTTCGTCATCCGCTCAAGAGATAGTGGTCAATAAAAGTACTTCAAGCTGGGGATTTTTTTGTTTGAAGAGGATGAGAAAATTTGTATATGGAAGACAAGCCTGTGCAAGATGAAGAGAACCCGGATGCGGTAACGCCTGCGCCTGATCTTGGGGCAGTGCCGGTAGTGCCTGCTGCGGTAACGCCTGCACCGCAGGAGCCGGCGATTTCTCCGCAGTCTAATGAAGCCGCTGCACCTGCCGCAGCTGTTCCTACTGAAACGACTGCATCAGAATCAGTAACCACAGGGCAAGAGGAGGAAGAAACCGCGCCTGTAACGCTCGCGTCGCCAGAGCCTGTGGAAGCGGCTGAATCAGTTACGCCGACAAAATCGGCGGAAGCTGCACTGGCGGTTGAAATAGTGGGATCCGATTTGCCGCCTCACGATGCCACCACGCCTGCGACAGCCTCTACTCAAGAGCCGGTAGTGAAGGAAGCACAGCCCCGCAGTGAACCGCCAAGCGGCTCTGCTGCTGGGGTCGTTAAAGAAATTGAAAAGCCTTTGACCGACCAGGATAGGGATCAGATTTTTAAAGATAAGCTGAAGAGTAACCTTGAACATGCTCGCAGCCTGAAGCACGCCAAGTTTGAAGCGCACTTGCAGGAGATCGTAGACTTCATCCGTCAAAAAGGCACCCTGGTGACCAATCAGGATATTGAAGAAGGGTTGAAGATGCCGGATACCACCGTGACGGACCGCCTCAACGAACTCATCCGCCGCGCTATTGTCGTCCGCGTGGGTGCGCGCCGCCGCGCCAAATACAAGCTGAAGGAGGCGCTTTGACGATTGGCCGGAATGCTCTATTTCGGCCAATATTTTATTGATTTTTTGACACAAAGATGGGAGAATTGAGGCATGACGAAGGGTATTCACCATAGTACGGCGATTGTGTCTGATGCGGCCGCCGTGCATTTTTATACCGCGCTGCTCGGCAGGCCTTAAGGTCGTCGCGCGCATTTCGCAAGGCGCACGTCTTAATGTTATCGTATCTGAATTTCAATAATGAGCGTAAAGTAGCGTGTCATGCCGCACCAAGGAGCTTCTATACCCCGTCAGTAGAAGCCACTTTTCGCCAAAACAACGCCAGTTTACGCTACTACAGTGCCGGGCTTAATTTATAGTATTTCGCACATCGCACATGGAATTAATTATCGTTTTTTTCGTATTTACCCTGGCAGGGCTTGTCGGCGCGCTCACGGGATTCGGGGTCGCGACGGTGGCCATGATACTCCTGCCATTCTTCCTCCCCCTTTCTCTCGCGCTGCCGGTCGTGGCCATGGCGTCTACGCTCGCCACCGGCATCATCGCGGTGCGCACGGCGACGCCCTCGATCGTGAGGAAAGTGGCACCCCTGCTTTTCGGATCCGCCGTAGGCGTGTCGTTCGGAATGCTCCAGCTTGCGCAGATGGACGAACAGACGCTGCGCATCATTCTTGCTGCGGCGCTCCTGGCGATCGCCGTGCTCGGCCTCATGCGGAAGCGCATCCATTTCTCGCCGCGCAAGCGCTATGGGCTTGTCATGGGGCTGCTCGGCGGATTTTTCAGCGCGTCGTTCAATATCCACGGACCCTTGGTTGCGCTGTATGCAGCGGCGCGGGGGGAGCATAAGCGCGAAATGCGCGGGCTCATCGCCGTCTACATGTTTCTTACCGGTCTCTTTACCGTGACCGGGCATGCGCTTGCGGGCAGAGCGACTATTGAAGTGCTCCGCTCCTTTTTCCTTGCGGTCCCCTTCCTGCTCCTGGGACTGCTTCTTGGGCGGCGTCTGTTTCACGTCTTTGAAGAGGACACGGCACGCCGCTTCGTGTATGGATTCGTAGGCGTCGCGGCGTTTCTTATCTTCGTGCACGCGGTGTGGTAATAGGAATACATAGGACATTATCATTTCGTAATACGCCTGTCTCCCAGGATCAGTTTTTTCGTTTTCGGTATCCTTATTCTTGCCGCCGCAAGGGCGCACGCGCGCCTGTATCCGCAGCCGCCGGAGCAGCGTGCGTCGCGCGTGTAATAAATTTGCGAATGTGAGGTACTATAGATGACCGGCATGCCAGGCGCAGGTAACCGCGCACGATCCTCTCACGTATGGAGCACCTCAATGATGAAACGCTCGCCCGCGCGGCGCAAGGAGGCGATGCCGAGGCGTTTGGCGCGCTCGTCGAGCGGTATCAAGCGAAGATGACGCGCTACGCCCGGCGGTTTTTGCGCACTGCCGAGGATGCGGAAGACGCCGTGCAGGAAGTGTTTCTGAAATCATTTGAGAATTTGCAGAGCTTTGACAGTGAGCGGCGTTTTTCTCCGTGGATTTACCGTATTGCGCACAACGCCTTCATTAATGCCTTGAAGAAAAAGGGCAAGGACCCGCTGCCGTTTTTCGATCCGGATACGCTCTTCCCCCATCCCGTGGCCGCGGAGCGCCCCGACCGCGATGCCGAGGCCAAGGAGCTGCGGGAAGCGTTTGAGCGGATATTCGAACGTTTGGACGTGAAGTATCGCGAGCCGCTGTATCTGTATTATTTTGAAGCATTAAGCTATCAAGAAATTGCCGATGTGCTGAAAATTCCCCTCTCCACGGTGGGCGTCAGGATTATGAGAGGAAAGGAATCGATGAAAACTCTTGGTGCATCAATCGGACTTGGCGTATGAACAATGCTCATCCTCGCTCATCAATCAAAGACGCGGTGCTGGAGAAGATCAGGCGCGGCGAGGTGCACATGCGCCCGCGGTGGCAGTTCGTGCTCAAGGGCGTACTCGTGGCGTTGGGCGCCGTACTCGTGGCGCTGGCGCTTCTCTATCTGGTGAGTTTCGTGTTTTTCGCGTTGCGGCAGTCGGGCGTGTGGTTTGTCGCGAGCTTTGGCTGGCGCGGGATGCGCGCGTTTTTCGTAGGGATTCCCTGGGTGCTCGTACTCGTGGCGCTTGTCTTTATTGTCGTGCTGGAAATATTAGTGAAACGCTATGCGTTTTCCTACCGCAAACCCTTACTCTATTCTGTGCTCGGGATTGTGTGTGCAGTGTTTGTCGGCGGATTTGTGGTGGCCAAAACTGCATTTCACCGCGGCATGTACCGCCGGATGGAAGGGCGGGGGCTTCCCATCGCGGGCCCTCTGTACCGCGCGTATGGCGTGCCGCATTTCAGGCAAATTCATCCCGGTATTATCGCTTCCACGACCCAAGAAGGGTTTATCATTATGAGCAGAGGGGGAGAGGAAGTAGTGGTGCGGGTGAGTCCCGCAACGCGCCTGCCGCTCGGGTATGATTTCATTATTGGCGATCCGGTGGTGATCATGGGGGAACAGGAGGGGGCGACCGTGCGCGCGTTCGGCATGCGCAAGATTGACGATGAGTTTAGAGAAGGATTTTATACGAGAGAAATCCCTCCTCCCCACATGCGCCCGTCTTGGTTCCCCCTTCAATCACGCGAGTAATTTGACGCAGTGATAATATGGTGCATACTATATACACCATTATTATTTCCCTCAATGTTTATGGCAGTTTTAGAACGTACGCAAATCTATCTTCCAACTGGTTTGAAGCGTCAGTTAAAACGCGCGGCGGAGACGGCCGATCGCACCTTTTCTGATGTGGTACGAGAGTATCTTGAAGCGCATGTTAAAAAAGAGACGCAGAAGCGGGAAAGTGTGAATCCATGGAATAATCTCCTGCGCGCGGCGCAAGAAGCGAAAGAAAAGAGGTATCGGGGTCCGGCTGATCTTTCTACCAATCACGATTATTACCTTTACGTCGAACCATACGAGGATAACAAGAAAAAGGACGTATGATCGTGTTTGCGGACAGCTCGGCGTTCGTGGCCGTGAAGAATGTTGCCGATCCCAATCATGAGGCCGTGTATAAGATATTTTCTGCATATGCCGGATCAGATACCGGCATCATGACGTCAAACCTTATCATTGCCGAGTCACTCACGGTCATCTCCCAAAAGGTTTCTCACAGGGCCGCGGTTGAATTCAGGGAGCAGGATCTCGCCGGCATACAAATCGTGCGGATTACGGAAGAGCTGGAGGGAAAAGCGTTTGAAATATTCAGATCGCTTACCTCCAAAAACGTCTCCTTCATTGATTGTGCCAGCTTCGCGCTCATGCGCGAACGTGGGATCACGACCGCGTTTTCTTTTGATGAACATTTCACCCGGCAGGGGTTTACGCTCTTGACCTCTCTTAGGGATGAGAAACCAAGTCAGTTGAGGCGATTTAGTTGACACGCCTGATAAGCGGGATATACTACACCTATAGTGAGTCCAATGAATTTCTAGAATATGCGTCAAGCACCACAATCTATGACCGGATATTCCGTAGAGGAAGTAAAAAAGCAGATGGAAGATTATCTTGACCTTTCTGAGCGGCGGTTGCGCGCGCGTCTCAAAGAAGCGTGGGAAAAGCATACCTTTGTCGCCACTCAGACCTATGGCCGCGAAACCACTCCTCTTCTCCGAACAGGCGCTCGTTGATCTGCAGCGGTTTGTTCGGTATTATGAGGAGGCATTTTTTGAATTGTACCGCGACAGCGGCGTGTGGAACGAGGAGCTTATCATCCAGAATTATCGTGAAAGTGCGCGGGCATTGTATCTCACCATTCTCCATGAGATAGAGAAACGGCTCGCGCAGTGGAAAGTGCTCGGACGAAAAACAACCACACAGCAGAAGGAGCTGTGTTTTTATGTAGGGGATCGTTTGGTGATCGTGCGCTACATCGACAACCGCAGGCGCCGCGTGAGGGTGGTGGCATCCATCGCGATAGACCGCAAACCGATTATTTTTTAGGCGGTGCGAAAGACTCTCGATGAAATTTCTATCTCCCAAAATATTATTGATCATTTTACCCCTTCTTGCAGGGGCGATGGGATTTGTTTTGAGCTGGCGGATGCATGCGTGTGGTAATGTGATTGCTACACGTGGAACGGGACCATATTGTGTAGAAGAATCTTTAAGTGGTGAGGAATTTCAAGGAGGCATCACAGACTCAAGGAACGCCTCAGTGAAAAGATACACAAACAATTTTCACGGCATAGAATTTACTTATCAGGACCCGGCAGGGGAAGTAGCAATTGATCATGAGCATAAAAATAGTATATTGCTGGCAAACCAAGCCTATTACGGCAGGGGAGATCGGAGGAGTGCACAATATATCCTTATTTATTTATTCGATCCGGGACAATGGTCTCCCACATGGGAACAAGACTTTGGTTCGCTAGAGAATTTTGTAAAAGCAGAACCGGTGAACGCTGGGTTTTACGGTGAAATTACGCAGTCTGACGCTTTTACCAATACTTTTGGTCTGGAGGTATTGAGGTTTCGATACCGCATTCAAAGTTCCGGGGAAAACACGACCGGCTACCTCATCAAACGTCCTCATACCAACCATCGGTATTTCGCGATTATAGGTGCCGGGAATATTCTTACTGAAGCAGTCTCATCATTTCGTATTCGGTAGTGTATGAAAATGTTATTCAGAAAGAAAATAGGATTTGTTGCAGTTATCTCAATATTGACCCTTGTCCTCTTTCTGACTGGTTGGTATCTCGGGAAACGATTTGCGCCGAAGCAATGCGATGTCGTCTTGAGAACATGTGATGAGATTCCTGTCCAAGCAGAATAAACGCTGACCACAATGAATGTGTCTTTTATCGACTGCACCAGCTTCGCGCTCATGCGCGAACGTGGGATCACGACCGCGTTTTCTTTTGATGAACATTTCACCCGGCAGGGGTTTGTGTTGTTGCAATAAGACGGTAGTGCAGGCGGGCTGTAGTACAAGGGGAACACACTGATGAGGATAATTTAAAAGGAAGAATAATGTGAATCAATTATGGATTACGAGCACGTCAAATACGTCACGCAAAAGTTGGAGAAGATCGCGAGAGACGAGGGGTTAAAAAACGTGGACGATATTTTCGACCTCTCTTCGTTTGAGAGCATTAAGGCAGAACTGGCCAGAGAGGAAACAAGCGTTCAGGAGTATGTTAACCCTGATGCCCTTGAACAGGAACAAAAAGCGTTGCTCCATGATATTCGCGAGTTCGTGCACGAGAGCGCAAAGTCCTTCAAGGAGGGTTTTAAGGATCTTCTCTGCTCGTATGTCTATGGTCCTCCGGACAGGAGGAGAAAAATATCACCAACCATCGTCGAGTTCTTAAGAGAGAAAAAGTTTGACGCTCCGTTATTTCAAATCGCCGACTCTCAAGCCGCGTGCGACATTCTGCGCGATTGCGGTCAGGAACCGGGGTTGGAGTATATCAAGCGCAGTATGATCGGCAGGCACCACTTTCTCGTTTTATTTCAACTCCCCAAGCCGGTTGCGCAGTATTGGTGGAAGGGGGGGGGAGGACTCATGGGGGGATGCGGCAGTGGACGTGCAAGAACAGGTGATTGAATGGGGGCATTTTTATCGCGAACTTGTACCAATCGTGTGGGGGCTATATGGATTTTATGAGAATGAATGTGGACTGAATTTCCAAAGGGTTAACAAATGTGGCGATCATGATCCGAAAAAATTCTACTATCTCTGGGAAGTATCTCATTAAATCAGGTACTCTTAAGCAAAGTAGGTTCCCCAATCCCCGCCTTATTTGTTTGGCGGGGTGAAATATTTTTGTCTGCTTTGCGTACTACTGTATGTGAGGGTCGAGGAAGCAAAGGGCCGATTGAGAGGATCTTTGCGTATCTCTCGACCCTCCACCACCCCGCATTTATTCCATCCGAAAACGTTGAGTACTCATACTTTCTGAACGCAGTGACGCCTAAGGCTTTCAGTAGTGGAATCCTGCAGGATCGTGGTCAGGATGAGTGCGGGGCACGTCGGCCCTTGTAGAACGAAAGAAAGATCTCATTTTCTTGTAGTAATGAATAGTGCGTACCTCCGACCTCCTCTCAACGTGTGGGTATGCGGTAAAAGGTCGGTAACAATTCAGTTAGTGGTTTAATTTGAAATACTACTATGAAAAAGGAAACAATCGCTTATGCAATAGCACCCGCGCTCGCCGTGGGGTTGCTCACCGCAGGGTTTGCTTCGGCGCATGGGTGGTTCGGAGGATTCGGGTTCACTGCCACGCCAGAGGAGATCGCGTCGCGCCAGACGCAGATGTTCCAGCAACAGGCTGACGTGATCGGCGCCACGGCGGATGAAGTGAAGAGTGCCTGGGCGTCGGGTACCTCGTTCCGCCAGCTTGCGCAGGAAAAAGGCGTGACTGACGAACAGCTGCGGGAAAAAATGAAAACGCAGCGGCTCGCGCAGATGAAAACGCATCTGCAGACATTGGTGGAGCAGGGCGTGATCACCCAGGCGCAGGCTGACCAGCGCTATACGTGGGTGAGTACCCAGGCGGAGAATGGAAAATTCGGTCGGGGAATGAAGATGGGGTTCCGCCACGGAATGGGATTCGGATTTTAAATTAAGGTATGCACCCCGCACTAAATTCTGCTCATGAACGTGAATATCGCGGTATGAAGTGCGCAGTGACGCCTTCGGCTCGATATAGATCATTTCATGAGTCGTGCATGGAATTAGTGCGGGGTAAAAGGTCGGCATAGAAAGTCTGAGGCGTTCTGCCTTTGCTCCGCCGCGGCGGAGCGGGACAGAGGCCTTAGTTTTTTGAGAGCCCGGGAGTGAGTATAATAGAGTATCTGTTGTGCAGTTCACGTATGTTCACTACACTCAAGTCAGCCATACTCGCGCATAAATTTATCAGCCTGTGCGTGCTCGCGGCGCTCGTTTTCGGCGGGCGTTATGCTTACCAGCGCATGACCGCCACGGAAGCGCCCGCGCGCTATGTGCTCGCCTCCGCCGCCAGGGAAACGCTTATCGTGACCGTGTCCGGCAGCGGCCAGGTCTCCTCGTCCAATCAGGTGGATCTGAAACCGAAGGCGTCCGGCGACATCATGACGCTTGCGATCGTCAACGGGCAGGAAGTGAAGGCAGGCGCGCTTATTGCCCAGCTGGATGCGCGCGAGGCGCAGAAGTCCGTGCGCGACGCCGCGGCAAGCCTTGAGAGCGCGAAGATTTCCCTGGAGAAGCTCACGCAGCCCGCGGATACGCTGTCCGTCATTCAGTCGCAGAATGCGCTTGCTCAAGCGCAAGAGTCAAAAGACGATGCACACGCAAGCCTTGTAAAAGCTCGCGATGACGGGTTTAACGCCATTGCCAACGCCTTTCTGGATATTCCGAGCATCATGCAAGGGCTTGATGATATCCTGCATGGCGATACGGCCGGCCTCAAAGGGCAAGACAACATCCAGGCGTATGCGGATTTGGTGAAAGAGCATGATGAGCGTACGCTCTCATACGCCAGCGGCGTCGAAGCGGATTACCAGAACGCGCGTGTTGCGTATAACAAGGCGTTCGACGATTACAAACGCAGTACGCGCAGCGCTGATCTTTCGGCGATTGAAATTTTGCTCGATGAAACGTATACGACCGTCCGTGCCATCGCTGAATCAGTGAAGAGCACCGTGAATTTTCTCAATTTTGTGCAGGATATCATGTTGCCGAAAAAACTGAAGGTGCCTGCGTTAACTGCGGCGTATCTCGCCAATCTTGACTCGTACACCGGGCAGGTCAACGGCCATCTTACCAGCCTGTTGAGCCTCCAGACCACCATCAAGAATGCGCGCGATACGATAGTCAACGCGGATCGGAGCATTGCCGAGAAGACCGAATCGTTGAAAAAACTCCAGGACGGCCCCGATGCGCTTGATGTGCAGTCAGCGAAGCTCACTGTCACCCAGCGCGAAAACGCATTGACCGATGCGAAAGAAAAGCTCGCGGATTATGTCGTGCGCGCGCCGTTTGACGGGCGGATCGCCGCGGTCAACGTCACGAGCGGCGATACGGTAAGCGCGGGCACCGCCATCGCCACGCTCCTGGCGCATCAGCAGATTGCGGAAATTGCGCTGAATGAAGTGGACGCGGCAAAGGTGAACGTGGGGCAGAAAGTCACGCTGACCTTTGACGCCGTCGAAGGGTTGGGCATTTCCGGCGAGGTGGCGGAGATTGACGCCATCGGGACCGTGTCCCAGGGCGTGGTGAGTTATACGGTGACGATCAGTTTTGACACCCAAGACGACCGCGTGAGGCCGGGCATGAGCGTGACGGCTGTGATCATCACCGATGCGAAGCCCGACGTGCTTGCCGTGCCGAACAGCGCGGTGAAAACGCAGGGCGCTATGAATTACGTCGAAGTGCTTGCCGGGACATTTACAGACGCGGACGCGGCGCAGGGGGTGATTGCGCCGACTGCGCCACGACCACAGGCGGTCGAGATCGGCATTTCCAATGACACGCTGACGGAGATTGTTTCCGGCGTGGGAGAAGGCGACTGGGTAGTGGTGCGCACGATTACTGCTGCGTCGCAAACCGCGCCAACGACTCAAACAGGCGGGAACGCTTTGTTCGGCGGAAGAGGAGGCATTGGAGGAGCGACGGGGGGAGCCGTAAGAATTCAGGGGAGGTAAGCGGTATGATTCAAGTGCACAATATCATTAAGTCGTATACCACCGGCAATGTTGAATTCCAGGCGCTCAAAGGCGTGAGTTTCGAGATACAGGACGGTGAATTCGTCGCGATTATGGGGCCGTCGGGGTCAGGGAAGTCGACACTGATGCACATTCTTGGGTGCCTGGATACGCCCACCAGCGGCACGTATTTGCTGGGCGGCAAGGATGTGTCGAAATTTTCCGACGACGAGCTCGCGGATATTCGTAAAGAAAAAATAGGGTTTGTCTTTCAGGCGTTCAATCTGCTGCCGCGCGCGACGGTCCTGCGCAACGTCATGCTCCCGCTGATCTATGACGGGACTCCGCGCGAGGGGCGGGAGGCGCGCGCGAAAGCGTCGTTGCGTGCGGTTGGGCTTGAGGAAGACCACTTTCAGCACCGCTCCAATCAGCTTTCGGGCGGACAAATTCAGCGCGTGGCCATTGCGCGGGCGCTCGTGAACAATCCGGCGCTGGTGCTCGCCGACGAGCCGACCGGCAATCTGGATACCAAGACCGGGGAGATCGTGCTCGGGACCTTCCGGCAATTAAACGAAGAGCAAGGACGCACCATCGTGCTCATTACCCACGAACATGACGTGGCAGCCCATGCGCAGCGGATTATTTTTGTGAAGGACGGGCTCGTGGTGGAGGATAAAAAAGTATGACTATTGTTGATATTATCCAGGAGACCAACTCGGCCCTTTCCGCCAACAAGGCGCGGTCGGGGCTCACGATCCTCGGCATCGTCATCGGCATTGCGTCGGTGATCGCTATGGTGTCCATCGGGCAGGGAGCCCAGTCCCAGATCGAGTCGAATATCCAGTCCATTGGGTCAAACCTTATTATGGTCATGCCGGGCACCCAGCGGGGTCCTGGCATGTTTGTCAGTGCGGGACGGGGTTCAGCACGGTCATTGAAGCTTTCGGATTCAGAGGCAATCGGTGCGGAGGTGGCAGGAGTGAAGGCGATCGCGCCCGAGGTTACTGGTCGTTATCAGGTAACCGCGCGGGGGACCAACACCAATACGCAGGTCGTGGGCACGACGCCGGCGTACCCTGCTGTGCGCAACGTGGAAGTGGAAAGCGGCGTCTTCCTGTCCGATCAGAACGTCAACAGCGCGAGCAAGGTGGCGGTCATCGGACCAGTCGTGCGGGACGATCTGTTCGGCGAGGGCGCGGACGCGCGTGGGCAGAGCATCAAGATTAATAAGATTGAATTTAAAATTATCGGGATCACGAAGAGCAAGGGCGGGTCGGGATTCAATAATCCCGACGACTATATTTTCATTCCCCTGACCACGGCGCAGCGATTTCTCACCGGCGACGAATACGTGACGACCATCAGCGTGGCGGCGGAGAGTGCAGGAGTCACCACGCAGGTTCAGGAAGGAGTGACGGGCCTGCTGTTGCAGCGGCATGACATTGCCGATCCCACGCTCGCCGATTTCTCGACGCTCAACCAGGCGGACATCATTGCCACGGCCTCGAGCGTCACGCAGACCTTTACCTTGTTGCTCGCGGCGATTGCGGGCATTTCGCTCGTGGTCGGCGGTATCGGCATTATGAATATGATGCTCACGACCGTGACCGAGCGCACGAAAGAGATCGGCCTTCGGAAAGCGATCGGCGCGAAGCGCGCCGACATCAGCGCGCAGTTTCTCGCCGAGGCCGTGGCGCTCACGTTCTTGGGAGGCGTGATCGGCGTCGTCCTTGGCTGGCTTGCCGCCACTGCCATTTCCCGGTTCGGCGGTCTGACCACCACCATATCTCTGCAATCAATTTTGCTTGCCTTCGGGGTGTCGGCGGCGATCGGGATCGTGTTCGGATTTTACCCGGCGCAGAGGGCGTCAAAGTTAAATCCAATCGACGCGCTTAGGTATGAATAACACAGTTGTCATCCCGCACCGAGATGCGGGATCTAGAAACAAATACAAACACACCTCAATTGATCTTTGAGTTTTTATTTTTCTGGATTCCCGCCTGCGCGGGAATGACAGATAATATAATAACATTCATATGTCCAAAGCACTTCCTATCATCATAGCCGTAATCGTGGCAGGCGCCGGAGGGTTTTTCGGCGGGATGCAGTATCAGAAAACCCGTCTCAATTCTGCGCGGAAAAATTTTGTCGGTCAGAATCTTACGCAGGAACAGCGCGATCAGATGCGCCAGCAGTTTGCGAACGGTCAGGGCGGCGGGTTCGCGGGCGGTTCAGGCGCGAGAGGAGGCGCGCGCGCAAACGCCGCCGCCGCCGCAGGAGAAATTATCGCGAAAGATGACATGAGCATCACCGTGAAGCTCCAGGGTGGCGGATCTGCCTCGCCTGACCCGTCTCGACAAGGCCGCGCCGAGGCGGACGGCAGTCAAGGCGGGTCGAAAATCGTGTTTTACTCCGGCAGCACTGAAGTCGGAAAGTTTGAGCAGGGAACCGCGGACGATCTTGCCGTGGGCAAGAATGTGTGGGTGACCGGCACGGCCAACGACGATGGCTCGTTGACCGCGCAGAATATTCAGATAAGACCCGCATTACCACAACCGTAAGGGCAGTAAACTCCGCCATGAATGGCGGGGCTTTCTATCGGAGTAAACGTTTCAAATACAAAAGAGCCGGCACCCGTCGGCTCACTTTGATTTTCCTCTGTTTTTGTGGGATTATTACAATAATCAAGTTCATTTCAGGGTTTATTCACGTTTATATCAATCGCACTTCAAGATTCAACATTTCATTGGGAGTTTTTGCGGCGGTACTCGTCTTGATGATGGCGGCATTGAGAGGAAAACGATAACGCGGCAGGCACAACGCGCGCGCCCTTCGACCTCGACGGCACGATATTCAGGTCGCGCGTGCGGCGATGCGTGCACGATAGGTGAGCAAGTTAGTCAGATATATTCGCTTATGCCCAATCAAGCTGTGGATAACGGGCTTGCTTTTTTTTTTGCTTGTGGTAGAATAAGGGTATTAAAGGTTAGAAAGGTGGTATAAGGTGGTATAGTGTATTATTTTATATTAATATTAAATTTGTATGGAGAAGGATAATAATAAGGATAATAATAATGAGAAAGAAAAAACAATAAGAAGCGAATTCGTTGGAAAAGAAATCCAGGACGAAGAAAAAAAGTTGAATTTTGCGGGAAACTTTAAATGGACAAAGCGGATTTTATTAGCAGCAGCTCTTCTGTTAGCGGGTCGGCAGTTGGGCGAAAAATTTGGGTGTTTTGGACCAAATAATGAATTTAAACAAGAACAGGCTATTGGGAAAGAAGAGGTCCCCCCTCCTCCCAAAGGTATTGAACGGATACATCGGGGTAGATCCGTAGAAAGGGCAGAGATGGATGAGTCTGATTTCGAATTGTTAAGCAAGCACCTTCAATTCCCAGAAAACGTACGGAAAGACATACAAGTTGAGAAGGTCACAGCGCCAGAATCTTATGGTGCAAAGATTGACTTTTATATTGTGAGAAATAAAAAAGATGGCAGGGTCACTAATCAATTAAGGGTTTTTCGCGATAAAGAGAACGATGTGGTGGGGACGCGTCTGTCTTCATTTGGTTATGACAAGGCTAATAGATTCATAGGAAGTAGCGCGAGTGTTGGCGGGAATATCGAACAGATGACGGCCGTGAGATATGATGATAAAGAAGGGGGAACTCTTGTGGAGTATCATGATATAAAGAAGGGAAAGGTTTCATCGCGTCGACTGAATAGTGAGGCAGGGCAAACTGTTGAGGATGAGACAGGTGATGTTTCATTAAAATATGGCCGCGATGATATTACGGCTGTAGGTAAGGGTCAGTGGTAGTTAAGCTGTATCATCCGATTGAAGTGGTGCAGCGGAAAGTGAGACCGTTCATTTCGCTCTTCAAACAACTGTTCGGCATCAGGACGCTTCAATCAAAGGTCGGCAGGCCGCCTGAACTCTCCCCGGTGGAAGCGGTCACGTACGGCGTCCTCAACAAAAGGGGACGATCAAGACGAAGATCGAGGCGTGGAAGAATTTTGGACTCTGGAAACGCTGCTCATACGAGACCAACCAACGGGCTTGGTTATGATTGTCCGAGATTTGAGGGCGAATGAGACTGGAGTTTCGTAATTCATAGTATATAGAACTTCGATTATTTTTATCCCCACATTGAATTAGAATTTATGGCTGAACAAAGTAATAACGCTCTCACCTTCAGTCAAGTTCTCAAGGCACAGAAATTTTCCGCAGATGATGAGGAAATTATTGATAGTTTATTGAAGGGCGCGAAAGATCGGATCGAGTTTGAGGAACTATTAATTCAGAAACCAGAATTCATACGTCATTTGATAGATTTTTACAGAAGGAAACGCCATGCGATTGAGAATATTAGTAAGGAAGAATGGGAAAAGATTGTGGAGGACGAACTGAAGATGCTGGAAGCAGTGCAGGAAGATTAAGAATCGAATTTAATTAACACGGGCGGCTCTTCGCAGGGCCGCTTTCGTTATCTTTGTGAATATTTTAAGTCAAGTCGCCTTAAGGGCGGTTTTTTTGATATCCTGTGAGCAGGCTATGCGTATGAGGCAAAGAAATTCGCGATTTTCGACATTGACGGCACGATATTCCGCTTAAGCCTCACGATTGAATTGCGGCAAGTGCATATTGAAAAAAAGCGTAGTGCCTACTGACGCGGAAAGGACGCATGCGGAGTGTGCCAAATGTATATCTTACTTGACATAAAGTTAAACTTTATGTATCTTAGTAAAGTATGATCAAAAGAAAACTTTTTCACGCATTGCGGAAACACCTTTCCGGAAAGGAAGCGATTGTGGTGACCGGCATGCGGCAAGTGGGCAAAACGACGCTCTTGCGGCAGCTCTACGATGAAGTGGCGCATGACAACAAGCTGTTTTTGGATTTTGAAAACCCCTTGAATCGCCGCTATTTCGAATCGGAGGATTTTGAAGAAATCGTGAAGAACCTCAAAGAGCTCGGCGTCCGCACGGACGTCCGCGCATACCTGTTTTTGGACGAGATCCAGTATGTCGCCCAAGTGCCGTCGGCAGTGAAATACCTCATTGATCATTACGGATGGAAATTTTTCTTGACTGGGTCGGCGAGTTTTTATCTCAAGAACCTTTTTTCGGAATCCTTGAGCGGGAGGAAATACCTTTTTGAACTTTTCCCGCTCGATTTCGAAGAATTCTTATGGATGAAGAATATCGCCCGCGCGCCTTCCCGCGCGCCCGGAATATCCCGCGCGCGGCATCAAACGTGGCAGCGGCATTATGCGGAATACGTCGCATGGGGAGGATTCCCCGCGGTCGTCCTGAAACGCACGAAAGAGGAAAAGCGGCGCACGCTTGAGGACATCTTCACCTCGTATTTCAACAAGGAGGTCGGCCAGCTCGGCGATTTCAAAAATAATCGAAATGTGCGCGACCTGATTCTCCTCCTGCTCGCGCGCGTCGGATCGAAGCTGGATGTGCAGAAATTGTCCGTCGAGCTCGGCATTTCCCGCGCGACTGTCAAGGATTATCTCGCTTTTTTGGAAGGCACGTATATGGTGTCGCTCGTGCGCCCGTTCAGCCGCAATCGCGACAGCGAGATCCGCAGCACGCCGAAGGTCTATGCGTGCGACGCGGGACTGGTCGCCAATTTCGCGCGCGTGGATTTCGGCCGCATGTTCGAGAATGCGGTATTCCACCAGCTGCGGGCCAAGGGAGAAGTGAATTACTACCAGAAAAAGACAGGCGCGGAGATTGACTTTATCGTAGGGAAGAAGCGAGCGTATGAAGTGAAAACGATGGCATCCACAAGCGACCGCAATCGGCTGGCCGCGCTGGCGCGCGAATTGCGCATGCCGCATCGCCAGTTGATTTCGTATCAGTATGCGGCGTTGCCGCAGGCGACCTATGGGTTTCAATTGTAAGCGCGCGTCATTCCATCGTTGATATGAAAAGACTGGCCATTTTCGACCTGGACGGCACGATATTTATCGTATCGGAATTTCAATCTTTTTCGCTTACCATAGCCAAATTCTTTTCTATGGGTATCACCGTTATCCGCCACAGCACTAAAGGCTCGCTCGCCTTAGTGCGGGACTGCGT
>Ga0209343_10005263_pt1 | contig 15777 bp, 16 predicted proteins | sample RifCSPlowO2_02_FD_184026 | JGI IMG/M metagenome (GOLD analysis project Ga0209343, IMG submission 184026) | Groundwater microbial communities from Rifle, Colorado - Rifle CSP2_plank lowO2_0.2 (SPAdes) (version 2) | ecosystem: Environmental > Aquatic > Deep subsurface > Groundwater | place... | reverse complement strand
GGCCTTCTGGGCCAACTGGGGCGGCGGGGCGTGGAGGACCTTGCCGTACAGGACGTCGTCAATCACGTTCACGTGACCCCGGTACTTGAAGTGGGGAAACTCCGCCACCTCGTCGGTGAAGCTCACACCACCGGACGCCACCTCCTCAGCCTGAAGCTTCGTCTCGGCCTCGAGCCGTGAGTTGTCCTTGAACCACTCGGACAGGGTGGTATAGGTCTCGACCTGGGAGTAAAAGGGGAGCCGGTCCACCACGACCTTGAGGGACGGATCCTCGATGATGTGCTCCTCCAGCTCCGGCCGGTCCTTCCCCACGGTCTTCCAGATCCGGAACCAGAGGCGGTCGTGGCCGCCACCCACCATGATCTGGCCATCCTTACACGGGTTCACCGCATAGATGTTGATGGCCAGGTCCCAGTTTCCGAAGCGGGGCCGGACGCTTCCATCCATCCCCTGCCAGCCCCAGTTATAGTCAATGATCCGCATCAGCGCGGCCGTGCCGGTTGACTCGACGAACTGGCCGCGACCCGAGATCCGCTCGCGGTAGTTCAGGGCGGCCATGATTCCCATGGCAGCCGTGGTTCCTCCCACGTGATCGCAGACCCAGAACCCGGAGCGGGTGGGCCGGCCCCCGAAGGCCACCGGGGCCCCGGTGCCATGGGTGAAGCCGGAGGAGTTTTGCGCAGTCGGCTCATACATCCAGGGCCGGTCTTTCAGTGGTCCCCACTGCCCCCGCTGTCCCACCCAGCAGTACACCAACCGGGGGTTGATCCGGGAGAGCTGGCGGTATCCGATCCCCCAGGTATCGAACTGTCCAGGGGGATAGTTTTCGATCAGCACATCGGCGTCCACGGCCAGCTTCTTGAGCAGCTCCCGCCCCTCTTCGGTCTCCAGGTTCATGGTGATGGAGAGCTTGTTCCGGCACTCGTGGAGGAACTTGCCCCCGACCGCCTCGCCGGTCTCGCTGTCCTTGAACATCAAGTCCTGGCGACCGAAGGGGGTGTGCTTCCGCGTCGGATCCCCTCCGGGGGGCTCGACCATGATGACCTCGGCCCCGTGCTCGGCAAAGAGCGACGAGCACCAATGACCGATGTTCATCTTGATGGAGCAGTCAAGAACCCGGATGCGGTTGAGCTTCTCCTGCTTCTTGCCCACATCGCGCCAATGGACATTGGCCTCCAGCCACGTGGGGTATTCCCGTGCCGCCTCGCTCAGACCCTTGTAGACCTCGTCGGGAGTCGGTCGTGGCACTGCTGGCCACGGCAAAACGGGGATGTCAGAACTCTTGATTTCTGCCATGCTGTCTTCCCCCCTTGATGAGACAATTCCGGATTCGCGAACACTCGATCAGGAGCTGTGTCTCCTCCCCCCTCTCACCTCCCTTCGCCGTTCCCACCTGACATCTTCGACTTGAATAGCCTTCAGCGTCCGCTTCCTTTGGATGATCCAACGATGAAGCCGTCCCCTGCCGGGTGTCAGGTCAGGGCCTCCGCGGCGATTTCGTATCCCAGGCGCTGCGAGATCTTCGTGCCCGCCTCTTTGACCAGGGGCACCAGCTCGGTTTGGACGCGCTCCGGAGAAAAGCGCGAGACCGGGCCCGACAACCCCACCCCCGCGACGACCTTGTGGGAGTAATCCCGCACCGGAGCCGCCACGCAGCAGACCCCGTATTCCAGCTCCTCGTTGTCCACGGCGAATCCCAGGCGGGCGACCTCCGTGAGGTGCTCGCGCAAGCGGTCCAGGTCGGTGATCGTGTTCTCGGTGAGTTTGCGCAGGGGTTGGTCCTTGAACAGCTCCTGCAGGCGGTCCTGGGACTCGAAGGAGAGCTGCACCTTCCCCGAGGCCGTGCAATAGGCGGGAAGGCGATGCCCCAGGCGAGGGATCACCCGGACGGTGTGGTTGGTCTCGTGCATCAGGACGTACACCACATCTGTGCCATCCGTCACGGCGAGATAGGCGGTCTCGTTCGACTTGGCGACCAGCTCCTCCAGGATGGGACGCGCCTGCCGCCGCAGACCGAGGTGATGCAGGAAGACGTTGGCCACCTCGAAGATCTTGATGCCGAGGCGGTAGTTCCCGGTCTTTTTATCCTGCTCGATGTATCGCCGGGTCTCCAGGGAGGCGAGCAGGCGGAAGACATTGTTCTTGTGCAGGGTGAGTTTGTGGGAGAGCTCGGTGACCCCAAGTTCTTCCTCGTTATAATTGAACGCTTCGAGAATGTCGAGCGCTCGGTCTACGGCCTGCACGACGTACTCGGATTTTTCCTTTCGGCGATGCTCCATGCGAACGCCCTGTGGCAGGAGCTCCCCGGCCTCACCCTGTGGATTCCGTGTGGATGAGGTGTGGAGCAGGGACAAGAGAAGACCGCGCGTCCAGACAACCTGCCGCCGGTCCTGGGGGAGTTGGGGGATCTTTATAAAATATCGTTCTAAAGGTGTCAAGAAAAAAATGCTCGTTTCGGGGCTATTCTTACTCGGAGGGGAGGTATGGGAGGAACATTCGGGTTACTTGTATCTTTGGGATGGGCAAATTACGTTAGAAACAAAGCATAATCAGCTAGTTACAAAATCCTTGAGTCAAAAATACACTATGAAACGCTGATTCAATACCCGTTCTAAAATCGGTCAACTGTCCTGTGGTTTCCGATGGAATCTTTCGATTCCGTGTTTCCCGGCCCAATCGAAAACTGAAGAAGTAAAATGCCCATTGAATTTTCATACTTGGTCACAAAGGAACGTCTCCCAAGAATCCACAGGGGATCCCCTCCTCCCCGTAAGACGATGGAATCGTTGCCGTGACGAAGCGTGTCGGGCGGTCCTCAAGAGACCTTTGGAACCTTCTTCCAGTCCGCCAGGAACTTCTCCAGCCCGATGTCGGTCAGGGGATGCTTCAGGAGCTGCCGCAGGACCGCGGGGGGCATGGTGCACACGTGGGCACCCGCCAAGGCCGCCTCCACGAAGTGCAGCGGGTTCCGGAGACTGGCGGCCAGGACCTTGGTCGGATACCCGTAGTTCCGGTAGATCGTCACGATCTGCCGCACCAGGTCCATCCCCACGTGGCTGATGTCGTCCAGCCGCCCGACGAAAGGACTGATGTAGGCGGCGCCGGCCTTGGCTGCCAGCAGCGCTTGGCTGGGGGAGAAGCACAGCGTGACGTTCGTCTTGATCCCCTCCAGCGTGAGCTGCTTGACCGCCTTCAAGCCCTCGGCGATGAGGGGAATCTTCACCACCACGTTCGCGTGGATCTTGGCCAGGTCCCGCGCCTCGGCGAGCATCCCCTGGGAGTCGGTGCTCACCACCTCGAGGCTGATGGGCCCATCCACAATCCGAATGATCTCATCCACGATCTCGCGGAAGGGGCGACCCTCCTTCGCCACCAGCGAGGGATTGGTCGTGATCCCATCCACGAGGCCCAGACTGGCAAGTTCACGAATGTCCTTCACATCTGCCGTATCGAGAAAAATCTGCATGCCGCACCTCCAGGTCCCCCTCACCTCCGTCTCTCCCCCAGTACATGGGGGAGAAAATATAAGGGATGGGAGGGGGGTCAACCGGGCCGGGGGCCAAAGATCGCCGTGCCGATCCGCACCAGCGTCGCGCCCTCCTCGATGGCCACCTCGAAATCGTGCGTCATGCCCATGGAGAGCTCGGCCAGGGGGAATCCCTCCCCCTCCAGCTTGTCGCGGAGGGTGCGCAGGCGGCGGAAAAACGGCCGGCTCTGTTCGCGATCGGGCAGGAGAGGCGGAATGGCCATCAGACCCTGGATGCGCAGATGGGGAAGCTGCCCCGCGGCCTCCAGCAGCGGGCGGACGCTGTCCTCGGACGTCCCGCTCTTCGCCTCCTCAGCGCCAAGGTTCACCTCGATCAGGCAGCGCACCACCTTCCCTGCTTGCTGCCCATAGCGGTCCAGAACCTGGGCCAGCTTCAGCGAATCCAAGGAATGGATCATCTCGAAGAGTGAGACGGCGAGTTTGGCCTTGTTTGTCTGCAGGTGCCCGACCAGATGCCATGAGGCCAGGCCGGGAAGTGCGACGATCTTGTCCTGCGCCTCCTGGACCCGATTCTCTCCGAGAACCGCCACTCCTGCGGCGACGGCCTCCCCGATCACTTCCACCGGCATCGTCTTGCTGACGGCCACCAGCGTGATCAAGCAGGGCTCTCGCCCCGCGCGCACGGCGGCGGCCCGGATCCGCTCCTGGACACGGAGTAAGCGATCCCGAATGGTTTCGGCCACGACAGGATCCTCGCGTTGCTTCGTACCCTAACAGAGCACCCCGGCACTGTCAACGCGCCCGTGGATGCAATCCCCCATCGCAAGAATGGCTTCGGAGCGGACCGATTCATCCTCCGGGGTCCGGCCGGGGTTCACCTATTTCGCGCTCGTTCGCGGTCGAGGCCCGGTGCCGCGGGCGGTGCGCGGTGCGGCTCTTGTGGCGGACGGCCACGAGTTCGGCCAGGATGCTGGCTGCGATCTCGGCGGGGGTCTCGGCGCCGAGGCTGAGACCGATAGGGGCGTACACGTGCTGGATGTCCTCTTCGCCCACGCCCATCCGGCGCAGGAACTGGAACACGGCTCGGACCCGGCGCTGGCTGCCGATCATCCCGACGTAGGCGGCCGGCTTGTGGATGACCTGCAGAAGGGCCGCCTGATCGAAGGTATGACCACGCGTCACCAGGACGAGGTAGGTGTTTGGGGCGATCCGGAGGTCAGCAACACTCTTGGCGATGTCAGCGACGATGATGCGATCGGCTTCGGGAAACCGGGCGCGATTGGCGAAGGCCGACCGGTCGTCGATGACCGTGACCTCGAAGTTCAGGACCTTGGCCATCCTGGCCAGGGGGACTGCGATGTGCCCGGCGCCCACGATCACCAATTCATCGGGCGCCGCCAGCACCTCGAGAAAGACGGCCGCCTCGCCCGCCGCGCCTTCGATCGGCACGCCGATCCGGCGGCTGCGATTTCCGGCGATCGCCTGGGCCGCCCGTTCGAGGATCACCGACGCGCCCGGCAGCCTCTCGACGCCCTCCTGCCGGGTAGACCAGATGACCGCCCGAGTGCCGAGGGGGAAGCGGATGGGGTCCGGCGTTGTCACCAGCGTGGCCAGGACCACGGGCTCCCGGTCGTCCATGGCCCGGGCCAGGATCCCGGCGACGCGGATGGACGAGGGTCCGGGTCGGACTGGATCAGCCGGTAGCATGGGATCGATGAAGATCTCCATGATGCCGCCGCAGTTCGTGGGACTCTCCTCGCTCATCTCTCCCGTGAGGTCCACGACCGACATCATCGGCCGGCCTTCGGCCAGACTGCGGACAGCGTCCCACAGGACCTGCGCTTCCCCGCACCCGCCGCCCACCGATCCGGCGATCTGGCCCTCCCCCACCACGAGCATCTTGGCCCCGATCTCGCGCGGGGTGGAGCCACGGGATGCGGTCACCGTGGCCACGGCAACGGATTGACCGGCCTGCAAGAGGTCGAGGATTTTGCGGTACATCGGATACCCTTCAACCGCCAATCCCGCCAGGGGCGGGACAAGGGCGCCAAGGTCGAATCCGGCATAAAATCTTCTTGGCGCCTTGGTGGTTAGATGAATCGGGCGATTTCAGTGGGTGGGTTTGGGCGCCATGAAGACCAAGAGCGTAAGCGGCTCATCGGCTGTATTGGTCACGCCGTGTACCGCTGCCGCCGGCGCCAGGACCGCCTGGCCCGCAACCAGCTCCTGCTGCTCCTCGCCTACGCGCACGGTGGCCCGGCCGGCCAGGATGTAATAGATCTTGTCCGAGCCGGCGTGGGCATGGACCTTTTGTGCCTGCCCGGGTTTGAGGCAATACAGATCGAAGAAAAACCGGTCGGTCTCGAAGAGGCCGACCTTCTGCATCTTCTCGTCGGCAAACTGGACCTTGGCTCCCATGGTCACGATCTGCATGCGCATTCCTTCCTCTCGCGCATTCGAGGCGATCTGCCCGTCCTCCGTCGGCCTGGCTCACCCTTGCCCGGGCTCTCTCCGATGTTCTCGGAGGAATTGCTCCACCTCCCGGATGAGGTCGGCGCCGCCGGGCAGGTCGCTGGCTGGGACCCCCTCGCCCTCGGATGTCTCCTCCCGGGCCACCCGCTGCTCCAACTCCTGAATATATCGGGCCGCCTCCGGCTTCTGCGCCAGGATGCGGGCCAGTTGCCGGTCGTATTCCGCTGCGGCCTCTTCCAGCTCCCCCAGGTCCGTCTGCCACTCCAGGAATTCGAGGACGCGGCGCACCAGGGCCAGGATGGCGTGGGGATTGCTGACCTCGGAGACGTAATGGGGGACACTGGCCCACAGGCTGACCACGGGAAGTCCCGCGCGTCGGCAGGCATCATTCAGGGCGCCCACGATGCCCGTCGGCCCCTCGTAGCGGGTGGGGCTGGTCCGCAACCGCGCGGCGAGCTCCGGATCGGTGCTCACCCCCGTGACCTGAATGGGCCGGGTATGCGGCACATCCGCCAGGAGGGCGCCCAGCGTTATCACCATCGTCACCTGGGCGCGACGAGCCACCTCCAGGATGTGGCCGCAGAACGTCTGCCACTTGAGGTGCGGTTCGATCCCGATCCCGACGATCACGTCCCGGGACAGGGAGGGTTCCTGACCCAGGAAGAACTCGTTGGCCGGCCAGCGAATCTCCCGGGTCTGGGAGCCATCCTGAATCCGCACTTCCGGCCGGGTCAGCCCGAAGTGAAAGAACTCCTCAGGCAGGATCCGGGCGATGCATGGCGCCGACCAGCGCTGGGCCAGGAACTGCGCCGCGGACGTGGCGCTCTCGGCGGCGTCGTTCCACCCGGCGAAGGCCGCCAGCAGGACGGGGCGGCGGAGGCCGGGCGGAAGGTCCTCGAAAACCAGGGAGGAGGATTCGGCCATTGGGAATATCCCCAACTGCGAGGGTCCGGGGCGCGTCCCTCAGGTAGCCGGCGGAGACGTCGCGGTCGGCCTTCGTCCCATTCGGTAGCGGATCACGCCCGTCTGGTCCAGGGAGAACCACCGAACCTTCGTGCTCCCGTCCTGAGGACTCGCATAAATCGTGTAGGTGTTCAACGACGGGTCAGACGGATTCTCGGTGGACGTCAGGTCCAACTGGTACTTTTGGATCACCCGGGAGCTGGTGGTCCGGGTCGCTTGACCGCGCTGGACTGATCGGCGGCGGGTCCGGACGAAATTCACCGCATCCGGGACGAAGCCGGTCTCCTCCAGCTCATCAAAGTCGCCACAATAACCGGCCGAGTCGCTCTCCAGCCGCCATTCCTGTTGGCCCTTGTGGACCTCCCGGAGGTACTGGATGACCGCCACCTCCCGGGCCCGCTGCACGAAATTGAGATACGATGGAATCGCGATCGCCGCCAAGAGACCCACCACGGCGACCGCGATGAGCAGTTCGATGAGCGTGAAACCGCCCCGATACTGGCCGGGGACCTTGCGCCGTCGCATACGGAGAGCCCCCCGTCTCAGTTCGGTTCAGGCAATTCGGCCAGGATCCCCTCCATCTTGACCAGTGCCTGCTGGACCTCGGTCGGCACGCTGGTCCCCCCGATCCCCGCCTTCAGCTCCGCCAGCGCCGCCCCCAGGCGCCCCGCGCGCTCCCGGCGGACCATTTCCCGCTGGACCAGGGCCTCACCCACGGCATTGGCGGCCATCTCCAATTCTTTCAGCCGGTCCCAGCGGCGCAGGCGGGCGCGCATCTCGTACTTGCCGGCGGCGAACCCTTCCATCACTCGCTGGATATGATACGCCGGCCCCACGACCCGGTGGGTGACGAAGATGGACTGCGCCGCCACCAGGACTGCGACCACCAGGACGGCGGGCCAGAACCGCTTGTGCAGCTCCAGGACCTGCCGGGCGATCCAGAACTGCTGGTCCGGGTTCGCCGTGGCGGCGAATTCTTGCTGGAGGGGATAGAACATCAGAAAGCCGAGCAGAAGGGAGTAACCGACGATGAAGAGCAGGATCGTTGCCGCGACCCTCAACTGGTACCAGGGCTGGATGAGGACCTTTCGCCGACGGAATTTGGGCCATCTCTCCGCGACTGCTGGTTCGGCCATGCTCGTCCCCCCAGATACTTCCAGGTCCCCCTGAAGGGCCGCCGACCCCATCTCTTCGCCCACGCGACGGAATGCGTCAGCGACGCGTTGAGATCGGCGGCCGGCGCCGGACCTGCTCAGCCTACCTCGGTCGGGTTGTGTGGATCCCGCTCCCAGTCGTACCAGGAACCGGCGTAGTTGACTGCCGACGGGTAGCCCAGCAGTTTCAGCGCCAGCAACCCGACCGATGCCGACACCCCTGCATTGCAGTAGGTGATGACCCGCTTGTCCGGCGTGACCCCCGCCGCCTCGTGGATGGCGCGCAGGGCCGTCTCCCCTTTCCAGGTCTTGAACGGGCCCTCCCAGAAGGTGCTGATGGGGACGTTCACGGCCCCGGGGATCCGCCCTTTCCGCTCGCCGCGCCCTACTTCCCCCCGGAAATCGGCCGGTCCACGGCAATCAACGAGACGCATCCGCGGATCCCCGATGGCTCGCCGGACCTCGTCGCTGGCCGTCCGCCATTCCGCCTGCACCCTCGGCGTGAAGGGAGCCGGAGCGTGGCGCGGCACCTCGGCGGTGACCGGTCGCCCCTCTGCCGCCCACTTGGGGTAGCCGCCGTCCAGCAGGCGGACGGCCGGATGCCCGTAGTAGTTCAGGATCCACCACAGGCGCGCCGCGATGTGGTTGCCGTCGTCGTCGTATACGATGACCAGATGCTGGTCCCCGATCCCCAGCCGTCCCATCAGTGCGGCGAACCGCTCAGGCGAGATGACCGTCATCTTCACGGGGGCGTCCGGCTCCACGATATCCGTCAGCCACCCGACGAAGACGGCGCCGGGCAGGTGCGCCTCGGCATACAAGTCTCGGCTCTCCAGGTACCATGGCTTGGGGGCGTCGGCCGGCCGGATCACGCCGCGGATGTCCACGATGCGCATGGCGGGACCGGCCAGGTGGGCGGCCAGCCAATCCGTGTCCACCAGGAACGCATCTCTCCGAGGCGTTTCCGTCATGCTCTCCTCCGACACGCACGCCGCGTGCCCGATGCGCAGGCATCATATCGCGTGGATTCGGGAATGTGTCAAGGTGAAAGTCCAAGAGGTATCACGAAAAAACGAGGGGCATCGGCGCGGATGTGGTGCCCGGCACCGGGACGTTCAGGCTCGAAGGCGTCTCCTCATGGCGAACTCAGACTCCGGGGAACCCGGAGGGCGGGGCGAAGCTTCTGTGGATCTCCGGTTTTTACCAACTCACTGCAAGGGGATATCCTCAATCGAGGTCGATGTCGCGGACCGGCTTGGTGATGGGCTCGTCCTTCGCCTTCCTCAGGGCATCCTGGAACTTCCTGTCGAGGAGATTCTTCTTGCTCTTCTCGGCCTTGAGGGACTCCTCGAACTTGGCCTGTCGCTGGGCCGCCTCGGCCTGCAGACCCTTCACGGCCTCGGTCAGATCCCTGACCGTCCGCTCTTCGGGGGGCGGCTCGTAGGACAGGACCGCCTGCAGTTCCGGGTCCACCCGCAGCTTTGCCTGGCAACAGGGACAGACGACCTCGAAGGGTTCCTTCGCGTCCTGGCTCATAGCCGCCTCCGGCACTCTCCCCAGACCTTTTTAGCAGGAGGAGGTGCTGCGATCAAGCGCGAATTCAAACCGAGATACCAGGGGACTCGCCACTGCAACCAGGCCCTTCCCTCCGGCCGCCGGTGGGAGTATAGTGCCGCCCATTCGCCCAGGAGGGGACGTTCCGTGAGCCTTCCGAAGAAGACCCTGGACGCCCGGGCCATGGCCATGGTGGTCAGCCTGTGCTTCCTCTGGGGATTGGCGCAGATCTCCATCAAGGTGGCGAACCGCGGCGTGAGCCCCATCTTCCAGGCCGCGGTGAGATCCGTGGTAGCCACCCTGCTGGTGGCGGTCTGGGCCCGGGTCCGCAGCCTGCCACTCGTGCACCGGGACCGGACCCTGCTCCACGGGCTGGCGATAGGCCTCCTGTTCGGAACAGAGTTCGTCTTCATCTACGTGGGCCTGAACTATACGACCGCATCCCATGCCGTGATCTTCCTCTATACGGCCCCGTTCTTCGTGGCGCTGGGCGCCCACTGGCTCCTGCCCAACGAGCCGCTCACCGGCCGGAAGTTGGCTGGCCTGGTCCTGGCCTTTGCCGGGGTGATCCTTACCCTGTGGGATAGCCTCGGCCGCCCCACCCGGATCCAGCTGGAGGGCGACCTGATGAGCATCGCGGCCGCGTTCCTGTGGGCGGCCACCTCCCTCTACCTCAAGGCAGTCGTCCGGACCAGCATGACGCCGTCCCAGATGCTCTTCTATCAGCTCGGAGTCTCTGCCGTGCCGCTTTTCCTGATCAGTCTGCTCTTCGAGCCTCAATGGATCCGGGATCTCAGTCCGCTGGTGGTCCTCTCTCTCGCCTACCAGGGAATCATCGTGGCCTTCGCCAGTTATCTGGTCTGGTTCTGGCTGATCCAGGTCTACCCGATCAGCAGCCTGTCAGGATTCACATTCTTCACGCCGATCTTCGGGGTCCTGTTGGGCGGCCTGCTGCTCCACGAGCCGCTCACGGCAAAGCTGCTGACCGGCGGCGGGCTGGTCACAGGCGGGATGATCCTGGTGAACTGGCCGGAGAATCGGGCACGGGAGGCTTGAAAAATCACGGCCCGGTACGAAGGCCGGGCCGTGGAATCTCCGTCCTCGGGAGGGAAGGCTTTCTCGCCTCGTGGCTCGTGGCTCGCAGTTCGCGGCTCGTGGCTCGTGGCTCGTGAGGGAAGGCTACTTCCCGGAATAGCGGTACTCGAAGTCCTTCAGGACCCCCTGCGTGTCGAACCGGACAGTGAGCATCTCGACCCGCTCGGTCGTGCGGGAGAGCAAGCCCGAGGTCTGGTCGCGGGAATAGATGAACGTCTCGAGCCCGGGGGCTATCACGATCTCCTGCGGAATCCCGAAGAGGTCCCGCACCTCGGCCTTGGTGGTCTTGCCCTGGACCAGGCGCTTCAGGCTCTCCTCGTCGGCGATCCGGGCACCGGCTGGCCGGCGTGGCGGAGGAGGCGGCGCCGGCGTCGCAACCGGGGCCGGAGGAGGGGCAGGTTGCGACACCTCGGGCGGCTTGTCCTTGGAGCGGGAGAAGAGGCCGCATCCTGCGCTCAGCACGGCGAAGGAGACCAGCACCGCCACGGCCAGGGCGGTTCGGGATCGACGAGAGTGGATCATGCGAAAGGGTCCTCCATGAATAGGACACCCGCTGCAGGCGTATGGGGTAGAGGGAAGCCGGCGTCCCTTGCATGTCTCAGCGGGTGGGACAAGCCGGCCTCCCTCCGCCGCCCACAGTCTGGCCGGTCTTCCTAGCGATTTCCGTATTCGATCAGCCTCAACTGGTCTTGCCGCCCGCCCCGCACATGGAGAACGCGACGCTGTACACTCCCAGGATCAACGCGACGGCGTACAGGACGCGGGACGAGAAACCAGCCACTTCTCCCACTCCGAGCTTGGCCACGACCGCCAGGATCAGGCAAAGACCGGACAACGCAAGGCTCGCACACGCCAACCACCCGATCGCCTTCATGCTCCTGCCTCCTTTCCCCCCTCCAAGTGACGGCCTATACCCCCGACGCTCCCGGACACGGTCCGAGAGACCTCCCTCCCCCACAGAAACCCTCTCGACCAAGAGAGAACGCCAGGCCCCGCGCCCCCGCACTGAGAGGCCCGGGACCCTCAGGGCGATACCGGGATCGTCCAGCCGAACGGATCCTCCATCTTGCCGTACTGGATGCCGGTCAGTGTCTCGAAGAGCCGCTGCGTCCAGTCCCCGATCCGCCCCTGGTTGTGGTGTGGTTGCTTCAGCTCTCGCCATCCGGCTGGCCCATCGGTCTCACCCCTTCGGAATCGAAGACCCTCGTACGTGCTCCGTCCATCCGCCGCGGTGGAACAGGGTCCGGAGATAGACGCCGAGGCCGACGGCTGCCGCCGCCGAGAGGCTCCCCCGCAGCAACGCCCCCATACCGCCCGGATCGGGGTAGCGCAGGAACTCCCAGATCCCGTAGCCCAGGAACATGGCCACGGCGCTCCCGATCAGGATCTTGTGGGCCGTCAGGACGGACATGTCGCCCCAAGGGAAGAGGACTGTACGCCAGCCAAGTCTAGCGCCGCGGCAATCCCGCGGCGCTTTTGCTGCGAGACGCCCTCTCGTATGTACCGTCATGGCACTCTAGAACAGGCGACTCTGAACCGTCAACCCATTTCCATCCCAGGCGATGATCCGGACGAGCGTGCGTTGAGCCGCTCCCTCGGTCGCCGATGCCTTCCGGCCCACTCTCGTCTTTCCCCAGGCCCGTCGCTCCGCTTTCGCCATGCGGCTGCTGATTACGCTCACGCCGTGCCGCGGGAAGCGGGGCGCGTCACACGGAGAATCCCATCGCCCTGCGACGCCGTAAGCAAACTATCAAGGCCTGACCCCAAGTATGACCCCAAGTATGCATTCATGCCTTCTTGGTCAAGCGATCGATTTCCGCCATGTCGTCTGGCGTAAGCACCCAGTCAGTGGCTTTGACATTCTGCTCCACCTGTTCTGGGCGGGTGGCTCCGGCGATTACGCTGCACACTCTCGGCCGTGCCGCTAGCCAGCTAAACGCAAGCTCCAGCAAGCTGCGGCCTCGTTTGGCGCAAAACTCATCCAGACGCTCCACGATCTGCCAGTTCCCGTCTGTCAGATAGCGATCAGCGAACCTCTGCATGTATGTCAGGCGCGCCCCCTCCGGCATGGGCTTATTCCGCTTGTATTTACCGGTGAGAAGACCGCACGCCAGAGGAAAATACGGCAGTAACCCGAGCCCATATGCCTCCATCGCTGGCAGGAGCTCGCGTTCCGGATCCCGGACGAGCAAGCTGTACTCGTCCTGACACGAGACAAAGGCGTTGAAACCGAGATGCTTGGCCGTCCACAGCGATTCCACAACCTGCCACGCAGGAAGATTCGAGCACCCGATGTAGCGCACCTTGCCTTGCCGGATCAAATCCTCCAGGGCCCGAAGGGTTTCCTCGATCGGCGTCAACGGATCCGGCGTATGCAGCTGATAGAGGTCAATCCAATCCGTCTTGAGCCGCCGGAGGCTGGCCTCCACTGCCGAAAGAATGTAGCGGCGCGACGCGCCCTTGAGGATTCCCGCTTCATCCATCGGCATGCCGAATTTGGTCGCCAGGACGATGTCCTTGCGTCGATCGCCCAGGACCTGGCCCAGCACTGTCTCTGAGCCGCCACGCTCAGCGTACATGTCCGCCGTATCGAACAGGGTGATTCCAAGGTCGAGTGCCTTATACACGGTCTTGCGTGACGCCTCCAAATCGGCGCGCCCCCCGAAATTGTTGCATCCCAGCCCAACCAGCGACACCTGGAGGCCAGACTTGCCAAGCGTACGCTGCTTCATTCATCTCCCCCAGACTTGTGGTGATGTTGCAGCTTCAGTGGCTTTGCGCCATCCGCCCCCTCTTTTGGACTGAGGCGCCGAGATTGTCTTGCACCGCCGTATAGGAGGGGACGTTGCGGCTTTAGTGACTTTGCTGAAACAGTCCACTCTTGGGAAACCAATGTAGCTTCGCTGTCGCTGTCAGTTGACGGCAAGCCGCAGAAAAAGCCGGAGAGGGCCTGTAAGCCGGATTCTGTGACGTCCCGTTGCCGGGACCGGTGATCATTTCTCTCGATCCCGCATTACTGCGGGACTCTAGCGGCCAACCCGGGAGTCTCGGACGGGCCATCCTACCACCCCGCCGTTGCCGACGGGGACGCTCCCCTATTTGGCCTTGCTCCGGGTGGGGTTTGCCATGCCAGCCCCGTCACCGGGGCCGCGGTGCGCTCTTACCGCACCTTTTCACCCTTACCCCGGGCCGACCCTCGCGGGCCGGCCTGAGGCGGTATGTTTTCTGTGGCACTTTCCCTAGGGTCACCCCCGGTCGGCGTTACCGACCACCCTGCCCTGTGGAGTCCGGACTTTCCTCTGCCCCCGCCTCGCGGTGGGAACAGCGACCACCCGGCCCTCTCCGGCCGATGCCAGCATACCCCAACCCTGCTGGGGATTCAAGAAATCCCCATGCCTGCTTTGACCCCTCTCCATCCCCATGCTACATTCCCCGGCGACATGAGTTCGTCGCGGAATCCGGATCCGGCGGCCTGCCGCGTGATCATTCGCGGGGGCAACGACATCGCGTCGGCGGTGGCGCATCGGCTGTTCTCCGCCGGGTATCCCGTGGTGATCCTCGAGGCGCCGCAGCCGCTCACCCTGCGCCGGGGAATGGCGTACGCCTCGGCCGTGTACGAGGGGCGCGTCGCGCTGGACGGCGTGACGGCGGAACATGCCAAGACCGTGGAACGGGCGCTGGAAGTCCTCACATCCCACTCCGCGATCCCCGTGGTCAGCGGCAGCGCCGAGGAGATTCTGTCCGCCCTACGGCCCCGGGTCATCGTGGACTCCCGGCTGCGCAAGAAGGACCGCAGCACCTCCCGCCTCACCGATGCGCCGCTGGTCATCGGCCTGGGGCCCGGCTTCACGGCGGGGGTCGAGGCGCATCTGGTCATCGAGACGAACCGCGGGCCGAATCTGGGACGGATCATCAAGGAGGGGGAGGCCGACCCATACACCGGGGAACCCATCGAGATCGCCGGCCACGGCAAGGACCGCTATCTCTATGCATCCGGTCCAGGCATCTTCCGCACTCCCCTGGATCTCGGAAGCCACGTCGAGGCTGGCCAAGTGGTCGGTGACGTTGAGGGTGGGCGCCTCATCGCCAAGGTCAGCGGGATCATCCGCGGGATCGTGAAGGACGGCCTCCGGGTGCAAGCGGGCACCAAACTCGTGGACATTGACCCCCGAGGCGACCCCACCTACCTCTCGGAACTGTCCAAGAAAGCCTGGATAATCGCTGACGCCGTCTTGACTGCCATCCAAGCACATTCAACACCCGGCTAGACCACGACCCATCAACCCCTTCCTTCCATCTTTCCTCGCTCCAAACTTGATCCAATCCATTGCTAAGTCATCTGTTCGTAACTACCTGGAATCAATAGGATTTAACGCATCTGCAAAATCCACTTGACACGAATATTGGATTTAGGATATTAAGCGCTGCATACAAGCAGACATTCCCATACAGGTAACTCCATGAAGCTTCTTCAAATCCGCCTGAACCGCAAGAGCTTCATCCCCCTCTACTCCCAGATCTACACCGCCATCGCCGGCATGGTCCAGCGGGGCCAGCTCAAGACCGGCGATTCGCTTCCCTCGGAACACCAGCTCTGCCATCACCTCGGGGTCAGCCGGCACACCGTCAGGCAGGCCCTGACCCGGCTGGGGCGGGAGGGCCTGATCGTCTCCCAGGCCGGGAAGGGAACCTTCGTCGCCTCGAAGCCACCCGCGAAGCACCTGGCCATCGCCCTCCTCGTCATCGGTTTCTCGGAGCAGATCTACCAGAGTCGCCAGGGTGTGTACGGCAGTCTCGTCCGGGGCGTGGCCGAGGTGACGGCGGCGAAGGATGTCCTGTTCAACATCTTCCACTTTCCCCTGGGGTCCGAATTCGCAGCGTGCCTGGGCAGCGTCGAGCCCACGCTATACGACGGCATCCTGGTCCGCACCTACGAGAACATCCGAGAAGAGGATATCCGGGCCCTGGAGGAGCTGGGTCTTCCCTACGTGATCATCAAACGCCGGATCCCGGGACAATCTATCAACGCAGTCCTGATTGACGAGGTCAATG
>Ga0209343_10005262_pt1 | contig 15780 bp, 14 predicted proteins | sample RifCSPlowO2_02_FD_184026 | JGI IMG/M metagenome (GOLD analysis project Ga0209343, IMG submission 184026) | Groundwater microbial communities from Rifle, Colorado - Rifle CSP2_plank lowO2_0.2 (SPAdes) (version 2) | ecosystem: Environmental > Aquatic > Deep subsurface > Groundwater | place... | reverse complement strand
GTGCGGCTCAATTGGAGCATGCATTCTCTTTTGTGACAAAGGCTTATGAGGTGTTTTTATGAGCGAAGTCAAGCATTCACGCCTGATCATCCTGGGCTCTGGCCCCGCCGGTTATAGCGCCGCCGTCTATGCCGCCCGAGCCAATCTCAAGCCTGTGGTGATCACCGGCATTCAGCCTGGCGGTCAGCTCACCACCACTACCGAAGTGGACAACTGGCCGGGCGACGTCGAAGGTCTGACCGGCCCGGCCCTGATGGAGCGCATGCAGAAGCATGCCGAGCGCTTTGAAACCGAGATCGTCTACGACCACATCCATACCGCCGAGTTGCAGTCGCGCCCCTTTACCCTCAAGGGCGACAGCGGCACCTATACCTGCGATGCCCTGATTATTGCCACTGGCGCATCCGCCCAGTACCTGGGCCTGCCGTCGGAAGAAGCATTTTCCGGCAAGGGCGTGTCGGCTTGTGCCACCTGCGATGGCTTCTTCTATCGCAACCAGGTGGTCGCCGTGATCGGCGGCGGCAACACCGCCGTTGAAGAGGCACTGTATCTGGCCAATATCGCCAAGGAAGTGCATCTGGTACACCGTCGCGACAAACTGCGTTCTGAGAAGATCCTTCAGGACAAGCTGTTCGACAAGGCGGCCAACGGCAACGTGGTACTGCACTGGAACCATGCGCTGGAAGAAGTACTGGGCGACAACACAGGAGTGACCGGTGCACGCCTGAAAGACACCCAGACCGGTGTGACCAAGGATCTACCACTGGCCGGCGTGTTTATCGCCATCGGCCACAAGCCCAATACCGAGCTGTTCCAGGGCCAGCTGGAAATGCGTGACGGCTACCTGCTGATCAAGAGCGGCAGCGAAGGCAATGCCACTGCCACCAGCATCGAAGGCGTCTTCGCCGCCGGCGATGTGGCCGACCACGTCTATCGCCAGGCCATCACCTCGGCCGGCGCAGGCTGCATGGCCGCACTCGACGTCGAGAAGTTCCTCGACGACAACTGATAGCCCTAAGGGCGGTTCCTTAGCGACCGCCCTGCCCTCCTCCGGCCGCGCCTCATGCTGACCTGGCTACAACGCGATTCACTGGATTTTCCGCCCCTCGACAAGGCGCTGCGCGATCCCAACGGATTGCTCGCTGCCGGCGGCGACCTGAGCCCCGAACGCCTGATCCAGGCTTACCGCCACGGCTGCTTTCCCTGGTTTCAGGACGGCCAGCCGATTCTCTGGTGGTCGCCCGACCCGCGCACCGTATTATTCCCCGAGGAACTGCACGTCTCCCGCAGCCTCGCCAAGCTATTGCGCCAGGGCCGCTACCGGGTCACCTTCGACCAGGCCTTCGCCGAGGTCATCCAGGCCTGCGCCGCGCCGCGCAGTTACGCCGCGGACACTTGGATCACCACACCTATGCAGGCCGCCTACCTGGAGCTGCATAAGCGCGGCATCGCCCATTCGGTCGAAGTCTGGCAGGGCGAGGAAATGGTCGGCGGCCTCTACGGCCTGGCCATGGGCCAGCTGTTTTTCGGCGAATCGATGTTCAGTCGCGCCGACAATGCCTCCAAAGTGGGCTTTGCCACCCTGGTGCAGCACCTCAAAGCCTGGGGCTTCGTACTGATTGACTGCCAGATGCCGACACAACACCTGCACAACTTCGGCGCCAGAGCCATCTCCCGCCAGCAGTTTGCCGCTTATCTGAGTCGCCATCTCGACCAGGTCAATCAAGCCGACTGGGTTGCCTAGGCGAGTTTGCCTGCCTGGCATACACTTGAATAAGACTGATCCCGAGAGTCGATCATGACCGAGCTGGCCCGCCTGAAGTTTTATGCCACTCAGCCGCACCCATGCAGCTACCTGCCCGATGAACAAGCCACCACCCTGTTCCTCGACCCCAGCCAGCCCATGGACGCGGAGGTTTACGCCGAGCTTTCGGAAATGGGCTTTCGGCGCAGCGGCGAGCACCTCTATCGACCGCACTGCCAGCGCTGTACCGCCTGCATGCCGGCACGTATCCCTGCCGCGCAGTTCAGCCCCAATCGCCAGCAACGGCGCATTCTCAAGCGAAACCAGGACCTTCAGGTACGCCCGGTGCGTCCGACCTTCACCGAAGAGTATTACAGCCTCTACGTCCGCTATATCGAGCAGCGCCATGCCGATGGCGACATGTACCCGCCCAGCCGCGAACAATTCTCCACCTTTCTCGTCCGTGATCTGGCATTTTCCCGCTTCTACGAGTTCCGCCAGCAAGGCCGCCTGCTCGCCATCGCCGTCACCGACGTGCTGCCCAATGGGCTTTCCGCGGTTTACACCTTCTACGACCCCAACGAGGAGCGACGCAGCCTGGGCCGCTTCGCCATCCTCTGGCAAATCGCCGAAACCACCCGCCTGGGCCTGCACGCCGTCTACCTCGGCTACTGGATCAAGAACTGCCGCAAGATGAACTACAAGACCCAATATCGGCCGATTGAGCTCTTCGTCAATCAACGCTGGGTCAGCCTTATCTGAAGCCCTTGGCGCAAACCCCAATTTTCGGGCACAATGCACGCCGCTTTTGCCTGGCGCCAGTTGCACCGGGCCATTCATTGGATACCGAGGGCTTTACTGCATGTCGAAAGAAGACAGCTTCGAAATGGAAGGCACTGTCGTCGACACCCTGCCCAACACCATGTTCCGTGTGGAGTTGGAAAATGGGCACGTCGTTACCGCGCACATCTCCGGAAAGATGCGCAAGAACTACATCCGCATTCTGACTGGTGACAAGGTTCGCGTTGAGCTGACACCTTACGACCTGAGCAAGGGTCGTATCACCTACCGCGCCCGTTAATCACGCAGGTCAACCGCCAGGAGCCCGATCGGGGCAAAACGGCAGTTGACGGCAAGTTAACCCAGGCTGCAAATGAAAACGCCCGGCATTGCCGGGCGTTTTTGTTGCTTGGCGTTGTGGATCAGGCCATTTCCGCCGTGGTTTCAAAGTCGAAGGTCAGCTCGCCATCGCTGATATCGACATGCACCACGCCACCATGCTCGGACAACTCGCCGAACAGAATCTCTTCCGCCAGCGGACGCTTGATCTTGTCCTGAATCAGGCGCGCCATCGGCCGGGCACCCATCTGCACGTCGTAGCCCTGCTCCGCCAACCAGTTACGCGCCGCATCGCTGACCTCAAGCATGACCCGCTTGTCCTCCAGCTGCGCCTGCAGCTCGGTGAGGAACTTGTCGACGATGCTCTTGATCACCTCGTGGCTCAGACGGCCGAACTGGATAATGGTGTCCAGACGGTTACGGAACTCCGGCGTGAAGCTCTTCTTGATCACTTCCATGGCATCGGATGAATGATCCTGGTGAGTGAAACCAATAGAAGCCCGCGCGGCAGTCTCGGCACCGGCGTTGGTGGTCATGATCACGATCACATTGCGGAAATCCGCCTTGCGTCCGTTGTTGTCGGTCAGGGTGCCGTGGTCCATCACCTGCAGCAGCAGGTTGAAGACTTCCGGGTGAGCCTTCTCGATTTCATCGAGCAGCAGCACGCAATGCGGGGTCTTGGTGATGGCCTCGGTCAGCAGGCCACCCTGGTCGAAACCGACATAACCGGGCGGCGCACCGATCAGGCGCGACACCGTGTGGCGCTCCATATACTCGGACATGTCGAAGCGGATCAACTCCACCCCCAGCGCCTTGGCCAACTGGCGCGCGGCCTCGGTCTTGCCCACCCCGGTAGGGCCGGCAAACAGGAAGGAACCCACGGGCTTGTCCGGTGCCTTGAGCCCGGCCCGCGACAGCTTGATCGCGGTCGACAGCGAATCGATCGCCGCATCCTGACCAAAGACCGTCAGCTTCAGGTCGCGCTCAAGGTTGCGCAGCAGTTCTTTATCCGAGCTGCTGACATGCTTCGGCGGAATCCGGGCAATTTTCGCCACAATATCCTCGACCTGCGCCACATCAATCCGTGCCAGGCGTTTTTCCACCGGCTGCAGGCGCTGGTAGGCACCCGCCTCATCGATCACGTCGATGGCCTTGTCCGGCATATGCCGGTCATTGATATAACGCGAAGCCAGCTCGGCAGCTGCACGCAGCGCCTCGTCGCTGTACTCGATGCTGTGGTGCTGCTCGAAGCGCCCTTTCAGGCCCCGCAGAATGCCAATGGTGTCTTCCACCGAGGGCTCGACCACATCGACCTTCTGGAAGCGCCGCGCCAGGGCGCGATCCTTCTCGAAAATGCCACGAAACTCCTGGAAGGTAGTGGAGCCGATGCAGCGAATCTCACCCGAGGAAAGCATCGGCTTGAGCAGATTGGAAGCGTCCATCACCCCTCCGGATGCCGCGCCGGCCCCGATAATGGTGTGGATCTCGTCGATAAACAGAATGGCGTGCGGCCGCTTGCGCAGCTCATTAAGCAACGCCTTGAGGCGCTTCTCGAAGTCGCCGCGGTATTTGGTACCGGCCAGCAACGCCCCCAGATCCAGGGAGTAGACCACGCTGTCAGCCAGCAGGTCGGGCACCTGATTGTCGACGATGCGCTTGGCCAGGCCTTCGGCAATTGCGGTTTTACCCACACCGGCCTCGCCGACCAGCAGCGGGTTGTTCTTGCGCCGGCGTGCGAGTATCTGCGCGACCCGCTCGACCTCCAGCTCGCGACCGACCAGCGGGTCGATACGTCCCTGGCGCGCCAGTTCGTTGAGGTTACTGGCATAGGCATCCAGCGGATTGCTGGAGCTGGAAGACTCACCGCCCTCTTCGTCCTGCATTTCCTGATCGGTTTCGGAATGGCCACCATGACCCGGCACCTTGGAGATGCCATGGGCAATAAAGTTGACCACATCGATACGCGCAACACTCTGCTGCTTGAGCAGGAACACCGCCTGGCTTTCCTGCTCGCTGAAGATGGCCACCAGCACATTGGCCCCGGTCACTTCACGCTTGCCCGAGCTTTGCACGTGGAATACCGCGCGCTGCAATACTCGCTGAAAACCCAGGGTTGGCTGGGTTTCGCGCTCTTCATCATGCTGAGGAATCAGTGGCGTGGTGGAGTCGATAAATTCTTGCAGGTCATGCCGCAATTTATCCAGATTGGCACCGCAGGCGCGCAACACGCTTGCCGCGGCCTCATTATCCAGAAGCGCTAGCAGGAGGTGCTCAACCGTCATGAATTCATGACGCTTGGTGCGAGCCTCCTTGAAAGCCAGATTGAGGGTGACTTCGAGCTCTCGATTTAACATAGCTTCACCTCATGCCCAAGCGGCCGGTGTTAACCGTCCTTCTCTATTTCACAGAGTAGCGGATGCTGGCTCTCTCTCGCATATTGATTCACCTGCGTAGCCTTGGTTTCAGCAATATCGCGGGTAAACACTCCACACACTGCTCGCCCTTCGGTATGAACGGTCAGCATGAGCTTGGTCGCCAGCTCTCGATTGAGGTTGAAGAAAACCTCGAGAACCTCGACCACAAAATCCATGGGCGTGTAGTCATCATTGAATATGACCACTTTATACATAGGAGGTGCCTGCAATGCCGGCTTGGACTCCTGGACGGCGATACCGAAGGAATCGTCCTCATGCGCTGCCGGGCGATCCTGATTTAATGTTAGTCGAATCTGGCTACGTGCATGCATGGTGAATAGGGTTCATTGATGGGCGAATAGGAGATGCCAGGCAGAGTTTGAACGGCTTCGCAGCCAGTTGCAGCATTGCCTTGACTATCGGCAAAACAGTGTTACAAACAACAAATACCCTGTCAGGGGTATAAGGGGTTCCACACCACCAGCGCTCGGCCAGTCTATGTGTGGAATTTAAGTGGATGATACTCCAGTGATGGAGTCCTTTGCAGAGGGATGTCAGCATGGTTAGCGGTAAGGTCAAGTGGTTCAACAACGCCAAAGGCTATGGATTCATCGTCGCCGACGGTCGAGATGAGGACCTGTTCGCCCATTACTCGGCTATCCAGATGGACGGCTATAAAACGCTGAAAGCTGGCCAGCCAGTAAGCTTCGATATTATTCAAGGTCCTAAAGGGCTCCACGCCGTCAATATCAGCGCGGCGACTGCCGCCACTGACACCCCGACTGCGGTCAAGCAGCCCCAGGGCGCAACGGTAGAAGTCTGACTTACCGGGTTTATTGCTTACCCACAAAAAGGCCGGTCGATTGACCGGCCTTTCTTTATGGTCTGCCATCCCTGGCGACCACCCTACGGGCCGTCGCTCGCGCGACGTTAAAAATTGCTCCCTGCAATTTTTTATGGTCTACCGCCCCGTGGCGACCACCCAGGAGGTCGCCACCACGGGGAGTTAAAGCAGCTCGCTTACATATGCGAGATCAACGCATCGCCGAATTCCGAGCAGGACAGCAGCTTGGCACCGTCCATCAGACGCTCGAAGTCATAGGTCACGGTCTTGGCAGAGATAGCGCCATTGGTGCCCTTGATGATCAGATCGGCCGCCTCAATCCAGCCCATGTGACGCAGCATCATTTCCGCGGAGAGGATCAACGAACCCGGGTTCACCTGGTCCTTGCCCGCGTACTTGGGCGCAGTGCCGTGGGTGGCCTCGAACATGGCCACGGTGTCGGACAGGTTGGCACCCGGCGCGATACCGATACCGCCCACTTCTGCCGCCAGGGCGTCAGACAGGTAGTCACCGTTGAGGTTGAGGGTGGCGATCACATCATATTCAGCCGGACGCAGCAGAATCTGCTGCAACATGGCATCGGCGATGGCGTCCTTGACGATGACGTTCTTGCCGGTGCGCGGATTCTTGAACTGCATCCAGGGGCCGCCATCGAGCAGGGTTGCGCCGAACTCATCGGCAGCAATCTCGTAAGCCCACTCCTTGAAGGCACCTTCGGTGAACTTCATGATGTTGCCTTTGTGCACGATGGTCAGCGAGTCGCGGTCGTTATCGACCACATACTGCAGCGCCTTGCGCGCCAGGCGCTTGGTGCCTTCCTTGGAAACCGGCTTGACGCCGATACCGCAATCCTGATCGAAACGGATCTTGGTGACGCCCATTTCCTCTTTAAGGAACTTGATCACCTTGTTCGCTTCCGGCGAGCCGGCCTTCCACTCGATACCGGCATAGATGTCTTCCGAGTTCTCGCGGAAGATGGTCATGTCGACATCGCCGGGCTTCTTCACCGGGCTCGGCACACCTTCAAACCAGCGCACAGGGCGCAGGCAGACATACAAGTCGAGTTGCTGGCGCAAGGCCACGTTCAGCGAGCGGATACCGCCGCCGACAGGTGTGGTCAGTGGGCCCTTGATGGACACGACGTAATCCTTGACCGCGTCCAGGGTTTCCTGCGGCAGCCAGGTGTCCTGGTCATAGACCTGAGTGGCCTTCTCGCCGGCATAGACCTCCATCCAGGAAATCTTGCGCTCGCCGCCATAGGCCTTCTCGACCGCGGCATCAACCACTTTGATCATGACCGGGCTGATATCGACGCCGATGCCATCACCTTCGATATACGGGATGATCGGGTTGTTCGGTACGTTCAGGGATGTATCGGCATTAACGGTGATTTTGTCACCGGTTGCTGGCACCTGGATCTTTTGGTATCCCATGCTGGACTCCGTCTCGTGGTTAAAACAGTCATATCACCCGAGAGTAACTCACTTGAATCGGGCGAAACCATATGTTCGTTGGTCTTATGTGGCTGAGCATTCTGCGACGCGCTGCCGCAGTGGTATACTGCCGCGATGACTAACAAGTCATAAGGCGCAGGCTACTTCAGCGAGGTATCTGCCTCTTGAAACCGCCGAATTGCCACCACGATTCGCGCGGCTCGAAATGCTCGACACTCTACTGGTGCATCCAACATCACCGCGGCAAGACCTCGACTGCTGGTTCGTTCACACGAACCTCGGCGCCTACCTGCGCATGTCGGGCGTTTGTGCACGCTCAGCGAAGAAGAGAGTTAATTCCACATGTCCACCCCTTCGAAGATCATCTATACCTTCACCGACGAAGCCCCAGCCCTTGCGACCTATTCGCTTCTTCCTATTGTAGAAGCCTTCGCAGCCTCTGCTGGCATTGCCGTCGAAACCCGCGACATCTCTCTTGCAGGGCGTATACTTGCAAGCTTTGCCGACCAGTTGGATGCCGACAAGCAGATCGACGACGACCTCGCCAAGCTGGCCGTGCTGGCCACCTCGCCAGACGCCAACATCATCAAGTTGCCGAACATCAGCGCCTCGGTGCCGCAGCTCAAAGGCGCAATCGCCGAGCTGCAGGCCCAAGGCTATAACATCCCGAACTTCCCTGAAGACCCGCAAACTGAAGCCGAGAAAGAAGCCAGCGCCCGCTACAGCAAGGTGCTTGGCAGCGCGGTAAACCCGGTGCTGCGTGAAGGCAACTCCGACCGCCGCGCACCTGCAGCGGTCAAGGCCTTCGTGCGCAAGCATCCGCACTCCATGGGCAAGTGGAGCATGGCGTCGCAATCCCACGCCGACTACATGCGCGGCGGCGATTTCTTCTCCAGCGAACAGTCGATCACCATGGCCAAGGCCGGTGACGTGCGCATCGAATTCGTCGGCAAGAACGGTCAGGTCGTGGTCAAGAAGCAGCTCGCCCTGCAGGAAGGCGAAGTGTTCGACAGCATGTTTATGAGCTGCCGCAAGCTGCGCGATTTCTTCGAGAAGACCCTGCAGGACTGCAAGGAAAACGGCGTGATGTGGTCCCTGCACGTCAAGGCGACCATGATGAAGGTCTCCCACCCGATCGTCTTCGGTCACGCCGTCAGCGTCTACTACAAGGACGTATTCGACAAATACGGCGAGCTGTTCAAGGAACTGGGCGTCAACCCGAACAACGGCATCAGCAGCGTCTACGACAAGATCAAGTCCCTGCCCGCCTCACGTCAGGAAGAAATCCTCGACGACATCCACGCCTGCTACAGCCATCGCCCGGAAATGGCCATGGTCGACTCGGTCAAGGGCATCACCAACCTGCACATCCCCAGCGACGTGATCGTCGACGCTTCGATGCCGGCGATGATTCGCAGCTCCGGGCAGATGTGGGGCAAGGACGGCAAGCTCAAGGACACCAAGGCGGTGATGCCGGAAAGCACCTACGCCCGTATCTACCAGGAAATGATCAATTTCTGCAAAACCAACGGCGCGTTCGACCCGACCACCATGGGCAGCGTACCGAACGTCGGCCTGATGGCGCAGAAGGCCGAAGAATACGGCTCCCACGACAAGACCTTCGAATTGACCGAAAACGGCATCATGCGCGTCGTCGCCGCCGACGGCACTGTGCTGATGCAGCATGAAGTCGAAGCCGGCGACATCTGGCGCGCCTGCCAGACCAAGGACGCGCCGATCCGCGACTGGGTCAAGCTGGCCGTCACCCGCTCGCGCCAGTCCGCCACCCCGGCGATCTTCTGGCTCGACCCGGAGCGCGCCCACGACCGCGAACTGCAGAAGAAGGTTGAAGCCTACCTGCAGGAACACGACCTGACCGGTCTGGACATCCGCATCATGGACTACAACCAGGCCATCCGCGTAAGCATGGAGCGTCTGATCCGCGGCCAGGACACCATTTCGGTGACCGGCAACGTACTGCGCGACTACCTGACCGACCTGTTCCCGATCATGGAACTGGGCACCTCGGCCAAGATGCTGTCCATCGTTCCATTGATGGCCGGCGGCGGCATGTACGAAACTGGTGCCGGCGGCTCGGCTCCCAAGCATGTGCAGCAGTTGATCGAAGAAAACCACCTGCGCTGGGACTCGCTGGGCGAATTCCTGGCCCTGGCGGTTTCCCTGGAAGAAACCGGGATCAAGACCAACAACCCGAAAGCCAAGCTCCTGGGCACCACCCTCGACGCGGCCACCGGCAAGTTGCTGGACAACAACAAGTCGCCATCGCGCAAGACCGGCGAACTGGACAACCGCGGTAGCCACTTCTACCTGGCCCTGTACTGGGCTCAGGAACTGGCCGCACAGCAGGAAGATCCAGAGCTGCAGGCGCAGTTCGCGCCACTGGCAAAACTCCTTAGCGAGAACGAAGCAACCATCGTTGCCGAACTCAGCGCGGTACAGGGCAAGCCTGTGGACATCGGCGGCTACTACCGCTCCAACCCACAGCTGACCAGCCAGGCCATGCGTCCAAGCGCGACCTTCAACGCCGCGCTTTCCGCCCTGGTCTAAACACCCAGCGCCCCCGGGCGCTGCAACATCACAAACCCCGGCCTCCGCGCCGGGGTTTGTGCATTCAGAGCAGCAAGAATCAGGCTATGATCGCCTTTTTTCCTAACAGGTAGCATGTCCATGCAGTGGCAGCCGCATATCACCGTGGCCACGGTCATCGAAGACCAGGGCCGCTTTCTGCTGGTCGAAGAAATGGCCGAAGGCCGGGCCGTGTTCAACCAGCCTGCCGGGCACCTGGAGGCCAACGAAAGCCTGCTCCAGGCCGCCCTGCGCGAAACCCTCGAGGAAACCGGCTGGGATGTCGAATTGACCGGCGTTACCGGCATCTATCTATACACCGCGCCGAGCAATGGCATCACCTACCAGCGCGTGTGCTTTGCCGCCAAAGCGCTGCAACAACGGCCTGACTATCCGCTGGATGACGGCATTATCGGCCCGCGCTGGCTAAGCCGCGACGAACTGGCCGCACAACCCGAGCGCTGGCGCAGCGAGCTGGTATTGCGCTGCATTGACGATTACCTGAGCGACCAGTGTTTTCCCCTGAGCCTGATCCGCGATTAACGGCCGCACCTCTGCGCCTGCTAGAATCGCCCTCTTTTCAACCCTGTGCCCAGTATCCCCATGCCAGATCCAACTACTCAGCGCGTAATCGTCGGTATGTCCGGCGGCGTCGACTCCTCTGTTTCCGCCCTGCTGCTGCTCGAACAGGGCTATCAGGTCGAAGGCCTGTTTATGAAGAACTGGGACGAGGACGACGGCACCGAATACTGCACCGCCATGGACGACCTGGCCGATGCCCAGGCGGTGTGCGACAAGATCGGCATCAAGTTGCATACCGCCAACTTCGCCGCCGAGTACTGGGACAACGTATTCGAGCACTTCCTCGCCGAATACAAGGCCGGACGCACGCCGAACCCGGATATCCTGTGCAACCGCGAAATCAAGTTCAAAGCCTTTCTCGACTACGCCCTGATGCTCGGGGCCGACCTGATCGCCACCGGCCACTATGTGCGTCGTCGCGATATCGATGGGCGCACCGAGCTGCTCAAGGGTCTGGACCCGAACAAGGACCAGAGCTACTTCCTGCATGCCGTCGGCGGTGAACAGATCGCCAAGACCCTGTTCCCGGTCGGCGAGCTGGAAAAGCCGGCGGTACGCGCCATTGCCGAGAAATATGAGCTGGCCACCGCGAAGAAGAAGGACTCCACCGGCATCTGCTTTATCGGCGAGCGGCGTTTCAGCGACTTCCTCAAGCAGTACCTGCCGGCCCAGCCGGGCAATATCGAGACCACCGAAGGCGAAGTCATCGGCCGCCACCACGGCCTGATGTACCACACCATCGGCCAGCGCCAGGGTCTGGGCATCGGCGGCCTGAAAGACGCCAGCGACGAGCCCTGGTATGTGCTGCACAAGGACCTCGAGCGCAATGTGCTGGTGGTCGGCCAGGGCAACGAACACCCTTGGCTGTTCTCCCGCGCCCTGCTCGCCTCGGAGATCTACTGGGTCAACCCCATCGACCTGAGCAGCCCACGCCAACTGACCGCCAAGGTGCGCTATCGCCAGGGCGACCAGGCCTGCACCCTGGAAAAGACCGCCAGCGGCTATCGCGCGGTCTTCGCCATGCCGCAGCGCGCGGTCACGCCCGGGCAGTCCGTGGTGTTCTATGAGGGCGAGGTGTGCCTGGGCGGCGGCGTGATCGAAGTCGCCGAGCCCTGGAGCAGCAAGGAGCTGCAACAATGAGCCCGACCCAGGAGCAACTGGTCGCGCTGGGCGCGGTATTCGAGTCCGCGGTGCTGGTCGACAAGCTCGCCCGCACCGGCCAGGTGAGTGAGCCCGCAGTGGCCTGCCTGATTGGCAGCCTGCTGGTGCGCAACCCGCCAAGTACACTGGATGTGTACGGCGGCAGCGACCTCAATCTGCGCGACGGCTACCGCGCCCTGGTCAGTGCCCTGGAACGCGACCCGGCCAGCCTGCAACGCGACCCGTTGCGCTATGCCCTGGCGCTGCTGGCACTGGAACGTCAGCTGAACAAGCGCGACGACATGCTGCAGGTAATGGGCAGCCGCCTGGACCAGGTCCAGCAGCAGGTCGAGCACTTCGGCCCGACCCACGAGAATGTCATCGCCAACTGCGGCAGCCTGTACCAGGACACCATCAGCACCTTCCGCCAACGCATCCAGGTTCAGGGCGACTCGCGCCACCTGCAGCAGGCCAACAATGCGGCGAAGATCCGCGCCCTGCTGCTGGCCGGCATTCGCTCGGCGCGCCTGTGGCGTCAACTGGGCGGGCACCGCTGGCAGCTGGTGTTCAGCCGCAGCAAGCTGCTCAAAGAACTCTACCCGCTGTTGCGCGGGTGACCAGTCGTTCGGTAAAACCACTGCAGGGAGCCGCATTGCTGGCCCTTTCGGCCCTGCTGTTCGCTCTGATGGGCGCGGCTATCCGCGAGGTGTCCGTCAGCGTCAACACCGAGTCGGTGGTGTTCTTCCGCAGCCTGGTGGGCGTGCTGTTCTTTCTGCCGCTACTCCTGCTCAGAGGCGTCCGACCGCTTAAAACCACACGACTCAAGTCGCACCTGTGGCGCACCGGCTACGGCCTGGCGGCGATGTACTGCTTCTTCTACGCCATCGCCCACCTGCCGCTGGCCGACGCCATGCTGTTCACCTATTCCGCGCCGCTGTTTACCCCGCTGATTGCCTGGTGCTGGCTCAAGGAGCCCCTGACCCGGCGCATACTGCTGACCACCAGCGTCGGCCTGCTTGGCGTGCTGCTGGTGGCCAAACCCTCCGCCGCCCTGCTCGACAGCCAGACCCTGATCGGCATGGCCGCGAGCATCCTGGCGGCTTTCGCCTTCGTGTCGATCCGCGAGATGAGCGACACCGAGCCGGCCTTTCGCATCGTTTTCTATTTCTCGCTGTTCAGCGCGCTGATTGCCGCCATTCCCCTGGCCTGGGCCTGGCAACCGCTGGGAATCACCGAACTCAAGCTGCTGCTGTTTATCGGCCTGCTGGCCACCGCCAGCCAGATCATCATGTCCAAGGCCTACGGCCTGGCACCGCCGGGCCTGATCGGCCCCGTCGCCTACCTGGCAATCGTCTTTGCCGGGGTGCTCGCCTGGCTGCGCTGGGGCGAGACGCCGGATGTGACTTCATTGATTGGCGCGGCGCTGATTTTCAGCGCCAGCCTGCTGTCGATTGCGCGAAGCAAGCGCGGCTGAACAGTCGCAGCCAATCGCGATCAGCTGACTGATTTCATGTATGATATGCGCCCTTTTCAATGCCCGACTGTCCGAGAACGCCTCCCATGCAGCTCTCCTCGCTCACCGCGGTTTCCCCCGTTGATGGCCGCTATGCCGGCAAAACCAGCGCCCTGCGCCCGATCTTCAGCGAATACGGCCTGATCCGTTTCCGCGTCCTGGTTGAGGTCCGCTGGCTGCAGCGCCTGGCCGCCCATGAAGGCGTTGCCGAAGTCGCGCCCTTCTCCGCCGAAGCCAACGCCGTGCTCAACGAGCTGGCAGACAACTTCGCCGTCGAGCATGCCGAGCGGGTCAAGGAAATCGAGCGCACCACCAACCACGACGTCAAAGCCGTGGAGTACCTGCTCAAGGAACAGGCGGCCAAACTGCCGGAGCTGGACAAGGTCAGCGAATTTATCCACTTCGCCTGCACCAGCGAGGACATCAACAACCTGTCCCACGCCCTGATGCTGCGTGAAGGCCGCGATACCGTACTGCTGCCGCTGATGCGCCAGACTGCCGAAGCGATCCGTGAACTGGCGATCAAATTCGCCGACGTGCCGATGCTTTCGCGCACCCATGGCCAGCCGGCGTCGCCGACTACCCTGGGCAAGGAACTGGCCAACGTGGTCTACCGCCTGGAGCGGCAGATCGCCCAGGTTGCAGCTGTGCCACTGCTGGGCAAAATCAACGGCGCAGTGGGCAACTACAACGCCCACCTGTCGGCCTACCCGCAGATCGACTGGGAAGCCAACGCCAAGCAGTTCATCGAAGGCGATCTGGGTCTGCAGTTCAACCCCTACACCACCCAGATCGAGCCGCACGACTATATCGCCGAGCTGTTCGATGCCATCGCCCGCTTCAACACCATCCTGATCGACTTCGATCGCGATATCTGGGGCTATATCTCCCTGGGCTACTTCAAGCAGCGCACCATCGCTGGCGAAATCGGCTCCTCGACCATGCCGCACAAGGTCAACCCGATCGACTTCGAAAACTCCGAAGGCAACTTGGGGATTGCCAACGCGCTGTTCCAGCACCTCGCCAGCAAGCTGCCGATCTCGCGCTGGCAGCGCGACCTGACCGATTCCACGGTGCTGCGCAACCTCGGTGTCGGCTTCGCCCATAGCGTTATCGCCTATGAAGCCAGCCTCAAGGGCATCGGCAAGCTGGAGCTGAACGAAGCCCGCATCGCTGCCGACCTGGACGCCTGCTGGGAAGTCCTCGCCGAGCCGATCCAGACCGTGATGCGCCGCTACGCCATCGAAAACCCCTACGAGAAGCTCAAAGAGTTGACCCGCGGCAAGGGCATCAGCCCCGAAGCCTTGCAGACTTTTATCGACGGTCTGGATATGCCAGCCGCCGCCAAGGCCGAGCTCAAGCTGCTGACCCCGGCCAGCTACATCGGTAACGCAGTGGCCCAGGCCAAGCGCATCTAAACGGCAGTAGCCCTCTGACGCCCGGCTATGCCGGGCGTTTTCTTTTCCAGGCTTTTATTTATTTCAAGGGCTTAGCAATGAATCCTGATACTCCGCTGCAACTGCTGGGCGGCATTACTGCCCGCGAGTTCATGCGTGACTACTGGCAGAAGAAACCCCTGCTGGTACGCCAGGCCATCCCCGGCTTCGAAAGCCCGATTTCCCCGGACGAGCTGGCCGGCCTGGCGCTGGAAGAAGAAATCGAGTCGCGCCTGGTCATCGAGCACGGCGAACGCCCCTGGGAACTGCGCCGCGGCCCCTTCGCCGAAGACGCCTTTGCCGAACTGCCCGAGCGTGACTGGACCCTGCTGGTGCAGGCGGTCGACCAGTTCGTCCCGGAAGTGGCCGAACTGCTCGAGCAGTTCAAGTTTCTGCCCAAGTGGCGCATCGATGACGTGATGATCAGCTTCGCCGCACCCGGCGGCGGTGTCGGCCCGCACTTTGACAACTACGACGTGTTCCTCCTGCAGGGGCACGGCAAGCGCCTCTGGCAGGTCGGCCAGATGTGCAACTCGGACAGCCCGCTGCTGCCCCACGCGGATCTGAGGATCCTCGCCGAATTCGTTAAAACTGAAGAATGGGTCCTGGAGCCCGGCGACATGCTGTATCTGCCGCCGCTTCTGGCCCACTGTGGTACCGCTGAGGATGACTGTATGACGTATTCCGTAGGCTTCCGTGCGCCGAGCGCCGCCGAAGTTCTCACCCATTTCACCGATTTTCTCGGCCAGTTCCTCCCCGACGAGGAGCGCTACAGCGACGCCGACGCGCAGCCGACCGATGACCCCACGCAGATCCAGCGCGACGCCCTGGACCGCCTCAAGGCCCTGCTCACCGAGCATATGAGCGACGAGCGCCTGCTGATGACCTGGTTCGGCCAGTTTATGACCGAGCCCAAGTATCCGGAGCTGATTACCGGCATCGAAATCG
>Ga0209343_10005257_pt1 | contig 15788 bp, 13 predicted proteins | sample RifCSPlowO2_02_FD_184026 | JGI IMG/M metagenome (GOLD analysis project Ga0209343, IMG submission 184026) | Groundwater microbial communities from Rifle, Colorado - Rifle CSP2_plank lowO2_0.2 (SPAdes) (version 2) | ecosystem: Environmental > Aquatic > Deep subsurface > Groundwater | place... | reverse complement strand
CTCTTCCCTGAACTCGAAGCTGGGCGAGAGGATCTCGGGCACCTTGAAGCTCAGGCCGTCTTCGCCACCGGTGATGTCCGAGAGTTGGGATGCCAGCGTCAAAAAGGCCGAGGCCACGGCCAGCGTGATCATGGCGAAAAAGATGGCCCGCACCCGCAGCGAAAACAGCCCCACCAGCAGGGCCAGCACCAAGGACACGGCCAGGGAGGACAGCAATCCCACGGCCAAGGCTTCCCAGGTCGGCCCCAGGCGGCTGGTCGCCACCGCAATGCCGTAGGCCCCGATGCCAAAAAACATGGTGTGGGCAAAACTGACGATGCCGGTGTAGCCCAGCAGCAGATCGAAACTGGCCACCAGCACGATGAACACCAGCACCTTGGCGGCCACATTGAGCGCCTTCACACCCGGGAAGATGAAGGGCGCACCGGCCAGCGCGATCAACAGCAGCACCAGCAGGACCGCCAGCACGCGGCTGCGGGGGAAGTCGTTGGAGAGAAGTCTTGTGAGCATGTGTGTGCCCTCCTTAGCGGTTCGCGACTGGGTACACGCCCTGCGGACGCCACAGCAAAATCGCCACCATCAGCGCGATATTGGAAAACAGCGCTACTTTGGGCAACAGAAATCCGGTGTAGTTGGCCATCAGGCCGACCAGCAGCGCACCGATCAAGGCGCCCCCAGTGGAACCCAGGCCGCCGATGATGATCACGATAAAAATCAGCACATTGACCTGTGCCCCCATCTGCGGCGTCACGTTTTGCTGGTACAGGCCCCACATCACGCCGCCCAGACCGGCGAGCGCGCTGCCCACCACAAACACACCGACAAAGAGGCGCTTGATGCGGTAGCCCAGGGACTCGACCATCTCGCGGTCTTGCACGCCGGCGCGGATCAGCAGGCCAATCTTGGTGCGGCTCAGGGTCCAGGCCAGCACCGCAAACACCAGCAGTCCCACGGCTACCGCCAGCAGGCGGTACTTTTCTATGGCGGCATCGCCCAGCAGCACCGCACCGCGCAGGCCTTCGGGCAGGGGCAAGGCGATTTGCGCCGGGCCCCAGATCACCTTGATGAGTTCCTCGCCAATGATCATGCCGCCCATGGTGATGAGGATTTGCTTGAGGTGCTGGCCGTAGACCGGCCGCACGATGAAGCGCTCAAACGCCAGCCCCAGCGCGCCCGACACCGCCATGGCCACCAGCATGGCCGGAAACACCGCCACCAGGTTGCGCCACAGGTCCTGCGAACCGGTCCAGTCGCCCATCAGGCCCAGCACCGTGGTGGAGACAAAGGCACCCAGCGCAATGAAGACGCCGTGGCCAAAATTCAACACGTCCATCAAGCCAAACACCAGGGTCAGGCCCGAGGCGATGATGAAAACAATCATGCCCATGGCCAGCCCGGCCACCGTGAGCGTGAGCCAGGTGGACGGCGAACCGATGAAGGGCAAGACCAGCAGCGCCAGCGCGGGCACCAGCAGCAGCGGTTTCCAGTCGAAATCGAGCGCATTCATGAGGGGTCCCTCCTTGTTGCAGTTGCTACATTTTTGATAGCTGCTTGCGCATATAAATAAAGGGCTAGAGGCACTTTTGGCTCCCAATCGTTCATATCGCCAAGCCCAGCAGCGATTGCTGCAGTTGTTCGTCGTCCGCCAACGCCTGCATGGTGCCCGCGTGCACCACCCGCCCGTTGTCCATGACCGCCACCTGGTCGCCCAGGCGTTTGGCGAAATTGATGTTTTGCTCCACCAACAAGATGGTGGTGCCGGTGGCCTTGAGCTGGGCAAAGGCGTCGATCATGTTGTTGATGATGGCCGGGGCCAGGCCCTTGCTGGGCTCGTCCACGATCAGCAATTCGCGTGGCTCCACAATGGCGCGCGCCACCGCCAGCATCTGTTTTTGCCCACCCGAGAGCTTGCCGGCGGGGTGGTTCCAGAACTTCTCCACCGCCGGAAACAGAGAAAAAATCCATTTCAAGCGCGCCTCATCCATCTGGCCGGCGTGTTTGGCCTGGCGCGCCGCCAGCAGCATGTTTTCCTTGACGCTGAGGTCGGAAAAAATGCCCATGTTTTCGGGCACGTAGGCGATGTTCAGCCCGGCGATCTGCGGCGTGTTCAGGGCGGTAATGTCTTGTCCGCCAAACGTCAGCCGCCCTTGCGAGGCTTGCCACAGGCCCATGATGGTGCGCAAGGTGGTGGTCTTGCCGGCGCCATTGCGCCCCAGCAGCATGGTGAGTTGCCCCTTGGGCACCACCAGGTCCACCCCGTGCAGGATGTGGTAGGCGCCGATGTGGGTGTGCACCCCTTCGAGCTGCAACAAAATATCGCTCATGCGGCCTCCCCTACCGTCTCGGATGCAGACGCTGGCGCCACGCCCAGATACGCCTCTTGCACTACGGACGAGGCAATCACCGTGGCCGGCTCGCCATCGGCCACCAGCGTGCCGTTGTGGAGCACGATGATGCGGTCGGCCAGTTCGCGCACCACGTCCATCTTGTGCTCCACCAGCAAAATGGTTTTGGTCTTGTCGTTTTTCAGCGCACGGATCAGGTTGAGGATGACCGGCGCCTCGTCGTGGCTCATGCCCGCGGTGGGTTCATCGAACATATACACCAGCGGGTCCAGCGCCATCAGTAAGGCGACTTCGAGCTTGCGCTGGTCGCCATGTGGCAATGCAGCCACCAGGGTGTGCTGCTGGTGGTTCATGGCCACAGCGTCCAGCACCTCTTCGGCCAACTGGGTCAGGGCCTTGTGGTCGCTCCAGATACTCCACAGGTTCAGCCCGCGCAGATGCGCGCCGGGGCGTGCCGCCTGCACCGCCAGCCGCACGTTTTCCAGCACCGACAAATTCGGGAACAGATTGGTCAACTGAAACGCCCGCCCCAGCCCGGCGCGGGTGCGGCTGGACGGGCTCTGGCCAGAAAGGCTGTTGCCGTTGAGCAGCACCTCCCCCGCCGTGGCCTTGATCTGGCCCGAAATCAGGTTGAAAAACGTGGTCTTGCCCGCGCCATTGGGGCCGACGATGGCGGTCAAGGTGCCAGGTTTGAAGGTGCAACTGACCGCATTCACCGCCACGTGCCCGCCAAAGCGGACCGTCAAGTCTTGGGTAACTAACAATCTTGTTTTCTCCGGTTCAGCCAGTGGGTGCGCTCAGGGGCAGGTGCCAATCACGTAGTAGTTCGGCCCGGTCATCTTCAAAGTCGTGGTGACGAAGATGTTCCACCAGCCCATGTTCTGGTTGGAACCATTGGCGTAGGCCACACCGAAGATCGGGTACGCCCGCCCAGCCAAGGTGTGTGCATAGTTGCTGGCGGTGGTGCAACTTACAACAGGCGGTGGCGTGCCCGACGTTGTGCCACTGGCGGCCAGCGAGGTGGCACCCTCGGCGCCGTTGGCGTCGGCGGCTCTCACGGTCCAGTTGTAAGTAGTGGCAGACGCCAGGCCGGTATCGTTGAAGGCCAAGGCCATCACGGGCAAGGCATTGGCTTTGTTGCTGTTGCGGTAAACGTTGTAGCTGGCGGCGCCCGAAACGGCGCTCCAGCCGATCGTCATGGCATTGGCACTGGCGTTCGAGGTGGTGACATTGGCCGGCGCAGGCAAGGCGGCGGGCGGTGGCGTGACCGTGCCACCGGAGGAAACCTGGTCCACCATGGCCTTGATGGCCGCCATTTGCGGGCCGGACTTCTGGGCGTAGTTGGCACTGTCATACCCCCACCAGTCCCAGCAACTGTTGGTGGCCTGCGTGCTGGTTTGCGGGTACAGCACCACCAGGTTGTTGGTATCAGCCCAGCGGTTGTAGCCGGTGTTGCGCACATATTGCTGCTGCACCAACGTGACGTTTTGCTGGCAGCCGTGCAAAACCACATGCAAACGGCACTGCGCGCCAGAAGCACAGGCCTGGGGAATGTAGGCCCAGCCGGTGGGCGCCATGCCGTGGTTGGTGACAAACTGGCTTTGGTTGAATTCCACAAAATTGCCGGCGGGCAGGCTGCCGCTGTTGCGCGCGTTCAATGGGCCATACAGGTGCGAAAGAATTGCGCCCGCAAGGTCGAAATTGCAGTCGTTGATGTAGGGCGAGCCTTTGACGGAACAGGCGCTGCCGTAGTCGTCGGTCACCATCGCGTGCTCTGCCGCAATGTCTTTCTTATAGACCGTGTTGGCAGCAGGTACAAAGCTGCTGTAGTAGGTTTTCAACGCATCCATCACGCCGGGTTTGACCGTGCTGTCTACCGTGCCCGAGAAGAGGTAGACCTTGGAGTTTTGCAAATGGGCCACCGGGTCTATGGTGCCGGCGCTGGCCCAATTGTTGGTGGTGCTGACCAAGGTGCTGGTGGGAATGCCAGCCGGGCTGGCCATGCAGCGCCCGGTTGCGTTGGTGATGGACCCTTGCGCGCAGTAGAACGGTCCCCCGGCCACAATGCCCGCGCCCTTTTGGAACGTGGCGGAGTAGCCCACATGCAATTGCACCGCCATGAATCCACCAGACGACAAACCGGACACCGAGGTCTGGCTGCTATCGATATGCAGCGGCGGCAGATTCACCGCAGCCAAGGCTCCGGCGCTGGCCAGCGCAGCCATGCTGGCGCTCAGACGAATGGAAAAACAAAGCATACAAGCAGTCTCCTGGTTTTAGGGGCAAAAAAATCCCTGCCCCCGTGTTCGCGGGGGAGTCAAGCGAGTTCAAAGAGTCGGGGCACTGCACCCCGCAAGACCTGTGCGCGGCTTAGCGCTTGTTGCGGACTGGAATCGTCATTTCCTCGGCCTTGATCTCACGCACCAACTCCGGCACACCCCAGGCAAAGGCCGGGTCCACCTTGATCTTGAAGTGGTACATGCTTTGCATGGCCTGGTGGTCGTCCTTGCGGAAGGTCATCTTGCCCTTGGGGGTGTCAAAACTCATGCCTTCCATGGTCTTGATCAGGGTGTTGGCCGAGGCATCCCCCTTGCTGGCGTTCAGCGCCGCAACCACCGCCATGGCCGCCGAAAAGCCCCCGGCGGTGAAGAAATCAGGCGGCGCCTTGAACTGGCTGTAGTGGCGCGAGACCATGGCCTCGTTCACCGGGTTCTTGGGCATGCCAAAGTAGTAGTACGCCGCGCCCTCCATGCCGGGAAACTGCTTGTAGGCCACCATGGCGGGCAGGATGTTGCCGCCCGTGGCGATCTCGATGCCATAGCGCTTCAAATCCATGTCGGCGATCTTGAACGGGTTGCCGCCGGCCCAGATGATGAAGATGACCTTGCGGCCGGGCTGGTCCTTGAGCTTGTCGATCAGGCGCTGGGCACCGGCCGTGAAGTCGGTGGTGGCCGGGGGCAGAAACTCTTCATGCACCAGCTTGGCTTTTTTGATGGCCTCCTTGAAGGCCTTCACGCCGTCACGGCCAAAGGCCGAGTCCTGCGCCATGGTGGCGATAGTGATGCCCGCCTTGTCCAGCGCCACGGCGTTGGCAATGGCATCTTGCGAGCTGTTGCGCCCGGTGCGGAAGATGTATTTGTTCCACTTGTCACCGGTGATGGAGTCGGCCACGGCGGGCTCCACCAGCAAAATCTTCTTGTACTCCTCGGCCACGGGCAGCATGGCCAGCGCCACGGGGGATGCGGTAGGACCCACGGCAATATCCACCTTGTCGTCGCCGTAGGCGGCGGCCAGCAAAGACTTGCCTTGGTCCGGCTTGCCCTGGTCGTCTTTCTCGATCACCACCAGCTTTTTGCCGGCCACGGTCATGGTGCCGCCGGTGGCATAGTCCAGGCCCATCATGAAACCGGTGGCGGTTTGTTTGCCGTAGGCCTCCAGCGGGCCGGTCTTGCTGTAGATGTGGGCGATTTTGATGTCTTTGGACTGGCTGAATGCCGGTGCGGCAAAAGCGGTGGTCAGGACTGCGAGCGTGATCAGATTGCGACGTTGCATGGAAAAGTCTCCTTTTAGGGTGCAAGCCTTAACGCAACCATCGTGCCAAAGCCATAGGCTTTGATTTCATTGGATATTTTTCAACACCCCAACAAAAACGTCTGATATTCAGACAATAAATATGCCTGAATATCAGACATATGTACAAATATTAATCAGGGTTTACCATACGCCCGTACAGGGTGGCGCGTGAAATGCCGAGCAAGCGCGCGGTGGCCAACTTGTTGCCCTGGGTCGCCACCAGCGCCGCCGCGATGGCGCGTTGTTCCAGCTCCGCCACCTGTTCCGCCAGCGGGCGCAGCAGGTCGGCGCCGCCCGCTGGGCTGGGCTGCACCAGCGCGGGGGCGATGTCTTCCAGCCCCGAACCGCGCAAAATTTTCTCCAGTTGCGCCGCGTCAATGCTGGGCGAGTCGCAGGACAAGGCCGCCTGCTCCAGCACGTTGCGCAGCTCGCGGATATTGCCGCGCCATTTCTGCCCCGCCAGCAAGGCCAGTGCATCGGGCAGCACCTCGGGCTGGGCGCTGCCGCTGCGCAAGGCCATGTCTTCGCTCAGTGCCTCGACCAGCGCGGGAATGTCGCTGCGGCGCTCGCGCAGGGAGGGCACGCGGATCGGCAGCACGTTGAGGCGGTAAAACAGGTCCTCGCGGAACTTGCCCTCGCGCACCAGCGCTGCCAGGTCGCGCGAGGTGGCAGCCACCACCCGCGCATCGAAGGGCACCAGGCGGTTGGAGCCCAGCGGTTCAATCTCTCCTTCTTGCAGCGCACGCAGCAGCTTGGCCTGCAGGCCCTGGGGCATATCGCCTATTTCGTCCAGAAACAAGGTGCCGCCGTCGGCCAGTTTGAACTTGCCGTCGCGCCCCTTGCGGTCAGCACCGGTGTAGGCGCCCGGCGCCACGCCGAAAAATTCGGCCTCCAGCAGGGTGTCGGGCACGGCCGCGATGTTCACGCCCACAAACGGGCCTTGCGCGCGGTGCGACAGGGCATGGATGGCATGCGCCAGCAGTTCCTTGCCGGTGCCCGTTTCCCCCAGCAGCAAGACCGGGCTGCTGGATTGCGCGGCGCGGCGCGCCTGGCGCTTGACCTCTACAGCGGCGGCGCTGGTGCCCACAAAGCTGGCCAAGGTGTATTTGGATTGGCGCGCACCCTGTTTGCCACCGATGCGCTGCACCGCCAGCTCCCGGCGGGCTTCGTCCAGGTCGCGCTGCAGCAGGGAGAACTTGGCAATCAGGGGCTGCAAATGGGTCTCTGGCTGGTCGAACAGCACAATGCCCAGCGCACCAATGACCACGCCCGCCGAATCCCGCAGCGGAATGCGGCTCACCACGAAGGTGCCCGCGCGGTTGGTCAGCAGGTCGATGAGGATGGGCTTGCCAGTCTCCAGCACCTGGTGCATCTGCGTGTTTTGCACCACGGCCGACACCGGGTGGCCCACAAATTCGTCTTCATGCGCAAAGCCCAGTGCCGGCAAAAAGCGCTTGTACTGGTCGTTGATCCAGACCACGCGGGCCTGCCGGTCCACCAGCATCATGCCTTCGCTGGCGCTGGCAAACAGCCCAAACATGGAGCGCGCGGCCAGTTCCAGAATGCTCTGGGCGTCGCGGGGTAAAGAGTCGGTTGGGTTCATGCGGGAATGGTACCGCGCAGGCCGCATGCCAGACCGCCCGTTAAACACTTTTGCTATGATTTTCATAGCTGCTTACGCTATACCAGCGTGCCAGAACGGCCAATTTAATGATGAAAAAACAGCAGGCCGCGCTGCGGTTTCGCCCGGGCCGCCCGCGCGGTCAATCCAGGGTCTGCCGGTAGCGTTTGAGCGCCACCGTGCCCGCCACGGCCAGGAAGGCCAGCATGGGCCACAGCTCGGGCAGCAGTTGGTCCACGGTATTGCCCTTGAGCAGAATGCCGCGCACGATACGCAGGAAATGGGTCAGCGGCAGCACCTCGCCGATCCACTGCGCCCATTCGGGCATGGCCCGAAAGGGGAACATAAAGCCTGACAAGAGCATGGAGGGCAAAAAGAAGAAAAACGTCATCTGCATGGCCTGCAACTGGTTGCGCGCCACGGTGGAAAAGGTAAATCCCACCGCCAGGTTGGCCACAATGAACACGCCAATCATGGCCATGAGCAGCGCCAGGCTACCCACCATGGGCACCTGGAACAGCAAGAACGCCGCCACCATGATCACGCCCAGCTGGATGTAGCCGATCAGCACGTAGGGCAGGATTTTCCCCACCATCACCTCCGAGGGCCGCACCGGGGTGGCCAGCAGGTTTTCCATGGTGCCGCGCTCGCGCTCGCGGGTCATGGCCAGCCCGGTGAGCATGACCATGGTCATCGTCAAAATGGTGCCGATCAGCCCGGGCACGATGTTGTAACGCGACAGGCCCTCCGGGTTGTAGCGGCGGTGGATGCGCACCTCGTACGGGGGCGCCGCCGTTTGCAACGCGCGCAAGGGGCCAACCAGGTCGTGGCGCAGCGCCAGGCCCGACACGGCACTCAGCGCCGCAATCGCATTGCCCGAGGCGGACGGGTCGGTGGCGTCCACCGACACCAGCAGGGCGGGATGTTCACCCCGCACCAGTTTTTGGGTGAAATCGGGGGGAATGACCACCAAAAACTGCACCCGCCCCGACTCCACCAGGGCCTCGCCCTCCCGCTCGCTGGTGCCGGTGTGGTCGATACGGAAGTAACCCGTGTTTTGCAGCGCCGCCACGATGCTGCGCGACAGCGGGCCGCTGTCGGTGCTGACCACGGCGGTCGGCAGACCCTTGGGGTCGGTATTGATGGCGTAGCCAAACAGCACCAGTTGCAATATGGGAACCCCGACCGCCATGGCAAAGGTCAGGCGGTCGCGCATCATCTGCTGGAATTCCTTGATGAAAACCGCCAGCATGCGGTTCCAGGAGAAGCGGGTGCTCATGGCGTGCTCATGGTGTGCTGTTCACGCGAAGTTGTCCTGCGCCTGCCCCACCAGGCGCACAAAGGCGTCTTCCAGATCGGCGGCCCCGGCGGCGGCCACAATCTGCGCGGCCGTGCCTTGCGCCAGAATTTTTCCGTAGGCAATGTAGACCAATTCGTCACAGCGCTGGGCCTCGTCCATATAGTGCGTGGACACCAGCACCGTGATGCCCTGCCCGGCCAGCACATGGATCTGGTCCCAGAACTCCCGGCGGGCCTTGGGGTCCACGCCTGCCGTCGGCTCGTCCAGCAGCAGCAAGCGCGGTGCATGGATCAGGCACGCCGCCAAGGCCAGGCGCTGCTTCCAGCCGCCCGACAGTGCGCCGGCCAGTTGTTGCTGGCGCGCCGTGAGGCCCAGCCGCTCCAAGGCCAGGTCCACCGCCTCGCGGCGACGCGGCAATTCAAACAGGCGGGCCACAAAGTCCAGGTTTTCGCGGATGGACAGGTCCTCGTAGAGGCCGAACTTCTGGGTCATATACCCCACCTGGCGCTTGATGGCGCCGGCCTGGGTGGTAATGTCCAGGCCCAAACAGGTGCCCGAGCCTGCGTCGGGCGTGAGCAAGCCGCACAGCATACGGATGGTTGTGGTTTTACCGCTGCCGTTGGGGCCCAGAAAGCCACAAATCCGGCCCTCGCCCACCTGCAACTGGATCTGGTCCACCACCGCCCGCCCCGCGTAACGCTTGGTCAAGCCACTGACATCGATCGCCAACGGGCTCATGGTGCGCTTCCCGCAGGCGCCGGGCGCACGTCCAGGGGTTGGCCGGGGTGCAATCGGCCCGGCTGCGCGGGGTCCGGCTGCGCTTCGACCATGAACACCAGCTTGGCGCGCTGCGCGTTGGAGTAGATCACCGGCGGTGTGTATTCGGCCTGGGTCGCAATCCGCGTCACGGTGGCCGCAATCGGCGCTCCGCAGCCATCACACCCTAGCAGCACCTGCTGTCCCGCAGACACATGCGTGATTTCGGCTTCGGGTACAAAAAACCGCGCTTTGATATTGGCGGGGGGCAGCAAGGCCAGCACCGGTTGGCCCGCAGGCACGAACTCCCCGGGCCGAAAGAACACATCGGCCACCAGGGCGCTGGTCGGAGAAAACTGCTGTTTTTGCGTGGCGCGCCATTGGGTTTGGCGCAGGGCCTGGGCGGCGGCGGACGCAGCGGCTTGGCTGGCCAGGCGTTCGTCCACACGGGCGGGCAAGCGGGCCACCCGCAGGGCCGCCGTCAACTCTGCCACGCGGGCTTGCGCTTGGCGCACGGCGGTGGTGGCGTCGTCCAGGCGCGCTTGGGAAACAAAACCTTGCGCCACCAGTTGCCGCTGGCGCGCCAAATCGCTCTGCGCCAGGGCGGCATTGGCCTGGGCCTGGGCGAGCTGCGCCTCGGTGATGGCGATTTCGTCGCTCCGACGGCCCTTCTCCGCGTTGGCCGCTTGTGCACGGGCGCTCGCCAAGCGGGCTGCGGCCTCATCACTGGCAGCACGCTCGACCTCCGCATCCAGGGTGAACAAGACCGCGTCTTTGGGCACGTGTTGCCCCGCTTGCACCGCCAGCGACTCCAGGCGTCCGGCCAGCGGCGCGGCAATGTACACATAGTCGCCCTCGGCGTAACCAGACCAGTCGGCTGCCGGCTTCTCAGCGCAAGCTCCGGCCAGTAATAGCAAAGGCAGCAGCAGCCAACGTGGTTGTGCTTTCGGGTCAGGTCTGGCCATGCTGCAATTCCTTATGGGGGGTGGTCAATGCCGCAAGTGCCCGATCGACCCGCTCAGCAATCCCATGGTCACTGAGCACGTCGGCCTGCACTTGTTCGGAAAGTTGCGGGGGAGCAATGCCCCACTGGATGGCCCTGGGCGCAATCAGCATGGGGGCCACCACGGCACCCATCAAAAAAGTGAAGCGTTGCATGGGCGCCATGGGGACCAGATCACCCTCTTGCGCGGCTTGTTCCAAGAGGCCCAACAGCAGCAGCACATGGCGGGACCCATTGTTTTGGAGAAATTGCAAAGCGACCGGCTCCTGCTGCCCGGCGTCCGACCACACCCGCCCCAACCACGCGCCGTGCTCGCGCATCAATCGGCCCAGAAGGCACAAAGCTTGACGTACACGCTGGATGGCCGTCCCCCCCTGTGCGACCTGCGCCTGGAGTTGCAGGAACAGTTCGTCGTACATCTGCTGCAGGAGCACCCGCAAAAAGTTGTCCTTGCTTTGAAAATGGTAGTGAAACATGCCCACATTCACCTGCGCATGCGCGGCCAGCCTACGCAAGGACAATCCCGCGCAGCCGTGCTCAGGGAACAACGTTCTGCCGCTTGCGAGCAAAACCTGGTCAATATTGCGAGACGGACGGGGCATAGGGGTGACAAAACTCACTTTTTTATTAGTCATACGACTAATAACGTCAGTCTGCTCCCGTGCTGTACTGCAGTCAAGTGCTTGTTACGAAATGATGTATTTCGTGGCGTTTAGAAAATATCAACTAAATTGCTGCAACGCAACAAAAACTTCTTGCGCAGACCCGAGATATCCCTATAATTCAAATTATGCTGCACTGCAACATGAATCCTGCGAAAGCTTGGTTACGGCGCAGATAGTGAATTTTTACCTCAACTTTTGGAGAATTTAATATGCTGACCGTCGAACAAATCATGGCTTCCCACAAAGCAAACATCGAAACCCTCTTGGGTTTGTCTTCCAAGGCTTTTGAAAGCGTTGAGAAAATCGTTGAACTCAACCTGACCGCGTCCAAAGCGGCTCTGGCTGAAACCGGTGACCATGCCAAGGCCATCCTGAGCGTGAAAGACGCACAAGAACTGCTCGCACTGCAATCCGGTTTGCTCCAGCCCCTGGCTGAAAAGACCGCTGCATACAGCCGTCACCTGTATGACATCGCAACTGGCGCTGGTGCTGAATTCAGCAAAGCTTTCGAAGGCCAGGCAGCCGATGCACAAAAGAAGTTTGTGGACATGGTTGACAGCGCTGCCAAGAATGCGCCCGCAGGTTCCGAGTCGGCTGTTGCCATGATGAAAAGCGCAGTATCGTCCGCCAACAACGCTATGGAATCTGTGCAAAAAGCGGTCAAACAAGCGACTGAAGTTGCCGAAGCAAACTTCAATGCGGTGGCCGCCACTGCAACCAACGTGACCAAGCAAGCTGCTAAAAAGCGTTAATGAAGATTCATTAGGGGAATTAAGCGGGTGTTTTGGAGAACGCCCCCTAGCAAATAAGGGAAAACCCTGACATAATTCACCCTAATCAGAAACACATGTGTTTCTACCGGTTGTCTCCTCGGGTCCTTTCGAAACCATCAGGTTCAGGGATCCCTTCAGGGCCTCGTTGCAAAACGGGGCCTTTTTTTTGCTTCAACTAATGGGATTTAAGGGCAATAGCAGTCCGCAATTGGGGAAGCATTTGCAACATGGCTTGCCGCCCCGCCTCAATAGAGCGTTTGCGGGCGCCAAAGTCAGAACTCGAAATACCTTGCAGTGCGGGACGCACCACCACATCCGCGTCTTTGAGTTCCAGGCTATTGATGCTCTTGCCCATAATCGAGAAGGTCTGCATCAAAATCTCCAGGCTGCCACCCGACAGGTTGCCGTCCGGGGGACTCGATATATCCACTGCAATCACCAACTCTGCCCCCATTTGACGGGCTGCGCGCACCGGTACCGGCGACACCAATCCACCATCCACATAGTCACGCCCGGAAATCTTGACCGGTTGGAAAACCGCTGGCACGGCACTAGAGGCCCGAACAGCCGTTCCGGTATCACCGCGCTGAAACAACATGCTCTGGCCGCTGTTCAAATCGGTGGCAACAATTCCCAGGGGCAAAGGCATGCTTTCGATCAATCGGGAATTCACTTGGCCATTGACATACTTGGCCAACGCTTCGCCACGCAACATACCTCGGCTGAAGATGGGAAGTGTCCAGTCGGCAATCGCCGCTTCTTCCATGGTTTCTGCTACACGCTGCAACTGCGCCCCCGTCTTGCCACTTGCGTAGATGGCAGCCACCAAACTTCCTGCGGATGTGCCTGCCACCAAGGTTGGGCGAATTCCTGCCTCTTCAAGCACCTGGATCACGCCCACATGTGCAAAGCCTCGGGCGGCGCCGCCACCTAAGGCAAGTCCAATACGAGGAGGAACCTTGACCACCACGGCCACGGGTGGCGACACGGGCACCTCTGCTGGAACCACCGGTACTGGAACCACAGGTAATTGTGGTGGAGTCGCGGCACAACCAACGAGTAAAGCGGCGCTAAACAAAAAAAATAACTTCATGGATTGGGCCTTTCAAGCGCACAAGCGAGGGAGATGCAGCCAAGGCACGAATCGCCAGGATATTAAAAATCAAAGCCGATCTTGGTCATCACACGGGAGCCCAGTTATTTCTGCGGGCACAGCAGCACCCCGCTTTGAACTTCACCGATAGTATCGAGTTCAGACTTGACCCAGCGGCCGGGGTGATCCAAGTGCGTTCAGCAAGTCGGCTGGGGAGGAGTGACTTTAACGTCAACCGAGTGCGGGTATGAGCGATTCGGGCCCAGTCCACACCGAACTGAGCCCGTTCCTACGCATTTAACCTGCTGTAGCTTCTTCTGGCTTCGATTTACCTTCTTTTTTAGGCAGTGGCTGGATATCAAGCAACACTTCGGTCTTGCTTTCGTCCTTGTCGTCCAAATCGACCGTCAGCCGCCCGCCTTCGGTCAAACGACCAAAAAGCAACTCATCCGCCAAGGCACGGCGAATAGTGTCCTGAATCAGCCTCTGCATGGGGCGTGCGCCCATCAGTGGATCAAAGCCCTTTTTGGCCAAGTGTTTACGCAACTTGTCGGTGAAAGTGACATCCACTTTTTTCTCGGCCAACTGGGTCTCCAGCTGTAGCAGAAACTTATCAACCACCCGCAAAATAACGTTTTCGTCCAACGCCTTGAAACTCACCATCGCATCCAGGCGATTGCGGAACTCTGGTGTAAACAGACGTTTGATGTCGGCCATTTCATCACCCGACTCACGCGGATTGGTGAATCCGATTGCTGCCTTGTTCATGGTCTCGGCACCCGCATTGGTCGTCATGACGATGATGACATTGCGGAAGTCGGCCTTGCGCCCATTGTTGTCGGTCAGCGTTCCATGGTCCATCACTTGCAACAAGACATTGAAAATCGCCGGATGCGCTTTTTCAATCTCATCCAGTAATAACACGCAATGCGGCTTCTTGGTGATGGCTTCGGTCAATAGCCCCCCCTGGTCAAAACCCACATAGCCGGGAGGCGCACCAATCAACCGGCTTACGGCGTGTTGCTCCATGTATTCGCTCATGTCAAAACGAATCAGGTCAATGCCCATGATGTAGGCCAGCTGCTTGGCAGCTTCCGTCTTGCCAACCCCGGTAGGTCCACTGAACAAGAAAGAACCAATGGGTTTGTCACCCTTACCCAAGCCGGAGCGAGCCATCTTGACTGCAGACGCCAGCACATCCAGCGCCTTGTCCTGCCCAAACACCACGCTCTTTAGGTCGCGTTCAAGGGTTTTGAGCTTGCTACGGTCATCGTTGGACACGTTGGCTGGGGGAATACGGGCAATCTTGGCCACGATCTCTTCTACCTCGGCCTTGTTGATGGTTTTCTTGCGCTTGCTTGGCGACAAAATCCGTTGGGCCGCGCCAGCCTCGTCAATCACATCAATCGCCTTGTCTGGCAAGTGACGGTCATTGATGTACTTTGCGCTGAGTTCGGCTGCCGCTTGCAAGGCGGCCACGGCGTACTTCACGTTGTGGTGCTCTTCGTACCGGGACTTAAGCCCTTTGAGAATTTCAACCGTCTGATCAATCGTAGGCTCAACGACATCCACCTTTTGGAATCGGCGGGACAAGGCGGCGTCTTTCTCAAAAATGCCACGGTATTCCGAAAAGGTAGTCGCCCCGATGCACTTCAGTTGGCCAGAACTGAGGCTGGGCTTCAACAAGTTCGATGCGTCCAAAGTACCTCCAGAGGCCGCACCCGCACCAATCAAGGTGTGAATTTCGTCTATAAAAAGCACTGCATTGGGCTTGTCTTTGAGAGATTTGAGAACCGCTTTCAGCCGTTGCTCGAAATCACCGCGGTATTTGGTTCCTGCCAGCAAAGCACCCATATCCAAGGAGTACACAATGGATTCCAGCAAAATTTCTGGCACATCGCCCTGCGAAATTCTCCACGCCAAGCCTTCAGCGATGGCCGTTTTACCGACGCCAGCTTCTCCAACCAACAAAGGATTGTTCTTGCGCCGACGGCACAGAATTTGAATGACGCGCTCAACCTCGTACTCACGCCCAATCAAGGGATCAATCTTTCCGTCTTTTGCAAGCTGATTCAGATTTTGTGTGTACTGCTCCAAAGGCGAGGATTTTTCATTTTTTTCATTGCCGCCCTCTTCGCTTTCTGCGGGGTTTTCACTGCTTTTGGTCGACTCCGGGGGATCATTTTTTTTGATGCCGTGGGCAATGAAATTCACGACATCCAAACGTGTCACACCTTGCTGGTGCAAGTAGTAGACCGCATGCGAATCTTTTTCCCCAAAGATCGCCACCAACACATTGGCACCGGTCACTTCCTTTTTGCCACTGCCCGTGGATTGCACATGCATGATGGCCCGCTGAATCACGCGTTGAAACCCTAAAGTCGGCTGGGTGTCCACGTCATCACCACCCGCAACTTGCGGGGTGTTGTCTTTGATGAAATTTGATAACGACTTGCGCAAATCATCGATATTGGCGGAGCATGCCCGCAGCACCTCGGCGGCACTAGGGTTGTCCAGCAGCGCGAGAAGCAGGTGCTCCACCGTAATAAATTCGTGGCGCTGCTGCCGCGCTTCCACAAATGCCATATGCAGGCTAACTTCCAATTCTTGGGCAATCATGTGATCTCCTTTAGCCTTGCTTTGATACTTAACTGTAATC
>Ga0209343_10005254_pt1 | contig 15793 bp, 18 predicted proteins | sample RifCSPlowO2_02_FD_184026 | JGI IMG/M metagenome (GOLD analysis project Ga0209343, IMG submission 184026) | Groundwater microbial communities from Rifle, Colorado - Rifle CSP2_plank lowO2_0.2 (SPAdes) (version 2) | ecosystem: Environmental > Aquatic > Deep subsurface > Groundwater | place... | reverse complement strand
AGGCGCATCTGCTCGATCTGCTCGTTGATGCTGGAATCCTTCTCGATATACACATCGCGCGACGGCACATAGGCCTCGGGCTGGTAATAGTCGTAATAGGAGACGAAATATTCAACCGCGTTCTCGGGGAAGAAATCGCGCAACTCGGAATACAACTGCGCCGCCAGCGTCTTGTTCGGTGCCATCACGATCGCCGGCCGCCCGGTGCGCGCGATCACGTTCGCCATCGTGAACGTCTTGCCCGAGCCGGTCACGCCGAGCAGCGTTTGGAACGCCAACCCGTCCTCGATCCCCTCCACCAGTTGCGCGATGGCCGTGGGCTGATCCCCCGCAGGTTCGAACGGCTGGTGCAGGCGGTAGGGGCTGTTGGGGAAAGTGATGATGTTCATGGTGAGGGGTGTATTGTAAGGGGAATAGGGCGATTGCTAAATGGGGAGGTGTGGCGGAGAATGTGAACGCTGCAACGAGGCAAAAGAATAATTCGAGACTTCTTCTGGCCTTGAACAAATTGACAAACGTTTGATGCAATGTTTTGCGTCAAATAGGATACCTACTTACGTTAGAAGGCATCATGCACGCTGACTCGGTAATCCCTCTTTATGCATATGACGGTGATAGTAAGAAGTATGCGTCAGTTGGAAGCGCCGTACTTATCTCGCATCGCTCACGTCGATTTTTTATAACTGCTGCCCATGTAATGGAGCAACTGCAAGGAAAGAAAACTTTCATCTTCTTTGATGACGGATTTTATGAAATCGGCGGTCTACCGGCATTCCTGTCTGATTGTTCGATGTTTGATAGCAGGAACAATGATCCAATTGATCTGGCGACAATTTGTATTCCTGATAACTTATTTCAGGAATCAGCGAATGCAAAATACCTAACGCTCAATCAGTATCAGATTGGCCTTCAAATGAACTCCCCATTTTTTCAAGCAATCGGTTATCCACATTCACAAAACTCACGTGCTGCAAATCGAACGGTGCGCGTAAAAGGTGAGTTTCGAGCCAAAGGCCTTCGTTACACTGTGACTGATATTAGCGACAGTGCCTTCCCATATAAGAACCTCGACGGATCTACACACATAGCTACAACTCTTACAAAGAGTGGATCTGTCCAATTATCAAGACAACAGACAAACATTCCTGATCTACATGGAATCAGTGGAGGACTACTGCAGAAGGTTTGCGATTACAACCACATCACTGACAGCTTTGATTTTGCATATCCGGCAGGGATAATTTTAGAGAAAAAGAAAGACAATTCAGCATTTTTCTCTCTGCGCTTGACTGTTGTTTTTGAGTGGCTAGACATTCATTGGGAGCGCCTTCTGACCCTGCGTTCAAGCGAGAACTAATGGGGCAGGATCGCTTCAGATAAATCACGAGGCAGCACGATGAATAAGCCATATTTATTTCGACAAAATGGATTGCTAAACCGTCTCCGCCTACAGATCATGCTCGTCGGAATCGGTAACGGTCACTTCGACAAAATCGCCCACGTTTAATTGCAGCTAACGGGGTCAGCTTCACAATACATTTCAGCTACTCCCCCTGTATCGTCACTACAAGTCGGCGACTGCCGCCGTAGTTGCGGTGTTCGCACAGGTAAATTCCCTGCCAGGTGCCCAGCCTTGGCTGTCCTTCGGTAATCGGGATATTCAGGCTGTTGCCGAGCAGGCTAGATTTCAAGTGCGTGGGCAGGTCGTCTGAGCCTTCGTCCTGATGCGCGTACCAGGGCGCGTCTTCAGGCACGGCGCGGTTGAAGTAGCTCTCAAAATCCTGGCGCACCGTGGAGTCGGCATTTTCGTTGATGGTTAACGATGCGGAGGTGTGCAGGATAAATACATTCATCATGCCGATCCTGAAATTGCGCAGCTCGGGCAGCTCACGTAGCAGCTCTTTTGTAATCAGATGAAAGCCGCGCGTTTTTGGCTCTAGGCGTATTTCTTTTTGTATCCACATATGGATAAGGCCTAGCGCGAGCCGCTGAGAGCAGAAACGATTTCCACCGGATTCCGGTACACCTCGGGTCGTTTGTCGCGCAGCGGGATGGTGCTGCCGTTGAGCCGGTTCTGCGCCAGCGCATCGAGGTCGACATCGGCGACCACCACTTGTTCGGTATTGATTACGCCTTCCGCCGCGATGCCGTCGCGCGGGAAAGAAAAGTCGGAGGGCGTCATGATGCTCGCCTGCCCGTACTGCATGCCCAGCCCTTCCACCGGCAGGCTGCCCACGGTGCCAGTCATGGCGACATAGACCTGATTTTCGATGGTGCGCGCCTGGGCACAGTAGCGCACACGCAAGTTGCCCTGGTGGTCACCGGTGAACGACGGGACGAAGATAATGTCCGCACCCGCCTCGCACACCTGCCGCGCCAGCTCGGGAAATTCTATGTCGTAGCAGATCAGGATGGCGACGGGGCCGTAGTCGGTCTGAAAAAGATGCAGCTTATCGCCTCCCGCCGTACCCCATTTTTCACGCTCCATCCGGGTGCGATGAATTTTGTCCTGCATGAACATCTCGCCCTGCGGTGAGAACAGGAAAGCGGTGTTGTAGAGCAGGCCATCACGCAGGTTGAGATGGCTACCGGCGATCAGGTAGCAATGGTATTTTTTCGCCATCTCAGCCATGAGATCCATGTAACGCGGGGTGAAGTCGTGCAGGCGTCGTACGGCGGCTTTGATGTCGTTGTCCGCATCCATGAAGGACAGCAACTGGTTGGTGAAATTTTCCGGCAGCAGGACGAAATTCGGCTTCTCTTTCGCGGCCGCCTTGAGGGTGAGCCGCACCTGGTTTTCAAAACCATCCCAGTCGTTGATGGTGCGGAGCATATACTGCACGGCGGCGATACGGGCTTTCACGGAATGTTTCCTTTTGCGATAAGGGTAATTTTATTATTGTAGCGCGGGTTTGGCGGGACATCAGGAGTGTTTGCCGCGTATCATGAAAACATCAACAACCGGATCAATTTATCGGATATGCGCCTGCTCCTTGCCGACCTCATTCTTGTCACGCATGCCTTGTTTGTGGCCTTCGTTATTTTGGGGCTGTTTGTAGTCTTGGGTGGAGGATGTTGGCGTTGGCACTGGGTCAGGAATTTGTGGTTCAGGATAGCCCATCTTGCGGCAATCGGAATCGTGGTCGCGGAATCATGGCTTTGCATGGTGTGTCCGCTGACGGAGTGGGAGAGCCGGTCAAGAGAAGCGGCGGGCGGCAGCGCTTATGCAGGCTCTTTCGTCCAGTACTGGCTGCATGAAATCCTGTTCTATGATTTTGCCCCTTGGGTCTTTACGACTGCCTACACCGCATTCGGGATCCTTGTGCTGGCTGCCTGGCTGCTCGTGCCGCCGGAGTATCCGGGGAACAGGAAAAATTGAGTCTCCGGATGCTACGCATTTTCTCACTCCGATTCATTCTTTTTCCGGCACAGGTATAATTCGCTTTTACGTTCAACCTGCAAGGAAGCCCCTTGGAATTCCCGACCCGCGCAAGACATCAAGTCCATCAAATATGCCCCTTCCGGATACACATTCCGGCGAACAGGGAGCAGGAAATATTCGAACTGCAACTGAGGAAGCAATATGGCAAATAGAACATTTAGCAGGCTGATTGCGCTGGTGACGCCATCCAGCGACAATTATTTTGTACTCTTCAATGAGCTGGCGGCTTGCTCGGTGCGCGGCGCGAAGGTTCTCGCGCAGATGAGTTCGGTCAACGATCCGGTGGCCTTCGAGCGGTACTTTCAGGAAATAAGGAAGATCGAAAGCGAAGCGGACGAATTCACGAGAACCATCCTCCTGTCGCTGCACAAGACATTTATCACGCCCTTCGACCGCTCGGAGATCAAGGATCTGGCGATGGCGCTGGACGACATGATCGACTACATGGAAGACATCCCGCAACGCGCCACGCTCTATGGCCCCGGAGAATTTACGCCGGAAATGGCGACGCTCGGCCAGATTGCGGTGCGCGCCACGGAGAAAGTCCAGGAAGCCGTCGCCTTGCTGTCGGACATGAAGAACGCCGAGCGCATCCTGAAAATCTGCCAGGAGATTGGCGAGGTCGAAAGCGAAGCCGACCGCGTCATGCGTGCCGGGGTAACGCGGCTTTTTTCAGAAGTCTCCGATGCCCGTGCGTTGATTCGCGCCAAGGAGCTCTACGAACTTCTTGAGGAGGCGGTCGACCGCTGCGAAGATGCGGCAGATGTGATTCACGGAGTTGTGCTGGAACGCATATGAACGAACAGATGTTCCTGATCATGGCGATCCTGGTCGTCGTGGCGCTGCTGTTCGATTTCATGAACGGTTTCCACGACGCGGCAAACTCGATTGCACTGATGGTTTCGACGCGGCTGTTGACGCCGCAGGCGGCGGTCATCTGGGCAGCATTTTTCAACCTCATCGCCTTCCTGTTTTTCGGGCTGCATGTTGCCAAGACGGTCGGCTCCGGCATCGTTTCGCCTGCCATCATCGACAACGCGGTGATCTTTGGTGCGCTGTGCGGCGCTATCCTGTGGAACGTCATCACTTGGTGGTTCGGCATTCCCTCATCCTCTTCGCATGCGCTGGTCGGCGGACTGGTCGGTGCGGCATTAGCCAAGGCTGGCTGGAGTGCGATCATCGCAAAGGGGCTGATCAAGACTTCGGTGGCCATCATCCTGTCCCCGCTGTTCGGCCTTTTGCTGGCGCTGGCCCTGTCCATCGCGCTGCTGTGGATATTCGAAAAATCGCTGCCTTATCCGACCGAACGACGGTTCAACAAGTTGCAGTTCATCTCCTCTTCGCTGTATAGCCTCGGCCACGGCGGAAATGATGCACAGAAAACTATGGGCATCATCGCCGTCCTGCTGTATGCCAACGGCTACATGGAGGGCGAATTCAATGTCCCGTTCTGGGTCGTGATTTCCTGCCAGATCGCGATGGCGCTCGGCACGCTGTTCGGCGGCTGGCGCATCGTGAAAACGATGGGCATGGGCATCACCCGGATCAGGCCGACGGGCGGCTTCTGCGCGCAGACTTCGGGGGCGACGGCACTGTTTCTGGCGACCTCGATGGGCATCCCGGTCTCGACGACACATACCATTACGGGTGCCATCGTCGGCGTCGGCCTGTCGCGCCGCCTTTCCGCGGTGCGCTGGGGGCTCGCTTCGCGCATTGTCTGGGCATGGGTGCTGACCATTCCGATGTCCGGCCTGATCGCGGCGCTTTTCTGGTATCTTGGGCGCAGCTTTATGGTGCAAGCCTAACGGGCATGGCGAGCAGCCACCCCTGATAATGAAACTTGCCATGCCCGTTCCCCTCACCTCAATCCTCTGGGTGAAACAACTGGCCATTCGACTAGGTTGCCAAAAACCGCAGCCAAGTCGCTGGTCATCCCGCAAGCGGGCGAGGAGGCGAACGAATCGCTGCGCGAGTTTTATGTTAAAGAGCCATTTGCTCAGGATTTATTCTTTTACCGGCGCGGGTATAATTCGCCCTCACGTTTAAACAGCAAGGAAATATCTTGGAACTCTCGACTCGCGTACAGGCCATCAAGCCTTCCCCCACACTCGCCGTGACCGCCCGCGCGGCGAAGCTGAAAGCCGAAGGAAAAGACATTATCGGGCTGGGCGCAGGTGAACCGGATTTTGACACGCCGCAGCACATCAAGGATGCGGCCATCGCCGCGATCAACAAAGGTTTCACCAAATACACCGCCGTCGGCGGCACGCCGTCGCTCAAGGCGGCGATCATCGCGAAGTTCAAGCGCGACAACGGATTGGATTACACGGCGAAACAGATACTGGTTTCCTGCGGCGGCAAACAGAGTTTTTTCAATCTGGCACTCGCCTACATCAATCCCGGCGACGAGGTGATCATCCCTGCGCCGTATTGGGTATCCTATCCAGACATCGTGCTTATCGCCGAGGGAAAGCCGGTGATCGTGGAGGCGGGCATCGAGCAGGGCTTCAGGATGACCGCCGCGCAACTCGCCGCCGCGATCACGCCGAAAACGAAGATGGTGGTGATCAACAGCCCGAGCAACCCGTCCGGCGCGGTATACACACTTGAAGAATTAAAGGCATTGGGCGAGGTGCTGCGCAAGCATCCCAATATCCTCATCGCAACAGACGACATGTACGAGCATATCGCGCTCACCGATGCGAAGTTCGTCAACATCCTGAACGCCTGCCCCGATTTGTATCCGCGCACCATGACGCTGAACGGCGTATCCAAGGCCTATTCGATGACCGGCTGGCGCATCGGCTACGCGGCGGGGCCCGAGAACATCATCACCGCGATGGAGAACGTACAGTCGCAGAGCACCTCGAACCCGACTTCGATTTCGCAGGTGGCGGCGGAAGCGGCATTGAACGGCGACCAAGGCTGCATCACGCCGATGCTCAAGGCATTCCGCGAGCGGCATGTGTTCGTGGTGAACGAACTGAACAAGATGCCCGGCGTGAAATGTATCATGGCGGGCGGCGCGTTCTATGCCTTCCCGGACATGCGCGGAGCGATTGCCAGCCTGCACCAGCGCGGCAAAATCAAGGCGGCAACCGACATCGCGTTTTCGGAGTATTTGCTGGAACAGGGTGGAGTCGCGGTGGTGCCCGGCTCGGCCTTTGGCAGTGAAGGCTATGCCCGCCTGTCGTTCGCCACTTCGATGGATAACCTCAAACAGGCGCTGGAGCGCATCGCCAAGGCGTTGGGTTGATTTTTCGCGAGACACGCTCCAATCAACCGTAACCGTAGGGTGGGCTATGCCCACCATGTCGGGCATAGCCCGACCTACATTAGTTTCGGCCGCTCGGCTTAGAATTAACGCGCGGCGTGCAACGACGGATTGTCGACTGTCCCGTCGATTTGCAGCGCGACTGTTCCGATTCCTGCAAACTTCGTCAAATCAGCCGCAATCTTTCCCGACAGCTGCTGCTTGTTGATTTCCAAAGTGCCTGTTGCATTCAATACACCGGCATTCATTTTCAGTTGCTGGAAGTTATAAACGCCATTCGCAACAGACAGGTTTCCGGTCAATTCATCAAAATGGGTGCGGCCTCCCGGCAAGTCGTCCTTGCTGCGCAGGCGGGCAGTTTCAACAATGTCGAAACCGTTGATGACGCCCTTCTTGACCAAAAAAGCACCCTCAAGGGTCGCGGCTTCCATTAGCTTGGACAAGCTTGCCGATTGCATCTGGAAGCGCGCCTTTCCCTCCATATCGCCGCTCAATACACGGCTCATGTTTTGCGTGCCAATGATTTTCGCTTCCAGAGACCCTTTTGCGCGCCAGCCGGAACTCCAGCCGATACGCGCATCGCCGAGCAGCATTCCGCCCATGATGCGGCCATCGATCTCGGTAATCACAAGCTCATCTCCGACCAGTTCTCCCTTTGCGCTCAACTCGTCGAAAACCCAATTCTGCAGCAGCGGCAATGCGCTGCCGCGTACCGTGATCGATATCTGCGTTTTGTTTTCCGGTGTGGCGTTAATGTCCACAGTATACTTGTTGCTCTCCGCATGCAATTTTGCCTTGGCGAATTTTCCGGCCTGGCTGAAATTCAGTTCGCCGCCTATGCCGGATAATTGCACACCATCCGCTTCCAGTTTGCCTTGACTCAAATCGATTCGCTCAATCGGATACTGGGTATCGGCGGCAATTTTCTGTAGCCATACGGATATTTGCTGCAACGCCGCACCGTTGACCTGCAAACCATCCAATTCGGCGCCGGTGATTGGTTTGTTCGAGGAAAATAATGCAGATAAACCAAAATTCAACCGTGCCTGTTGCACCTGAATTTGCTTTCCTTCGCCAATCGATATATCGCTTATTTCCAGGCGCGGCGTTGGCAGTAAACGTCCCGCCATCCGTCCGATATGCACCGGTTGTTGCAACTTGGCAGTGAGTATTTGTTCGATGCTGGCCGCGCGCTCCTGCATGGGCAACAAGGGCGGAACGGCAAATAATGCGGCCAGCGCCACCACAAATAATCCCGCCACTATCATGCCCCAGGGTACCGGCTTGCGCCTGACCCGTTCGGCCTGGGTGCTCTTCGCGGTGGATGGCGCCGGATGTTGTTGCGGAACGATGCGTTCGGTCTTGGCCTTGGCGGCCTCGATGCTCCGTTGCTCGGCTTCTGCCCAAGCCTTGGCCTGGGTCTCCGCAAGCTTCGCTACATCCTCCGGAGAAGGCATTTTCGCCTGCGTGACAGGTTTAGCCTCTTCTATTGGCGCTGTCGATGCCGGGGGTGCCGCTTTATCAGGCACACCCGGTGAAGGGGATGCACTGACAGGAGCCGGAGGGGGCTCGGGTGGTATCTGCTGCGGTGAGGCTTGTTTTTCGGCAACAGGCTCGCTTGGTTCTTCTGCCCAATTTATTTGCGCAATATCGCTAAACATCGCATCAGCGGCAGTATCCCGTTGCAGCGTTTTCGGTTCTTCATATGCCTCCACGGATTCGGGTGCCGGTGCAGATTCCGGTGCGGATGAAGGAGGAGGGGGCGTTGCCGCCTCAGGCATCACAAAGCTGAACGGCTCAAACGTGACGGAGGGTGATGGTTCAATGGTTTGTGGCGGCGCAGCCTCCGCAACAGATGTCGCCGCATCCACAAGTTCGTAGACCGGATGTTCGCGGTCATGCTTGTCCTTCAGCGCACCGCGATAATGGAAAAGATTGGCGTATTCGTCGCTGAGGCGCGAAACGAAATCGTAATAGGCCCGGGAAATAAAAATCTGGTCAATGCCGGCGAAGCTCATCACACGTTGCGCATCGTTGATCCCGTCACCGACCATATTGCTCCTGCCATTCATGTCCTTGGCGACATTGATGGGGCCAAGATGAATGCCTATGCGCACTTTCAAATCCGGGTAATCCATGTGACCGTTTGCCATGACAGTCTGGCGGAACTGCATCGCCACTTCCAGTGCATCTTCCGGGTGTTGCATAAAACCGATGGCTGCGCCATCTCCGGTATCCAGAATGATGCGCTCGCCTTCGCCAAGGATATCCAGAGAGATCGACACCAGATTGTTAAATTGCTTCTTGATTTCGATTTGTTTGTTGACCGGCTGTTTGGTATAGCCAACCACATCGAAAAATAGCACTGTCGCGCTGGTAGAGCGCGCGGACTGATAAGTTCCCGTTCTCGGCTTGGGGGATTCTTGCTGTATCTTGAGTTCTGCTGCCGCTTCGGCTTTCTCTCTGGCAGACGGCTCCGCTTCTTCGCGTGCTTTGAAGGCTTCCTGTTCGGTTTTGATGCGCGCTGCCTCGGCTTCCTGCTGCGCCTTTAATTTTGCCGTTTCTACTTCTTCCCGTGCGCGCCGCTCCGCCTCTTCATGCGCCCTTGCTTCAACTTCAGCTTTTTGTTTGGCCAGTTCTGCTTCTTCGCGTGAACGGCGCTCTGTCTCTTCTCTGGCTTTTGCCTCCGCTTCGGCTTTTGCTTTTGCTGCCTCCAGTTCGGCTCGCATCCGAGCGGCCTCTTGCTCCGCTTTTACCCGCGCTGCTTCGGCTTCTTCCCTTGCGCGACGTTCTGCTTCTTCGCGTGCTTTTGCTTCGGCTAACGCTTTTTGTTTGGCAAGCTCGGCTTCTTCGCGCGCTTTGGCCGCCTCCCTTTCAGCCTTGAGGCGGGCTTCCTCAGCCTCCTTTTGGGCTTTTAACTTCGCCGCTTCTATTTCGCGCTTGGCTTTGGCTTCCGCTTCAGCGCGAGCTTTTGCTTCAGCCTCCGCTTTGAGGCGCGCGGCTTCCGCCTGCTGTTTAGCCCTTGCTTCGGCCAATGCGCGCGCCTTGGCTTCGGCCTCTGCCTTGGCTTTGGATGCCTCGAGTTCGGCACGAGCGCGTGCGGCTTCCTGCGCGGCTTTTTGCTTCGCGGCTTCCGCTTCCTGCTGTGCTTTTAATTTCGCAGCTTCAGCATGCTGTTTGGCAAGCTCTGCCGGAGACGGCGCAGTAAACGCAGCGGTAAAATCCAGTTCTTCTGCGCCTTCATCAACAACCGGCTTCTTGATCGGTACAGCCATCTTTGGTGGAACGGCCATTTTTGGGATGTAGCCGACCTTGGCCTTATCCTGAATGAAACCGCCCCTCTCCAGATTCTGGAGCATTTCATCGAGAGTGTTGCGCAGGCTGGGTGCGGCGCGTTTGCTGATTTCGCTAAAAGTCGAGGTTCCATCCACCATCAGCAAGGCGCGTTTTATATCCCCCGAGAGAAGCGTAGTTTTGCCACGCGCCTCATCTTCACCTTTATTGGTTTTGGAAAAAATCGCTTTGCTGTCCATGCCTTATTCTAACTGATAGCCTGCTATTTTTTGGAAACGCCGAACAAGTCCGAGTGCGTTACTCCCGCAAAGGCGGGGATCCAGTTAAATCAATAAGCTGGATGCGCCCGCCTGATGGAACTACTAGCCATTCGACTAAGCTGGCAAACAACGCCAGCAAAGTCGCTGGTTATACGCGGGCATGACGACTTGATTCAGCACTTTATTATTATCGATCATTTCGTTGTGGCTGCCTTGGGTGCAGCCGCTTTATTGTTTTTGTTATCGTCATCTTTGCCAAATAACTGGTTTAGGAATCCGCCAACTTTAACACCTATTGCCGTCCCGAGCCCGGGGCCCAGAACGGCCGTACCTACCGCGGCACCTGCCAGTGCAGATCCGCTCGGCCTTATGACAGGGTCGCTCAGTGTACCCGAAACCACCATCGGCATGCTAACCAACCCAGCCGTTCCCTTGACATCGGCATCCAGCATCCCGCTGATTTGCAACGAAGGGCTGATGTCCACTTTGCCTTCCGCATTCAGTGAGCCGGATTTAATTTTTAACCTTCTGAAATGATAACCACTCTCATCCACGTTGAGCAAGCCCGTCAAATCGTCAAAGCCGGTTGACCCTCCCTTCGTGCCAGCCTTGCCCGGACTGCTTGCCGCTTGCGCCAAATCCACTTTGGTCAGAACACCGTCGTGCAAGTGGAAATTTCCGGCCAATTGCAAATTTCCCGGAAAACGTTTGAATGCATCCATCTGCATGGAAAATTTCGCCGCACTATCCATACTGCCGCTGAACAGAACCTCGCTGGTAAGCGCCTCCACCAGAGGTTGCATCGCAACCCCGGTCGCCACGACATCACCGGTCAGCATGGCGTTCTTGCGATTGAGGCTCGCCGCCCCCGACAGTTTTCCGCCATAAAGTTTGACCTCCAGCGAACTTAGCTCAATGCGGTCCGGCCGTGCCGCGACCCGCGCACCGATTTGATCAAGAATAAGTGGATGCCGGGGGTCGGCAGCAATGCGCGCCGTGGCATGGCGGACGAGAACGTTGCCGGAGAATTGAAAATTATCTTTCAGCGCGGGCAGCGTGCTTGCCTTGCCGCTTAGTTCACCCTTCACCGACAGCGCACCTGTTAGCGCGAGCGGCTCTCCCATCAGCGCCACTACCCGCTCAAGCGGCGCGGCAAGCTGTGTCAGCGTCGCCTGTACGCGCCATCCATCCGAAATATCCACCTTGCCGGAACCGGCCATACGGATGCCTTGCGATACGACAAGAAATTTCTGCGCCGCAAAATCCTGCTCGCTCAGCACACCTTCCACCTGCAATTCCTCCAGCGGGATCTGCGGCAACCGCTGAAGTTTCGGCGGCATCCAGCCCCGCGCCTGCAAATTCAACGCAAATCGGAGAGCCGGCTGCGGTGCGCCGGGCCGAGTGGGCAGCGGCTTCAGGATCGCCGTTATCTTCTGCTCGTCCATCGCAAACCACGCGCGCTCCAACTGTCCCGCCTGCGTAAACTCCAGCTTCCCCTCGACCGGCCCCAGCGTCATTTCCGGAACTAGCAAACTTATTCCAGTCAACTGCAACTCGCGCACCGCCACGTGCTGCCCCATTGCCGGAGCCTTGACAAACAAACCCGCCAGCTTGCGCACGAATGCAAGATGCGCGGTTCCATCCTTCACCACAATGCGCCGCAACACTACATTACCCTCCAGCAAACCGGGCAAATCCAATTCCGCATCGACCGACTGGACAGTAATTCCCTCCTGCCCGCCCAAGCGCACATCCTGTAACTCAAGATGGGGCAAAGGCATCACGGCGATACGAATATGCCGGATGCTGACGGGCTCGTGCAACTGGCTGCTTATAACTTTCTCCACCTCTGGCACATAGACATCCAGCGGAGTCAGATAAACCGCCACCATCGCCACCAGTAGCAAGGCGAACAAACCCGCAAAAAGACGCTTTAACCACTTCATGGGAAACCAAATTTAAGATTGACCGTCCAGCGCAAAATCACTATCATGCGCACCTCTTCAATTCCCTGATAGCTCAGTCGGTAGAGCGACGGACTGTTAATCCGCAGGTCCCTGGTTCGAGTCCAGGTCGGGGAGCCAGAGAATTCTTCAAGTAATTTCATGCAGTTATATTGCGACACGCGGACTATTGAGCCATCCTTTTGGGTGGCTTTTCGCTTTTCAGGAGATCGGAATACCGAAAGTCCGTGGGTCGGTATTGAACTCTGTATTGTACCTACAGCACAAGGGATGCAAAGACTGTCAATACACCAATAATAGCCATCAGGTGAAAACCCCGATGCTGGAAGTGCGTAAATTTATCTATTTCAATGGCCAACGCTGTAATGATAATGCCGATGATTGTGGTAGTCATGGCTGCTCCATAGGTGCTGAGGCAAGGATATGCTTTGTATGTGCGGAAAGTTTAAGCATCCCGCCATATTGTTCGACCCTCAGACTGCGGAGTGCAGATTGCCCCAGCAGGACTTCAGATAGGTTTTTCGCAATCACTACCTCTACATCATGAAGTACTATATCTCCGATGCGGAGGTCTTTAACCATTGAACCGCAGGCAGTATCTATCCCGTTGGCTGTATTTATGCGCACCTGATTCATACACCCAATACCAGCCCACTTTGCCATTTTTTCTGGGATAGCCACAGTCGAAGCACCTGTATCCACCACAAAATTCACCGGGAAGTTTTCAATAAACCCCTTCACGCGGTATGTTCTGGACTGGTCACTACGGGCAAGCGCAAAAACATTTTCCGTATCGCTTGAAGCTTTTATTTTTGCGAGAGTAATCGTCTGTGCTGTTCTGGTAGGCCACGCCACGGAAGCGACCTTAGGCTCCTGCTTGCTTACCTCCTTGTACTTTCCGCAAGGCTGCTCCAGCCTGTGAAGCCGCCCATCAGGGGTCTGGCAAGTGTATATCGTGCCCGCAACTGCGGGGGTGAATGCAAAGGTAATCGCCGTGATGATGCCGATGATTGTGGTGGTCATTTTCAATTACCTCTCTTTGTTTTTAAGTGCGCCGTGGGTATATATTGAAATTCCCACCCGCAAAGATCAAAGCTTTCAAGACGAATGGCTAAGCTTCTGGATGGCTTGCAAGCTGGCAGGATAAACGGTCGAATTGGGGGGGTGGGAGGCAATCAGGTATTATTTGAGCCAATGGAATGAAACCATGAATGAACTATTGGCAAATCAAATGAACGAAATCCTACAGCTTCTGAAAAAACATGGTGAGCGACTCGATACCGAAATTGCTGAAGCTACAGGCATCAAGCTCGCAGCTGTTCGCCTTCAATTGTCAGAGATGGCCACAAAAGGAGAGATCATTATGTGTAGCTCTATTCTGTTTGTGAAGGGCAAAAAGGTCGAAAGAACAGTCTGTCGGATAGCTGGCTATATTCCCTCAGCAGCACCGGGCAGAAAACCAAAGGTACAGTTGTAACTGTCGTAGTACTAGCCAATTATGAATACCTTCATCTCTTGTATCTTGGATTGGTTTAAGCCACATGACAACTTGCCACCCGAAATCCGAAGAGCCCAGCAATTGATCTCGGCCATTGATGCTGGTGGTATTCCTCTGGATCCAGCCAGGATTTTCAGAATCGCTGAAGACCTCGGGTTGGAGGTATCAAAAAAGGCACGAATGGAAGAAACTATTGACCGAATTCGGGTGGCACTTAGGAGAGTTTGATGGGGTTGGCATGGAGAAATAGTTGGGCGTGCAACCTCTGAAATCCTGCGAGGCTGAAATTCTGGGGGGTGACATATCCCTTACCATCAAATTAGTGGTAATTATTGCTCCAGCCACATGGCAACTATAAGTTAATTTGGCTACCGGTAATTTGGTGGCAATTACCCCAGATTAACCCCATGTATCGCTCGTTACTACGCCCTCAACCGCTTGAAGAAAGCAGTGTAGAACTCCTCCATCGTTATCTCGACACTATCCCGAAAGAATCGCTTGGAGGAAGAGGAGTAATACAGATGCCCATCCAGTCTGAATGTTTCGCTCATATTCGCTGCTCCTTTTGAACCCTTGATGATTTCAGGTATTGAGCCTTGCTTGAATCCCCTGATAGTCATCAAGTTGCGCAGTTATCGGCAAGTAATGACTGGACTTTAGACAATTCATAAAGCGTGGGAAGATAAAGTTATCTGACTGGCTGCCGATAACAAATTCATAGCAGGATGCATTCAATAAACCTGTACGCTCTACTCACAGTCAGGGACACTCGGAATGGGAATCATTAAAAACTTGATGCGCGGGTTATTATTGCTGGCCTTGTCGTTTCCCACTTATGCTTCAAATTTTTCGCTGGAAGATTTGCAAGGTAAAGCGCATCGCTTGGAGGATTATCGCGGCAAGTGGGTATTGGTTAATTTCTGGGCCACCTGGTGCCCGCCATGTTTAAGTGAGATTCCTGAACTGAGCAGTTTGCACGACGCACATAAGAACAACAATTTGGTTGTGATCGGTATCGCCATAGATTCCGGATCAAGCAGCAAGGTGGCCAGTTTTGCTGAGGAGCACGGCATCAGTTATCCGATCGTAGCGGGGAATCGCAAAATTGCCAGTCAAATCGGTGAGCTGAAGGTGCTGCCGACCAGCTATCTATACGCGCCAAATGGAAAACAAGTGAGTTTCCATGAGGGGGAGGTAACACAAGAGGGCATCAATACCTACATCAAGAATAAAAAATTTAATTAACACCAATTCTTATTTCAATATTCGCCAACACTAGATGCCGCACAGGCTATCAAAGAAAAGGAAGCGACATGGGCTCTATACAGAATTCATTTGTAAAACTAGCGACAAGCGATGGACACCCCGCAGTACGGCATGTTGACAGCGGTATGGATACTGCGCGAAAAATGTTTGAAAAGTGGGCAGCGAACGAGGGGCACCCTTTAGTGCGTCATGCTGACGGAAGTTATACGTATTTTGAGGTTGTCCGATATGCCGGAGATGGGTTTCATCGACAGCATAAAATACTTCATCACCCAATTGGTCTTTAGTTTCCTGACTATTCTGCTCACCGCAGTCATCGTGTATGTCGGGATTCAGGCCGTAGCGACTCCAGCATTGCTTGCACGGGAGTTAAAGGAAGCAGCATAGCAGTACAACGGGCTCGGGATAGGCGCAGCATGGCTTATCTCGGGCTAATTATTTTTTCGGCAAGGTTTGACACTGCCGAGGGAACTGCCCTGTTTATGTAATAATCCAAAGCGTGTAGCATGCTGACTACTGGATGGCGATTTGGAAAACCATGAAACTCCCAAATGGGGCAAAAGCGGTTGAAAACATTGGAAGTAGTTGCGTTAATTGATGACATTCCGGAGAACCATCTACGCCGTGGCCAAGTTGGGACAGTGGTGGAGTTATTGGCTCCGGGTGTTGTGGAAGTTGAGTTTGCCGACTTGGAGGGCGCCCCTTATGCCATGTGCGCGATCCCAGAGGCTCATCTGATGGTGCTGCATCACGTTCCTGATGCGATTGCTGCGTAGCCCGCTGTCCCACCGCCCC
>Ga0209343_10005253_pt1 | contig 15794 bp, 16 predicted proteins | sample RifCSPlowO2_02_FD_184026 | JGI IMG/M metagenome (GOLD analysis project Ga0209343, IMG submission 184026) | Groundwater microbial communities from Rifle, Colorado - Rifle CSP2_plank lowO2_0.2 (SPAdes) (version 2) | ecosystem: Environmental > Aquatic > Deep subsurface > Groundwater | place... | reverse complement strand
GAAGAGATAGTCCGCCAGCCACACTCCGATGAAGCTTCCGATCTGGTGGCAAAAAAACGAGATCCCGCTGAGCGTTGCCATGTACTTGACGCCGAACACCTGGGCGATCACGCCGCTGGTGAGCGGCACGGTGCCCAGCCACAGGAACCCGATCACCGCCGCGAACACGTACACCGATGCCGGTGTGACCGGCAGCAGGATGAAGACTGCGATGGCAGCCGAGCGCGTGAAGTAGAGCGCCGCGAGCAGGTACTTCTTGGTGTGCCGCCCGCCGAGCCAGCCCCAGACGTAGCTGCCCAGGATATTGAAGAGACCAATCAGCGCCAGCGCCATCATGCCGGTCTCGGGCGACATCCTCTGGTCGGTGAGGTACGCCGGGAAGTGTACCGAGATGAACATGATCTGGAAGCCGCACACGGTGTAGCCGGCGCACAGCAGCAGATAGCCCTGGTGCCCGAAAGCCTCGCGCAGCGCTTCCGGGATGGACTGCTTGTGGAAGATCTGGGCCTGGGCCTTCTTGTCCTCGACCAGCGCGGCGGAGAGCGGTGCGATCAGCACCAGGGTGATCGCGAGCGCCAGCAACGCCTGCTGCCAGCCTATGCTGTTGATCAGCACCTGGCCATACGGAAGCATGACGAACTGCCCGAACGAGCCGGCCGCGCCCGCGACGCCGAGTGCGGTGGTGCGCTTCTCGGCGGAAAACGCGCGTCCGATGCCGAGATCCATCGTCATCGGCTGCAGGTAGAGGCCGAAGTTGTGGCGCGTGCCGAGGGCGATGGTCAGTATGATGCCGCCGCAGACGAGAACTACGCTTGGCGTGCGCCAGCTGCCGTGTGTCATGGAGCGTGGCGGTGATCCGGGCAAAGGGCGCATGTTATACGAAACAGCCGGCTTCGCGTGAGGCGGGGCGGCACGATGCGCCCCAATTCGCTAGAATGGCGCCTGTCGACGTGCGGGGTGTAGCTCAGTCCGGTAGAGTGCTTGCTTTGGGAGCAAGATGTCGCAGGTTCGAATCCTGTCACCCCGACCAGCTTTCCCGTGGGACGCGCCCGGGAATCAGCCGAGCGCCTGGCGGAAGTCCGCGACCAGATCCTCGGCGTCCTCGATGCCGGTCGAGACCCGGATGAGAGAATCGCCGAACCCCATGCTGGCGCGCCGTTCTGCGCCCATCTCGAAATAGATCGTGTGCGCCACCGGAATGGCGAGCGTGCGGTTGTCGCCGAGGTTGCTGGAGGACACGACGATCTCGAGCCGGTTCAGGAAATCGAAACAGTCGATGCCTTCCGCCAGTTCGAAGGAGAACAGGCCCCCCGCGCCCCGAAACAGGGCTCTGGCCCGCTCGTGCTGCGGATGGCTTTGCAGTCCGGGGTAGTAAACGCGCGCGACCCTGGGGTGCGCCTCCAGGTACGTCGCCAGCTTCAGCGCGTTGGCGCAGCTCCGCTCCATGCGCAGCGCCAGCGTTTCCGCGCCGACCGCAAGATGGTGCGCCGCGTCGGCAGCAAGGGCGGCGCCCATGTCGCGCAGCCCCTTCTTGCGGATCTGCCAGATGCCCCATTTCGCCGCATCGCCCTTCCGGTAGTTTTCGTGGATGTGCGGGTAGGTCGACCAGTCGTAGAGCCCGGTATCGGTCACGGCCCCGCCCAGCGCGTTGCCGTGGCCGCCGATGCACTTGGTGAGCGAATTGATGACGAGGCTCGCGCCGGCGCGCTTCGGCAGGAACAGGCAGGGCGAGGTCATGGTGTTGTCCACGACGTAGATGATGCCGCGCGCCTTGCACAATTCTCCGATTGCCGCGAGATCCGCCACCTGCGTGCGCGGATTGGCGATCGTCTCCACGAACACCATCCGTGTCTCGGGCTTGAGCACAGCCTCGATGTTGGCAGCATCGGTGGCGTCGACGAAGCTCACCACTAAGCCCAACTGATCGAACGTCTTGAACAGGCTGTCGGTGTTGCCGAATAGATAGCTGCTGGAAACCAGATGGTCGCCCGCGCGCAGCAATGCCAGCACCGTTGAAGCGATGGCGCCCATGCCGGTGCCGAAGGCGACCGTGGCGATGCCCTGTTCCATGGCGGTGACCTTGTCCTCGAGCGCGCTCGTCGTCGGCGTGCCCTGGCGTCCGTAGGTGTAGCCGGCAAGTTCGCCCTGGAAGACCCGGGCGAGGTCCCGCGCATCGGCATAGCCGTACGCGACCGAGGTGTGGATCGGTTTGTGCAGTGCCCCGTGCTCGATCGGTCTGGAACGGTCGGAGTGGAGTATGGCCGTGGTAAACCCGCGTGTGCCCATGATCTTCTCCCGGCGAGGCGCAACAAAAAAGCCCGTTCAGCTTGTGCTCGAACGGGCTTGCATGGGTCTACCCGCTTTAGCCGTATTTATTGGACGCTTCGTCAGCGTCCGCGCCCGCAAGCTGAATATCAAATCGGCGCGACTGGATTGTGACGCGATTTGCCGCGCCCGTCAAATACTGCAACGCTCACGGTTCACGCTTTCAAGGTGAACGGGTTGAAGTCGGTGTCGCGGTCGTAGTAGTCCTCGTGCTCGGCGCGTTTGAGCCAGCCGACGACCCGGTAGGTGACGGGCGTAAGGACCACCTCGACGGCGACCTTGGCCACGAACTGCGCGGTCATCACCAGGGGCAATTTTTCGTCGGGAATGATGCCCGCGCCGTAGAAGGCGAGCGGATAGAACAACGCCGAATCCACGGCCTCGCCCGCGATCGTCGAACCGATGGTGCGCGTCCACAGCCAGCGCCCGGCCGTCCAGATTTTCATCTTTGCGAGCACGTAGGAATTCACGAACTCGCCGCAGAAATAGGCGAACATCGATGCCGCGACGATCCGCCACGTATTGCCGAACGCGATCTCGTACGCCCCCTGATGCTTCCAGAACGGCGCCGGCGGCAGCGCCACGACTACCGTGGCCATGAAGGAGGCGAAGGCGAGTCCGCCGAACCCGGCCCAGATCACCTTGCGCGCGCGCGAGTAGCCGTAGACTTCGGTAAGGATGTCGCCGAACACGTACGAGATTGGAAAGAACAGCACGCCGGCGCCGAACGTGAGCACGCCCATCACGGGGACCTCGATCTGGGCAATCTTGGCCGGACCGATCAGGTTGGAGCAGATCAGCACCGTGACGAAACCGGCCATCACGAAGTCGTAGTAACGGTAGGTATGGCGGGCGGTCACTTGGAGTCCGGGTCTGATGGCCGGCGGCGCAATTGACCCGTCCGCCTCGTTTGGCGGGCAGGCGAGGCGCCTGCGCTACAAACCAAGCGCGCTCAGGTGAGCGGCGCCGCGCAGTGCTGCTGGAATGCCGGGCGGTGGAGGATGCGCTGGTACCATGCCTCGAGATGGCGGTGGCGCGGGCGCTCGGCCGGCAGGTTGAGATTGAACCACCGGAACGCGGCCACTCCCATGGGAATGTCCCCCATCGTGAACTGATCACCCCCGAGGTAGCGGTGCTTGGCGAGGTGCGCTTCGGCGATGCCGAGATTTTCAGCGAGTCTCTGCACGCTGGCGGCGACCAGCGCCGCATCGCGTTTTTCCGGTGCGATCCGCACCAGGTTCCAGAACACCGGCCGCAGGTCTGGCCAGATGGTCGTGTCGTACCACTCCATCCAGCGGTCGGCCTCGGCGAACGCGCGCGGCGTTCCCGGCCACAGCGTGCCCAGTCCGTGTACGCCGCTCAGGTAGCGCACGATGGCATGGGATTCCCACAGGATGAAGCCATCGTAGTTGATCGTCGGCACCAGCCCGTTCGGGTTCATTGCCCTATATTCCGGCGTGTTGTTGACGCCGAATTGCCCGCCCGCGTCGGTGCGCTCGAAGGGAAGGTCGAGCTCGGCGCAGCACCAGAGTACCTTTTGCACGTTGATGGAATTCCTGCGGCCCCAGATCTTGAGCATGACGACTCCTCCGCAATCGAGCGGTGCGCGCAGGCCCTAGTCTATCCGGCGCACGCAGCGGCGGCAACGCGCCGCGTGAAACAGCCGCGCTATAATGCACGCGGTTGGCTCGGGCAGCCGGCGACTGCAACCGGCGCCGCCCGTGCACTCCGGTCCGATCACCTCACCAAGGGAGCACATATGGGCAAGTTCATCGAACTCACCGCGGCCGACGGCCACAAGTTCTCCGCATACCGCGCAGATCCGGCGGGTAAACCGCGCGGCGGCCTGATCGTCATCATGGAAATCTTCGGCGTAAACAGCCACATCCGCAGCGTCACCGACGCGTTCGCCGCCGACGGTTACCTGGCGATCGCGCCGGCGATGTTCGACCGGCTGCAGCGCAACTTCGACATCGGTTATACGCCGCAGGACATCGAAATCGCACGTCCCCTGATGCAGAAGATGAAGCTCGAAGACGCGTTGAAGGAGGTCACGGCCGCGCTGAACGAGGTCAGGTCAGCCGGCAAGGTTGGCATTGTCGGCTACTGCTGGGGCGGTACCGTCGCCTGGAAGTCCGCGTGCAATGTCGCGGGGCTTACCTGTGCGGTGCCGTACTACGGTGGCGGCATCCCGGGATTGATCGGTGAGCAGCCGAAATGCCCCGCCATGTTCCACTGGGGCGAGACCGACCAGTCGATTCCGCTCGACAAGGCCAAGGCCGTGGCGGAGGCGCACAAGACCCAGATCCACCACTTCTACCCGGCCGGTCACGGCTTCAACTGCGATCAGCGCGGGTCGTTCCACGCCGACAGCTCGAAGCTCGCCCGCAGCCGCACGCTCGAGTTCCTGCGCAAGCACATCGGCTGACGGTTTTTCGACCTGAAGCGAAAGGCCTTAAACGCAAAGGCGCGGAGAGCGCAAAGGACGCTTTCATTTACTTTGCGTCTTTGCGTTGAGTGCTATTGACGTTCACGCGCTCGGTTGCGCGCCAACCGGCTGGCGCAGCTGAAGCATACGAAAGACATAGTAGCCCGCCAATGCCGAGACCAGGTGCTTGAGCGAGTGGCCGCTTAGCGCGCGCGAGGTCAGCGTGAAGATCTCAGGGTCATAGAACTCGGCGACCTTGGCAAGCAGGTAACACGCGAGCCCGTACAGCAGGTAGCGCCGATGCGTGTACCGTGCGGGGTAAGCGGCAAGCGCGAACGGGATGGCGAGCAACGGCGCAAACTGCACCCACCCGTAGAACCTGAGGTCGTCCGAGTACGCCCACCACGCAACGCTTGCGATTCCGACCGCGACCGCGGGGGCAAGCAGCACGCGCTCGAGCCATGCTCCCATGTGTTCGGCGAGCAGCGCCGCGAACAGCCCCATGAACGCGATCGTCATCGGCAACCGGTCCCAGACCAGCGTCCGGTTGTCAGGCGCCCAATGATAATAGCCTGACCCCAGGAAGACGAGAGCGACGCCCAGGAAGAACACCTGCCACGAGCGCAGGGCGCCGGGGACGGGGTTTCTGAGACAGAACGCGAGCCCGATCGCGCCGACGATCAGGAACGGGATGTTCGAGATGGCGTTCAGGAAGTTCGGCACGCCGCAATACGACCGGTAGTCCGCGAACAGGTGGTACGCCGGATCCTGGCGGATCGGATCGAGAACCAGCATCATCAGCACGAGCGGCGCCAGTACCACCAGCGCCAATGTCCACGCACGCCACTGCCGGCGTGTGCCGGCACCCGGTTCAGGCTTTGGCGACGCCCCTCCCGGTGCCCCGTGACCGGGTTCTTCGCGCCCGACGCTCATTGCACGCCGTGGTTTCCGCTCACGCGCTTGTTGAAAGCCGTGAAGAACTGTTCCGCCATCTTTTTCGCCACGCCGTCGATCAGGCGCGCGCCGACCTGCGCGAGCTTGCCGCCGATCATGGCCTTCGCCGAGTAGCCGAGCCGCGTGCCTCCGTCGACCGGTGCCAGCTCGACACGCGCCTCACCTTTCGCAAATCCGGCGACGCCTCCCTGGCCTTCGAACGTGAGCGTGTAGGCATGCGGCGGCGCGACATCCGACAGCGTCATCCTCCCCTTGAACTTGGCGCTCACCGGGCCGACCTTTGCGGTCATGGTGAGTTGATACTCGGTGGGGGATACCTGCTCGATCGAGTCACACCCCGGAATGCTGTCCTTGAGTACCGCGGTGTCGTTGAGCGCGTTCCAGGTGGTTTCCTGCGGTACGGGTATGAGTTGCTCCCCGGTTATTTCCATCGCCAGTCTCTCCAGCTGATCTGCAGGGCGCAGTGTATCAGTGACTGGCGCGTGGCGGAGGGCCGCCCTTGCCGGGCGCCGCTCAATCCCCCTTGGCTTCCTTTCTTCTGCGCTTTCCCTCCTTGCGTGGCGGCGCTTGATCCTGCCCGACTGCCAGATGACGGCGCGCCGCGCGTGCGAGCCGGCGCACATCGGAGGAGGCGATCACGCGGTGCTCCCTGGCAAAGGCCTCGTGGTTCTCCTCGACGTCGGACAGGCGGTACTCGTAGTTCACCATCACCCCGGCCGAACGGCGCATGCCTTGTTCGGAGACGTCGGCGAGCCAGTTCAGGCGCTCGAGCCGCGCCCCGTTTCCGAGATGGAAGCGCGCGACGGCGTCCACCGGCTCTCCGTCCTTCTTCACGTCGAGCAGGTAGTAGGCGGCCAGTTGCAGGAGGAGCGGTTCGAGTGGCTCCGTCATTTCCGGGCGCTGGTGCCAGTCGGGGGTCTGCAAGTGCTGCAGCGCCTTGACGGTTGCCTCGCTCCTCGCCACGCCGTGCGGATTCGCTGCCGCGCCTTCAAGCCAGTTCCTGAATCCCGGCAATGGGGACAGCGTCGCGAAGCGCCCGACGCGCGGCAGTTCCGCCTGCAGTTCCTGCACCACCTGCTTGATCAGCAGGTTGCCGAACGAGATGCCGCGCAGGCCATCCTGGCAATTGGTGATCGAGTAGAAGATCGCAGCGTCGGCCTTCTGCGGTTCGGTGACCGGCGCGCGAACGTCGAGCAGCGGCTGCACCGCACCGCTCATGCCGCGGGTAAGCGCCACCTCGATGAAGATGAGCGGCTCGCGCGGCAGCGCCGGGTGAAAGAACGCGAAACAGCGCCGGTCGGCTTCGAGGCGGCGGTGCAGGTCCTGCCAGCCCTGGATCTGGTGTACCGCCTCATAGGCGATCAGCTTTTCGAGCACGATGGCGGGCGTGTTCCAGTCGATGCGCGAAAGTTGCAGGAATCCGCGGTTGAACCACGACCCGAAGAGATGCGCGAGGTCGGCATCGATGACGCGCCAGTCAGGGTGCTCCCTCAACCCCCGCAGCACCTGCCGGCGCATCGCCACCAGCGCCGCGGTGCCCCCAGGTGCCACGTTGAGCCGTCTGAACAATTCCTGCCGTGCGGGCTCAACGACCTGCTGCAGCGCCAGTAGACGATCCCAGGACGGTTCGTCCCGATAGGCGTCGGCCGCGCCCAGGATCGCATTGCTGTCGGGCGAAAACTCGTGGATCAGGTGGCCAAAAAATGCCGACACCCCGGGTTCGGGCAGGTCACGGTATGCCGCAAGTACGTCCTGGGCGAGGGATGCTCCCGAGAACTCGCCCTGCTCGGTCAACAGCGCACGGCACAGGTCGACCGCCTTGCGCGCCTGGCGCTCGACGCGCAAGTTCTCGGAGGGATGGACCACCTCCTTGAGCAGGCGCTTGAAGAAAGATGAAGCCGACATTTCTGTTACGTCCTCTGCAGGGGCTTATTGGTTCCCCAACATGTTACCCGCCCTGCATTGCAGCCAATGGACGCGCAGGCCGAGGCGCGCCACTTCGGCTTCCACGAAGTTCAGGTCCAACGTGGTCGCGGCCAGAATGAAGCGGATGTCGCGAACGTGCTTGTCCTGGCCGCCTTCGCGCAGAAATTCGAGCTTGCGCAGGACTACATACTCGGGTGGCGCGATCCAGGCGCCAGTTCCCTCCAGGTCGATCCGGCGGCGGTGCTCCAGCGCCCACGCGTGCAACGGATCGCGCGCCGCGAGGTAGACGTCGGCCTTGAACTGAGTGGCATGGTGAATCAGGTTGAACATCCCGCGGACACTGCGCGAAATCTCGACGAAAAGCGCTTCAGCGGGCGGAACGTAGTACTCCGCATCGGGAAAAGCCGTTCGGAGCCGGGCGACGTCCCCTACGCCTAACAGCAGGACAACGTCGATGTCAGCCGTCAGCCGCGGCTCGCCATAGACGCTCGCAGCGACCGATCCGGTGATGCAGTAAGGGAGTCCGAGACGCTCGAGCGGTTCGAGAAACGGCGCGAGCGGACTACGTGCCGGCATAAAGCAGCGACCGGCGCGCCTCGAATTCAAGCTGCTCCCTCGGCCAGTCCGGATGCGCAAGGCGAAGGCCTGCTACGCGAAGCTGGATTCCTGCCTCGTACAGGTCGGAGACCATCTGGAGCTTCTGCGCCGGTGTCATGCGCCTGAAACCTTCGATCTGGACCGGGTGGAGTGGTTCGTGCATGGTGCCGGGCATGTTACGCCCGCGATGCCGTAGCGGCAAGCTGCCGCTGCCGCACGAAGAACGAAAACAGTATCGGCACCTTCGCGACGCTCGTCAAACTGCTAGAATCATCCGATGGCATTTCCCCTCTCCAGCCAGCAACCAATCGCAAGAACCATGGGTCGCCGCGTGCCGGCTCCGCCCGGCGCGCCGCCGTCGGCCGAGGAACGCGCGGCCTGGAATGCCATGGCTGCGTATCGCACGCGTGTCCCGAAGGGCGTGTACTCCTATTACAGCCATGACGAGATGATCCGCGACCGGGACAACTGGGTCGCAGCGGGCGTCGCTGCGCGGCGCTGACACGCGTGCCCGAATTTACCCGCCCGGCGACTTGGGAGGACGTCAAGCGGCTTGCGGTGTATCTCGACAAGGCCGATGTCGAATATGCGTTGATCGGAGGTTATGGGCTGGCGGCGCACGGGCTCACGCGATTCACGGAAGACGTAGACCTACTCGTCGATCCCTCTCCAGCCAACAGCCGGCGCTGGATACTTGCGCTGTCACGCCTTCCGGACGGGGCGGCGCACGAACTTGCGGCGGACCCGGACGTCTTCGGCGCCCAGAAACGTTATGCAATCCGTGTCAACGACGAGTTAGACCTCACGAGAACAAGTCCTTCTCGATACGTGCCATATATTTGTTTGTGTAAAAGAGATCTGGTTCGTGTCGAACTGGGCGCACTCTAATCCGAAAATCCGGAGTTGAAGGCGTATCAGCATCGAAGGTGACGAGTCCAATCCCGAAGATTTGGCACCGAGAATCCAAGCGAGAAATTTCCTCATCCTGTGACTGACGGGGAACGGCAAGGTAGACCTTGTGACTAAATAGCTTGTACGCACATGCCTGGCCGAAAGCGGTGATAAGTTGGAATGATTCGGTCTTGATTTCCGCGGAAATGATTTCGGTAGGCCCTTTGATTATGTCGCTGCGTCGGGGCTCTTGCTTTCCCACGACATCCGGCGTTCCCCATTTGTCTTTGAAGATATTTCCGCCGAGCGGAATGGCCTGAGTTGCATCCTCAACCTCATTCACGAGCCAGTCAGCAAAGGGTGCATAAAAGTCCTCCTCCTTAACTTTGCTGACTGATACCGGAATAGCAACCGGAAGATCAGGAACTTCCGATTCAGGAGATTTATGTTTCAGGAGCCGATATAGCCCTTTGGAAGGTTTGTAGACCTTATCCGGGAACGCCGCGTCAAGATTCCAGATACACCCGTTGATTGTGTTGGAATTGAATTTGCTATCCGCCGCTTGTATTTGTGCTCTTAGCTCTGTGTATCGCAGGCCTTCGGGATGCTGCTCAAGGAACTCAAATGCCTTTGCCTTGATCCTCTCGGTAACTTTGGTTGATTGCGTAGATGGTGTCGGTTGCATGAGGATTACCTTGAGATTTCTAACGCCGGCGCTCAGGGCGGGCCGAGCGCGCAGCGCGAGTACCGTCCGCTGGAGCGCCTGGTTGGGCATTGCCTCGAGCTATGGCTTCCAATTCGGTGTCTGATAGCTCCGTCAGCTCTTTCTTTGGAGCAACAACATTCACTTGTATCAATGCCTTGCTGAGTTGTTCTGCCTGTTCTGCTTTCAGCTTCTCCATCGCCGATAAATGGGCAACTTCCTGTTTTGCATGTTCACGTTGCAGACGACCAATTTCCTTTTGAAGTTCGCTGACGTAGGCGCGCAGATACGGCGACGCTTTGCGTAGCTGAACTTTGAGTTCAGATAACGACTCTTTCGAACCTGCGGCTGATACTTTGATGTGTCTCTTAGCCATCGATCACTCCAGCGATGCCCAACGTGAATTCGTTGAAAGACTGGTTGAAAATTTGGTTGACGATTTTGTTGACGCTCGCTGACGGTTGGGGAACTCTGGCATGGCGAGCTTTGCGTCCATTAGCGGGTTGAAAGCCGGCTACTTGCCGGCGAGAGCGGCGGCGACGGCGCGCTGGGCGAGAACCGTGATGAGATGCGAGCGGTACTCGGCGCTGGCGTGGATGTCGGAGTTGAGGGTTCCCGCCGGCACGGTGACCTTCGCGATCGCTTCCGCAGCGAAGTTTTCGCCCAGGCGTTTTTCCATCTCCTTCACGCGGAACACGCAGGGCGCGGCACCGGTGACGGCAACCCGCACCGCGCCCGCGCCTTCGGCGACGAACACGCCCACCAGCGCGAACCGCGACGCTGGATTCCTGAACTTGACGTAGGCGGCGCGCTTGGGCAGCGGGAACGCCACCGCGGTGATGATCTCGCCCGCGCGTAACGCCGTTTCGAGCGTGCCGGTGAAGAACTTGTCGGCTGGGATGACGCGCTTGTTGGTACGAACGCTCGCGCCGATTCCCAGCACCGCGGCGGGGTAATCCGCGGCGGGATCGTTGTTGGCGAGCGCGCCGCCGATCGTGCCGGCGTTGCGTACCTGCCGGTCGCCGATGCCTGCGGCAAGCCGCGCCAGCGTGGGGATGCCGATGGCGACATCCTTTGATGAGGCGACCTCCGAATGCGTCGTCATGGCGCCGATCGTGAGCGTCGCCCCGTCGAGCCTGATTCCGCACAGTTCGCCGATCCGCCCGAGGTCGATCAGTGCCGATGGCTTCGCCAGCCGGAACTTGAGCGTCGGGATCAGGCTCTGGCCGCCCGCGAGCACCCGCGAATTTTCGGTCTTGCGCAGGAGCGACGCAGCTTCCTTGATCGTGGCGGGACGATGATAGTCGAATGCGTGCATGATGCGTACTCCTTCGCGAAATGTTGGGTTACGGTCGCTACGCTGGCCTGACCCAACCTACGTTTCTGGGTGTTGGGTTACGGCCCGCGGTGCGCGCCTAACCCAACCTACATCCCTACGCGGCCTTCTTTGCAGTCTTGGCGGACTGGATCGCGCGCCACACACGCTCGGGCGTGGCGGGCATCTCAACATCGCGCACGCCGAGGTGCGCCAGCGCGTCGACCACGGCGTTGATCACCGCCGCGGGTGCGCCGATCGCGCCGGCTTCCCCGCAGCCTTTGACGCCCAAGGGGTTGTGGGTACAGGGCGTCGCTTTCATTCCGACCTTGAAGGCCGGCAGGTCGTCCGCCCGCGGCAATGCGTAGTCCATCAGCGTGGCGGTGAGCAGTTGACCGCTTTCGGGATCGTAGATGCAGCCTTCGAGCAGCGCCTGGCCGATTCCCTGCGCGAGTCCGCCGTGGACCTGGCCTTCGACGATCATGGGGTTGATCACCTTGCCGAAATCATCGACTGCCGTGAAGCTGACAACGCGCGTCGTACCGGTCGCGGGATCAATCTCGACTTCGCAGATGTGGCTGCCGGCCGGAAAGGTGAAATTGGTCGGATCGTAGAATGCCGATTCGTTCAGACCCGGCTCGAGCTTGTCGAGCGGGTAGTTGTGCGGCACGTAAGCAGCGAGCGCCACTTCGGCGAACGTCTTGCAGCGGTCGGTACCGGTGACCCAGAACTCGCCGTCGATGAACTCGACCTCGCTTTCCTGCGCTTTAAGCAGATGCGCCGCGATCTTCTTGCCCTTGGCGATCACTTTGTCGAGGGCCTTCATGATCGCCGTGCCGCCGACTGCGATGGAACGCGAACCGTAGGTGCCCATGCCGAAAAGGATGCGGCCGGTGTCGCCGTGCACGACATCGACGTTCTCCACCGGGATGCCGAGGCGGCCGGCAACCACCTGCGCGAAAGTCGTCTCGTGCCCCTGGCCGTGGCTATGGGAGCCGGTGAAAACTGTCACGCTGCCGGTCGGGTGGACTCGGATCTCGCCGGCTTCGAACAGCCCGGCCCGCGCGCCAAGCGCGCCCGCGATGTTGGAAGGTGCGATTCCACAGGCTTCGATGTAAGTGGAATAGCCCAGGCCGCGCAGCATGCCCCTGCGCTCCGCTTCCTTGCGGCGTGCTTCGAACCCCGCGACGCCGGCAAGCTGCAGCGCTTCCGCGAGGGTCGCTTCGTAGTTGCCGGTGTCGTAGTTGAGCGCAACCGGCGTCTGGTACGGAAACGTGGTGATGAAATTGCGGCGCCGGATCTCGGCGCGATCGATGCCCGTCTCGCGCGCGGCGGTATCGACGAGGCGTTCCACGACGTAGGTGGCCTCGGGGCGCCCGGCTCCGCGGTAGGCGTCAACGGGCGCCGTGTTGGTGAACACCGCGGTCACTTCGCAGTGGATGGCGGGCGTCGTGTACTGGCCCGCGAGGAGCGTCGCATACAGTATCGTCGGGATGCATGATGCAAACGTGGAAAGATACGCCCCCATGTTGGCGGTGGTGGCGACCCGCAGCGCGAGAAACTTGCCGTCCTTGTCGAGCGCGAGTTCTGCGCGGGTCACGTGGTCCCGCCCGTGGGCGTCCGACAGGAACGATTCGGTGCGCTCCGCCGTCCATTTGATCGGGCGCTTCACCTGCTTCGAGGCCCACGTGATGACGGTCTCTTCGGCGTAGAGATAGATCTTCGAGCCGAATCCACCGCCCACGTCGGGCGAGATGACCCGCACCTTGTGTTCCGGGAGCCCCAGCACGAACGCGGTCATCAGCAGGCGCTCGACGTGCGGGTTCTGCGAGGTCACGTGCAGCGTGTACGCGTCTTCGCTCGCCGCATACTGGGCGACCGCAGCGCGCGGCTCGATCGCATTGGGGATCAGGCGGTTGTTGATGAATTCCAGCGTGGTGACGTGGTGCGCGCCGGAAAACGCCCGGTCGACCGCCGCCTTGTCGCCGATCGTCCAGACGAAACAGGTATTGTCCGGGGCGGTGTCATGAACTACGGGCGCGCCCGGTTTGCGGGCGTCGCCTGCCCTGACAACTGCGGAAAGGATTTCGTAGTCGACGTCGATCAGCTCGGCCGCATCCTTCGCCTGGTTGAGCGTTTCCGCAATCACCACTGCGACGTGATCGCCGACGTAACGCACCTTGCCCTGCGCGAGTACGGGATGGGGCGGCTCTTTCATCGGCTGCCCGTTGACGTCGGTGATGAGCCAGCCGCACGGCAGCCCGTTGACCTTGGCCTCCGCAAGATCGTCGCCAGTGAAGATGGCGAGAACGCCGGGCGCCGTCGCGGCCTGCGCGCGGTCGATGCTGCGGATGCGTGCGTGCGCGTGCGGCGAGCGCAGGAAATATGCGTGTGTCTGGCCGTGCACGTTCACGTCATCGGTGAACGTGCCGCCGCCCGTGAGAAAGCGCACGTCCTCCTTGCGCTGGATCGGCTGGCCGATAATAGGTGCGTTCATAATTCGTTCCTCAGACAATACTCAATCGGCAGATGTGAGTCTGCAGTCGTCAGCGCGTAGGTTGGGCTCAAGCGTTTACGCCGATGCCCGACAACACCCGTCTTCATGTTGGGGTTCGCGCCCCTCACCCCAACCTGCGATTCCGCCGGCTTTCAACGTTTCATCGCCGCGGCGCCGGCGACGATCGCCTTGACGATGTTGTGATAGCCGGTGCAGCGGCACAGGTTGCCGTCGAGTTCGGCGCGCACGGTGTCCTCGGACGGATTGGGGTGTTTGCGCGCGAGCTCCAGCGCATTCATCACGATGCCCGGCGTGCAGAATCCGCACTGCAGCCCGTGGTGCGCGCGGAAGGCTTCCTGCATCGGGTGCAGCTTACCCGGCTCGCCGATGCCTTCGATGGTGGTCACGCTCGCGCCCTGCGCCTGGAGTGCCAGGAGATTGCAGGATTTCACCGCGCGGTCGTTGAGATGCACGGTGCAGGCCCCGCATTGGCCGGTGTCGCAGCCGACATGCGTGCCGGTGAGCCGCAGATGATCGCGCAGGAACTGAACGAGCAGGGTTCGGGGATCGACATCCGCGCTCACGGTCCTGCCGTTGACGGTCAGAGAAAGGTTGATGCCCATGCGTCCTCCAGGGGATCGGGTGGGGTCGCGTGCAGCGCGCAATGCGCGCCACGGTGGTTTCCGCGCATGCTAGCCCATGGGCATGGCGCCTGCAACTTTACGCTCGTGCGGACGTGACCGGTGCGTGACGCCGGCTTGACCGCCCGGCACGCTTGCACTACCCTACAAGCGCTCTATTTCATGGGATATAACGGGGTCTGGCATGGACAGCGTCGATCTGGAAGTCTTGAAGAGCGCGCGTGAGTGGGTCGAAAGCGGCCACCACGCGGTCATGGCGACGGTGGTCAGGACCTGGGGCTCGGCGCCGCGCCCGATCGGCGCGCTGGCTGCGTTCCGGGACGACGGCGCGGTGGCGGGCTCGGTGTCGGGCGGGTGCGTCGAGGACGACATGATTTTGCGCGTGCGTTCGGGCGAATTGGTGCAGGACCGACCCGCGACGACCGTGTACGGGGTGAGTGCGGACGAAGCGCAGCGCTTCGGCCTGCCCTGCGGCGGGACGCTGGAACTCGTGCTGGAGCCGCTGACCGCGGCAAGCGGGCTCGATGAGCTGCTCGCGCGTATCGAGCGGCACGAGCTCGTGACGCGGCGCCTTGACATGAAATCGGGGCGGGTGACGATCGGTGCGGCGAACTGGTCCGACCAGCTCGCGTTCGATGGCGCAACGTTCGTCAGCGTGTTCGGGCCGCGCTGGCGGCTGCTCATCATCGGTGCCGGGCAACTCTCCCGGTATCTCGCCCAGATGGCGCAGGCACTCGACTACCAGGTAACCGTGTGCGATCCGCGCGAGGAGTACGCCGATACCTGGACCGTTGCCGGCGCGCAGTTGATGCGCGGGATGCCCGACGATATCGTGACCGGGATGGAGCTCGATGCGCACAGCGCGGTGGTGACGCTGACGCACGATCCCAAGCTCGACGATATGGCGCTGCTCGAAGCGCTCAAGTCGCCGGCGTTCTACGTCGGCGCGATCGGCTCGCGCAAGAACAACGAGGCACGCCGCCAGCGGCTCGCGGAATTCGACCTGTCCCAGGAAGAGATTGCGCGCCTGCGCGGCCCGGTGGGCCTCAAGCTCGGAGCCAAGACCCCTCCCGAAATCGCGATTGCCATCCTCGCCGAGATGACCGCGATCCGCAACGGTGTCACGATTACCCAGTTCATCGAACCGCCGAAAGCGACCGTCGCCGGCTGCGCCGCCTGAGGAATTCGTCACCTTGGACGGTGACGAATTCCTTACAAGAAAGAGGCTGGGAGTTCAAACAGGCCACAATCCGACTTCGGCCGCAATGACTGCGTTACACCGCGTCATTCATGTCCTGACCGTGATGGCCGCGTGTTGCGGTGGTACGTGGGCGGCCGAAATGGCGGCCAGCGGCATCTTCCTGGTCGCTGCGCCGCGCTTGCAGGACCCCAATTTCCGCGAGACGGTGGTACTGGTCACGCAGCCGCAACGCGGCGGCCCGTTTGGCGTCATCATCAATCGCCCGCTCGAGCACAAGCTGGGAGAATTGTTCCCCGGGCACGAGGGATTGAAGGCG
>Ga0209343_10005250_pt1 | contig 15795 bp, 11 predicted proteins | sample RifCSPlowO2_02_FD_184026 | JGI IMG/M metagenome (GOLD analysis project Ga0209343, IMG submission 184026) | Groundwater microbial communities from Rifle, Colorado - Rifle CSP2_plank lowO2_0.2 (SPAdes) (version 2) | ecosystem: Environmental > Aquatic > Deep subsurface > Groundwater | place... | reverse complement strand
GGCGTTTGCCAAAAGTGAGCCGCCGTAAGGGCGGAACCGCTCGTCAATTGGAAACACATAGCAGCGAATGGTCGCCGGTCATAACCGTGCCAGCTGCCCATCCTGACGATGAGCCCTCAGGTGCGGCAGTACCGCCGCCAGCAGGGGCTCCTTGAACGCCTCCTGAAACCGATGAGCCAGGCCCGGGATCAGCTTTAGCTCGCTGCCCTTGATATGCGCCGCCACATGCACGCCGTGCATCACCGGCAGCAGCGGGTCGGCGGTGCCGTGCACCACCAGGGTCGGTACGCTCAGGCCATTGAGCAGTTCGACCCGGCTCGCCTCGGCCAGAATCGCCAGCAATTGCCGCTGCACGCCCTCCGGGTTGAAGGCCCGGTCGTAGGCGATCTGGGCCTGCTCCAGCAAGAGTTCGCGGTCGTCGCTCACCGCCGGGCTGCCCAGGGCCGCCAGCAAGTCTGCCTGCTGTTCCAGGGCCAGCGCGCGATTGGACGCCTCGCGCTTGGCCAGCAGCGCCAGCAGGGACGCGCTGGGAGCCGGCAGGCCCTGGGCCCCGGAGCTGGTCATGATCAGGGTCAGGCTCTGCACCCGCTCCGGGGCCATGTCGGCCAGGTGCTGGGCAATCATCCCGCCCATGCTCGCGCCCAGCACATGGAAACGCCGGATGCCCAGGCCATCCATCAGGCCCAGGGCATCCCCGGCCATGTCCCGCAGGCTGTAGGGAGCGGCAACCGACAACCCGAGGCGATAACGCAGCGCCTCATAGGTCAGGTTGATCGATGGCGCGGCCTGGTTCCAGCTGCTCAGGCCGACATCGCGATTATCGAAGCGGATCACCCGAAAGCCCTGCTGGCACAGACGCGCCACCACCTCATCCGGCCAGTGGATCAACTGGCCGCCCAGGCCCATGACCAGCAGCAGCGCCGGGTCGCGCTCGCGACCGATGGCCTGGTAGGCCAGACTCACCTCGCCCAGCGCAACCTGCCGGGTTGGCTGCTGAAGATCACAACGACTCGCCGCAAAGGAAGGCAGGCCGCACAGCAGTGCAACCAGGAAAATAAGAACACGCATGCAAACACCAGAACGCAGAACCCCATTGAGACGCGAGTTTGCTGACATTCGCTCGAGCGCGCTGCCACACAAGCGTGACAGTTTGATGAATAGGGACGAGCGGTCTCCCTTGTCGCCACAAGGGAAACCGCTCAAAGCACTGCGGGAAAGCCCCGCCCACAGCCGATCAGGACCGCGAAAGGGGCTTTATGCCGATCAGGCCAGCTCGCTACGCAGCTGGCGGGCGGCGGCGATCATATTGACCAGCGCCGCTTCGGTCTCGGGCCAGGCGCGGGTCTTCAGGCCGCAGTCCGGGTTGACCCACAGGCGCTCAAAGGGAATGCGCTGGGCCGCCTTGCGCAGAAACTTGACCATTTCGCTGCTGTCCGGCACCCGCGGCGAGTGGATGTCGTAGACTCCGGGGCCGATATCGTTGGGATAGGCGAAGGCCTCGAACGCCTCAAGCAGCTCCATGTCCGAGCGCGAGGTTTCGATGGTGATCACATCGGCGTCCATGGCGGCGATGGACTCGATCACGTCGTTGAACTCGCTGTAGCACATATGGGTGTGGATCTGGGTTTCGTCGCGCACACCCGAGGCGCACAGGCGGAAGGCCTCGGTGGCCCAGTCCAGATAGCCCTGCCACCCGGCCCGACGCAGCGGCAAGCCCTCGCGGAACGCCGCTTCGTCGATCTGCACGATCTTGATTCCGGCCGCTTCCAGATCCTGCACCTCGTCGCGGATGGCCAGGGCCAGCTGGCGCGCCTGCTGCTCGCGTGAAATGTCTTCGCGCGGGAAAGACCACATCAGCATGGTCACCGGCCCCGTGAGCATGCCCTTCATCACCTTGCGGGTGAGACTCTGGGCGTACTTGATCCACTCCACCGTCATGGCCTTGGGCCGGCTCAGGTCGCCATAGATCAGCGCCGGTTTGACGCAGCGCGAGCCGTAGCTCTGCACCCAGCCGAAGCGGGTGAAGGCGTAGCCGTCCAGTTGCTCGGCGAAGTACTCCACCATGTCGTTGCGCTCGGCCTCGCCATGCACCAGCACATCCAGACCAAGGTTTTCCTGCACCTCGACGGCATGGCGAATCTCGCTGTGCATGGCCTCGGTGTAGTCACCCAGCGACAGTTTGCCGGCCTTGAACGACTGGCGCGCCAGCCGAATCGAGGCGGTCTGCGGGAACGAACCGATGGTGGTGGTCGGAAATGTCGGCAACTGCAGACGTGAACGTTGCTGTTCGATGCGCGTGGCAAACGGCGACTGGCGCTGGCTGTCGGCGGCGCTAATGGCCGCCAGACGCGCCTGCACTAGCGGTTTGTGGATACGTGGCGACTGCGCGCGAGCGGCCTGCACGGCGTGGCTTTGCGCCAGCGCGGCCTGCACCTGGACGTTGTGCGGCTCATTCAGGGCCGTGGTCAGCAGCGCGACTTCCTCGCACTTCTGCACGGCGAAGGCCAGCCAGCTTTTCAGCTCGCTATCCAGTTGGTCTTCACGGTTCAGATCCACCGGGCTGTGCAGCAGCGAGCAGCTCGGGGCCACCCACAGGCGCTCGCCCAGCCGTTCCTGGGCATGTTGCAGGATGGCCAGGGTCTGCTGCAGATCAGTGCGCCAGACGTTACGGCCGTTGACCACACCCAACGACAGCACCTTGTAGGCCGGCAGGCGGTCGAGGATGGTCGGGAACTGCTCGGGGGCACGCACCAGGTCGATATGCAGACCATCTACCGGCAGGCTGGCGGCCAGACCGAGGTTGTCCTCAAGGCCAGCAAAATAGGTGGCGATCAGCTTCTTGCCCGGCTCGCGCTGCAGCAGGTTGTAGGCCCGCTCGAAGGCATTTTTCCAGTCTTGCGGAAGGTCCAGCACCAGAATCGGTTCGTCGATCTGCACCCATTCCACGCCCTGAGCGGCCAGGCGCTGGAGGATTTCGCCGTAGACCGGCAGCAGGCGCTCCAGCAGTTCAAGCCGGTCAAAATCGCTGCCCTTGGCCTTGCCCAGCCACAGATAGGTCAGCGGGCCGATCAGCACCGGCTTGACCTTATGGCCCAGGGCCTGGGCTTCCTCTACCTCGTCAAACAATTGCTCCCAGCTCAGCTGGAACTGCTGATCGGCGGTGAATTCCGGCACCAGGTAGTGGTAGTTGGTATCAAACCACTTGGTCATCTCTTGCGCATGAGCCCCACCGCAACAGGCATTCTGGCTGCTCTTGTTTCCAACGGCACCGCGCGCCATGCCAAACAGGGTATCCAGGGTCGGTTTGCCGTCTGCAGGGCGGAAGCGCTCAGGGATCACGCCGAGGGTCAGCGAGTGGCTCAGCACCTGGTCGTACCAGGCAAAGTCACCGACCGGCAGCAACTCGATGCCGGCGTCCTTCTGCAGCTGCCAGTGGGTGGCGCGCAACTCGCGGCCGACGGCGCGCAGGCCGGCTTCGTCCAGTTCGCCCTTCCAGTGGGCCTCCAGGGCTTTTTTCAATTCGCGGTCGCCACCAATACGGGGGAAACCAAGGGAATGGGCCAGGGCCATGTCGTAACGCTCCATAGATCAACAAGATGGGGCCATTCTCAACAACCCTGCATCGTGAGACAAACTCAACATATTCGCCTTGATCTATAGTTTTACTCATGTAGGGTGGATGACGTTGTTTTCATCCACCACTTGAACAGACACCTCAATGGTGGATGGGTGAAGCGTCATCCACCCTACCCCCGAGGCCCGCCATGCTCGAACTACGCCACCTGAAAACCCTGCACGCCCTGCGCGAAAGCGAAAGCCTGGTGGACGCCGCCGAGCGTCTGCACCTGACCCAGTCAGCGCTGTCGCACCAGTTCAAGGAACTGGAGGAACGCTTAGGCATGCAGCTGTTTGTACGCAAGACCAAGCCGGTGCGCTTTACCAGCGCAGGCCTGCGCCTGCTGCAACTGAGCGATGCAGTATTGCCGCTGCTGCGTGGTGCCGAGCGCGATCTGGCGCGCCTGGCCGGTGGCACTGCCGGCAGGCTGCATATGGCCATCGAGTGCCACAGCTGCTTCCAGTGGCTGATGCCGACCATCGACCAGTTCCGCGACGCCTGGCCGGAGGTAGAGCTGGACCTGGCCTCGGGCTTCTCCTTCGCCCCGCTGCCGGCCCTGGCTCGTGGCGATCTGGACCTGGTGGTAACCAGCGACCCGCTGGAACTGGCCGGCATCACCTATGTGCCGCTGTTTACCTACGAGGCCATGCTCGCGGTGGCCAATCAGCACCCGCTGGCCAGCAAGTCGTTTATCCAACCCGAAGACCTGGAGAACGAGACGCTGATCACCTATCCGGTGGAACGCGACCGTCTGGATATCTTTACCCGCTTTCTCGAACCGGCGGATGTCGAACCGGCACAAGTGCGCACCTCGGAGCTGACGGTAATGATGATGCAGCTGGTGGCCAGCGGCCGCGGCGTCTGCGGCCTGCCCAACTGGGCGCTGCACGAATACAGCTCGCGCGGCTACGTGACCGCCAAACGTCTGGGTGACAAGGGCCTGTTCGCCACCCTGTACGCCGGCATCCGTACCGATATGCTGGATGCGCCCTTTATGCGCGACTTTCTGCTCACCGCCAAGGACACCTCCTTCGCCAATCTGGAAGGGGTCAGCGTGGCGCGCTAGATGGCCGCCGCCGCGCATTTGGTCTATGTCCCGAGCAAAGATCGCGGTCACCCCGGTGCGCAAGGTGCCCCCTGCGCCAGGCATTCCGTAACGGCGCGCCAGCGCTAAAATCGCTCGATAGACCCATGACTTGGATCAATTGCATCTGAGCGCAACTAAGCTCTAATTGAAACGGTACCTAGTAGACGCGGAAACCTCTCCCATGATCCAGGCGATGCACAGCCGCTATAGAGCATTCAGCAGAAATCTGCTGGCGCTCTGGTGTGTGTTGCTTATCGCCTGCTCCTTTGCCCATATTCAGGTTGCCAGCGCCGACACCCACGACGCCGCCGAGGTCGCCATCTACAGCGGCCACGAGCATGCCAGCCAGGATCACGGCACAACAGATAGCTGCAGCGCCGTACAGAACGCGCCGCTCAACCAGCAACTACTGACGCTCCTGGCATTGACCGCCCTGCTCGCCCTGGCCGGCCGCCTGGGCCTGCTCAGCGATCTGCAGCGGCGTATCGGCAGCGTGCAGCTCATACCCTTATTCAGCCCAGGCCTACCCTCGCCCATTCGCAAGCAGCTGCATCGCTATAACGAATAGTGCCCCTCTCCCCCGCTAAACCCCGCAGCCGCGCAGCGCTGACCCCACGCCGCGCCTAGCGCTGCGCCCCTCGGTTTTTTGGAGAGCGCCAACATGTCCCATGACCCGCATCGCGCCCATGCCGCCACTAAGCCCGCTCAACAGGAGCCCAGGCCATGAATGCGATCGAATCGATCGGCAGTCGCCAGACTGCGATATTGATAGTGCCCGGCATGGGCAGCGACCATTGCGCCGGCCTGGTCAGCCAGTCGCTCAAGCGCCTGCCGGGTATCACTGAACTGAGCACCAGCATCGCCAGCCACAAGGTGCGCATCGAATTCGATGCCGAGCAGACCAGCCTTGCCGCGCTCAAGCAGGCCGTGGAGCAAGCCGGCTATCAGGTTGCCAAAGCGGTGCTGGCCAGTACTGCAGGCGAACCCACAGGGGCCGAAGAGGAAGAGCAGTACCTGCGCGACGCCTGGCGGCGCATGTGGATAGCCGGCGTACCCACGACCCTGATCATGCTGCTGATGGCCTTGCCCATGGCCGGTGTAGCGGTGCCCGGCTACCTGGCAATAGTGGTGGTGCTCGCCGCCATCCCGGTGTTTATCGCCGGTGCCAGCACCCATGTATCGGCCTGGAAAGCGCTGCGCAACCGCACCGCCAATATGGATGTACTGATCAGCCTGGGCAGCCTGCCGCCCTACTTTATCGGCCTGGTGGGGTTCGTCTACCCCATGACCTCCTTCGTCGAGATGGCCGCCACCATCACCACCTTCCACCTGATCGGCCGCTACCTGGAGGCCCGTGCCAAGGGCCGCGCCTCGCAGGCCATCCGCAAGATGCTGGAGCTGGGGGCCAAGAGCGCGGTGCTGCTGCGCGATGGTGTCGAGGTACAGGTGCCAATCGAGGCCGTGACGGTCGGCGACCTGATGCTGGTGCGCCCCGGCGAGAAGGTGCCCAGCGACGGCGAAGTAGTCGAGGGTAACAGCCATATCGACGAGTCCCTGGCCACCGGCGAATCGCTGCCGAAGGAGAAAGGCCCGGGCGATGCGGTGATCGGCGCGACCCTGAACAAGGAAGGCCTGCTGACCGTGCGCGCCACCAAGGTCGGCCAGGACACGTTCCTCGCCCAGGTGATCGACCTGGTCGAACACGCGCAAAGCTCCAAGGTGCCAATCCAGGAGTTCGCCGACCGCATGACCGGGCGTTTCGTCCCCGTGGTGCTGCTTGTCAGCCTGGCCAGCCTGGTGGTCTGGCTGCTCTGGGGCGAGTCGCTGCGCGGCATTCTGGTGTGGGGCGCAACCTGGTTGCCTTGGGTCAACCCGGAGCTGTCGTCGCCCCTGGTGGGGCTGCTGTCGGCAGTCGCGGTGCTGGTGATCGCCTGCCCCTGCGCCCTCGGCCTGGCCACCCCAACCGCGCTGATGGTGGGTGCCGGCCGCGGTGCCGAGCGCGGCATTCTCTATCGCTCCGGCACCGCCATTCAGATGTTCAAGGACATCAAGGTGATGGTGCTCGACAAGACCGGCACCCTGACCCTAGGCAAACCGGTGGTCACCGATTGCCTGCCCAGCGCCGATATCGACGAACAGGAGCTGCTGCGCCTGGCCACCAGCGTGGAGTACGGTTCCGAGCACCCAATTGCCCAGGCCATGATCGAGCGCATCAAGGAGCTCGGTCTGGAACTGGGAGTGCTGAGCGAATTCCACGCGCTAAACGGCCTGGGCGTGCAGGGCCAGGTTGACGGCCAGTTGATCCGCGTCGGCAACGCGCGCTGGATGCAGGAATGCCAGGTAGACACAGCAACCCTGGCCAGCCAGCTGGAAACCCTGGAGAACCAGGGCAAGACCGCGCTCTACGTCGCCAGTGGCGAGCAACTGATTGGCGTGGTGGCGGTGGCCGACAGCCTCAAGGAGGACGCCCAGGCGGCGATCGCCGAATTGCGCGCTCTGGGCATCCATACCGTGATGCTGACCGGCGACAACCCACGTGCCGCCGCCCATATCGCCGCACAGGTGGGCATCGACAGCGTACACGCAGGTGTCCTGCCCAGCGGCAAGGTCGAAGTGATTCGCCAGCTACAGGCCGAATACGGCCCTTGGGTGGCCATGGTCGGCGACGGTATCAACGACGCCCCGGCGCTGAAGCAGGCCAACATCGGCATCGCCATCGGCAGCGGTGCCGACGTGGCCATGGAGGCCGCCGACGTGATCCTGATCGGTGGCCGACTGGGTGGGCTGGTGGAGGCAGCGCAGCTGTCGCGCCTGACCTTCCGCAAGATCGTCGAGAACCTGATCTGGGCCTCGGCCTACAACGTCGCCGCCATCCCCATCGCCGCCGCCGGCCTGCTCCACCCCATGATCGGCGTGATCGCCATGACCGCCAGTTCGCTGTCGGTGATCGCCAATTCCCTACTGCTCAAGAGAGCTCCCTTGAGCGCTATCCGCAACACTCATTAAAACCAAGCAGGAGAAACACCATGAGCGCATTCACCTACAAAACCCTTACCGCCCTCTCCCTCGCCGTGGCAATGCTGAGTACCCCGGCTTTCGCCGAACAGGCTCACCACCCAGAACAGCTGGCGCAAAACCAGCAAAACATGCCCATGGGTCAGGGCATGGGCCAAGGGATGGGTCAAGGGATGGGGCCTGGCATGGGCATGATGGACATGTCCCAGATGCAGGAAATGATGGACAAGATGCACAACACCACCAATCCCCAGGAGCGTCAGAAAATTCGCAGTGAACACCGTCAGGCCATGCGCTCGCAGATGGGCATGATGAACCAGCGCATGCAACAGAGCCAATGCCCAATGGCTAAGGATGCGCCCATGCAACAGCAGTGCTTGGGGGAAATGCATCAGAACATGATGCAAATGATGCAAATGATGGAACAGATGATGGAGGCCATGCCGAACGGCCAGTGAGCCGGGCTGCGTAATCTGCGGAGGGTATCCACCAGCTATTGGAGGAGTTGACCGGGCGGCCCCGTAACCAAGCGATGGGCCGGGTCGCCGCCCAACCCGGCGGGTCTGTTGACCGGCCAAGGGGCCTAGTCGACTGCTTCCCATTGTTTTCCCGTTGGGCCGACAGAAGGAAAATCGCCGTGAAAGAAGCAAACCGGCTGGGCGTATCCAGCGCCAACCTGGTAACCCGTCACCTGAAGCTCGAACCCACGGAGCGAGAAAAACTGGATGCGGCAATCGCCGAGATCGACAAGCTGTATGGCCTCGCCAGCGTCTCCTTCGATGACAGCAAGGGACGTCTCGACTTGGCCTATGATGCGACCCGAATCTGCCTGGACTGCATTGAGGAGGTCCTAACAAAGTACGCCATCGAGGTCAGTCATGACTGGTGGACGCGCTTCAGGGAAGATCACTACCGCTTTGTCGATCAGAACCTGAAAGACAATGCCTCTCGTGAACCATGGAGCTGCCATAAGTCGCCACCAGGCTCGGGGCACAACCGATAGCTCATAGCCCTTGCTGTGCCCGATGGCCAAGGATGCGCCAATGCAGCAGATGCTGGACAGCCAGTCCGCGCCAAACGGTCATTGAGCAGGTCTTTAGTCCGGGGAGCGACGAGCTCTCAATGGTAGGTTGGTGCTGATCTTGCGAAGCCCAACGAGGCAGCAACCTACGGAATCTTGCGCGAGCCTGGGCGTAGTTGTTCATCGCGGCCAAGGCCGCTCCTACGAAAAACGCGGCTTCGTAGATCCTATGTTCCTGCGCAATATCTACGACGTCGTAGGGAGGACATGCCGAAGGCTTGTCCTCCATTGGGCAATCAGCGGTGGACAAGGCTTCGCCATGTTCACCCTGCACAAGCGCACACCGTAGCCCGGATAAGCTCCAGCGCAATCCGGGGCCGCTCTCATGGCTTGCAGCGCCTTCGCGTTTTCCAACCCGCCCTACAGTCCGCATGGAATCCGGGGTGGGCAGACCATTTCCCCGGATTGCATCCGGGCTACAGCTCGCGCGCTCGCCCGAGCTTGCGTCTACGCATCAAACGATAGGCCGCCGGCAACACAAACAGCGACAGCAGTGGTGCGCTGAGCATACCGCCGACCATGGGCGCGGCGATGCGGCTCATCACCTCGCTGCCGGTACCGCCGCCGAGCAGGATCGGCAGCAGGCCGGCGATGATCACCGCCACGGTCATGGCCTTGGGCCGTACCCGCTGCACCGCGCCTTCACGGATCGCCGCGACCAGCGCCTGTTCGCTGCGCTCGCCAGCGTCTTCGCGTTCGGCCCAGGCGTTCTTCAGGTAGAGCAGCATGATCACGCCGAACTCCGCCGCCACCCCGGCCAGGGCGATAAACCCGACCCCGGTGGCCACCGACAGGTGATAGCCGAGCAGGTAGAGGAACCAGACCCCGCCGGTCAGGGCGAATGGCAGTGTGGCCATGATCAACAGCGCTTCGCTGAAGCGGCCGAAGCACAGGTAGAGCAGCACAAAGATGATCAGCAGCGTGGCCGGCACCACCAGCTTGAGCCGCGCATTGGCCCGTTCGAGAAACTCGAACTGCCCCGAGTAGCTCAGGCTGATGCCGGGCTGCAACTGCACCTGGGCATTGATCGCCGTGCGCAGATCGGCCACCACCGAGGCCAGGTCGCGGCCGCGCACATCCACGTAGACCCAACCCGAGGGCCGCGCATTCTCGCTTTTGAGCATCGGCGGGCCGTCGCTGACCTTGATTGTCGCCACCGTGCCCAGGGTGATCTGGCTGCCCTGGGGGGTGTAGATCGGCAACTGTTCGAGCCCGCCCAGCGAGTCGCGCCATTCGCGCGGGTAGCGCACGCTGATGGGGAAACGCGCCAGCCCTTCGATGGTCTCGCCGACGTTCTCACCGCCGATGGCGCTGGAGACGATCGCCTGCACATCGGCGATATTCAGGCCGTAACGCGCCGCCGCCACCCGGTCGATATCGACATCGATATAGCGCCCGCCGGTCAGCCGCTCGGCCAGCGCCGAACTCACCCCGGGCACCTCTTTGGCAACCTTCTCGATCGCCTGGGTGGTCGCATCGATCTGTGCCAGGTCGGCACCGGCGACCTTGACCCCGATCGGGCTCTTGATCCCGGTGGCGAGCATGTCGATACGGTTGCGGATCGGCGGAATCCAGATATTGGTCAGCCCTGGCACCTGCACCACCCGGTCCAGCTCCTCCACCAGCTTGTCCGCGGTCATGCCGGCGCGCCACTGCTCGCGCGGCTTGAACTGGATAGTGGTCTCGAACATCTCCAGCGGTGCCGGGTCGGTGGCGGTTTCGGCGCGGCCGGCCTTGCCGAACACATGGGCGACTTCCGGCACGCTCTTGATCATCCGGTCGGTCTGCTGCAGCAACTGCGCGGCCTTCTGCGCCGACAAGCCGGGCAGGGCCGAAGGCATGTAGAGCAGGTCGCCCTCGTCCAGCGGCGGCAGGAACTCGCCGCCCAGCTGCGACAGCGGCCACAGGGTGCTGAAAAACACCAGCGCCGCCACCGCCAAGGTGGTCTTGGGCCAAGCCAGTACCGCATCCAGCGCCGGTTGGTAGACGCGGATCAACCCGCGGTTCAATGGGTTGCGCGCCTCATCGGGAATCCGCCCGCGAATCCAGTAGCCCATCAGCACCGGCACCAGGGTCACCGAAAGCCCCGCGGCAGCGGCCATGGCATAGGTCTTGGTGAAGGCCAGCGGGCCGAACAGCCGGCCTTCCTGGGCCTGCAGGGTGAACACCGGAATAAACGACAGGGTGATGATCAGCAAGCAGAAGAACAGCGCCGGGCCGACTTCCACCGCCGCGTCGGTGATCACCCGCCAATGGGTTTCGCCCTTGAGTTCTTCGCCGGGATGCGCCTCGCGCCAGGCCTCGATTTTCTTGTGCGCGTTCTCGATCATCACCACCGCCGCATCGACCATCGCACCGATGGCGATGGCGATGCCGCCGAGGGACATGATGTTGGCGTTGATGCCCTGCTGCTGCATCACGGCAAAGGCGATCAGCACCCCGACCGGCAGGGAGACGATGGCCACCAGCGAGGAACGCAGGTGCCAGAGGAAGGCCGCGCAGACCAGCGCGACCACGATGAATTCCTCCACCAACTTCTCGCCCAGGTTGCGCACCGCGCGGTCGATCAACTGGCTGCGGTCATAGGTGGTGACGATCTCCACCCCGTCCGGCAGGCTGTCTTGCAGCGTCTCGAGCTTGGCCTTGACCGCATCGATGGTGCTGCGCGCGTTCTTGCCGCTGCGCAGGATCACCACGCCACCAACCACCTCGCCCTCGCCATCGAGTTCGGCGATGCCGCGGCGCATCTCCGGCCCCAGCTGAATATGCGCGACCTCGCCCAGGGTTACCGGCACGCCGCCGGCATCCAGGCGCAGCGGGATGGCGCGAAAGTCGTTGAGGCTTTGCAGATAGCCCGAGGCGCGCACCATGAACTCGGTTTCCGCCAGCTCCAGCACCGCGCCACCGGTTTCCTGATTGGCCCGGCCGATGGCCGCCGTCACCTCGGCCTGGGTGATGCCCAGGCTGGCCAGCTTGATCGGGTCGAGTTGCACCTGGTATTGCTTGACCATGCCGCCGATGGTCGCCACCTCGGCGACGTTGGCCAGGGTCTTCAGCTCGAACTTGAGGAACCAGTCCTGCAGCGCGCGCAGCTGCGCCAGGTCATGCTTACCGGTGCGGTCGACCAGGGCGTACTGGTAGATCCAGCCGACCCCGGTGGCGTCGGGTCCCAGCGACGGTTTGGCGCTGGCCGGCAGGCGACTCTGGATCTGGCTGAGGTATTCCAGCACCCGCGAGCGCGCCCAGTAGAGGTCGGTGTCGTCCTCGAACAGGACATAGACAAAGCTGTCGCCGAAGAACGAGTAGCCGCGCACGGTCTTCGCCCCCGGCACCGAGAGCATGGTGGTGGTCAGCGGATAGGTCACCTGGTTCTCGACGATCTGCGGTGCCTGGCCCGGATAGGGGGTGCGGATAATCACCTGCACATCGGACAGGTCCGGCAGCGCATCGATCGGCGTGTTCTGCAGCGACCAGATGCCCCAGGCGGTGGCGAACAGGGTCGCCAGCAGCACCAGAAAACGGTTGGCCACCGACCAGCGAATCAGCGCGGCGATCATGGCTGCGCCTCCTGATGGCCATCGTGGCCGCCACTATTTTCCTGGGGCCTAGTTTCCTGGGGCGTGGGTGCCAGATGCTCGATGCGTTCGATCTGCATCCCCTCGTCGTCGGCGCGCACCCCGACCCGCACTCGGTCGCCGGGTTTGAAGCCTTCCAGCAACGCCGCATCGGCGACCGGGAACAGCATGCTCATGCCCGGCATGCCCAGGGTCTTGAACGGGCCATGGGTGAGCATCACGCCATCGTCTTCGATGGCATCGATCTGCCCTTCGGCTTCATGCAGGGCTGGCTGCAGTGTGACCTCCGCCGCCGGCGCACCCAGCTCCTGGGCCAGGATGCCGCGCAGGCTGGCCTCGGAATCGAGCAGGAACTGCCCGGAGGCGACCACCTGCTGGCCCTCCTCCAGCCCTTCGAGAATCTGCGTATTGCCCGCCGCCTCCTGGCCCAGACGAACTTCCACCGGGCGGTAGCGCCCTTCGCCTGCGGCAAGCATCACCAGGGCGCGACGACCGCTACGAATCACCGCCTCGCTGGGTACGAACAGCGCATCGCGTTCGGCCGGGCGAACCAGGCGTACCTGGGCGGTCAGGCCCGGGCGCAGGCGACCATCGGGGTTGTCCAGCACGACCCGTACGCGCAGGGTGCGGCTGTCCAGGTTGGCCTGGGGCAGAATGGCCTCGATGCTGCCGTCGAGCACTTCACCGGGAAACGCCGGCAAGCGCGCCTCGACCACCTGACCTTTGCGCAGGCCCAGGGCTTCGGCCTCGGGCACCGCCACGTCCAGCCAGACGCTGCGTAGGCCGTTGATGGTGGCCAGGGTCTCGCCCGCCATCAGGTTCATGCCCTCGCGCACATTGAGTTGTTGCAGCACCCCGGCGATCGGACTGGTCACCGTCCACAGCGCCTGTACCTTGCCGCTGCGCTCGAACCGGGCGATCAGCGCCGCCGGCATCCCGGCCAGACGCAGGCGTTGCCGTGCCGCGGCCAGCAGCGCGGGGTCACCGGCATCGCGCAGGGCCAGATAGTCCTCCTGGGCACTGACCCATTCGGGCACCAGCAAGTCGGCCAGGGGCGCGCCGGCTTCGAGCAGGTCCTCGGGCGCGCGGGCGTATACGCGCTCGACGAAACCGCCCGTACGCGCCTGCACCACGGCGATATCGCGGCTGTTGAAGGTCAGGTTGCCGGTCGCTTCCAGGCTATTGGCCAGCGCCCCGCGGGTCACCGGGGCCAGGCGCATGCCGAGGTTCTGGGTAACGCTCGCATCAATGCTGACGGCGGCGCTGTCGCCACCCTCGTCGGCATAGCGCGGCACCAGTTGCATGTCCATAAAGGGCGACTTGCCCGGCTGGTCGAACTTCTGCTGCGGCACCATGGGGTCGTACCAATACAGCACCTTGCGCTCGTCTGCCGTACTGGCCTGCGTTTGCGCGTGAGCGGCCTCAGGCCCGGGGCTCATCGACTGCTGGGCGAACCAGTAGCCCCCCGCAGCGCCTATACCCAGCACCAGCGCGGCCAACAGCATGGTTTTTACTCGTCGAGCACTCATTGGCTCACCTCTTCATAAGCGAAATGCAGGCGGGCGCTGCTCAGCGCGCGCGCTTGTTCGAAGTCGATGTGTTTCAGGCGCGCCTCGATCAGCTCCCGACGGGCGGCGATCACGCTGGCCAGTTCATTGGTGCCAGATCTGTAGCCGGCCAGGGTCAACGCGACCTTTTCCTCGGCCAGCGGCAGCAAGAGTTCCTGGCTGCGGCGGAGCGCGCGCTCGAAACGCTGGTACTCGGCCAGGTCGTCGGCCAATTGCTGGGCATGTTCGCGCTCGGCCGCTGCGCGTTCAGCGTGCAGCTGGCTGAGCGAGGCCTGCTTGGCGGCGATTCTGGGGTTCTGCCGCGAGCCCGGAAACAGCGGCAGGTCGAAGCTCAATTGCAGCGAGACCATGTCGCCGAAAGCCCGGTTGCGCTTCTGGTAGGCCAGCTGCCAGCTCCAGTCGGATTGCTTGTCCGCCACGGCCTGGCGCACTTCGGCTTGCGCCGCCTCGGTCATGGGATCGAACAGAGTAAGTTCCGGATGGCGTTGCAGGTTGTGCCGATAGTGCTCGGCATCCACCGGCCAGTGCGGCAAGCGGCCGGACAGGGGCTCGGCGGCACGCGGACCGATCCAGCGACGCAGGGCCGCACGCTGTTGCGCGCGGTTTTGCAGCAGCTGGTCCTCGGCCTCGGCGAGCAGCGCCGCCTCCTGCTTGGGCGCGACGCTGTCAGCCGCCTGACCACGGCCACCGGCGATGCTGGCGCGCACGGCTTTAGCCAGCAGATCGTTTTCGCCGTAGAGGTCTTTGAACAGACTCAGCTTCTCCTCCACGGCGCGCGCCGCAATCCAGGCCAGCGCGGTTTGCCGGCGGACTCGCAGGCGCTCGACCCGCTCCTGGGCGGCGGCACTGAGCACCCCAGCCTCGGCGGCCTCGACCCGGGCGCGGCGTTTGGCGCGATTGGGCACCTCCTGCATGACCCCGACCATCTGCATGGTCATCGGCTCGCGGTCGAAACGACCACGGTTATCGCCCTCGATCGGCACATTCTGTAAACCCAGCAACAGCTTGGGATCGGGCAGCGCGCCGGCGGGGATGGCCGAATTGCGCAGGGAGTCGACTTGCGCGGCTTGCGCGGCCAGTGAGGGGGCCTCGCGTTCGGCCTGGCGCAAGGCTTCGTCGAGGGTCAGGGCCGCGACCGGCAGACTGAACAAGGCCGCGGCCAAGACGCCGACCGCCAAGCGACCGGGGAAGGAAAACCAAGAGTACATACGGGTGATTCCTGTCGATATCGCGCGCTATGGGCACGCAACGACCATCGAGCCGCCTGGGCTGCACGATGGGGTTCGAAACGGGACGGGAATCAGGCGCGGGGGGGACGCCAGGGGGCAAGCGTGGGGTGGGACAGGGGTTCGGCCTGGCGGTACAACGGGGCGTTGACGGTGGCCGACAGCAGCTTGAGTTTCAATCGATAGCCAGCGGCCAGGGGCAGGCCGGCGCTGGGGCATTTGCTCATGTCCGCGCACAGCTGGCCGCTGGCCTGCATCGCCGCATCGTCGCAGCAATCGCTCGCCTGCGGCGTGTCCTGGCTCATCGGGCAGGGCTCGGCGACCAGCAGCACGCCCGCCAGGCTCTGCAAGGGCAGAACCAGGGCCAGGAGCACGACCAGACACAAGCGAGGGAAGGCGTTCATGCCGGCAGTCTAGCCCCGTGCCGGGTCAGGAGCAATTGACCGGGGTCAAGGACCAGGTCGTGTCGAAACGGCTTCAGGGCAACAACTGCTCGCGGCTGCCGCCTGTGTATTCACCCCGCTCGCCCGGCAAACCCAGCACGGCATATGGCCCGGCGCATGCCCTGTTACAACTCCTCGCTTGTTCGGCGTGACCAACAGTCATAGCATGACCACCGGTCACAAC
>Ga0209343_10005244_pt1 | contig 15813 bp, 12 predicted proteins | sample RifCSPlowO2_02_FD_184026 | JGI IMG/M metagenome (GOLD analysis project Ga0209343, IMG submission 184026) | Groundwater microbial communities from Rifle, Colorado - Rifle CSP2_plank lowO2_0.2 (SPAdes) (version 2) | ecosystem: Environmental > Aquatic > Deep subsurface > Groundwater | place... | reverse complement strand
GAGCGCAAGCCGCTGATGCCTTCCTTGGTGGTGCCTTCGCGGATGCCTTCGTCGTTGGTGACGGTGACTTGTTTGGTCATCAGGCCCATGACTTTGTCGGCCACACCCATGGTGACGGTGATGGGAGCAATTTCCGCGGTGAACAAACCGGCAGCCAAGGCGGCAGAGGCCCGCTGTTGGCTGGCGGCGCCGTATTCGTCCATGGCGTCGCGGCTGATGTTGTAGCGCTTGGCCACATTTTCGGCGGTCTGCAGCATGTTCCAGTAGATTTCGGGCTTGTTCTTGACCAACCAGGGGTCGGTCATCATGTGGGTGTTCATTTCTTGCTGCACGCACGAGATGGCTTCCACACCGCCGGCCACATAAATATCGCCTTCGTTGGCGATGATGCGCTGGGCCGCCAGGGCGATGGTTTGCAGGCCGGACGAGCAAAAGCGGTTGACTGTCATGCCCGATACCGTCACGGGGCAGCCGGCACGCAGCGCGGCCTGGCGTGCGATGTTGGCGCCAGTGGCCCCTTCGGGGGTGGCACAGCCCATGATCACGTCGTCCACCTCACCGGCGTCGATGCCTGCGCGCTTGATGGCATGCTCCACGGCGTGGCCGCCCAGGGTGGCACCGTGGGTCATGTTGAAAGAACCTTTCCAGCTCTTGGCAAGCGGGGTGCGGGCGGTAGAAACGATTACGGCTGAGGTCATGGTCTTACTTCCTAAAATGTTGGGGGCAGAGCTGGCCGCTACACGGCTGCGGTCTGTCCCACAAGGCTTCAAAACTACTTAAATGGTGGGCGCTTGGGCACCCTGGGTCAAAAGGCGGTGGTAAAAGCGGATCGCTTCTACGTAGTTGCTGGTTGAAATACGTTCGTTGGTTCCATGGAAACGCGGCAAATCTTCGGACTTGGCGCGCACCGGCGAGAACTTGAAGATATGGTCACTGATGTCGCCGAAATGGATGGAGTCGGTACCGCCAATCATCAGCCCCGGCGCCACCAGGGTGCCCGGGAATACTTCCCGAATGGTGCGGTTGAGCAGCTTGTACTGGGCTGAATCGGTGGGCGCCACCTTGGAGGCGTCCACCGCGCCGGGCAAGGCGAACAACTCGAAAGCGTCATTGCCCGTGGCCTGCGCCACCTGCGCCTTCATGCGGTCCATGACTTGCGCCTTGGTGTCCCCCGGCAGCAGGCGGAAATTGACCGTGGCTTCCGCGCGTCCGGGCAACACATTGTCTTTATTGCCTGCATTCACCATGGTCAAGGCGGTGGTGGTGCGCAACATGGCGTTGGTGCTGGCACCGGCCTCCAATTGCTTTTGCACCACGGGCCCGAACAGCCACAGGTTGGACAAAGCCACGCGAGAAAAACCACCCATCTCAGGCGCCACGGTGGCAAACATCTCTCCTGCCACGCCACGAATGCCACCCGGAAGTTGATCATCGTCCACCCGTTTGAGCGCGGCGCTCAGCATGGCAATGGCACTGGTGCCTTTGGGCGGCGGCATGGACGAATGGCCGGGTGTGGCCCCCATCTTCAGCACCACCGACAGGTAGCCTTTTTCCGCCACGCCGATCAAGGCCGCCGGCTTGCCCAAGCCCGGCATGATGCCGTCGGTGATCAGCAAGCCCTCGTCCACCACCAGGTCCAGCCGAACCTTGCGCTCTTTCAGCAGCGCCGCAATACGCGCAGCCCCCCGCAAACCACCCACTTCTTCATCGGCACCATAGGCCAGGTACACGGTGCGCTCAGGCTTGAAGCCGCTGGCAACCAGCATTTCTACGGCCTCCAGTTGCGACATCAGGTTGCCCTTGTCGTCCCAGGCACCGCGGCCCCACACAAACCCATCCTTGATCTGGCCAGAAAACGGCTCCACTGCCCAGTCTTTTTCGGTGCCGGGGGCCACAGGCACCACGTCCTGGTGCGCCATCAGCAAAATAGGCTGGGCCTGGGGGTTGGAGCCAGCCCAGGTGTACAAAAGACTCAAATCCCCCACCACTTCGCGTTTGAGCACGGCATGGGTTTTGGGGAAACGGGTCTGCAACAAGGCATGCAACTGTTGGAACTGGTCCGCGTGCAGGGCCGCATCGTCGCGGGAAGAGAGGGTGCGCAGGCGCACCGCCTCCCCCAGCCGAGCAGCCACAGCTGCTTCGTCCACCGGCAATACCGCTACCGCAGGCACGTCCAGTTGACGTGACCCTTGGCGCACAGTATTGACCGCCAGGACCGCTGCCAATACCAGCAGCACCCCCAGCAGGCCGAACAGAAGTTTCTTGACCATGGTGGCGAAGCGGGTCGCTTAGTTGAAGGACTTGCCTTCGGCTGCGAGCTTGGCCAGCAGGGGCGCAGGCTGCCAGAACTTGGCGTCGTCCAGCGGATTCTGGGCAAAGCGGTTCATGGCTTGCACCACGTTGAACAGGCCCACTTCGTCGGCGTAGTTCATCGGGCCACCACGGTGGGCCGGGAAGCCGTAGCCAAAGATGTAGACGATGTCGATGTCGCTAGCCTTGTTGGCAATGCCTTCTTCCAAAATCAAGGCCGCTTCGTTCACCAGAGAGAACACCAGGCGCTGGACAATTTCTTCATCCGAAATCTTGCGGGGGGTGATGCCAAGTGCCTTGCGGTGCTCTTCAATCATCTGCACCACTTCGGCATTGGGGATCGCGTCGCGTTTGCCAGCCACATAGTCGTACCAGCCGGCGCCGGTTTTCTGGCCAAAACGGCCTTTTTCACACAGCAAGTCAGCGGTCTTGCTGTATTTCATGTCGGGCTTTTCGCTGTAACGGCGCTTGCGGATCGCCCAGCCAATGTCGTTGCCCGCCAGATCGCCCATGCGGAACGGTCCCATGGCCATGCCAAATTTTTCCATGGCTTTGTCCACTTGCGCGGGGGTGCAGCCTTCGTCCAGCAGGAAGCCCCCTTGGCGGCCGTACTGCTCGATCATGCGGTTGCCGATGAAGCCGTCGCACACGCCAGACACCACGGCGGTCTTGCGGATCTTCTTGGCCACGGTCATCACGGTGGCCATCACGTCTTTGGCGGTTTTTGCTCCGCGCACCACTTCCAGCAGCTTCATCACGTTGGCTGGGCTGAAGAAGTGCAGGCCCACCACGTCTTCAGGGCGCTTGGTGAAGGAGGCTATTCTGTCCACATCCAGGGTGGAGGTGTTGGACGCGAGAATGGCGCCGGGTTTCATCACGCGGTCCAGTTCCTTGAACACGGCTTCCTTCACGCCGATTTCCTCAAACACGGCTTCAATCACCATGTCGGTACCGTTCAGATCGTCGTAGCTCAGGGTGGTGCTCAAAAGCGCCATGCGCTGGTCCAACTTGTCTTGCTTGAGCTTGCCCTTCTTGACCTGGGCTTCGTAGTTCTTGCGAATGGTTGCAATGCCGCGGTCCAGCGCTTCTTGCTTCATTTCCAGCATCTTGACCGGAATGCCCGCGTTCAGGAAGTTCATGGCAATGCCGCCTCCCATGGTGCCGGCACCGATAACCGCTACAGAATTAATAGCGCGTTGCGCAGTGTCTGCGGGGACATCGGGAATTTTGGAGGCTGCACGTTCGGCCAGGAACAGGTGGCGCAGGGATTTGCTCTCGGCGGTCCACATCAGGTTGATGAAGATGTCGCGCTCCACGGCCATGCCGGCGTCGAATTTGCTCTTGGTGGCCGCTTCAACCGCATCCACGCACTTGGCGGGCGCGGGGAAGTTTTTGGACATGCCCTTGACCATGTTGCGGGCAAACTGGAAGTACGCATCGCCCTGGGGGTGCTTGCATTTCAGGTCACGTACCAAAGGCAAGGGGCGCACATCGGCCACCGAGCGGGCAAAGGCAACAGCTTCCTCAGCCAAGGACTCTGCGGATTGGGTGATCTTGTCGAACAGTTTTTGGCCTGGCAGCATGGCCAGCATTTCGCTCTTGACCGGTTCGCCCGAAACAATCATGTTCAAGGCGGCCTCCACACCCAACACACGGGGCAAGCGCTGCGTGCCGCCGGCGCCGGGCAACAGGCCCAGCTTCACCTCGGGCAGGGCCACGCTGGTGCCAGGAGCAGCCACACGGTAGTGGCAACCCAGAGCCAATTCCAGCCCACCGCCCATCACCACGGTATGGATGGCAGCAACTACGGGTTTGGAAGAGTTTTCCAGCACACCGATCACGCTGTTCAGGTTGGGCTCCTGCATGGCCAGGGGGGAGCCGAATTCCTTGATATCCGCACCGCCGGAGAACGCTTTGCCAGCGCCCGTGATCACGATGGCCTTCACCGCCGCGTCGGCGTTGGCCTGGGCCATGCCGTCAGCAATGCCTTGGCGGGTGGACAAACCCAAACCATTCACGGGCGGGTTGTTCAAAGTGATGATGGCGATGTCGCCATGGACTTGGTATTGGGCGGTCATGTTTGCATTCCTTGAATGTAAAAATAGAACGGTCGTTCTTTTTTGTGATTGTAAAAGGTTTTTCGAACCTGCAACAAACCCATTTGTCGCAGTTGGGACAAGCGGATCTAAACCTCCAGCCACTCCTTGCGGATGTCGCTGTTGTTCTGCAACTCGGCAGGCGTGCCTTCAAACACCACGCTGCCATGCCCCATGACAAAACAGCGGTCCGAAATTTTCATGGCAATGGTCAGCTTTTGCTCAATCAGCAGCACCGAAATGCCCCGCTTGCGCAGCTCCTGCAGGTACTCGGCCACCAGCTCCACGATCTTGGGCGCCAGCCCTTCGGTGGGCTCATCGATGATGATCAGGTCGGGGTCACCCATCAGGGTGCGGCACAGGGTGAGCATTTGCTGCTCGCCGCCCGACATCACGCCGGCTTCGGTGTGCTCGCGCTCCTTGAGGCGCGGAAACATGCGGTACATGTCTTCAAAGCTCCAGCGCGGCTTGGTTTTCCTGCGTTTTTGGCCCAGCAGCAGGTTTTGGTGCACGGTGAGCTTGGGGAAAATATCGCGGTTTTCGGGCACATAACCGATACCGAGGTGGGCGATTTCGTAGGTCTTGGAGCCCCGGATTTCACGGCCCTTCCATTGCACCGAGCCCTGGCAATCCACCAGCCCCATGATGGCCTTGGCCGTGGTAGAGCGCCCAGAGCCATTGCGCCCCAGCAGGGACACAATTTCACCGGCGCCAACATGCATGTCCACACCATGGAGCACATGACTTTTGCCATAAAAGGCATTGAGATGAGAGACTTTCAACATATTCAGTGTCCTTGTGCCTGCGCGTCCGCCACCGACGAGCCCAGGTAGGCTTCTTGCACCCGGGCGTTGGCACGCACCGCATCCGGCGTGTCAAAAGCGATGACTTCGCCATACACCACCACCGCAATCTTGTCCGCCAGACCAAACACCACGCCCATGTCGTGCTCCACGGTCAGCAGGGTTTTGCCTTCGGTGACCGACTTGATCAGGGAAATAAACCGCGTGGTTTCGCTCTTGCTCATACCGGCAGTGGGTTCGTCCAGCAAGATGACACTGGCGCCGCCGCCAATGGTGATACCAATCTCCAGCGCACGCTGCTCGGCATAGGTCAGGTTGACCGCCAGCACATCGCGCTTTTTGTCGAGCTGGATCATCTCCATCAGTTGGCGGGCTTTTTGGTTGGCGTCGTCCAGGTTCACCAAAAACTTCAGGAAGGTGTATTTGTAGCCCAGGCTCCACAACACACTGCAGCGCAGGTTCTCAAAGACGCTGAGCTGCGGAAAGATATTGGTGATCTGAAAGCTGCGCGACAGCCCCAGGCGGTTGATCTCAAACGGCCGCATGCCGTTGATGCGCTGGCCATGCAGCAGCACGTCACCGCTGCTGGGCTCAAAACGCCCGCTGATCAGATTGAACAGGGTGGATTTTCCGGCGCCGTTCGGGCCAATGACCGCCACCCTTTCGCCTGCGTGCACGGCCAGGTTGATGCCCCGAATGATTTCGGATTTGCCAAAACTCCTGCGCAGATCGCGCAGTTCCAGGGCCAGAGCGCCCGGAGATACATGGGTGGTGCTCATACTGCGTGCCTCCGCTTGATTTCTTTTTCTATCTCTTCCTGGACCACACTCCAGCGGCCCAGAAACTGACGGCGGCACAGCTCAAACAAACCCAGGCCCACCAACATGACCAAACCCGCACCCAGCCAACTGCCAAGGCTTGCGGTGTCCAGACTGGCGCCCAGAAAGTGCAGCTCCCCCCCCATTGCGGCATTGAGCTGGCGGTGGTACACCATCTCCAGCAAGGCAGCGGCCCCTGCAAAGCCCACCAAGCCCGTCAACACCAGTGCAGCGTAGTGCCCCAACAGGCCTTTGAGCTTGCCAAAACTGGCGACCCGCAGGTTCATCATGACCAGGCTGGCGATACCGCCAGGGGCGTACATCACCATGAACAGGAATATGAAACCCAGGTACAGCAGCCAGGCCTTGGTGAACTCGCTGAGCACCACAAAGGCCAGCACCATCAGCACCGCGCCGATGATGGGACCAAAAAAGAAGGTGGCCCCGCCCAAAAAGGTGAACAAAAGGTAGGCCCCCGAACGCCCTGCCCCCACCACTTCCGCCGTCACAATCTCAAAGTTCAGGGCTGCCAGGCCACCCGAAATGCCGGCAAAAAAGCCCGCAATGATGAAGGCCGTATAGCGCACCCGCTGCGGGTTGTAGCCAATGAACTCGACCCGCTCCGGGTTGTCGCGCACCGCATTGAGCATGCGCCCCAGGGGGGTGCCGGTGAAGGCAAACATCAGCGCCACCGCCACAAAGGTGTAGGCCGCAATCAGATAGTAGACCTGCACCGCTGGCGCAAACGTGATCCCCATGAAGGGCTGGCCGACCACCCGGTTGCTGGAAATACCCGCCTCCCCTCCGAAAAAGTCAGAAAACATCAGGGACATGGCAAACACCAACTCCGCCATGCCCAGCGTGATCATGGCGAAGGTGTTGCCCGATTTACGGGTGGTGACAAACCCCAGCAAAACAGCAAACCCCATGCCGGCCACGCCGCCCACCAGCGGCACCAGGCTCACCGGCAAGGGCAGGCTGCCCTGCCCCACCGCATTGAGCGCGTGGATGGCCATGTAGGCCCCCAGACCGGTGTAGACCGCATGGCCAAAACTCAGCATGCCGCCCTGCCCCAACAACATGTTGTACGAGAGGCAGGCAATGATGGCAATGCCCATCTGCGACAGCATGGTGATGGACAAACCGCTGCCAAACACCTGCGGCACCAGCACCAGCACCAGGGCAAACAGCCCCCAGACCACAACACGGCCTTTTTTTATGGAAAACATACGCACTTAACCTTCCCGTTTACCCAACAAGCCCTTGGGGCGGAATATCAAAATCAAGACCAAAAACAGGTAGGGCAGGATCGGTGCCACCTGCGACAGTGTCAGCTTGGCCACGGAGTTGTTGCGCGCCGCCTCGCTGAGCGTTACACCCAGGTTGCCCAGCACGCTGATCAGGGAATAGTCGAAGGCAATGGCAAAGGTCTGGATAACACCGATCAGCAAGGAGGCCAAAAACGCTCCCGACAAGGAACCCAAGCCACCGACCACCACCACCACAAAGATGATGGAGCCCACCGTGCCGGCCATGGACGGCTCGGTCACGTAGGTACTTCCGCCAATCACACCGGCCAGCCCGGCCAGGCCGGTACCCGCGCCAAACACCAGCATGAACACCCGGGGCACGTTGTGCCCCAAGGATTCGGCCATGTGCGGGTGCGTCAGGGCCGCCTGGATCACCAGGCCAATGCGGGTGTGCGTGAGCAGCAGCCACAGGCCCAGCAGCATCAGCAGTGCCACCAGCATCATGAAACCCCGGGTCATGGGAAAAGGCGAACACACCACCCGCACGGCGGCGTCGGCCGCACTGCACAGATTGGCAGGTGCAGCCCCCCAGACCAGGCGCAAGCCGTCCACGGCATGGTTGACCAGGGTGAACGCCGGGCCTTTCAGGCTCTCGGGCGGGTTGAATTCCAAAGCGGTGCGGCCCCAGATGAGCTGCACCAGCTCCAAGAAGATGTAGGACAACCCAAAGGTCAGCAGCAGCTCGGCAACGTGGCCAAACTTATGCACCCCGCGCAAGGCCATGCGCTCAAACAGCGCACCCAAGCCGCCCACCAGCAAGGGGGCAATCACCAGTGCGGGCCAAAACCCCATGACGCCCGACAAGGTGTAGCCCACATAGGCACCCACCATATAGAAGCTCGCATGCGCAAAATTGAGCACGCCCATCATGCTGAAAATCAGCGTCAGTCCCGCGCTGAGCATGAACAGCAGGAGCCCGTAGCTCAAACCGTTCAGCATCGAAATAATGAAAAACTCCATCCGCCTATTCCCTTTCGCCCCCAAAGGAGCTGCATTTGCCGTTCAGAAAACAGGGCCCAATGCATTGCCTGCAATTGAGCCCTGTCGCTGGTCTTTGCCGCGTGTGGATCAGGGACGCTTCATCTGGCAGCTGGTGGGTGTGCTGGCCACATAGGACTCATAGGTTTTCACCGGAGCCAGGGTCATGCCCGTGTTTTCAGGGCTGTAAGGGTATTTTTTGTCGGCCTTTTGCCAGACCGTCAAGAACAGCGGCTGTTGCAACTGGTGGTCGGTTTTGCGCATTTCCACTTCACCGTTGAAGCTCTTGAACTTCAGGCCTTCCATCGCGGCGGCCACTTTGACCGGATCGGTGGACTTGGCTTTGGCCATGGCGTCACCCAGAATGTTGTACACATGAATAACAGAGCCGGTATAGAAGTCGTCGTTGAACTTGGCCTTGAACTCATCGGCCCACTTGCCCATCTGTCCACCCATGTTGTAGTGGTTGTAGGCAATCTGGTGAACCCGGCCTGCGGCATTCGTACCCAAGGCCGTGGGTGTGCCGGTCACACCCGTGTAGTAGGTGTAGAAGTTACCGGTATAGCCGCTTTCGTTGGCCGCCTTGATCAACAAGGACAGATCGGTGCCCCAGTTGCCGGTGATGACCGTGTCAGCACCCGACGCCTTGATTTTGGCGATGTAGGGCGCAAAGTCGCGCACCTGGGCCAAGGGGTGTAAGTCTTCCCCGACCACTTGGATATCTGGACGCTTGCGACCCAGGGTTTCTTTGGCGAAGCGCGCCACCTGCTGTCCATGGGAGTAATTCTGGTTGATCAGATACACCTTCTTGATGTCCTTCTTGTCGGTCATGAAGGTGGTCAGCGCTTCCATTTTCATGGAGGTGTCGGCATCAAAGCGGAAGTGCCAGTAACTGCATTTGTTGTTGGTGAAATCGGGGTCTACCGCCGAATGGTTCAGGTAAACCACCTCTTTGCCCGGATTGCGTTCGTTGTGCTTGTTGACCGCATCAATCAAAGCACCGGCCACGGCGGAACCACTGCCCTGCGTGACGTAGCGCACGCCTTGGTCGAGTGCGGACTTCAATGCATTCAAGCTCTCGGTAGGGCTGAGCTTGTTGTCAATGCCAATCACTTCAAATTTGACACCGGCAGGATTGCTTTGGTTAAATTTTTCAGCAAAAAACTGGAAGCTCTTCAATTGGTTGGAGCCTACGGGGCCCATCAGGCCCGACAAAGGGTCGATAAAGGCAATTTTGACCGTATCACCCTTCTGGGCCAGGGCTGTTTGCGCGCACAAAACAACCGCAGCGGCGGCAACGAACTTAAATCCAAATTTCATTTAAATGTCTCCTGTAAATCTCGAACCAATGAAGCGTACAAGTCTTTATTCGTTTGCACGCAAGGGTTTCCCCCATCACTTATCACCAAGGTGACTACACACACCCCGTTGCCTACACCGTGGGTAGTTGGTAGTCCTTCAGCATCTCCCGCAGCTTGGTTTTTTGCATCTTGCCGGTACCGCCCAAGGGAATGGCCTCGACAAACACCACGTCATCGGGGATCTGCCATTTGGCGGTTTTTCCGTCGTAAAAAGCCACCAGTTCGTCGCGCGTCACTTCAGCGCCTGGCTTTTTGACCACGGCAATGATGGGGCGCTCATCCCATTTGGGGTGCTTCATGCCGATGCACGCGGCCATGGCAACAGCCGGATGCGCCATGGCGATGTTTTCCACGTCGATGGAGCTGATCCACTCCCCGCCGGACTTGATGACGTCCTTGCTGCGGTCGGTGATCTGCATGTAGCCATCGGGATCGATGGTGGCCACGTCGCCGGTGGGGAACCAGCCATTCACCAAGGGTGCACTGCCCTCGCCCTTGAAGTATTCGCTGATGACCCAGGGGCCTTTGACCAGCAAGTCACCATAGGACTTACCGTCCCAGGGGAGCTCTTTGCCCTCGTCGTCGATGATCTTCATGTCAACGCCAAAAACACCACGTCCCTGCTTGAGGCGTACCTTCATTTTTTCCGCAGAGTCCAGCGTCAGGTGTTTGTTCTTGAGCGTGCAGACCGTGCCCAGCGGCGACATCTCGGTCATGCCCCAGGCGTGCAGCACTTCCACGCCGTAGACATCGTTGAACGCGGTGATCATGGCCGGTGGGCAGGCCGAGCCACCAATCACCGTGCGCTTGAGGGTGCTGAAACGCAAGCCACCGGCCTGCATATGGCCCAGCATCATTTGCCAGACGGTAGGCACACCTGCGGCAAACGACACCTTCTCGGTCTCGATCAATTCAAAAATCGACTTGCCGTCCATGGCCGGGCCAGGAAACACCAGTTTGGCACCGGTCATGGCGGCGGAATACGGCAAGCCCCAGGCATTGACGTGGAACATGGGCACCACCGGCAGCACGCAATCGCGCGCGCTCATGCTCAGGGCATCTGGCAAAGCCCCTGCCAAGGCATGCAGCATGGTGGAGCGGTGGCTGTACAGCGCCGCTTTGGGGTTGCCCGTGGTGCCGCTTGTGTAGCACATGCTGGAGGCGGAGTTTTCGTCAAAACTGGGCCATGCGTAGGTGGACGACTGCGCACCCAACCAGGCTTCGTAGCTTTGCAGCCCCGGAATGCCGGTGTCGGCGGGCAACTGGTCGGCATCACACAAGGCAACGAAGTGCTTGATGGTGGTGCAGCGGCTGTGCACGGCCTTGACGATGGGCAAGAAGGACATGTCAAAGCACAGCACCTGGTCTTCGGCATGGTTGGCAATCCAGACGATTTGGTCGGGGTGCAGGCGCGGGTTCAGGGTGTGCAACACCCGTCCCGAGCCGCTCACGCCAAAGTACAGCTCCAGGTGGCGGTAGCCGTTCCAGGCCAAGGTGGCCACACGGTCACTGAACGCCAGATCCATTTGCTCCAGGGCATTGGCCACCTTGCGCGAGCGCACCGCCATGTCCTTGTAGGTGTAGCGATGGATATCGCCTTCGACCCGGCGTGAAACGATTTCGCCTTCGCCGTGGTGCCGTTCGGCAAACTCAATCAGTGACGAAATCAGCAGTTGTTGGCTTTGCATCAATCCGAGCATGGATACTCCTAAGTGGGGGTTGGTTGAATTTGGGGTGAAATTTCATCGTAGCCGCTTTGGGGCGACAGTCCAAGGTCTCGGGTTCCACCCAAGACCCCGGGTCTATCTGGTGAAGCGTTCTCCGGGGCTGACGATGGTGAGCTCTACGAAGCGCGACCCTTGGTGCGAATCCTTGCCAAAGCCCACCATAAAGCCACCCAGATTGACGGACTTCATGCCTTCCAGCGCGGCGATGAAGCGCGCACGGGTGAGATCTTTGCCCGCCCGCTTGAGGCCCTCGACCAGTACCTTGGCGTTGATATAACTTTCAAAACCGAGAAACGAAAGGTTGTCGAAGCCGGCTTTGCGCATGGTGTCTTGGTACTCTTTGGCCAAGGGGTTGCTGTTGCTCCACGGAAAGGGCACCACCGAGGTCACCACCACCCCCACGCCATCCGGGCCCAAGGCGCGCAGAGCGGACTGGGTGCCCATGACCGAGAGTGTGTAAAAACGCATGCCCGGGCGCACTTTGTTGTAGGCCTTGATGAAACTCACCGTGGGGGTGCCCGCCGTGATCATGATGATGACTTCGGGCCCGCGCTCGTGCAAGGTGGCCACCGCTTTTTCGGCATCCGACCCATCGGGCTGAATAGAGGCCGTGGCATACGGCTTGAGTGCGCGTTTTTGCATGGCTTTCTCTATGCCCGCCATACCGTCCTTGCCCATGCCGTTGTTCATCCACAGCACACCAATGCGCTGTACACCGACAGTGCTCAAATGCTGCACCAGCTTCTCCAGCTCATCGGCATAACTGGCCCGAATATGGAAGACGTTGGGCATTGCGGGGCTGCGAACCGCATCCGCGCCCGTGAAGGGGGCAAACATCGGCACCGGGGAAGGCTCTTTGGCCAGCAGGGGCAACACCCCCACCACATTGGCGGTCCCGGTCAGGCTGTACAGCGCAAAGACCTTGTCTTCGTGCATCAGTTGGCGCACCGTCTTTTGGGTGGTGGCCGGATCGTAGCCATCGTCCAGCACCACGGTGCGAATCTTGCGGCCAAACACGCCGCCTTTGGCATTGACCGCATCAAAATACGCTTTGGCGCCATTGACAATATCGGGGGCCATTTGGGCCAGCGGGCCGGTAATCCCCAGCGACTGGCCAAGCACAATTTCCTGCTCACTCACCCCTGTCTCTGCGGCATGCAAGGGCGTGGTCAAGCCAGCGAACAAAACACTTAAAAAACACAGCAGGAAGCGGAAATATCTAAGCATGGAGGCCTCCGGTATAAAAACTTGCTCCCAGGCTTCGTATCATCGGGGCCTGCAAAGTGTGCGGATTGTGAAGGGCAGCCCAGCCCCCTGCAACAGCTGTCGCTTGGCCAACAAATAGTCAGTATTTACCCGTATACGCCCGCCATGTTTCCCGGTACCGTCTCACCTACCTTGCGTTTTCTCGCCACCCAGCCCTGGTACACCTGCTTATCCGTGGCCACCCAGGCCCATGTTCACGCCAGCCTGTTGCACATCCCGGCGAAAAAGGGCGAAATGATGCTGCAGGCCGATACCCCCGTTGAGGGTTGGTACGCCGTGTTGAGCGGCCTGGTCAAACTGCAAAGCGTTCCCATCAAGGGGCGTTCGTCAACCTTCTTGTGTGTGGCCTCCGGTGACTGGTTCGGGGAAGGATCGGCCCTGAACATTGAGCGTCGCCGCTACGAGGTGGTGGCCTTGCGCGACTCCGAACTGCTGTGCCTGCCGCACGCGGTGTTTCACCAGCTGCGCGCCACCAGCATCGAGTTCAACCAATTTTTGGTCAAGCAGCTCAGTATTCGGGTCAGCCAGGCCATGGCGCTCATCGAGTCGGGGCGCCTGCGCACCCCCGAGCAACGCGTTGCGCTGTCTTTGAGCCGCCAGTTCTGGGGCCGAACCCGCAAACTCAGCCTGTCACAAGACGAGTTGGCCAACTTGGTGGGCATCTCCCGCCAGACCGTCAACCAGGCACTGAAGTCCTTGGCGCAGCGCGGCCTGGTCACGCTGGAATTCGGCCGGGTGGACATTCCCGACGACGAAGCGCTGACCCACTTCATTTTCAGCAGCCCGGAACTGCCACCCGAGGCCTGACCCGCCCACCCAGCGGATAACCCTGCCGGCGCCGGGCTCGACGGTCCTGCGGGACAATGCCGCCATGAATACGCCCCTCAACAGCCAAGATGGCCTCCATGTGGGCTTGACTTGGAACAACAGCTTCGCCCAATTGGGCACAGATTTCTACGCACCCTTGGAGCCACAGCCCTTGCCGGCGCCATACTGGGTCGGTCGCAGCACCACTGTCGCCCAATCTCTGGGACTGGACCCCACCGCGCTGGCATCGCAAGAACTGCTGGAAGCGCTCAGCGGCAACCGCCCCATCAGCGGCACGCAGCCCCTGGCCGGTGTCTACAGCGGCCACCAATTTGGCGTGTGGGCTGGTCAACTGGGCGACGGCCGGGCCATTTTGCTGGGCGAGACCTCGGGCCAGGAAGTGCAGCTCAAGGGCGCGGGCTTGACGCCTTTTTCGCGCATGGGTGATGGGCGCGCCGTATTGCGCAGCAGCATTCGGGAGTTTTTGTGCAGCGAAGCCATGCACGGCCTGGGCATTCCCAGCTCGCGCGCCCTGTGCGTGACGGGTTCTGACGCGCCGGTGCGGCGTGAAGAGATCGAGACCGCCGCCGTCGTGACCCGGGTGGCCCCCAGCTTCATTCGATTCGGACATTTCGAGCATTTTTGCCACCATGACCAGCATGGGCAGCTAAAAATACTGGCCGACTACGTGATTGACCGCTTTTACCCGCAATGCCGGACCGACAACGGCCTGCTGGGCGGCAATCCTTACGCGGCACTGCTGCAAAAAGTGACAGTGCGCACGGCGAACATGGTGGCGCTGTGGCAGTCGGTGGGGTTTTGCCATGGGGTGATGAACACCGACAACATGAGCATCCTGGGCCTCACCATCGATTACGGGCCTTTCCAGTTTCTGGATGCCTATGACCCAGGCCACATCTGCAACCACTCGGACCACCAGGGGCGCTACGCCTTCCACAAGCAGCCCAATGTCGCGTACTGGAACCTGCTGTGCCTGGGCCAGGCCCTGATGCCGCTGATCGAGAAGCAGGAATGGGCGATGGCGGCCCTGGAGCACTTCAAGACCGAATTCCCGCAAGCCTTTGCCCAACGCATGGCAATGAAGCTGGGCTTTGCGCAATCGCACAACGACCACCAAAGCCTGACCGAAGATGTGCTGCGTTTGCTGATGGAGGGCCGGGTGGACTACACCATCTTCTGGCGCCGTTTGAGCCGGTGGGCGCAGGAACGCCGCGCCAACGACCCTTCCGTGCGGGATTTGTTCATGGATGCCTCAGGCATAGACCACTGGTTGCTACACTATTCGGAGCTGCTTGCGCAGCAACCACAAGGGCTGGCAGCTGATTTGATGCTAAAAACAAATCCAAAATTTGTACTGCGGAACCATTTGGGAGAACTGGCCATCCAAGCGGCCAAGACCAAGGATTTCACTTTGGTTCAGCAGTTGTTGCAGGTTTTGGAGCGCCCTTTTGAGGAACACCCTGCATTGGAATCATTTGCCGACTTCCCCCCCGATTGGGCGGGGGGTATTGCAATCAGCTGCAGTTCTTGAAACCAAGCATCCCTGCCACCCATTGGAGTCCGAGCCATGACCTACAAAGTGCAAAAAACCGACGAAGAATGGAAAACGCTGCTGCGCGCCAAGGATGCCGAACCGCTGGCGTATGCCGTCACCCGCCAGGAAGCCACCGAAAAGGCGTACTCCGGTAAGTTGGAAAGCAACAAGGCCGAGGGCGTTTACCGTTGTATCTGCTGCAACAAACCGCTGTTTGATTCAGCCGCCAAGTACGAATCCGGCTCTGGCTGGCCCAGCTACTTCCAACCCATTGAAGCCACCGCGGTGGGCACCAAAGTGGATGGCATGTTATGGATGAAACGCACCGAGGTACATTGTGCGGACTGCGGTGCCCATCTGGGCCATGTGTTTGAAGACGGCCCCGCCCCCACCGGCTTGCGTTATTGCATGAACTCGGCATCGTTACACTTCACCCCTGCATGAAAATACTGATCGACTTTTTCCCCATCGCGCTCTTCTTTGGCGCCTTCAAGTTGTACGACATCTACATCGGCACCGCCGTTCTGATGGCGGCCACCACCGTGCAAATGGCGCTGATCTATGGCATTGACCACAAACTGCAGGCCATGCACAAAATTACCCTGGCCCTGGTTCTGGTCTTCGGCGCCTTGACACTGACCCTGCACGACGACCGCTTTATCAAGTGGAAACCCACGGTCTTGTATGCCGCCATGGCCATTGGGCTGGCGGTTGCCGTGTGGGTCATGCGCAAGAACTTTCTCAAACTGCTGCTGGGAAGCCAGCTTGAATTGCCAGACCCG
>Ga0209343_10005242_pt1 | contig 15814 bp, 16 predicted proteins | sample RifCSPlowO2_02_FD_184026 | JGI IMG/M metagenome (GOLD analysis project Ga0209343, IMG submission 184026) | Groundwater microbial communities from Rifle, Colorado - Rifle CSP2_plank lowO2_0.2 (SPAdes) (version 2) | ecosystem: Environmental > Aquatic > Deep subsurface > Groundwater | place... | reverse complement strand
CATCGGCAACGCAGTGGCCCAGGCCAAGCGTATCTAAACGGCAATAGCCCTCTGACGCCCGGCTATGCCGGGCGTTTTCTTTTTCAGGCTTTTATTTATTTCAAGGGCTTACCCATGAATCCTGATACTCCACTGCAACTGCTGGGCGGCCTCACCGCACGCGAGTTCCTGCGCGACTACTGGCAGAAGAAACCCCTGCTGGTGCGCCAGGCCATGCCCGGCTTCGAGAGCCCAATCTCGCCGGACGAACTGGCCGGCCTGGCCCTGGAAGAAGAAATCGAGTCGCGCCTGGTCATCGAGCACGGCGAACGCCCCTGGGAGCTGCGCCGCGGCCCCTTCGCCGAGGACGCGTTTAGCCAGCTGCCGGAGCGCGACTGGACCCTGCTGGTGCAGGCCGTCGACCAGTTCGTGCCGGAGGTGGCCGAGTTGTTGGAGCAGTTCAAGTTTCTGCCCAAGTGGCGCATCGACGACGTGATGATCAGCTTCGCCGCACCCGGCGGCGGCGTGGGTCCGCACTTCGATAATTACGACGTATTTTTGCTGCAAGGCTTCGGCAAGCGCCGCTGGCAAATCGGCCAGATGTGCAATGCAGGTAGCCCACTGCTGGAGCATGCGGATCTGAAGATCCTCGCCGAATTCACTCAAACTGAAGAATGGGTCCTGGAGCCCGGCGACATGCTCTATCTGCCGCCGCTCCTGGCCCACTGTGGTACCGCTGAGGATGACTGTATGACGTATTCCGTAGGCTTCCGTGCGCCCAGCGCCGCCGAAGTCCTGACCCATTTCACCGACTTCCTGGGCCAATTCCTGCCCGACGAAGAACGCTACAGCGACGCCGGCGCACAGCCGACCGACGACCCCACGCAGATCCAGCGCGACGCCCTGGACCGCCTGAAGGCTCTGCTCAACGAGCATATGGGTGATGAGCGCCTGCTGATGACCTGGTTCGGCCAGTTTATGACCGAGCCGCGCTACCCCGAACTGATCGCCGGCATCGAGATCGACGAAGACATGTTCCTCGGCAGCCTGGAAGACGGCGCCGTGCTGATCCGCAATCCCAGCGCACGCCTGGCCTGGTCGGAAGTCGGCGCAGACCTGGTGCTGTTCGCCAGCGGCCAGAGCCGCTTGCTCTCGGCCAGCCTGCGTGAACTGCTGAAGCTGATCTGCGCCGCCGATGCCCTGCATATCGACAACCTCGGCCCGTGGCTCGTCGCCGACGAAGGGCGTAACCTGTTGCTGGAACTGGTCAAACAAGGCAGCTTGGAGTTTGCTGATGAGTGAGATTCACGTTCGCCTGGCCGATTGGCAGAAGGACAACGCCGACCTGCGACGCATTCGCGAAACCGTATTTATCGCCGAGCAAGCGGTGCCGCCTGAGCTCGAATGGGACGCGGAAGATACCGATGCCGTGCACTTTCTCGCCTGTGAGGGTGATTACCCCATAGGCACCGCGCGCCTCCTGCCCGACGGCCATATCGGCCGCGTCTCGGTACTCAAGGACTGGCGCGGCCTCAACGTCGGAGTGGCGCTGATCAAGGCGGTGATCGAGGAAGCGGAAAAGCGCGGACTGACGCAACAAATGCTCAGCGCTCAGGTGCATGCCACTGCTTTCTATGAAAAGCTCGGCTTTGCCATCGTCAGCGGTGAATACCTGGACGCCGGCATTCCCCATGTGGATATGGTGCGTCATAGCGCCTAGAGGCTGACATGCACGACGACAACGCCCCGCCCGACCCGACCGAGAGCCCTGAGCCACCCGAGCTTCCCGCCATCGAGTTTGAGTCGCCGGGGCGTTTTCCTGTGCGCAATCCACCCAGCCCGCCAAGCGACGGCCCGCGCGCCGAACCGGCACCCTTTATTCTCGGCGAGCACCAGGCGTTGCAGCGCTTCAGTCAGCCCGATGAAGCCCGCGCCCATGCCCTCGCCCTGCTCCAGCAAGCCCAGCGCAGCCTGTGCATCTACAGCCATGACCTGGAACCCTGGCTGTATCACCACAGCAGCGTGCAGGAAGCCTGTACGCGCTTTCTGCTGGCCAGCCCGAGAAACCAACTGCGCATCCTGCTCCGGGACGCCAGCCGCGCGGTCAAGGAAGGCCACCGCCTGCTCAGCCTCTCCCGCCGCCTGCCCTCCAACCTGCATATCCGCAAATTGCACCCGGACTACCCCAGCGAAGAACTGGCGTTCCTGCTTGCCGATGACCAGGGCCTGCTGTTGCTCCCTGAACTCGGCCAGTTCGCCGGTTATGCGCTGTATCAGGACCCTGCCCGCACGCGCCTGCGCCGCACTCAGTTCGACCAGGCCTGGGACACCAGCATCACCGACGCCGACCTACGGAGTTTTCTGTTATGAACGTTCGTGCACTACTTAGCGCTGCCCTGCTCAGCTGCAGCCTGTCCCTCAGCGCGGCGACCGAGGTGCTGCCGCTCAGTTACCGCACCGCCGACGAGGTACTGAGCGTGGTGCAATCGGTATTGGGCAGCGAGGGCCGCGTCAGCGCTTACGGCAACCAGCTGATAGTCAATGCCTCCCCCGCCAAGATCGACGAAGTCCGCAGCCTGCTTATGCAGCTGGATACAGCGCCGCGGCGCCTGCTGATCAGCGTCGACAGCAGCGAGTCCAGCTACCAGAGCGACCGCGGCTATAGCACCGATGGCAGCATCAGTGCAGGCAATGCCGAGGTGCAGATCGGCCAGGGTGAAAGCAACGGCCGCGACCAGGTGCGCATCATCCGCCGCAGCACCGACAGCCGGGGCGGCGGCACCCAACAGGTGCAGGCGACCGAAGGCTACCCGGCATTGATTCAAGTCGGCCAGAGCGTGCCCTTGACCAGCCAGGGCCTCGACCCCTACGGCCAGCCCTACAGCAACACCCAATACCGCAATGTCACCCGCGGCTTCTATGTCACCGCCAGCCTCAGCGGCGAACGGGTGCATATCAGCATCAGCAGCAACCGCGACCGCCTGAGCCAGTCACAGCCGGGCGCCATCGATGTGCAGAGCACCGACACCCGGGTCAGCGGTCGCCTCGGCGAGTGGATCAGCATCGGCGGCGTCAGCGAGCAGAGCCAGGCCGACCAGGGCGATTTCCTGCAGCAACGCTCGACCCAGGGCCGTGAGGATATGCACCTGCGGGTCAAGGTCGAAGTGGTGGATTGAGACCAGGCCAAAACTGACTCGCCGGTCGTTTTTTGGTTTATGTAGTAGTCATCAGAAAAGCACTACAAAATTATTGACGAACACTTTTGGCAGAGGCATCATGACCCCGCTCCCGCTAATCAGAGGTTCCGTTAAGGGCCTCCGAATCGCGCTCTAACTTACCGTCCGAGCCGATTTGCGTTGTAAAGCCCACAAGGCCGTTCGATGAGATTGCGACTGGAACGAAGTTGTCCTGAGGGACGGGGAAGCGTTTAGCAATAGCCCGCATAAGGCACAGCAAGTTGAGTCGTCCAACGGCATCTTTGATCCGGTAAACGCCAAATGACCCGGTCATTTGCAGCAGCTGCAGCCAGCGAACTGTTGAGCTCGTCACCCTCCTCCCGGATCAATTCCGTCTCAAGTCGATTTCTCGGCGTTCTGCAGTGAGCTACAACAACCTCCAGCAACACAGGTGTTCAGTGGGGAAGTCGGTGCTCAACCAAACACATACTTTGAAGGATTGACCATGTCAGCTTATCAAAACGACATCAAAGCCGTTGCCGCAGTCAAAGAAGCCGCAGGCAGCAGCTGGAGCGCTATCAACCCTGAGTCCGTGGCTCGCATGCGCGCCCAGAACCGCTTCAAGACCGGTCTGGAAATCGCTCAGTACACCGCCGACATCATGCGCAAAGACATGGCCGAGTACGATGCCGACTCCTCCGTCTACACCCAGTCGTTGGGTTGCTGGCACGGCTTCATCGGTCAGCAGAAGCTGATCTCGATCAAGAAGCACCTGAAGACCACCAACAAGCGCTACCTCTACCTGTCCGGCTGGATGGTTGCTGCTCTGCGTTCGGATTTCGGTCCGCTGCCGGACCAGTCCATGCACGAGAAAACTTCGGTTTCCGGCCTGATCGAAGAGCTGTACACCTTCCTGCGCCAGGCCGACGCCCGTGAACTGGACCTGCTGTTCACCGCTCTGGACGCTGCCCGCGCCGCTGGCGACAACGCCAAGGCTGCTGACATTCAGAACCAGATCGACAACTACGAAACTCACGTAGTGCCAATCATCGCCGACATCGACGCTGGTTTCGGTAACCCGGAAGCCACCTACCTGCTGGCCAAGCGCATGATCGAAGCAGGCGCTTGCTGCATCCAGATCGAAAACCAGGTTTCCGACGAGAAGCAGTGCGGTCACCAAGACGGCAAAGTCACCGTTCCGCACGCCGACTTCCTGGCCAAGATCAACGCTGTTCGCTACGCCTTCCTGGAACTGGGCATCGACAACGGCGTGATCGTTGCTCGTACCGACTCCCTGGGTGCCGGCCTGACCAAGCAGATCGCCGTAACCAACGCGCCTGGCGACCTGGGCGACCAGTACAACGCCTTCCTGGATTGCGAAGAAGTCTCCGCTGCCGACCTGAACAACGGCGACGTGGTACTGAACCGCGAAGGCAAGCTGCTGCGCCCTAAGCGTCTGCCGTCCAACCTGTTCCAGTTCCGTGCTGGCACCGGCGAAGCGCGCTGCGTACTGGACTGCATCACCTCGCTGCAGAACGGTGCCGACCTGCTGTGGATCGAAACCGAGAAGCCGCACGTTGGCCAGATCGCCGCCATGGTTAACGAGATCCGTAAAGTGATCCCGAACGCCAAGCTGGTCTACAACAACAGCCCGTCCTTCAACTGGACCCTGAACTTCCGCCAGCAGATGTTCGACATCATGGTCAGCGAAGGCAAAGACGTTTCCGCCTACGACCGCGCCAAGCTGATGAGCGTCGAGTACGACACCACCGACCTGGCTGTCCGCGCCGACGAAATGATCCGCACCTTCCAACGCGATGGCTCGGCTCAGGCTGGTATCTTCCACCACCTGATCACCCTGCCGACCTACCACACCGCCGCGCTGTCCACCGACAACCTGGCCAAAGGGTACTTCGCCGACCAGGGCATGCTGGCTTACGTGAAAGGCGTGCAGCGTGAAGAACTGCGTCAGGGCATCGCCTGCGTACGTCACCAGAACATGGCTGGCTCCGACATCGGCGACAACCATAAAGAGTACTTCGCTGGCGAAGCGGCTCTGAAGGCCAGCGGTAAAGACAACACCATGAACCAGTTCCACTAAGAACAGGTTCACTCGACCGAGGCCACGATCCAAGGTTGAGTGTGTTGCCAGATAAACCCCAGCAGCGATGCTGGGGTTTGTTTTTTTGGGGCCACCCCACAGCCAACACTCAACAGCTTTACTTAGTTCGCCATCGCACAAGCCATATACGGGCCGATAATTTCCGTAAAGGCGACAGCCCTCTATAGATAAGCGCCAAGCTGACCCATAGGTCAAAACCCTATACAGCGTCCAGCCTAGACAGCGTCTGCCCTGCAGGGGTAGCGCGACCTTACCCATGCGCTAATTCATTGATTTTTTTATTCAGAAAAATTTACTTAGCGCACCTTGCGCGCATAGAATTGCGCCCATACTTTGCAGGGCGCCCCAAATTGGGGCTGTACCTCCACATAAAAAGCCGTCCTTTAACCAAAGAGAACCGGCATGCCTGATTCGGTAACGACCATGTCCCACAACTGGGCTTTTGCCATTTTCCTGCTCGGCGTCTTTGGCCTGATCGCTTTTATGCTTGGTGTTTCCAGCCTGCTCGGTAGCCGAGCCTGGGGCCGCAGCAAGAACGAGCCTTTCGAATCCGGCATGCTTCCCACCGGCAGCGCCCGCCTACGCCTCTCGGCAAAATTCTATCTGGTCGCGATGCTCTTCGTGATCTTCGACGTTGAAGCCCTCTTTCTCTTCGCTTGGTCCGTGTCTGTTCGCGAAAGCGGCTGGGCCGGCTTGCTCGAAGCTGCAGTTTTTATAGCAATTCTGTTGGCAGGTCTTGTCTATCTTTGGCGTATCGGCGCGCTCGACTGGGCACCCGAAGGTCGTCGCAATCGGCAGGCGAAGCTAAAACAATGAGGCTTTGGCAATGCAATACAAACTTACTCGGATCGATCCGGATGCGCCTAATGAGCAGTATCCGGTCGGCGAGCGGGAGACTGTCTCCGACCCGCTACTAGACGATCAGGTCCATAAGAACATCTATATGGGTAAGCTCGAAGATGTTCTCAACGGTGCGGTGAACTGGGGTCGCAAGAACTCCCTGTGGCCGTACAACTTTGGCCTGTCTTGCTGCTACGTGGAAATGACCACCGCCTTCACCGCGCCGCACGACGTCGCGCGTTTTGGCGCGGAAGTCATTCGTGCGTGAATGATCGGCGCCGACTTTATGGTCATCGCCGGTACCTGCTTTATCAAGATGGCGCCAATCATTCAGCGCCTGTACGAGCAGATGCTGGAGCCCAAGTGGGTCATCTCCATGGGTTCCTGCGCCAACTCCGGCGGCATGTACGACATCTACTCGGTGGTTCAGGGCGTCGACAAGTTTCTTCCGGTCGACGTCTACATTCCCGGCTGTCCGCCTCGCCCCGAAGCCTTCCTGCAAGGTTTGATGCTGTTGCAGGAATCCATCGGCCAGGAGCGGCGTCCGCTATCCTGGGTGGTTGGCGACCAAGGTGTTTACCGTGCCGACATGCCTTCGCAGAAAGAACAGCGCCGCGAACAGCGCATAGCTGTCACCAACCTGCGCAGCCCCGACGAAGTGTGAGCCTGGGCTCCTGTGGAGCCCGCCTACTGACGCCGTTGACCGATAGCGACCGAGACCATGACTGCAGACAGCATTCTGTCCATACCGCCGTACAAGGCTGACGACCAAGATGTGGTCGTCGAACTGAATTCCCGTTTTGGTGCCGAGACCTTTACCGTCCAGAGCACCCGTACCGGCATGCCGGTGCTGTGGGTTGCCCGCGACCGCCTGATCAATGTCCTGACCTTCCTGCGCAACCTGCCGCGCCCCTACGTCATGCTGTATGACCTGCATGGCGTCGACGAGCGCCTGCGCACCCAGCGCCGCGGCCTGCCGGGCGCCGACTTCACGGTGTTCTACCACCTGATGTCGCTGGAACGTAACAGCGACATCATGATCAAGGTGCCGTTGTCCGAACGCGACCTCAACGTACCCAGCGTCACCAGCATCTGGCCGAACGCCAACTGGTACGAACGCGAAGTCTGGGACCTTTACGGCATCACCTTCGTCGGTCACCCGCACCTGACCCGCATCATGATGCCGCCGACCTGGGAAGGTCACCCGCTGCGCAAGGATTACCCGGCGCGCGCCACCGAATTCGACCCCTTCAGCCTCAACCTGGCCAAGCAGCAGCTGGAAGAAGAAGCCGCGCGCTTCAAGCCGGAAGACTGGGGCATGAAGCGTGGCGGCGAGCACGAGGACTATATGTTCCTCAACCTCGGCCCCAACCACCCGTCCGCCCACGGTGCCTTCCGTATCGTCCTGCAACTGGATGGCGAAGAGATAGTCGATTGCGTGCCGGAAGTCGGCTACCACCACCGGGGTGCCGAGAAGATGGCCGAGCGCCAGTCCTGGCACAGCTTTATTCCCTACACGGATCGGATTGATTACCTCGGTGGGGTGATGAACAACCTGCCCTACGTGCTCTCCGTGGAGAAACTCGCGGGGATCAAGCTGCCGGCGCGCGTGGACTTTATCCGGGTGATGATGGCGGAATTCTTCCGCATCACCAGCCACCTGCTGTTCCTCGGCACCTATATCCAGGACGTCGGGGCCATGACCCCGGTGTTTTTCACCTTCACCGACCGCCAGCGCGCCTACAAGGTGATCGAGGCCATCACCGGCTTCCGTATGCACCCGGCCTGGTACCGCATCGGCGGAGTCGCCCACGACCTGCCGCGCGGCTGGGATGGCCTGGTCAAGGAATTCGTCGAGTGGCTGCCCAAGCGCCTCGACGAATACGAAAAAGCCGCGCTGAAGAACAGCATCCTCAAGGGCCGCACCGTTGGCGTAGCCGCCTACAACACCAAGGAAGCGCTGGAGTGGGGCGTCACCGGCTCCGGCCTGCGCGCCACCGGCCTGGACTTCGACCTGCGCAAGGCGCGTCCCTATTCGGGCTACGAGAACTTCGAGTTCGAGATACCGCTGGCGCATAACGGCGATGCCTACGACCGCTGCATGGTCCGCGTGGAAGAGATGCGCCAGAGCATCCGCATCATCGACCAGTGCCTGCGCAATATGCCGGAAGGCCCGTACAAGGCGGATCACCCGCTGACCACGCCGCCGCCGAAAGAGCGCACGCTGCAGCACATCGAGACCCTGATCACCCACTTCCTGCAAGTTTCCTGGGGCCCGGTGATGCCGGCCAACGAAAGCTTCCAGATGATTGAGGCGACCAAGGGCATCAACAGCTATTACCTGACCAGCGACGGCAGCACCATGAGCTACCGCACCCGAATACGCACCCCGAGCTTCCCGCATCTGCAGCAGATCCCCTCGGTGATCCGCGGCAGCATGGTGGCCGACCTCATCGCCTATCTGGGCAGTATCGACTTCGTTATGGCCGACGTGGACCGCTGATTATGAGCACGCTTATCCAAACTGATCGTTTCGTCCTGAGCGAAACCGAGCGCTCGGCCATCGAGCACGAGATGCATCACTACGAAGACCCGCGCGCCGCAAGCATCGAAGCCCTGAAAATCGTGCAGAAGGAGCGCGGCTGGGTGCCGGACGGCGCCTGTGACGCCATAGGCGCGATTATTGGCATTCCGGCCAGCGACGTCGAAGGCGTGGCCACCTTCTATAGTCAGATCTTTCGTCAGCCGGTGGGCCGCCACATCATTCGCGTGTGCGACAGCATGACCTGCTTTATCGGCGGCCATGAGTCGGTGGTTTCCAGCATCCAACAGCAACTGGGTATCGGTCTGGGTCAGACCAGCGCCGACGGCCGTTTCACCCTGCTGCCGGTGTGCTGCCTGGGCAACTGCGACAAGGCCCCGGCGGTGATGATCGACGACGACACCTTCGGCGACGTGCAGCCTGACGGCGTCGCCCAAATGCTGGAGGCCTACGTATGAAGACGCTGACTTCCATAGGCCCGGCCAACAAGATCGCCCGTAGCGAGGAAACCCACCCGCTAACCTGGCGCCTGCGTGACGACGCCCAGCCGGTGTGGCTCGACGAATACCAGCAGAAGAACGGCTACGCCGCCGCGCGCAAGGCCCTGCAGGACATGGCCCAGGCCGACATAGTGCAGACGGTGAAAGACTCCGGCCTCAAGGGCCGCGGCGGCGCGGGCTTCCCCACCGGGGTGAAGTGGGGCCTGATGCCGGCCGACGAATCCATGAACATCCGCTACCTGCTGTGCAACGCGGACGAGATGGAGCCCAACACCTGGAAAGACCGCATGCTCATGGAGCAGCTGCCGCACCTGCTGATCGAAGGCATGCTGATCAGCGCCCGCGCGCTCAAGGCCTACCGCGGCTATATCTTCCTGCGCGGCGAATACGTCGACGCGGCCGCCAACCTCAACCGCGCCATCGCCGAGGCCAAGGCCGCCGGCCTGTTGGGCAAGAACATCCTCGGTAGCGGCTTCGACTTCGAGCTGTTCGTGCACACCGGCGCCGGCCGTTATATCTGCGGCGAAGAAACCGCCCTGATCAACTCCCTGGAAGGCCGCCGCGCCAACCCGCGCTCCAAGCCGCCCTTCCCGGCCGCCGTGGGCGTGTGGGGCAAACCGACCTGCGTCAACAACGTCGAGACCCTGTGCAACGTGCCCTCGATCGTCTCGGGCGGCGTCGACTGGTACAAGGGCCTGGCCCGTCCGGGCAGCGAAGACATGGGCACCAAGCTGATGGGCTTCTCCGGCAAGGTGAAGAACCCCGGTCTGTGGGAACTGCCGTTCGGCGTTAGCGCCCGCGAGCTGTTCGAGGACTATGCCGGCGGCATGCGTGACGGCTACAAGCTGAAATGCTGGCAACCCGGCGGCGCCGGCACCGGTTTCCTGTTGCCGGAACACCTGGACGCCTCGATGTACGCCGCCGGTATCGCCAAGGTCGGCACCCGTATGGGCACGGGTTTAGCCCTGGCGGTGGACGACAGCGTCAATATGGTGTCCCTGCTGCGCAATATGGAAGAGTTCTTCGCCCGCGAGTCCTGCGGTTTCTGTACCCCGTGCCGCGACGGCCTGCCCTGGAGCGTGAAGATTCTGCGCGCCCTGGAACGCGGCCAAGGCACCCAGGAAGACATCGCGACCCTGCTGGGCCTGGTCAACTTCCTCGGCCCCGGCAAGACTTTCTGTGCCCACGCACCGGGCGCGGTCGAGCCGCTGGGCAGTGCGATCAAGTATTTCCGCTCGGAGTTCGAGGCTGGCGTTGCCAGCTGCAGTGTTTCGGCGACGACGGGGCAATTCGCTCCCGCGTAAAAATTTGCGTTGCGGCGGCCACTGACCTGGCCCCGCGACTCAGCGTGATTCCATTAGCCAAGTCCGCTCACGCGGATAAAGAAGAAACTCGACCATGGCCACTATCCACGTAGACGGCAAAGATTTTGAAGTCGATGGTGCGGACAACCTGCTGCAGGCCTGTCTGTCCCTCGGTCTCGATATCCCCTATTTCTGCTGGCACCCGGCGCTCGGTAGCGTCGGCGCCTGCCGCCAATGCGCGGTCAAGCAGTACAACGACGAGAACGACACCCGCGGTCGTCTGGTGATGTCCTGCATGACCCCCGCTACCGACAACAGCTGGATCTCCATCGACGACGAGGAGGCCAAGCAGTTCCGCGCCAGCGTCGTCGAGTGGCTGATGACCAACCACCCGCACGACTGCCCGGTGTGCGAGGAGGGCGGCCATTGCCACCTGCAAGACATGACGGTGATGACCGGCCACAACCAGCGCCGTTATCGCTTCACCAAGCGCACCCACCAGAACCAGCAACTCGGCCCGTTTATCGGCCACGAGATGAACCGTTGCATCGCCTGCTACCGCTGCGTGCGCTACTACAAGGACTATGCCGGCGGCACCGACCTGGGCGTCTACGGCGCCCATGACAACGTGTACTTCGGCCGCGTCGAAGACGGCGTGCTGGAAAGCGAGTTCTCCGGCAACCTGGTCGAGGTCTGCCCCACTGGTGTGTTCACCGACAAGACCCACTCCGAGCGCTACAACCGCAAGTGGGACATGCAATTCTCGCCGAGCATCTGTCATGGCTGCGCCAGCGGCTGCAACACCAGCCCCGGCGAGCGCTATGGCGAGATCCGCCGCATCGAGAACCGCTTCAACGGCGATGTGAACCAGTATTTCCTCTGTGACCGTGGCCGCTTCGGCTATGGCTACGTCAACCGCGCAGACCGCCCGCGTCAGCCACTGCTCTTAAATAAAGCGGGTGCTGGCGAGAAGCTGGGCATAGACGCAGCGCTGGACCAGGCCGCCGAACTGCTCAAGGGCAAGCGGGTGATAGGCATAGGCTCACCGCGCGCCAGCCTGGAAAGCAATTTCGCCCTGCGCGAACTGGTCGGCGCCGCCAACTACTACTCCGGCATAGCCGCTCAGGAACTCGCCAACCTGCGCCTGATCCGCGACGTGCTGCAGAACGGCCCACTGCCGGTACCGACCCTGCGTGAAGTGGAAAGCCACGACGCGGTGTTCGTCCTCGGCGAAGACCTGACCCAGACCGCCGCACGCCTGGCCCTGGCCCTGCGCCAAGCGGTCAAGGGCAAGGCCAGCGAAATCGCCGCCTCGATGAAGATCCAGGATTGGCATATGGCCGCCGTGCAGAACGTCGCTCAGGACGAGCTGCACCCGCTGTTTATTGCCAGCGTCACCCCTACCCGCCTCGACGACATCGCCGAAGCCTGCGTGCATGCGGCTCCGGACGATCTGGCCCGCCTCGGCTTCGCCGTGGCCCATGCCATCGACCCGAGCGCCCCGGCCGTGACCGGCCTGGACAGCGACGCCTTTGATCTGGTGCAGCTGATTGCCGAGGCTTTGCTCAATGCCAAGCGTCCGCTGATAGTCTCCGGCGCCTCCTTGGGCAGCCAGGCCCTGATCGAAGCCGCGGCCAATATCGCCGGCGCGCTGAAGAAGCGCGAGAAGAACGCCTCCATCAGTCTGGTGGTGCCGGAAGCCAATAGCATGGGCGTCGCCCTGCTCCTGGGTGAAGAGTTTGGTGGGAAATCCGTCGATGCCGCGCTGGAAGTCCTAACTTCCGGCCAGGCCGAAGCCGTGATAGTGCTGGAAAACGATCTATATCGCCGCGCCGATGTCGCCAAGGTCGATGCCGCCCTGGCTGCCGCCAAGCTGGTGATAGTCGCCGACCACCAGCAGACCGCCACCAGCGCAAAGGCTCACCTGATTCTGCCGGTGGCCAGCTTCGCCGAAGGCGACGGCACCCTGGTCAGCGCGGAAGGCCGCGCCCAGCGCTTCTTCCAGGTATTCGAGCCGAGCTACCACGACAGCACTATCCTGGTGCGCGAAGGCTGGCGCTGGCTGCATGCGCTGCACAGCACCATGCAGGGCAAAGCCGTCGACTGGACCCAACTGGACGCAGTCACCGCAGCCTGCGCCGCCAGCAATAGCCTGCTGGCGCGTATCGGCGAAGCCGCACCGAATGCCTCGTTCCGCATCAAAGGCATGAAGCTGGCCCGCGAACCCCATCGCTACAGCGGTCGTACCGCCATGCGCGCCGACATCAGCGTGCACGAGCCGCGCCAACCGCAGGACAAGGACTCGGCCTTCGCCTTCTCCATGGAAGGCTATTCCGGCAGCAAGGAAGACCGTCAGCAGATTCCGTTCGCCTGGTCGCCAGGCTGGAACTCGCCGCAGGCCTGGAACAAGTTCCAGGACGAAGTCGGCGGTCATCTGCGTGCCGGCGATCCGGGCGTGCGCCTGATCGAAGCCAAAGGCACTGTGCTGCCCTGGTTCAACGCACCTGTCGCGTTCAACCCGGCGCCTGGCAGCCTGCAGGCCGTACCGCTGCACCACCTGTTCGGTAGCGAGGAAACCTCTGCGCTTGCCTCCCCGGTGCAGAAACGCATTCCGCAGCCTTACGTGGCCCTGGCCAAGGCCGAGGCCGAGCGTCTGGGTGCGGGCGATGGTGCGCTGCTGAGCCTAAGCGTCAACGGCCAGGCCCTGCGCCTGCCGCTGCAGATCCACGAAGATATGGCCATCGGCCTGGTCGGCCTGCCGGCCGGCTTGCCAGGCATTCCGGCGTTGATCGCCGGCGTCCTGGTCACTTCGCTCTCGATTACAAGCACTGGGGAGGCCGCGCAATGAGTTGGCTCACTCCCGAGGTGCTGGACGCGATCATCGCGGTGCTCAAGGCCATCGTCATCCTGCTGGTGGTGGTGGTCTGTGGCGCGCTGCTGAGCTTCGTCGAGCGCCGTCTGCTCGGCTGGTGGCAGGACCGTTACGGCCCCAACCGCGTGGGCCCGTTCGGCATATTCCAGATCGCCGCGGACATGATCAAGATGTTCTTCAAGGAGGACTGGATTCCGCCGTTCGCCGACCGCTTCGTCTTTATCCTGGCGCCTATGATCGCCTTCGCCGCCATGCTGATGGCCTTCGCGATCATCCCCATCACCCCGAACTGGGGCGTGGCGGACCTGAACATCGGCATCCTGTTCTTCTTCGCCATGGCCGGCCTGTCGGTGTATGCGGTGCTGTTCGCCGGCTGGTCGAGCAACAACAAGTTTGCCCTGCTCGGCGCCCTGCGCGCCTCCGCGCAGACCGTGTCCTACGAGGTGTTCCTGGCCCTGGCGCTGATGGGCATAGTCGCCCAGGTCGGCTCGTTCAATATGCGCGCTATAGTCGACTACCAGGCCGAGCACCTGTGGTTCATCATTCCGCAGTTCTTCGGCTTCTGTACCTTCTTTATCGCCGGCGTGGCGGTGACTCACCGTCACCCCTTCGACCAGCCGGAAGCCGAGCAGGAGTTGGCCGACGGTTACCACATCGAATATGCCGGGATGAAATGGGGCATGTTCTTCGTCGGCGAATATATCGGCATAGTCACCATCTCGGCACTGCTGGTGACCCTGTTCTTCGGCGGCTGGCACGGGCCGTTCGGCATACTGCCGCAGATTCCCTTTATCTGGTTCGCCCTGAAGACCTGCTTCTTCATCATGCTGTTCATCCTGCTGCGCGCCTCGATCCCGCGCCCACGCTATGACCAGGTGATGGCCTTCAGCTGGAAGTTCTGCCTGCCGCTGACCCTTATCAACCTGCTGGTGACCGGCGCGCTCGTGCTGGCCGCGGCCCAGTAAGGAGAATCACAGAATGTTCAAGTACATAGGGGATGTGGTGCAGGGCACCTACACCCAACTGCGCAGCCTGGTGATGATCTTCAGTCACGGCTTTCGCAAACGCGACACCCTGCAATACCCGGAAGAGCAGGTATACCTGCCGCCGCGCTACCGCGGCCGTATCGTCCTGACCCGCGACCCCGACGGCGAAGAACGCTGCGTGGCCTGCAACCTGTGCGCCGTGGCCTGCCCGGTCGGCTGCATCTCGCTGCAGAAAGCCGAAACCGATGATGGTCGCTGGTACCCGGAGTTCTTCCGCATCAACTTCTCGCGCTGCATCTTCTGCGGTATGTGCGAGGAAGCCTGCCCGACCACCGCGATCCAGCTCACCCCGGATTTCGAGATGGGCGAGTACAAGCGCCAGGACCTGGTGTACGAGAAGGAAGACCTTCTTATCAGCGGCCCGGGCAAGAACCCGGACTACAACTTCTACCGCGTCGCCGGTATGGCCATTGCCGGCAAGCCGAAAGGCGCCGCGCAGAATGAAGCCGAGCCGATCAACGTCAAGGGTTTATTGCCATGACCTGCAGCGCCTCTAATCAATACCCTCTCCCCCAGCCCCTCTCCCATAAATGGGCGAGGGGAGTTATGAGGAGCCTCTGATGGAATTCGCTTTCTACCTGGCCGCCGGCGCTGCCGTGGCCTCCACAGTGCGGGTGATCAGCGCCAGCAATCCGGTGCATGCCCTGCTCTATCTGATCGTCTCGCTGCTGGCCGTGGCCCTGTGCTTCTTCGCCCTCGGTGCGCCCTTTGCCGGCGCCCTGGAGATCATCGTCTACGCCGGCGCCATCATGGTGCTGTTCGTCTTCGTGGTGATGATGCTCAACCTCGGCCCGGCTTCCGCCGAACAGGAAATCAAATGGCTGACGCCCGGCATCTGGACCGGCCCGGCCATCCTCAGTGCCCTGCTCCTCGGCCAGTTGCTCTATGCCCTGTTCCAGTCCCCGAGCGGCGCCTCCATCGGTCTGGTGACCGTCGACGCCAAGGCTGTCGGCATCGCCCTGTACGGGCCCTACCTGCTGGCCGTGGAGCTGGCCTCCATGCTGCTGCTCGCCGCCCTGGTCGCCGCTTACCACCTCGGTCGCCACGATGCCAAGGAGCCAACCGCATGACTGCGATTCCCATGGAGCACGGCCTGGCCTTGGCCGGCGTGCTGTTCAGCCTCGGCCTGATCGGCCTGATGGTGCGCCGCAATATCCTGTTTATCTTGATGAGCCTGGAAGTGATGATGAACGCCACCGCCCTGGCCTTCGTGGTCGCCGGCAGCCGCTGGGTGCAGCCTGACGGGCAGATCATGTTCATTCTGGTGATCACCCTGGCAGCCGCCGAGGCCAGTATCGGCCTGGCGATCCTGCTGCAACTGTATCGCCGCTTCCACACCCTCGATATCGACGCTGCCAGCGAGATGCGCGGATGAATCTTCTATTCCTGACGTGCCTGTTCCCCCTCATCGGCTTCGTGCTGCTGGCCTTCTC
>Ga0209343_10005241_pt1 | contig 15815 bp, 16 predicted proteins | sample RifCSPlowO2_02_FD_184026 | JGI IMG/M metagenome (GOLD analysis project Ga0209343, IMG submission 184026) | Groundwater microbial communities from Rifle, Colorado - Rifle CSP2_plank lowO2_0.2 (SPAdes) (version 2) | ecosystem: Environmental > Aquatic > Deep subsurface > Groundwater | place... | reverse complement strand
GCAGGGCCATTTGCGCCGCATCAGCCTCAAGCCCGTCGATGCAGTGGTGCTGAAAGTTGCGGCAGCCGTCGGCCAGCAACTGGATCGATTGCAGCAGGTTGTAAATGATCACCGGCTTGAACACGTTCAGTTGCAGCTGGCCCTGGCTGGCGGCGATGCTGAGGGTCACGTCGTTGCCCAGCACCTGGCAGGCGATCATCGACAAGGCTTCGCACTGGGTCGGGTTGACCTTGCCGGGCATGATCGAGCTGCCTGGCTCATTGGCCGGCAGGCGCACTTCCGCCAGGCCCGTGCGTGGGCCGGAGCCGAGCAGGCGTAGGTCGTTGGCCAGCTTCATCAGGCACACAGCCAGGGTCTTTAGCGCACCGCTCAGGCTGACCAGGGCTTCATGGCCACTCAAGGCGGCAAATTTGTTCTCGGCACTGGTGAGCGGCAAGCCGGTCAGGACCGCCAGCTCGCTGGCCATCGCCGGGCCGAAGTCGGCCGGGGCGTTGAGCCCGGTGCCCACCGCCGTGCCGCCCTGGGCCAGCTGGCAGACCGCCGGCAGGCAGGCCAGGATGGCCGCTTCGGTGTAACCCAGTTGGGCAACGAAGGCCGAGAGTTCCTGGCCGAAGGTGATGGGCGTGGCGTCCATCAAATGGGTGCGGCCGCTTTTCAGCAGGTCGGCATAGGTGCGGGCTTTTAGGGCCAGGCCGGCGCTCAGCTCGCGCAGTGCCGGCAACAGCTGCTGGTGCACGGCCAGCAGGGTGGCGATATGCATGGCGGTGGGGAAGCTGTCGTTGGAGCTTTGCGCCGCGTTGACGTGGTCATTGGGGTGCACCGGCCGTTTGCCGCCGCGGCCTTGGCCGGCCAGCTCGTTGGCGCGGCCGGCGATCACTTCGTTGACGTTCATGTTGCTTTGCGTGCCGCTGCCGGTCTGCCAGACCCGCAGGGGGAATTGCGCGTCATGCTGGCCGGCGAGAACCTCATCGGCGACCTGTTCGATCAGCTGGCCGATCTCGGCGCTTAGGCTACCGTTGCGCTGGTTGACGCGGGCGGCGGCTTTTTTGATCAGGCTCAGGGCGTAAATCACCGGCAGCGGCATGACCTCCTGACCGCTGGAGAAATAGCTCAAGGAACGTTGGGTCTGGGCGCCCCAGTACGCCTCGGTCGGGACCTCGATAGGCCCGAGGCTGTCGGTTTCAATCCGGTGCATGTGGCTGCTCCTGCGGCGGTGGGCGGGCTACCAGTGTAGGCCGATGGGCTGTGCTGACTACCAGCGCGCGACGGTGCTGCCAATCCAGCCCAGGGCACCGTTGACCGGCACCGACTCGCCGCTGGGCGCGCGCAAGGCACCGTCAAAACGGCCGAACCATTGCTGGGTGTCGGCTCGCAGCGGGCCGGCTTGGGGGTTGGCCCGGTGCTGCTTGTGCGGACTGAAGGTCAGGGCCACGCGGCCGTCGGCACTGCTGAGGCGCCAGTTGCTCAGCTCATCGGCTGTGCTGGCTTCGATGTGCACCGGGTGCGGCAGGTGCAGCAGTTCGCCGCCAAACCACAGGGCGTTTTCCGACAGGCCGCTGTGGTCGGTCCAGCCGGCGCCGAAGTTGCCGGCAATCCCGCCGGGGGCGGCGAAGGCGGCGCGGGTCCAGCGACTGTTGAATGGCCAGACGCCGCGGCCGAAATCCAGGGCGGCAAAGCTCTGGCCACTCGCGCAGCTATAGCTGTTGTCGCCCAGTTGCACGTTGCCCGAGCAGGGCAGGCCGATCTGTCGGCTGCAGGCATGGAAGCCTTTGCCGGCAAAGGGCACGACCAGATTGACCGAGTCCAGGTGGCGTGGGCGCATGACCTCCAGCTCCACGTGCAGGGGTTGGCCGCCGATGCTCGGGGCCACGCAGTTCAGGCGCAGGCGGCCCGGCTGCTCGTCGATTCTGATCTGCAATTGCGGGTGGTCGAAGCCATGGCTTTGCAGCGGTGTATCCGGCAGGCGACAGCCGCGGGCGAAGGGGCGCAATTGGGTGTGGGCCACTGCCAGGCCGGTCTGCAGATCAAGAAAGTAGGCGGCGCCATAACCGACATAGTCCAAGTCGGCCTGGGTCAGAGACAGGGTCCACTGCGGTGTGGTGATGCACCAGTGATTCCAGCGCTTGCGCCGGCCCAGGTTGCCGGGCAGGGCATAGTTCAACTGGGGGCGTCGGGACCAGCCGATGTGCTGCGGATCGAGTTGCCCACGGCTGTTGCACAGGCGCGGCAACAAGGCAGGTGGTACGGCAATGACGGGGCTGTTCATCGGACACTTCCATGTGTGCAGATGGCGGAAAAAGGACTGGCAATCACGTTGTGGTCGATAGTCTAAGCCGTTTTGGCGGCGCAGGGGGACTCGGTCTGCCCAATGGTGCTATCGGCCGGCACGAGCCAGTGGTGCTCCCGTCTTTTGGTTGCTTGAGCCGGGTGCCGGCTTGGGCGCAGAATGTGCCGCGCCAGGCGTGTCTGAACCCGCCTACCGCTCACATTGCTCAGACAAGGACTCCCGATGACCCGTTTTCGTGCGCTTTGCACCGCTGCTCTGTTGGTTTGTGCCAGTGGCCAGGTAATGGCCGATGCGAAAAGCCATGCTGCCGATGCCGAAAAATTCCTGATCCTGGCCCATGCCGACAAGCTGGCGGTGCCGGTCTACGCCCAGGTGCAGCAGATGTTTGCCCAGCGCTTCGCCCAGGCCAAGGCGCCGGAGTCGAAAAAAGCCCTGTTGGAAAGCTATCAGGCCAAGGCCAATGTTGCCCTGGAAAAGGCCGTGGGCTGGGACAAGATCAAGCCGGATCTGGTCAAGCTGTACACCACTAACTTCTCGGAAGCTGAGCTCAAGGGCCTGATCGAGTTCTACCAGTCGCCGCTGGGCAAGAAGGTCATGGAAAAAATGCCAACACTCAGCGCACAGTCGGCGCAAATGACCCAGGGTCGCCTGGAAAAGGCCGTACCGGAGGTCAACAAGCTGCTGGCCGAGATGATGGAGAAAATTCAGCCCGCCGCCGCCACCAAGAAGCCTTGAGCGAGAACCTGAATGAGCAAGCGTGATCAGTTGCAAGCCGCCCTGCAGGCCCTGGCGCCGCAGCACCTTGAGGTGCTGGACGAGAGCCATATGCACAGCCGTGGCCTGGAAACCCATTACAAGGTCGTGGTGGTCAGTGCGCTGTTCGCCGGCCTCAACGCCGTCAAGCGTCACCAGCGGGTGTATGCCGCTGTGGGCGAGTTGATGGGGCAGATCCACGCGCTGGCGCTGCACACCTACACCGCCGAGGAGTGGGCCACGCTGCAAGCGGTGCCGGCGTCGCCGACTTGCCAGGGCGGTAGCAAAATCCATTAGCCGATCAGCGGCCCATACTGATCGACCTTAACGCGATCTGTTACCATTCAGCAGCGCCGGCCTTCGCCGGCGTTGTTGTTTGTATTGTCCGGTCCGTCCTTTACGTGGACGACCACCTGGAGCGTTTTTATGACCCAAGCCATTGTCGTGGCCGCGCTGTACAAGTTCGTGTCTCTGCCGGACTTCGAGGCGCTGCGCGAACCCCTGTTGCAAACCCTGTTGGATAACGGCGTCAAAGGTACTCTGCTGATTGCCGCAGAAGGCATCAACGGCACCGTATCCGGCAGCCGCGCCGGTATCGACGGCCTGCTGACCTGGCTGAAGGCTGACCCGCGCTTTGTCGATATCGACCACAAAGAGTCCTATTGCGATGAACAGCCGTTCTACCGCAGCAAGGTCAAACTGAAAAAAGAGATCGTTACTCTCGGCGTGCCGGGCGTCGATCCCAACCAGTTGGTCGGCACCTATGTCGAGCCCCAGGACTGGAACGCCCTGATTGCCGATCCGGAAGTGTTGGTGGTCGATACCCGCAACGATTACGAAGTGGCCATCGGCACCTTCGAGCGTGCCATCGACCCCAAGACCAAGAGCTTTCGTGAGTTCCCCGAGTACGTCGAAGCCCACTTCGACCCGGCCAAGCACAAGAAAGTGGCGATGTTCTGCACCGGCGGTATCCGTTGCGAAAAGGCCTCCAGCTATATGCTCGGTGCCGGCTACGCCGAGGTGTTTCACCTCAAGGGCGGCATCCTCAAGTACCTCGAAGAAGTGCCCGAGGAAAACAGCCTGTGGCGCGGTGACTGCTTTGTCTTCGACAACCGGGTGACGGTGCGTCACGACCTCTCCGAAGGCGATTACGACCAGTGCCACGCCTGTCGCGCACCCATCACCCAAGAGGACTGCCAGTCGCCGCATTATGTGGCGGGCGTCAGCTGCCCTTATTGCTGGGACAACCTCAGCGAGAAAACCCGTGCCGGTGCCCGTGAGCGGCAAAAGCAGATCGAGCTGGCCAAGGCGCGTAACCAGCCACATCCCCTGGGGCACAATCCACGGCTGAAGAAAGAGGCCTGAGCCATGCACACCCGCCTGCTCTATGTGATGGACCCGATGTGTTCCTGGTGCTGGGGCTTTGCTCCGGTGCTGCAGGCCCTGGCCGAGCAGGCCGCGGCCTGTGGTGTACCGCTGGAACTGGTGGTCGGTGGCTTGCGCCAGGAGCGCGCCGCCCTCGATCCGGCCGGGCGGGTGCGTATTCTTGGGCACTGGCAGGCGGTCAATGCCATGACTGGGCAGCTGTTCAACTTTCACGATGGCTTGCCCGAAGGGCTGGTCTATCACACCGAGCCGGCGTGCCGGGCGCTGGTCACCGCGCGCCAACTGGATGGCGAAAAGGTCTGGACGTTGCTGCAGCTGATTCAGGAAGCCTTTTATTGTGAAGGCCGCGATGTCACCCAGGCGCCGGTGTTGCGCGAGCTGGCGACTGCCGCGGGCTTGCCGCGCCAGGCGTTTGCCGAAGCCTTTGACAGTGCGGCCACGCAAGCGGCAACGCAGAAGGACTTCGCCTGGGTGCAGGACCTGGGTATCGCCGGTTTCCCCACGTTGCTGGCCGAGCACAACGGGCAGAAGGCCCTGCTGACCAATGGTTATCAGCCGTTGGCGCAGTTGCAGCCGCTGCTGGCGCGCTGGCTGGAGCGCGCCAGCCATGCTTGAGCGGCCGTTGGCGGACCGTCTGAGCTGGGCGGAAATCCGCCGGCTGGCCCTGCGCCACCGCAAGGCCCTGTTCTTGGCCAATGCTGTGGCGGTGCTGACCACCCTGTGCAGCGTGCCGATCCCCTTGCTGTTGCCGTTGCTGGTGGACGAAGTGCTGCTGGGCAATGGCGACGCTGCCTTGCTAGTGATGAACCGTTTTCTGCCCGTCGCGGCCCAGCAGGCGGTGGGTTACATCGGCCTGATGCTGGTGCTGACCCTGCTGCTGCGCGGCTCGGCCCTGTGCTTCAACGTGCTGCAGGCGCGGCTGTTTGCCCGGTTGTCGAAAGACATCGTCTACCGCATTCGCCTGCGCCTGATCGAACGGCTCAAACGCATCTCCCTGGCGGAATACGAAAGCCTCGGCGGCGGCACCGTGACCACCCATCTGGTCACCGACCTGGATACCCTCGATAAGTTCGTCGGTGAAACCCTTAGCCGCTTTCTGGTGGCCATGCTCACCCTGGCCGGCACCTCGGCGATTTTGCTGTGGATGCACTGGCAGTTGGCGCTGCTGATTCTGCTGTTCAACCCGTTGGTGATCTACGCCACAGTGCAGCTGGGCAAGCGGGTCAAGCACCTGAAGAAGCTGGAAAACGACAGCACCGCGCGCTTTACCCAGGCCTTGGGGGAAACCCTGGAAGCCATCCAGGAGGTGCGCGCCGGCAATCGTCAGGGCTTTTTCCTCGGTCGCCTCGGCACCAAGGCCCGCGAGGTGCGCGACTACGCCGTGGCCTCGCAGTGGAAGAGCGACGCCTCCAGCCGCGCCAGTGGCTTGCTGTTCCAGTTCGGTATCGACGTATTCCGTGCAGCGGCCATGCTCACCGTGCTGTTTTCCGACCTGTCGATTGGGCAGATGCTCGCGGTGTTCAGCTACCTGTGGTTCATGATCAGCCCGGTCGAGCAACTGCTCAGCCTGCAGTACGCCTATTACGCCGCCGGCGGTGCGCTGACGCGGATCAACGAGTTGCTGGCGCGGGCCGATGAGCCGCAGTATCCGGCCCAGGTCGATCCCTTTGCCGGTCACGGCACGGTCGGCATTGAGGTCCGTGATCTGTGCTTTGCCTACAACGACGAGCCGGTGCTGGACGGCCTCAACCTGAGCATCGCGCCGGGCGAGAAGGTCGCCATCGTTGGTGCCAGCGGTGGTGGTAAAAGCACCTTGGTGCAGCTGCTGCTCGGGCTCTACACGCCACAGGCCGGCAGCATCAGTTTTGGTGGTGTCAGTCAGGAGCAGGCCGGCCTGGCGTGTATCCGCGAGCATGTCGCGGTGGTGCTGCAACACCCGGCGCTGTTCAACGACACCGTGCGCGCCAACCTGACCATGGGTCGCGAGCGCACTGATGACGCGTGCTGGCGGGCCCTGGAAATCGCCCAGCTGGCCGAGACCATCCGCGTGTTGCCGCAAGGCCTGGACAGCATCGTCGGCCGCTCCGGTGTGCGCCTGTCCGGCGGCCAGCGCCAGCGCCTGGCAATTGCGCGGATGGTGCTGGCCGAGCCGAACGTGGTGATCCTCGACGAAGCCACTTCTGCCCTGGATGCCGCCACCGAATACGCCCTGCATCAGGCCCTCGGGCGTTTCCTCAGCGGTCGTACCACCCTGATCATTGCCCATCGCTTGTCCGCGGTGAAGCAGGCCGACCGGGTGCTGGTGTTCGATGGTGGGCGCATCGCCGAGGACGGCGACCATCAGCAGCTGATCGCCGACGGCGGCCTGTACGCCAAGCTGTACGGGCATTTGCAGCATTGAGTCGCAACTAACGCGCGATCATTGCGCGTTATGCAAGGTTACCTTGCGCCTTGGCTACTGTTTGCCCGCCGTGCGCCTGCCTAGAGTGGCGACCTCCCTGTGCATGTCGCCAGGGCTGGAGGTCGCTATGCGTAAATTGCCCACTCTTTCTTGCCGCGCCGTCATCCTGGGCCTCGGTCTGCTGACGGCGGGGCCGCTGTTTGCTGCTCTGGATGAGCCCAGTCATGCGCAGTTGCGCATGCTCGATAGCCGCCCCGATGCCGCGGGTGAGTTGATTTATCAGGGCGCCACCTATGCCCAGGATCGACCCGGCCAGCCGCCGCTCTTTCGCTATGAGCGCCGCGTACAAGAGGGCGCCGAAGGTCTGCTCGCCACCCACTTAACCCGCGAGCCCGATGGGCGGCTGATCATCGTCGAGTCGGCACAGGTCGCGGCAGACTATGCCCTGCACGTGTTTACGGTGATTAATCAGCAGAACGACTTCAGCGGTTCGGTGCACGTCAGTGCCGATGGTCGTCACCTGCGCTACCGGTTGTACGAGCAGGGGCAGTGGAGCAGTGCTGAGGAGGAGGTCAGCAGTCCCGTGCTCAGCGGGCCGTCGTTACACGGATTTATTTACCAGCATTGGGCCGTATTGGTGGCCGGACAGCGCTTGCCTGTGCGCTTTATCGTGCTGCGCGAAAAACAGACTTACGGTTTCACTGTGCGCTACGACGGCAGCGTTGACGGACAGGCTCACTTTTCGTTGAGCCCCAGTAGTTTCTGGGTCGGTCTGGTAGTTGCGCCCTTGCGGCTGACCTTCAGTGCTGCGGATAAGACCCTGTTGCGCTACGAAGGGCGCGTGCCGCCGCAGCAGACGGTGGTAGGCAAACATGAAGTGTTGGATGCACGCGTTGAGTATTCGAGCGTGGCCGCGAGTTATCGCTAGGCGCTGATCAGAGTGCGCCGCTGAGCCAGGGATCGTTGCGATTTCCACCGAATGTCTGCAGGAGGAAATCGATAAATACTCGGCTGCGCGCGGGGACGTATTTACGTGTGGGCATGGCCACGTAGAGGTTCAGCGTAGTGCCGCGCCAGTCTGGGAGGAGTCTCTGCAGGCGCCCTTCGCGGAGCGCTTGAGCGCTGACAAACGATGGCAAACCGGCCACACCCAGGCCGGCCAAGGCAGCCGCAAGGATCAGTTCAATCTGTGGCGTGGCCAGCACTGTGGGCGGTAGCGCCAGGCGGATGCTGTCGTTGGCCTGGCCGTCGGATGTCTGGCGGTACAGCGTTAGCTCGCGGCGCACGGCGCCGACGGCGGGCAGCAGGCCGGCGTGCTGGAGCAGGTCCTGGGGTTGTTGCGGGCAACCGTGGCGAGCCAGGTAGTCCGGCGCGGCGCAGATAATGAATGAGGAACAGGCCAGTGGTCGCACAATAAAGTCGCCCTGCAAGCCTTGTTCGCCGATCGACAGGATCGACACGTCAAAGTTCTCATCGGCAACCTCGACGGCTCCTGGGCTGCTTATTTCCAGTTGGATGTCCGGGTACTGCCGATAAAACTCGGGCAGCTGGCGCGCCAGTTGGTGTCCCGCAAAGGCCGGCGGGCAGAGGATTCGCAGGGTTCCGCTGGGGCGCTCTGTGGCGGCGCCGGCGAGGGCGTCGGCGTCATCCAATTCGGCAAGAATCAACCGTGCGCGCGGTAAGTAAGTTGCGCCAATCTCCGTTAACGCCAGACGTCGGCTGCTGCGGTTGAGTAGGCGAGCACCCAGGTGCTGCTCCAGGTCGGCAATCGCGCGGGTTACCACGGCCGGGGCAAGGTCCAGGGCGCGGGCCGCGGCGGCAAAACTACCGGAGGAGATGACCTGGGTAAAAATGCGCAGCGAACGCAGTTGATCCATCAGGTTTGCTCCGCAGGTGTACACCGGTAGTGGGTGCTGGTTTTGGGTAGCCAGAGTGCCGAGATTTTCTGCGCTTGGCGAATGCTGGCTGAACAGTGCAGGTCAATGTTTAGCAATATCAAAACTAAGCGTAGATAAAACTGGATTTAACTCGGTGAATGCCCGTGTGAGTCTGTGCGACATGAATTGCGAACGGCGTTTTTCTTTGGGCAAGTCGCCCGTCAGCGGCTTGTCTGCTCATATTCCTGCAGCCTTCTGGGCGCTTTGGCATTGTCGCCACGCGCGGCCACCAGACGGGGCGTTTTAGTCGTGTGCACTGCTTCAGGCTTCGTCCCTGGCCGTTGTCACGTGGCCCAATGATCTCGCCTGACCTTTTGCTGTAATCGCTCAGCCTCTCTGCGCTGAGCCAACAAGGAATACACCATGACCGCTGCCCTGAAACCCGTGATTGCCGCCGCCGAACGCTGCCCGTCCTATTACAGTGCCACCCTCAATAGCGAAACCGATTACCCAACGGTGCAGGGCACGGTGCAGGTTGACGTGGCCATCATCGGCGGCGGCTTTACCGGCGTGGCCACGGCGGTGGAGCTGGCCGAGCGTGGGCTGAAAGTGGCGATCATCGAGGCCAATAAGATTGGTTGGGGTGCCACGGGGCGCAACGGCGGCCAGGTCACTGGCAGCCTGTCTGGCGAAGAGGCCATGCACAAACAGATGAGCAAGACCCTGGGCCAGGACGTCGATGACTTCATTTGGAATCTGCGCTGGCGTGGTCACGACATCATCAAGAGCCGGGTGGCCAAGTACGGCATCCAGTGCGACCTCAAGCACGGTCACCTGCACGCGGCGATGAAGCCTGTGCACATGAACGAGCTGAACGCGTCCTACGAGGAAGCCGTACGCCGCGGCATGGGTGATCAAGTCACCCTGTTGGACGCCCAAGGCGTGCGCAATCACCTGCAGAGTGACCTGTATTGCGGCGCGATCAAGAACACCCGCAACATGCACTTGCACCCGTTGAACCTGTGCATCGGCGAGGCTAAAGCCGCCGAGAGCCTGGGCGCGCTGATCTTCGAACACTCCGAAGTGCTGGACATTGTGCATGGCGCCAACCCGGCGGTAATTACCGCTCAGGGCCGCGTCGAAGCCAAGCAGGTGATGCTGGCCGGCGACGTTTACCACAAGCTCGAACGCAAGCAGCTCAAGGGCATGATTTTCCCGGCCATGGGCGGCATCGTCACCACCAAGCCGCTGGGCGACCTGGCCAAGCAACTCAATCCGCAGGACCTGGCGGTGTACGACTGCCGCTTCGTGCTCGACTACTACCGCATGACTGCCGACGGCCGTCTGCTGTTTGGCGGCGGTGCCAACTACTCCGGCCGCGATTCGCGCGATATCGCCGCCGAGCTGCGCCCCTGCATTGAACGCACTTTTCCGGCGCTGAAAGGCGTGGAAATCGACTTCCAGTGGAGCTGCGCGATGGGCATCGTGATGAACCGCATCCCGCAGCTGGGCAAACTCTCGGACAACGTCTGGTACTGCCAGGGCTACTCGGGCCATGGCGTCGCCACCACTCACATCATGGGTGAGATCATGGCCAACGCCATGACTGGCACCCTGGAGAAGTTCGACACTTTCGCCGCCTGCAAGCACATAAAAGTGCCGATGGGCGACGTGTTCGGCAACCCGATGCTGGCGGTCGGCATGTGGTACTACGGCATGCTTGAACACCTGCGTTGATGGCAACTGGAACCGCCCTTACGGTGGTTCCGCAGATTTTGCAGAAGGGGCTTTAGCCGCGACGCTCACCGGGCGTCGCCGTTAAAGCCCTTTCTGCGTTTAGATCGTCGCGTTGATTCGACCTGCGTCGCCCCAGCCCCTATCATGCTCGCCCGGTTTTCTTAGGCGGCGCACGGTTATGACCACTCCTTCCTTGCTGGACATTCTCCAGTCCACCGACATGCTCGAAATCAACGGCCTGCACGCTTGGGAGTTTGTCCTTGCGCCGCAAGCCTTGGTCGCGGCCCACGCTGCCCTGGCAGCAGGGCAGGGCGGTGATGCTGAACAGCTGTTGTTGCAGATCGAGTGCATGGATGGCCGCACCCGCCGGGTGTGGAAATTCACCAGCGCCGCGGTACTGGCGGCCACGTTCGATGCCGCCAGCCAGTGCTGGAGCCTCAGCGATGCTAATGGCGTGCAGCAGCTGAATTGCCTGAGCGCGATCTCGGCCAGTGCCGATGACGAGCTGGACGACGATGAGCCTGCAGCCAATGCCTGAGGCGCTGGCGCGGCGCAGCACCTTGCATCTGCCCCAGGGTAACTGGGCGACGGTGCTCGACTGCCTGTGCGCGCACTTTCCGGCGATCAGTCGCGAGGTCTGGCTCGACCGCATGGCCCGTGGTCGCGTGCTGGATTCTGAGCAGCAGCCAGTTGGTGCCGAGCACGCTTACAAGGTCGGCCTGCGCATCCACTATTTTCGCGAAGTGCCGAGCGAAATCGTGGTGCCCTTTGTCGAGAGCATTCTGTATGCCGACGAGCACCTGGTGGTGGCCGACAAACCGCATTTTCTACCGGTCACGCCCTCTGGCGGCTACGTTGAGCAAACCTTGTTGGCGCGGCTGGTGCGCCGTTTGGGCAATCCGCAGTTGGTGCCCATTCACCGTATTGACCGGCTGACGGCGGGGTTGGTGTTGTTCTCGGCCAACCCTGCCAGTCGCGATGCCTATCAGGCGCTGTTTCGCGACCGGCAGATCGACAAATCCTACGAAGCCATTGCCCCGGCGCTGCCTGATGTGGACTACCCCTTATTGCGCCACACGCGCCTGGGGCCGGCCGAGCCGTTCTTTCGCATGCAGGAAGTGGCGGGCACACCGAACAGCGAAACCCGTATCGAGGTGCGTGAGGTGCAGGGTGGGCTGTGCCGCTATGGCTTGTACCCAGTGACCGGTAAGAAGCACCAATTGCGCGTGCACCTGGCCGCCCTCGGCGCCGGGATCTGCAACGACCCCTTCTACCCGCAACTGATCGCCGCCAGCGATGCGCAGGACGATTACGCCAAACCGCTGAAGTTACTGGCCCAAGAGCTCAGCTTTGTCGATCCGCTTAGCGGCGAAACGCGCCGGTTCAAGAGCCAGCTGACGCTGGACTGGTAGGGGGCAGAGCGGGGTTGCACCGCCCTGAGGTGCGCTGTCGAGATTTACACCGGCCTGGCGGCATCCGTCATCACTTGCGCCATCACGGTATACACCGTTGTCCAGGCCTCTTTCACTTCTGCTGTGAAGTCATTACCCAAACCCTGGCCCAGGGTTTTCAGCAGGGCCGCGCCGACGGTCTGGTAGTGCGATTCTTTCACGCCATAGCCGCTGTGGCGCTTGCCGAGCTCCTGCAGAATCGGCACCAAGGTGGGCAGGTCATGCAGTTTGCCAACTGCCGCACCAATCATTTGCATGAGCTTTTTGCCTTGCTCGTGCATATCTCCCTTGAATAGTGGCTTCAGACTGGGATCGGCGCTGAACAGGTTCTGATAGAACAGCTCGGCCGCCTTGGGGGCGATGGCTGCTACTTTTTTCCATGACTGTTGGACGAGGACAATGGTTTCGTTCTGCATGGGGCTAGATCCTTATTGGCGGTAAGTCAGGACTCAGCCTAGCTGTAGCTGTAAGGCATACAGCGCGGTTCAGCCAATAAAGGCGATAAAGTCGGCCAGATGCCGCTTGATTCGCGCCTGGCTGGGCTCATCGGCCAGGCGCAGGTGTTCATCAAACTTCTGCTCGACGCCGGCAATCATCATCTCGTGGCACATATGGATGCGCGACAGGGTGGAGTCGAATACCAGCTTCAGGTGTGCCTGTGCCCTAGCGCCACCCACCGGGCTGTTGGCCTGGGTGATAAAGGTTACCGGCTTGTCCTTCAGCGGCGACTTGAACGCCGGGCGCGAGGCCCAGTCGATGGCGTTCTTCAGAACCGCCGGGATGCTGTGGTTGTACTCAGGGCTGCAGACGATCAGAGCGTCGGCGGCGCTGACCTGCTGGAGAAAATCCAGCACCATCTGTGGGCGCTGCTCGCCGGCCAAGTCTTCGCTGTAGAACGGCAGTTGCAGCAGGTCGGGGCTGACGTGCTGATGCTCGGGCAGTTGCTCGGCGACAAAGCGCAGCAGTGCCTGGGAGTAGCTGCGGCGGTGGAAGCTGCCAGAGAGCAGAAGAATGTTCATGGCGATGCTCATCAGGATGAAATTGAACCCAAGCACTATCGACAAGGCGATGTGCCCGTTAACGGGTGTGGCGTAAGTGTTCCTCTGTAGGGCGGCTTCAGCTGCGAATTTCGCGGATAAATCCGCTCCTACTAAAGCTCAGTCTCGCCTGCCGCGCATAACGTGGATACCCTCAATAATAAACCCGGCAAAAGTGCCGGGCTTATCGTTGGGGCTGGGTGGTGCGGTTGCACCTCAGTAAGCGCAACAGTTATAGGCGGTTGAGCGTGCTACTGAACGCTGGATCTGCAGTTTTACTGAGGCTTCAACTTGCTGTCGAGGTAGGTGATTTCTGCGGTTTTTCGCAGCCCAGCAACGGCACTTCCCATGGCCTGGTTTCTCCGCTGGTTTAACAGCAGGTTGCTGATGATGGGCTTGGCTGTTTCCAGATCGATAGGTGCTTTTTGGATCTGGGTGATTTCGACCATCGACAGTCCAAGGTTGTTTTCCACGGCCAGTGTTTCGCCGGGTTTCACATACGACAGTTTTGTCAGTAAGTCGGGCGGTGTTTGCTCGGCCGCTCGAGTTCCCTTGTTCGTGGTGTATTTTACGGATATGCCAGTCAGCAAGGCTGCAGCTTCATCGAGTGTCTTACTGGCTTTCAGCTTTTCAGCAACAGCGGCAAAATCAGGCGTTTGTGCCGGGAGGAGTAACTCACGGTATTCATAAATATTGCGCAAGGCGAAGATATTGGGATTGAGGTCGTAATAGTTGCTGATCTCTTGATCGCTTGGTTTTCCAACGGCACTGGCAATTCTTTCCAGGTAAGCGCGTGAAAGCACTTCACGTTTTGCCGTCTCCAGCGCCAGCAGGACTTCCGGGCTGCGATCGAGCTTCTCCTCCAGGGCTTTTGCCATCAGCAGTTCTTGATCGATCAACGTCTGCAGCATTTTGCGCTGAGCCTCGGCGATACGTTCAGCTGGAATGTCGCTGGCCTGCCCGAGCAACTGATTCAGTTGATGAACCGATATTTCGCTGTTGTTTACTTGTGCCACTACCTGGGTTGGAGCCGTTGATTTGGCATCATTCTGGCCGCAGCCAGAGAGCAGCAATAGGCTGCTGGTTAGCAGTAGGGAGTGAATGGTCTTCATGGTTGCTCTACTTATCTCATGGCTGTTCATTGTGGTGTTCAGGCCCCGGTGAGCTTGGCTTTCCAGCGGGGTGGCAGATTACGCAGCATCTCTGCCGCAAAGGCATCTTGCTCGGCGAAGGACTCTTGATCGCTCAGGCCAAGGGTGGACATGCGAATGATCAGTCCGTCTGGCACGATGCCCTGCATGCCATAGCTCAGCGCTGTCAGCTTGGATGCCACGGCGCCGGTAACTGCGCGCTCGCCGACGACAACCCAGTACGTCAGTGGTTCCCGGCGTTGTGACCGTTGCGCGACCAGTCGTCGTGTCGGCAGGCTGATGTTGTCTTCCAGTGTGAGCGTGCTCGCCATGCGCTGTTCAATCTGGAAACCGCCGGCGGGGTAGCACACATCGGGTACGTGCAGGTCATTGCCATAACTTTGGTCGGCGCCGTAGGCAATCGACAGCATGACGACGTTGCCCGTAGTGGTGTTCACGTAATGGCGGGAAAGCACTTGCTGGTAAATATCGCTGACGGCCGCATTGGCTTGCGGGTTAATGACCTTGACGCCTTCACGTTCATCCATCACCCAGCCACCTATCCGCTTGGGTATCAGGGTTTCCAGGTTTATCGCTTCGCCCATTTCAGCCATGCGCACGGTGGGTCGCGAGTTAGCGGCCAGAAATGCAGTCAGCACTAGCAGGCACGCCACAAAATATATACGGCGCTGTAGTGCCCCTCTCATGTCAAGGCTCCAGCGTCGGGGCCTGTGCGGATTTTGTTCAGTAGCCGCAGCATGCTATCGAGGGCCATGATCAGCAGTAATGCGCTGACGAATAGCACCATCCCTGCGAAGCCGTGAAGAAAGCCCTGGCCGGCAGCATCGCCCCAGTAGTAGGTCACCAGCGTCAGAACCATTACGCGTATGACGTTGGCGGTAAAGGCAATCGGGATAATCGAAACGGCGAGGAAAACATTCCGCAGCAGTGACTCATGGCGCAACAGATTGAGGTAGAGCAACCCCATCGCTTCGAGAGTGAATAGGGTCTGCAAACCGGCACAGGCATCCGCCACCATGAGCTGGTAGGGGCCTATCTGCAGGAGCACGCCTGAGCGGGCAATTGGGTAGTTCAGGGCAAAAAGCACAGTCTCTGCCATATACGAAACGGCGATTTTCATTGGCATGGTTACAGTCGCGATGACCAGTCCGGGCATCGGAACCATAAAGCACATGAATAACAGCGGAAACCACACCGCCCGGAGAGCGCGAGGCCCCAGTACTAGGGCGTAGGTGCCTGCCAGTACCCAGACCATGGAGCCCAACTCCATGAAGGGAATTGATTGTGAACGGCCTACGACATAGAGCAGCAGTCCGGTCAGCAGTATCAGGCTGCCAGCCGCCAAGCCAGTCATTGAAGGTGAGGGTGGTTGTTCTGCTGTATGCCAGCCGCAGACCTTGAGCGTGTTAGGCCAGGCGCGGTAGAGCAGCCAGAGGCCAATTGCCAAAATCATTGGGCCATGCGCCTGATCGTCAGTGCGCCAAATACCCTGAGCCAAATCCCAGAGGGTGGGCACATATAACAAGGCAAAAGTGGCAGTTAGCATCAGTGCGGCCAATTGGGCTGGACGCGCGAGACTGAAAAGTGAGCGTTGAATAATTGAATTCATAATTTCGCCGCCAACAAAAAAGCGCGATCCAAAGGAGCGCGCTTTTTCGAGATTGCTACCAATCAGGCTGCTAGTTGGTCAGCCAGTTGTGCCTTGCGGCGGCGTGCGGCAGCTGCGCCCATAATA
>Ga0209343_10005239_pt1 | contig 15818 bp, 19 predicted proteins | sample RifCSPlowO2_02_FD_184026 | JGI IMG/M metagenome (GOLD analysis project Ga0209343, IMG submission 184026) | Groundwater microbial communities from Rifle, Colorado - Rifle CSP2_plank lowO2_0.2 (SPAdes) (version 2) | ecosystem: Environmental > Aquatic > Deep subsurface > Groundwater | place... | reverse complement strand
CTTTACCCCAGAGTTCGACGTCAAGCCCTGCATGGATAGTGTATTTTTTCATGCCTTGATGGATGAAACCTACTTTAACCGGGTTCATCTGGTGTTCAATGGTATCGGATGGCCAAATGGCCAAGACCTTGGGCCAGATACGATTGCAGCAAAACTGGTCGAGACAAAAACAACCGTTTGAGCCAAAAACTTATGGAATCAACCAACATCAACAATAACTCACCCGTCCCGTCCATGATTCTCGTCACCGGCGGCACCGGCTTCATCGGCTCGCACACCTGCGTTGCGCTGGTTCAGGCCGGACACGACCTGCTGATCCTCGACAACCTGTGCAACAGCCGCGCCGACGTCATCGACCGCATCAAAGCCCTCAGTCCCCGGCACTCAGTCCTGAACTTCATCGAAGGCGACATCCGCGATGCGGCGCTGCTCGACAACCTCTTCGCCAACCACAAGATCAGCGCCGTAATGCACTTCGCCGGCCTCAAGGCCGTCGGCGAATCCGTGGAAAAACCGCTGGAGTATTACGACAACAACATCCACGGCACGCTGCAACTGCTCGCTGCGATGCGCCGCGCCAATGTCAAAACCTTCGTTTTCTCCTCCTCCGCCACCGTCTATGGCGACCCGGCCAGCGTACCGATCCGCGAAGACTTCCCGCGCTCGGCCACCAACCCCTACGGGCGCAGCAAACTGATCATCGAAGACATCCTTGCCGACCTGCATCAGGCCGAACCCGACTGGCGCATTGCCCGGCTGCGCTACTTCAACCCCGTCGGCGCGCACGAATCCGGCCTGATCGGCGAAGACCCGCAAGGCATCCCCAACAACCTCATGCCCTTCATCGCCCAGGTCGCTGTCGGCAAACGCGAATACCTCAACGTCTGGGGCAACGACTACCCCACCCCCGACGGCACCGGCAAGCGTGACTACATCCACGTCGTCGATCTAGCCGAAGGCCACGTCGCCGCCCTCAACCATCTGAACTCCCTCTCCCCCGTGCAGAGGGAGAGGGCTGGGGAGAGGGGGCAGTCACACAGCCTCATCACTGTCAACTTGGGCACCGGCCAAGGCTACTCCGTCCTCGACATGGTCAAAGCCTTCGAGCAAGCCAGCGGCCGCACCATTCCCTACAAAATCGCACCCCGTCGCCCGGGCGACATCGCCCAATGCTGGGCCGATCCAGGTCTCGCCGAAAAGATGCTGGGCTGGAAAGCAAAACGCGGGCTGGATAAAATGTGTGCCGATAGCTGGCGCTGGCAAACTCGGTCCTGATTAGCCACCAAGTTCAGTAGCCCATCAAAAGAGCCGTCATTGCGAGCGAAGCGCGGCAATCCAGTTAATCAAAAATGCCTTTATGAATAAAACATCTGGATTGCCACGTCGCTTCCCGCCACGCTTCGCTCGCGGCTAAAGGCTTATTCTCGCAATGACGTGTGCTGAACTTGGTGGCTAATCAGGAACTCGGTTGACGATATAAACAATAATGTTTACAGTGACGAACCATGAACAGCAAAGAATTCAAACGCTGGCTAACCCGACAGGGCGCGACCTTTCAAGCTGGTAAAGGCTCGCACTTCAAGGTGCACTTAAACGGCAAGCAGTCTGTTCTACCGATGCACAACGCCGACCTCAAGACAGGAACGGTCGAAGGCATCAAGAAGCAACTTGGATTGAAGTAAGGAGAGCAATATGTTTATGTACCCTGTCACCCTCACCCCGGACAAAAAAGGTGGCGGATTTGTTGTCACCTTCGCCGACATCCCCGAAGCCATCACCCAGGGCGAAACCAAAGATGAAGCCTTGGCTGCTGCAAAGGATGCGCTGGAATCTGCGCTGGACTTCTACTTTGAAGACAAGCGCGCCGTGCCCGCGCCATCGAAGGCCAAGCGTGGGCAGCACGTTATCGAACTTCCGGCCAGCTTGTCTGCGAAGGTGCTGCTGCTCAATGAAATGATCGCGCAGAAAGTGCGCCCCGTCGAGCTTGCACGTCGTCTCCATACAACTCCGCAGGAGGTAAATCGATTAACCAATGCGCGACACACAACGCGCATCGACGGCATAGCCGCAGCACTTCAAGCCCTTGGCAAACATTTGGATATGCGCGTGGTTGAAATTCAGGTAACACGCCAACTTTAACCAGGTTCATCTGGTGTTCAATGGTATCGGATGGCCAAATGGCAGCTAAACTCGGCAACCAAACAATAGAGAAGTCGTCCTTGCAGCCACTACGCAACGTATATACAATCATCATATGCGATTTTCTTGGACAGAAACGAAGCGCGCCCGGAACCTGAAAGACCACGGGCTTGATTTCATCGACGCGCCGCGCGTATTCGAAGACCTTACTTTCACTTTCGAGGACGACCGGTTTGGCTATGGAGAACAACGCTTCGTTACGCTGGGATTGCTCGCTGGTGTTACTCTATCAATTGTCCACACGGAGAACGAACATGAAATCCGCATCATCTCATTCCGAAAAGCCACAAAACGTGAAACGCAAATCTTCTTCGACGAAGTCCAAAACTGATTGGGCGCGTTTGGAGTCGAAGCACTCTGACGCCGAGCCAACTGCCGAACACCCCGAAGCAAGTTTAAAACATATCGTTCGGGGGATAGTTCGGCGTGGATTGGAACCACTTCCGACGAAGTCTTCAATCTCGCTTCGGGTGGATAGGGACGTCCTTGAGTGGTTCAAGGCGCAGGGTCCCGGCTACCAAACAAAAATCAATACCGTACTGAGGGCGTTCAGGGATGCCTCGGTCTAATCCTGCGCTCAAGCGGGACTGCGCAAAAGCGCGCAACCCCTCAACTTTACGATATGCACCTCGCTATAGCGCAGCTCATAAATTGCGCAAACCTTGAACCCGTTTTTGATTTGCCTTTGACCTTAACTTGCCCCTTAACCCTTGCCCCTGCCTTAACACTTACAAGTTAGATCATGTCAAAACGTGACAAAAATGTGGCCTTGCAGCGGTTGTCATTGCGAGCGCAGCGCGGCAATCCAGCTAATCAAAAGGCCTTTATGCTTGGAAGCATCTGGATTGCCGCGTCGCTTCCCGCCACGCTTCGCTCGCGGCTAAAGGCTTATTCTCGCAACGACTGCCCTTTTTGGTTCCGGCTTGTCCGGCTTAGGGAATAACCACTATGAAAAAACGCCTCCCCCTCGCTAATCATCGCCGTCCTGCTGGCAATCTTCTGCACGCTCGCCGTCACCCAGCGCCCGCAGGTTTTTTACCCCATGGTTAAAGTCGAGACACCAGATCCATCTGAAAATCTCACCCTCAGTTTCCTGTTCTTTCATCCTTTCCTTTTATCCTATCCAAACGACTATTGCAATGTGAGCACAATTGGCACACAATTCAAGCGTCAAACTTCAGGAGTCCATCATGGAAACAACAACAATCAAGGAAAGCCGCCTAAATATTCGGTGTGACAATCACACGCGCCAGCTACTGGACAAGGCAGCCAGTTATGCACACGTCAGCATTTCCGAGTTTGTTCTGTCGCACGCATTGGCATCCGCCGAACGGGTCGTGCATGAGCATGAGTCAATCACCTTGAAACCCAAAGATTTCGAGGCATTCCTGGCGGCACTGGATACACCAGTCAAACCTGGTGCCTCACTGAAGCGCGCTTTCAAACGTCATGCCGATCAAGTACGCCGGTGACAACTTACCAGATCAGGCCGCTTGATGCGGCCATCGACACCGCAAGCTTTCAATGCGGTAGTGCGCCACTGAACGAGTACATCCGTCGCTATGCTTCTCAAGACGTACGTAAAAATGTAGCCAGAGTCTTTGCCGCCACCCCCGAGAGCAATCCGCAACAACTGGCTGGATTCTTCACGCTAAGCGCGGGAAGTGTGAGCTGCTCAAGCCTTCCTGAAACTTTGGCGCGAAAACTGCCCCGCTATCCGGTGCCGGTTGCACTGATCGGCCGACTCGCCGTTGACGTAAAATTCCAAGGCAAAGGATTGGGTTCAATCCTGCTTGCCGATGCCTGTCAAAAGGTTTCTCAAGCCAGCTCTGTTCTGGCCGTCGCCGGGATCATCGTTGATGCCAAAGATAAACAAGCCACCGCGTTCTATACGCACTTTGGTTTTATCCCGCTGCAAGGGCAAGCAGACAGGATGATGCTCCCCGCCTCCGCGTTTTCACCCAAATAGCCGCCAGTTTCTTCATTTCCCAGAACCATCTGATTGATGACAGCCAAACAATAGAGAAGCCGTCCACTTTAAGATTATAATGGCATTTTAAAGGAGTAATTATGTCCACTATTCAAGCGATTGAGCAGGCAGTCCAGCAATTACCGGCACATGAATTGGCCGAATTTCGCCAATGGTTTACTCAATTTGATGACGCAGCTTGGGATGCGAAAATTGAGGTAGATGCGGGCGCGGGAAAACTTGATGCGCTGGCTGCTGACGCACTGGCTGAATATCATAATGGCATAGCGCGCGAGCTTTGAGGCATTTTACCTCATCAAAGTTCTGGTAATGTTTCGATGCGTTGCCAGCTTCCCCCTGAAGGGGAAGGGACCCAAGTTCCTCCCCCTTCAAGGGGGAGGCCAGGAGGGGGATGGGGTAGATGTTGAATTACGATTAACGGTACTTTTAGAATTTCTGTCTCCCTAACCCTAAGCGGGACGCACTAAAGCGCGCAGCCCCTTAATTTGAACATTAGCCATCTACACGCCAAGCACAGCCCTTGCTGTTGCACTACAGTGTAGTTATACTGCACGCATGAGCACACTTCACTTCGAGTGGGATGATCGGAAAGCTGCTGCTAATGCAAAAAAGCACGGCGTGAGATTCGAGGAGGCTAAATCTGTCTTCGTCGATGAGCGCGCCATGCTGATTGATGATCCCGACCATTCAGAAGCCGAAGACCGCTTCGTTATTCTTGGCCTGAGCAGCTCAATTCGTCTGCTTCTGGTTTGTCACTGCTATCGGGGTGAAGGCAATGTCATTCGCATTATCTCCGCTCGCAAGGCAACGGCCATGGAATCCAGAAATTATCCATATCCATAGAGGTGTCATATGCGAAAAGAATACGATTTCTCCGCTGCAAGGAAAAACCCCTATGCAGTACAGCTCAAAAAACAAATTACCATTCGACTCGATGAAGAGTCAATCTCATACTTTAAGGCAATCTCAGAGGATGTTGGCGTTCCGTACCAAAGTCTCATAAACCTGTATTTGCGCGATTGTGCAGCTTCTCATCGCAAGCTCAATCTCAATTGGAAATAGTATTTTCATTATCACAGACGGCTCCCTGCGTTCGAGAGGGACGCCGCAAAAGCGCGCAGCCCCTCAACTTTACGATATGCACCTCGCTATAGCGCAGTTCATAAATTGCGTAAACCTTGAACCCATTTTTGATTCGCCTTTGCCTTTGCCTTTGACCTTAACTTGCCCCTTGCCCCTGCCTTAACACTTACAAGTTAGATCATGTCAAAACGTGACAAAAATTATAATGCACAGCCAATCACCGGAGCGGGCTCCAGTCCGCGAGCTGTTAAATCGCGACCTGTAGGTCGCTCCTACGCGGCACTTTTTTGGTTCCGGCTTGTCCGGCTTAGGGAATAACCACTATGAAAACCCGCCTCCCCTCGCTCATCATCGCCGTCCTGCTGGTAATCTTCTGCACGCTCGCCGTCACCCAGCGCGCGCAGGTTTTTTACCCCATGGTTAAAGTCGAGACAGCAGATCCATCTGGCAATCTCACCCTCAGTTTCCTGTTCCACAGTCGCCCAACTTTGCAAGGCTGCGAAGCCATCAACGGCAACATCTCGCGTGTGCTCCTCTCGGCATGCCCGCAATGCCGCATCACACAAATCCAATGTTTAAATAAACTGGATGAAACGCAGCAAACCTGGCTGACAGCCGCCGTACTGCCTACCACCTCCGGGCAAATGGCAAACGGCGTTGTTCTTTACGACTCTACCAACACGGAACTAGCCCTTAGCACCTGTCAGGCCAGCGAAAAGCAATCCGCCTCTGGACAAAACCCCATCAAATGCTTCCCCGCCAACGCCACGCGCACCAAACCCGCCCCCCCCTCAGTCATCAGTCCCTGGACATTAGCACTGCTTTTCACAGCCTTCGCCGCCGCATGGTTTGTCGGCTGGCTCATCGTCAAATACGAACATCTGCACGCCCACCTCTCGCACGACCACGTCGATAGTGGACCGCAGAAATACCATACCGAGCCAACCCCCCGTATCGGCGGATTGATGCTGATGGTCAGCTTATTGGCTGCCGGAGGTGTCATGCTGTTCACCAATGCCTTGCCCGACGAACGCGAATTCGGCCTGCTGCTGCTCGCCGGCATTCCCGCCTTTCTCGGCGGCCTGGTGGAAGATATCACCAAAAAAGTCGGCGTCCTCGAACGCCTGCTGCTCACCATGCTCGCAGGCAGTCTTGCCGCTTGGCTGCTCGGTGCCGTGCTCAATCGGCTGGATGTTCCCGGACTGGATCAAGCCATGCTGTGGCTACCCTTCGCCGTCGCCTTCACCGTCTTTGCCGTCGGCGGCATCGCCAACGCCATCAACATCATCGACGGCTACAACGGCCTTGCAGGCGGCTTCGCAGTTATCGTACTCGCCGCACTAGCCTATGTGGCGTACCTGGTCGGCGATAGCCTCATCTTCACCGTCGCCCTGGCTCTCACCGGAGCCTTGCTGGGCTTCCTGGCCTGGAACTGGCCCGGCGGCAAGATTTTCCTTGGGGATGGCGGCGCCTATCTGCTCGGCTTTCTGCTCGCCGAGCTTTCCGTACTGCTGGTGGCGCGCAACCCGGAGGTTTCGCCATGGTTCCCGCTGTTGCTGCTGATCTACCCGGTGTTCGAGACCTTCTTTTCGATCTACCGCCGCAAACTCAAGCACGGCCTCTCTCCGGGGCAACCGGACAACATGCACATGCATCAACTGATTCACGACAACATCATCCAGCGCGGAGAGCGCACCTGCACCAGTGGCACCAATCACTGCGTGGCCAAATATCTTTGGATACCTGCCATCGCCACTACTATGCTTGCCTGCACCTTCTGGCAATCCACAGCGGCACTGATAAGCTTTGCAGTTGCCTACTGCATCTTCTACGTCGTCAGTTATCGGCAGATTGCCCGGCTTATGGCGGTGCCGGCGGAATTCGAGGAGCGCAATGCGACCTGACTTCCGCCTTGATGCCCCTTATCCCACTGGATCGCCACGGCCTTAGCCTGTCCTGAGTTTATCGAAGGAGCCTCGCAATAACGGCACCCCGTCATTGCGAGCGACGCGAAGCAATCCAGCCAATCCAACATATCGCCGTCATTGCGAGCAATATTCAATCGGCGCGAACACAGGTACGTCTGCAATTCCTGAAATGGCAGGATAAGAGAGTAAAAGTGGTAAAAATGAGGAAAATAGGCTTGAGTTAGCGCGAATAAAAATATTTTTTGACGAAATCCAGAAAAATTATTTTGATAGTGATTTGGCTGGCAGAAAATCTCTTGAGTTTGTGGCAAAGAAATATTTGAATATTTCACAGCCTCTGAGTGTCCATGTTGCGTGGAATACGCACGCTACTTTGGGTAATGACAACCAATCCTCTCAATGACCTCAAAATAACGCGCAATAACAATCTTCTCGTCGAACTCACGTTCTATTTTTTTCCGACCTTCCAACCCCATGAACACTCGTTCTTGAGGAGGCAACATAATCATGCGCACCATTTTATCCGCCAAATCATTCACATCACGCGGGCGCACCAAGAAACCATTCACTCCATCGTCCACCACTTCACGACAACCCACCGCATCTGTAGTCACAATTGGGCGCGCCATTGCCGCCGCTTCCAACAGCGAGCGTGGCACGCCTTCCCTATAATAAGATGGCAGCACGACACAATCCGCATCAGCCAGAATAGACTTCATATCATCTGTTACCCCAAGGTAACTAATTACCCCTTCTTCAACCCATTCCGTCATCTGCGCCCTTGATATCGCAGCTGGGTTTTTCACATCGAGGAATCCCAACAGGTGAAATTCAACATGAGGATAGAGTTGCTTAACCATACGGGCGGCCGCCACATACTCACCTATCCCTTTATCCCACAACATCCGGGCTGCCAGCAAAAAACGAAATGCTCCATTCTCTTTATCTTCACCCGTGCCAGAGTGTTTCGAAGAGTGACCCATTGGCATATAATGCGACAGGTCCACTCCCGACCCTGGCAACCTCCCCGTTTTATCAGCTCGAATAAGACGATCTTGGATGAACATTTGCCGATCATCATCATTCTGAAAAAATACTTGAAAAGAACGCGACAAAGCCGTCCGATATAGAACCTTAACTACCTTTGCCAAAAAACTATCATTGATAAATACCACACCCAAACCAGCAATGTTGTTAATCACAGGGATACCCAAAACATGCGCTGCCAATGAACCGTAAACATTGGGCTTCACCGTATAGCCTAAAAAAACCGCTGGACGTTCTCGCAGCAACAATAACCAATAGCGACAAAGCAATAAAAAATCTCTCCCTGGATGAGTCCCTTTATTATCCATTGACAAAGGGGCATAGCGACAACCCAAAGATGCCAAACGAGACGCATATTCGTCATAGGGAGCCACGGCGACAACTTCATAACCAGCAGAAACCAACGCCCGAATCAAGCCAGCACGAAAATTAAACAGCGACCATGCTGTATTAGAAGAAATGACCAGTTTGATCATAGCGACGCGGCCTGTTTGGAGCCGTAATAGTCGACATACCACGCAACGAATTTACCGATACCCTCATTCAAAGGCGTAGAAGGAGCAAATCCAACCATATCGCGCAGATCGCTGATTTCCGCAAAAGTGGCCACCACATCGCCAGCTTGCATGGGTAACATATTTTTAACAGCTTTCTTACCCAAAGCCTTTTCGATAGTCTCAATAAAACTCATCAACTCAACGGGCTGATGGTTTCCGATGTTACATACACGGTATGGCGCATAACTAGTAGATGGATCGGGGTTGCTCGTATCAAAAAGCTTGTTTGGGCACGCAGGTTTATCCAAAATCCTTGCCAGCCCCTCTACAATATCGCCTATATAAGTAAAATCTCGCTGCATCTTTCCATGGTTGAACACATCAATTGGACGACCCTCCAAAATAGCACTGGCAAATAAAGAAGGTGACATATCAGGCCGCCCCCAAGGACCATACACAGTAAAAAACCGTAGGCATGTAACAGGTAAGCCATAAAGATGGCTATAAGAATGAGCTATCAACTCCCCCGCTTTTTTTGTTGCAGCATAAAGGCTCACCGGATGATCCACATTCTGATTCACTGAAAATGGAATTGACGTATTAGCCCCATACACGCTGGAGCTGCTTGCGAACACCAAATGTTTGATTCCATTGTGGCGGCAGCCCTCCAAGATATTTGTGAACCCTACCAAATTACTTTGGATATAAGCGTGAGGGTTCTTCAGTGAATAGCGCACACCTGGCTGTGCTGCCAAATGAATGGCCCCCTGAATATCTGAATCTGCAAATAAAGCAGCCACTCCTACCTGATCTGTCATATCTAGTTTATGAAATGAAAAACCACCATACTCAAAAAGCCTTTTCAAGCGATCCTCTTTAAGGTTGACATCATAATAATCGTTAAGATTATCCAGCCCGATAACTTCATCACCTCGTGCCAACAAACGTAAGCAAGTATGCATACCAATGAAGCCCGCACAACCTGTAACCAATACTCTCATTTGTCATCTTTCAGTAAACGATCACGAATTAGCCAACTGAAATAATCCATCCAGTTGAAATCCGGAAACATGATATAGGGCGGATATAGCTGGCCTCTACGAGAGTACATTCCTTCACGACTACCTCAGAGGTAAAAGCAGTGAAATTGAGCTACACTTATCCGCAGCCGCCACCCAAAACGGCGGTTAAAATGCCTGGGTAAAATTCAACGCGCAGGGCTGGGTAATTTTAAACGCGCACCAACACCCTGCCGTTTGAGTTCCTCCGACAACCGGTATGTGCTCTTGCATGTCCAGCGCAGCGGCGACATCGGATCGCCACGCGATGCGGGCTCGACTAGTGTGTCAAGCGCAATCAACAAGCTGGCATCCTTATCGACCAGCTTTTTACGACCGCCGCCTGCCGCACGCACGCGCGGGCGACCGTTGTTCTTACTCGCAGGGAGTTGCGGTGCCTTCAGCTCCGAAAGACCCGCGTGGATCGTCGTTCGCGACATGCCAATAGCCTTGGCAACCGTACTGACCCCGCCGCGTCCAAGACTGCGCGCCTCCGCAGCCGCCCACACGGCAACGCAGCTTCATCCAGCCGACCAGACAGTGCCTGATATTTTGCTTCTATCGTCGTCATGTCATCCATGGCTCCACGATAGATGAATTGTCTGGATTGTTCAAGTTATCGATTTTTGCTTAACTCCTTAGCACAACATCAAATCCACTCACCAGCAAATCCTCATCAGGCAATTGGCGGAACGATGCATCCAACGACAAGCGCGACAGTGGAAGCTTCTCCCATCGCACAATGCGTGGCAGACGACATTTGAAGCCCGCAGCCTCAAACAAAGCTACCATCTCACCAAAGCGAATTCGGTTTGTATAAAATCCAGAATTGCGAAACAGAGCACCTTCCCACCTCGCCTCTGTAAACCTCAGATTGTTCAACCCTCCGCCCAGATGATCCTTCAAATCTACTCGATGCACGCACACACCATCGGGCTTTAAGACCCTGAACAATTCATTAGTCAATTTAGAAAAATCACCCTTGGGAACATGCTCCAGCACCGCATTAGAGAAACAAAAATCCACCGACGCCGAAGGTAACTGAGCTAGCGACTCGACACCATTAGTCAAATACACGCTGTTGCATTCTTGGAGAACATCGGCAAGTAGTATGGGATCAGTATTAAAAGGCAAGGCAAAACCCTTGTTTCGCAAGAGATCGAAAAGCCCAACATAAGCCGTCATATCGGTGGTGGCATACGCACCAGCATCCACCAGCAATGAGCGCGAGGCACCGAGCGAACGCGCAACTACTGCACTGAAAAGGGAATCTCCTGGACCAAGCTCAAGGACAGTAAAACTTTCACCATTAACCTTCAATCGCGGCAAGTGTGACTTCATGTCCAGAACATCCGCCATCCCGGCATGCTCAAGAAAGTTATCCAGTGCCCTTTTCGGCTGGTTCATGTCCCCGTGCTCGAAAAGCCGCAAGCTTTTCCAAAAACTATAAGGAATCGGTAATCGTGCCAGCACAATTTTGGCGCAGATGCGCATCCACCATGGCACAACTTTTCTCAATCCCATCAGTAACGCCCTTGATATTCTGCCAAATCTTTGTTTAAACCTCGTACTTCCAAAAAACAATATCCTAAGCCGGACGAGCCGGAACCAAAAAATGTAGGGTGGATAAAAGCGCGCAGCGTGTATCCACCAATCTGCCGGGACCATCCATTGGTGGAAACGCTACGCTTTTTCCACCCTACATCAACCTGATTCAAATTTACTTGGAAAGCCGCGCCAGTGTTTGATTTACGATACATTCTTGTCACAAATTGCGATGATTTAACCGATAAGTGACTAGGCATTTTCCCAGACTTCGCTGGAAAAAAGAGGTTTGCCTTCGGCAAACAGCCGCAGCAAAATGCTTTTCACAAGCGACAATTTGTTGTCGTTTGTTCTACCTTTAGAGACTAAACTCCCTCTGCCCACTAGATGGAACCGGGATACGTTGGGCTTATTCTGTCGGGATAATGAAGTACTAGCCAAATATTAGCCAAGAAAACAAATCAAACCAGTTGGCTTGTGGATACATAATAAAATAAGGACGATAGAGATGCCCTCGCCGAGAATACAAGCCGCGAATGGCCCAATATGGGCGATTAACAAAATAACCTGGAATTGTCGTGAACTGATGTTCTGCTTCTGGTATATGGTCTGCATCGACCGGATCATCGTCTTTCGCAACACTGATCCATTCGGAAGTGGAATCTATCAACACCCATCCACGTTGCGTTTTCACTTCCGTAACGGCATGTGACGCTATACCCCGTCTAAACAACGCACCCATGAACGAAAGTCTAGCACCAGTTGATGGGTCTTCCGAATACAGTATATACACATGCCGAGTCCGAAACCCTAGCCAAGAGAATATCTTGTCATTTAAACGTGATCGATCGTAGCATAAACCACTACCTTGTTTCACAAGATCAAATGGTTCCCGACTCTTATATTCAGGAATAGGCTCTCCTACTCGCACTAAGAAGCTTAGATGGTGCTGTACTTTCTTAATAAGATCTATTTCTTGCGAATAGCTAAGTACGCCATTTTGCTGTTCCAGTTTCAATATTGACCGAAATACAAATGCGTCCGACTCCGAAGTTTCGGTAGGAACATAATTGATGGCGGCAAGCAACAGGTTCAAACAAAATATAGTGATAACAACTTTCACTATCCTTCTACTTACTTTTTTAACCATTTGTGAAAGATCTCCTTTCTCACTGCTGATCCAACCATGCCTGAAACATTAACACAGCCCATAGCTGATATTGCCAATTGCGCTTACCAGACAAATGTTCAAACCATTTGTGACGTATTGGGCCTGGATTGAAAAACCCCTCATGGCGCAAACGCGACTCATCAAGCAGGCTTTCAGCCCAGTCGCGCAATGGGCCCCTTAGCCATAAACCAATTGGCACACCAAAGCCCATTTTGGGTCTATCGATTAGTTCGCGAGGGATGTATTTATAAAGCACCTGCCGCAATGGCCACTTGCCAATGCCATCGCGTAAATTTACTTCTAAAGGCAACGCCCAAGCAAACTCCGCCACGCGGTGATCTAGGAACGGTACACGCGTCTCAAGGCTCACAGCCATACTTGAACGGTCAACTTTTGCCAGAATGTCATCGGGCAAATAGCTGACCAAATCCAAGAACATCATGCGTTGAGTAAAGTCAGGGATATCTGGCCATTGCGCGAGATCTGTTAGCGAAGTAACTGGCTCAGATGCCCCTATAACTACCGACTTTGGCTCCCAAAACGAGACCAATCCACGATAAATCGCTTCTGGCGACCTGCATTCTAAAATCCCGGCAAGCTTATGCAACTTATCCCCGGGCAAGTTCTCCCTGAAAGTCTTTGGGAACATCGGCCTCATCGAAGAAAAAATCATATCCCAGCTCTGCGTTGGCAAAGAGGTGAAAATTCGAGCAACCGCCAACCTCGACAACTGCGGCATCCATTGCGTTCTTCGCCAGATGTCCCGCCCCCATAAATAACGGTTGTATCCACAGAACATTTCGTCTCCGCCATCGCCAGATAGCGCTACAGTCACATGCTGGCGTGTCATTTTCGATACCAAGAAAGTCGGGATCTGAGATGAATCGGAAAAAGGTTCATCGTAAATCATCGGCAACAGCGGAATAGTTGCCATAGCATCTGCTGCAGAAATATATAGTTCAGTGTGCTCAGTGCCAAGATGCTTAGCAACGATTTGTGCATGCCTCGCTTCGTTATAGCCATCTTCACGAAAGCCGATGGTAAAAGTTTTTACTGGACGTGTGGATTGAGCCTGCATCAGAGCGACTACCGTGGAAGAATCTATTCCGCCTGAAAGAAATGCGCCTAATGGCACATCAGCCTCCATACGCAAACGTACCGAATCGCGCAATAAGCTATCAAGCGACTCAACCACTTCCTCCACACTCCCCTTAAACGGTTGCCGAACTCCAGCCTCGGCTACCTTTTTTGCAGACCAGTAGGCATGTGATTGGGGTGTCTCAAGCTTTTTATGTGCAAGGGGAATGCTCAATATGTGCGCGGGCAATAGCTTGGATATTCCCCTGAAGATCGAATATGGCGCAGGAATATAGGTGTGCCTCATGTAAAGAGCCAAAGCTCCGCGATCGATCTCGCCGCACCATGAAGGGTGCGCTTTCAATGCTTTCAATTCAGAACCGAACAGAAAAGTATCGCCCATCCAGCCATAATAAAGTGGTTTTTCGCCAAATCGGTCGCGGACCAAATGCAATAATTGCTCTTGCATGTCCCATAACGCGAAGGCAAACATACCGTTGAAACGGGGCAGCGCCCCCTCTATCCCCCACCGTTCAAAGGCGGCTAGCATTACTTCAGTATCAGAATGTCCGCGCCAATTAATGGCGACCGCTTCATCAGTTGAAGATGGCTGAGAGGGGGAAGCTTCTATTGCAGATCGAAGATCTCGATGATTATAAATCTCGCCGTTGAACGCGATCACATAGCGCCCACTAGGGGAAATCATCGGTTGATGACCATGAGGCGATAAATCGAGGATCGAGAGGCGGCGGTGACCCAATGCAATACCCGCTTCAACGTCCAACCAAACTCCGCTATCGTTAGGGCCGCGATGAGTAATCGCATTAGTCATAGGAAAAAGTAAAGTCGCCAAGTCACCATCACGCTGACTGTATGCCTGGAAAAAACCAACCAATCCGCACACAATTACAACCCTGCCCGAGAGATCAGGCTTTCATATAATTCTTCGTACTGTTTCACAACCGACCTCAAGGAGAAATTTTCGATCACCCGTTGGCGTGCCATGATACCCAATGCCTTGCGTTCATCTCGACCAAGCTCAATAAGGCTTCTCCACGCAGCAGCCAATGCTTTTGCATCCCCCGCCGCCACCACTCTTCCAGTATTACGGACAATCCAGGCTGAATCACCTACATCCGTTACCACACAAGGAACGCCGCAACTCATGGCCTCACCGATGACATTTGCAAAACCCTCTCCCCAAGCCGACGCAGATGTAGCAATATCAAGGGCGGCGTTCAATCGTGGAGTGTCCTTTCGTTCCCCAAGCAAAAAAACCGTATCATTTAGCCCTAGCTTAGAAATCATGGAAACCAAGGCTGAATTACCCATATCCACTTCGTGTCCGGCGAGCAGAAAGCGCACATCAACAAACTCCTTTCTTAGGAACGCAGCGGCATTCAGGAAGTTTTGGTGGTCTTTCATAGGGTGGTAGCGTCCGATTAGCCCAATCAGTGCAATATTGTCGGTAATTCCCAACTCTTGGCGAACGCTAATACGAGCATTCTCATCCGGGTGAAACACTTCTGTATCGAAGCCATTTGGAATGACTTGGGTACGGGATTTATCGAACCCGAATGCCTCATGCTGGAGAGAGCTTATACGGCTATTGTAAACTATGGCTTCGGAGTAGCGTGACAGAAATGCCCCGAGCCGAATTACCCAGCGGGTAAGTGTGCGTTCCTTGTCTATGTCATACAAAGACTGGCGTATCCCCCAAACCAGGGTTTTATTATTTGCGGTTAGACTGGCGGCCAAGTTTCCGTGGTACATCCAGCCTTGAACCAAATGGGGTCGCAAGGTTGAGAGCAGTTTGCGCAACCACAAAAAACCGGCCAGCGATAGACGACCGGGTCTCAGACCCAAGATATATACCGGTATACCCAATGCCTCTATGTGTGGGCCGATCACCCCCTTGTCCGACAGAGAAATCACGCTCGGATCAAAGCGACTGCGGTCTAACTGAGAGCACAGCTTGAACAGCATCGTCTCGGCACCACCGGTCGTAAGTCCTGTCACTACAAATACTACCCGCAAGAGTGGCTCACCCGAATCATGTGTCATAGGGCATTATCCTCGATTCATTTGCAGAAAAGCCTAAGCCGGACGAGCCGGAACCAAAAAATGTAGGGTGGATAAAAGCGCGCAGCGTGTATCCACCAATCTGCCGGGACCATCCATTGGTGGAAACGCTACGCTTTTTCCACCCTACATCAACCTGAT
>Ga0209343_10005237_pt1 | contig 15820 bp, 12 predicted proteins | sample RifCSPlowO2_02_FD_184026 | JGI IMG/M metagenome (GOLD analysis project Ga0209343, IMG submission 184026) | Groundwater microbial communities from Rifle, Colorado - Rifle CSP2_plank lowO2_0.2 (SPAdes) (version 2) | ecosystem: Environmental > Aquatic > Deep subsurface > Groundwater | place... | reverse complement strand
CGAAAGCGTAGCACGCGCTCCCAAGTGCTGATGAATCCTTTTGTGCCCCGAAATTTGTTGAAGTAGCTCACTCCTTTTGGGAAACCAAAGAGTGCAATATGTATCTGACCTTATGCAAAGAGAAACTGCTGATTTGATAATTGAGAAAATACAATCGCAAGAATTTGAAGGTCTTAATATTAAAAAACTTAAAGGTTTTGAGAAACTTTTCCGAGTTAGAAAAGGTGTTCTTCGGGTTATTTTTTCTGTCGAAAAAGACAATGTAAATATTTTAGATATCGCCCGAAGAAGCAGCACCACTTACGATTTGTAAGCCATTTTTTTCAAAACTGATATAATTCTGGAATGGAAGAACAAATGAGCGAGCAAAAACCGGAAGAAAAACAGCGACCGGAGTGGCTCATTAAGCCATTGCGGACTTTGCGCGGCGATATTGAAGAGGTGGTCAAAGAGGGTAAAACCTCGGCGGTGAAAATCGCCGCGGCCGAAACCCGGCGCGCCACCGGCGCCGAAGAAACAGTTTCCAACTTCACCGCGCCGCGCTCGCCTCGCTGGGACTTTGGCGAAGTGGGCCGCAAATGGCCAATTAAAAATATTTTAATCGGCGCCGCCGGCGCGATTTTAATCGCCGGCGGCGGCGCCGGCCTGTATTTCATTTATCAGAAAACCAACGCGCCCAAACCAACAACTATTACCGTCAAACGCCAAACCATTATCAATATCGAGGCGGAAAAAGTTTTAGATATCAACAACTTCGACCGACCGAAAATCATCGCCGCCATAAACGCCGAAAAAATTTCTTTACCAAAAAATCTTTCAATGGTCACTAACATAAACTTCATCAAAAAAACCGGCGCCACCACCACCGAAGCGGTGGTAGCCGGTGATTTTCTGAAACAACTACAAATCCAAGCCGGCACACCCTTCATCCGCGCCTTGGAGCCGGATTTCGTTTTTGGTTTTCACAATATCGGCCAGCCGGAACCATTTCTAATTTTGAAAACTAATGCCTATGATTTCGCTTACAATGGTATGCTCCGTTGGGAAAATTATATCGCCGCCGACTTGGGACCGATTTTCCTTGCCACCACCACCGTCAGTTTTTTTGAAGACAAAATAATTTACAACAAAGACACCCGGGTGCTGCGCGGCAACGATGGAGTCATTCATTTACTTTATTCTTTCAACGACAAAAACACTATTATCGTTGCCACCAATGAAACCACTTTCAAAAATCTCATAGTCCGCCTCCGCGCCGCTAAATTGATTCGTTAGGTATTGCTTTAATGGTTTGGCTTGTTATCATTCAGGCATGAAACCTGAAGCAATAAAAATAGAAAAAGATTTGATAGAAAAATTTCGCGGCAAACTGACCGAAGAATTGGCGAAAGTGGAAGAAGAGCTGAAAACCGTCGGTCGAATTAATCCTGATAATCCGGCGGACTGGGAACCGGTACCGGAAAAAACCGAGGTCTTGGCATCAGACCGGGACGAAGTGGCTGACAGCATTGAGGCATTTGAAGACAACGCGGCAATTTTGAAACAATTGGAAATCCGCTACAACGAAATCAAAACGGCTTTGGCAAAAATTGAAAAAGGTGAATATGGCGCTTGCGAAACTTGTCGCGAGCAAATTGAAGAAGCCCGCCTTGAAGCCAATCCAGCGGCAAGAACCTGTATTAAACATAAAAACTAAAAATTCTAAGCTCCAAATCACAAGCTCCAAACAATAATTAATTTTTAATATTAAATTTTAAATATTGAGATTTGTTTGGAACTTGGAACTTGAATTTTGGAACTTACACTTATGTCATTTGCCAAAACCTACAGCGCCCAGACCCATTTTTTAAAAGCCAAAATCGTCACCACCGAAGTTGATTTATCCAAAGGCCTTCACGCTTTTTCCATTGTCGGTTTGCCCGACAAAGCGGTGGAAGAAGCCAAAGACCGGATTTCGGCAGCCATCAAGAACACCGGCTTTGATTCGCCCAAAAGCCAAAACCAAAAAGTGGTCATCGCTTTGGCGCCGGCTGGCCTGAAAAAAGAGGGCTCGGCTTTTGATTTATCCATGGCCTTGGCGTATTTGCTGGCAAAAGAAAAAATCGGTTTTAATCCCGACAAGAAAATTTTTCTGGGCGAATTGTCATTGCAAGGAGACCTACGCCCCATCACCGGCGTCTTGCCGTTAGCCGAAGAAGCGGCCAAACGAGGTTTTCAAGAATTATTCGTACCGACTGAAAATGCCCGCGAGGCGGCTTTGATTGGCAATATCAAAATTTTCGCCGCCAACAATTTGGAAGGGGTAATTCGTCATTTAGACCCGAAAGCGATTTTGGACGGCCCAAAAAAATTTTCTCTGCCGCTTCAGCCCAGAACCAAACCGGAAGAAAATTACGGTGAATCGGCTATTGATTTGTCCGACATCAAGGGCCAGCAGAGCGGCAAAAGGGGATTGGAAATTGCCGCCGCCGGCGGCCACAACATCGCTCTCTGGGGCCCGCCCGGCACCGGCAAAACCATGCTGGCCCGCGCATTAGCCGACATTTTGCCGCCCTTATCTTTTGAAGAAATGCTGGAAGCGACGGCGATTTACTCGGTGGCCGGCGCGCTGGAAAACAGTTTAGTGACGCGCCGGCCATTCCGCTCGCCCCATCACACCTCCTCTTATGTTTCGCTGGTCGGCGGCGGCACTTTTCCCAAACCCGGCGAGGTCACTTTGGCCCACCGCGGCGTTTTATTTCTTGACGAATTTCCGGAATTTGAACGGCGAGTGATTGAAGCGTTGCGCCAGCCGTTGGAAGACCGGATTGTTTCGGTTTCGCGCGCTCGCGGTTCGGCAACTTTTCCAGCCGATTTTATTTTAATCGCGGCGATGAATCCTTGTCCTTGCGGCAATTACGGTTCCAAAGAAAAACCTTGCACTTGCCTGCCGACTAGTTTGATTCATTATCGGAAAAAAGTTTCGGGACCGATTGCCGACCGAATTGACATGTGGATTGAGGTGCCGCGGGTGTCGGCGAAAATCTTAAGCGGCAAAAACGAAAGCGAAACCAGCGCTGAAATCAAGAAAAAAATTTTGGCGGCGCGCCAGCGGCAAAAAACAAGATTTGATAAAGCGAAAATTAAAATTCAGACCAATAGTCAAATGAACTCGCGCCAATTGGAAAAATTGGCGCCTATCGGCGAACGCGAGCGCGCTGTCTTAAACGCCGCCGCCGAACGGTTGGGACTCTCGGCCCGCGCCTATCATCGGGTCATCAAACTGGCGCGCACCATCGCCGACTTGGCAAACGCCGAACAAATTGAAGAAAATCACCTAATGGAAGCTCTTCAGTATCGACCGAAAGAAATTATGACTAATTAGAAAAAATCTCCCTTTGAAATTTAAATCCCCCTTGTAAAGGGGGTGCCCGAAGGGCGGGGGATTTTCTGATTTTTAAAATCCCTCCCCCTCGCGGACTCGGGGCTCTCCCTTTACAAGGGAGATTAAATCCTCTTAAAACGGGTTTTTAGCGCCTCTTATTTCAAAATGAACATGAGGCCCGGTGGCTTTGCCGGTGGAACCCATCAAAGCGATGGCTTGGCCACGGCCAACCCATTGGCTTTCAATCACCAAATTTTCCGTATTGTGAGAATAAAGCGTTTGGGTGCCGTTAGCGTGCTGAATGACGACATATTTGCCATAACCGCCGTTCCAACCGGAATCCTTGACGATTATAACAGTCCCGGCGGCGGCGGCGTAAATCGGCGTGCCGTAAGCATCGGCTAAATCAACCCCGTTATAACCATGCAAACCTTGAGTTTTCCTGCCAGAGTTAATTGGGCGCAAGTAATAGCCGCCGTAATCCGGACCGCCGGCGCCGCGCAATGAACTGCCGCTGCTGCCGCTCACGGCGTATTTCGGCGCGGCTATTTCACCATCGGGCACAATAATCGTTTGGCCCGGCGTCAACGGAGCGCCAGCAACTAAATCATTGTAACGAGTAATTTCCGTCGCATCGCCTTTATAAAATTTCGCGATGCTTTGAATCGTATCGCCGGCTTTGACCGTGTGGCTGATACCGGAAATTGGCAAGATAACAAGCTTTTGCCCCTCGCGAATCAAACCGCCCGCTATTTCATTGCTCCAAGCAATCGTATTAGCCGATACCCCGAACATCTTGGCAATCTGCGAAAGAGTATCGCCGCGACGAACAACATAAATGCTGATATTGCTGCCGCGCGGCTCGTCATTGACATCGGCCATAGTGCCGGTCGGACCGGTTTCCGGCAATAAAGCCGAACCGCCGACTACGGTAATGTCGCCGCCGCCTTTGGACGGATTAGGGTCGGGATTCAAGGCCGCTTGAAGCAATGCCATATTGCGAACATTAGCCATCGGCGCGACCGCCAATGAGATATCGCCGTTAAAAATGTCGGCGAGAACTGAAAAAAGTCCGGCCTTAGCGGCAATCGGCAAAAAAACCAGCGCCAAAGAAAAAGAAAGCTTGCCGGCAAGCTTGAATAACCTATGGACAGAGTCTTGTGGGTTTAGAGAAATACTTTTATTCTTAGCCATTAATAGTCGTTCCACCCGACTTCTGTGCTCTGCCTGCTGTTCTGCTGAAAATAACCAACCCACCCACTATAGCGCCCACTCGCCCAAAGTCAATGACCCTGTTGATAATCAAAAAGCTTCCAGCTGCACTAGCTTTTAGCCTGCCTCGTCGGCAGACAGGCTTCGTTAGCTTTATGAAAACTAAAAAAAGCTGTAAGCTAAAGCAACCAATGAAGCTATAAACTAAATTTATCGTGCCCTATCTTGACAATTTAAACGAACGGCAAAAAAAGGCGGCCGAACACCGGAACGGGCCACTCTTAATTGTCGCCGGCGCCGGCGCCGGCAAAACCAAAACCATCGCCGCCCGCATCGTCCGCTTGGTTCAAAACGGCGCCGCGCCGGAAAATATTTTAGCCATTACTTTTACCAATAAAGCCGCCAAAGAAATGCGCGAGCGCGTGTTTTTGGCCCTCCAAAGCGAGCAGTCGTTGAATCGGCCGCTAACCCTAATGGAAAGGCCTTTCGTTGCCACTTTCCACGCGCTCGGCGTCCATATCTTGCGGGAAAATGCCAGAACTATCGGCCTAAACCGCCATTTTAATATTTTTGACCGGAGCGATTCCAAAAAAAGCGTCCGCCAAGCGATGGAAAATGTCGGCGTCAATCCCAAACAATTTGAACCGGGCCGGATTTTGGAAATTATCGCCCGCGAAAAAGGCAACAATCTAATCATTGCCGAATATGAACAAGAAGTCGGCAATGAATATCTCCCGGGCATTGTCGCCAAAGTTTGGCGGGAATACGACAAAATTCTCGCCACAGAAAAGGCTTTGGATTTTGACGATTTGCTGTTGCGGACGGTTCGCTTGCTTAAAAACCAACCGGCAATTTTGGAAAAATATCAGAATAATTGGCATTATCTTTTAATTGACGAATATCAGGACACCAATAAAATTCAATACGAATTGGCAAAACTTTTGGCGGATAAGAATAAAAACATTTGCGCCGTGGGCGACACCGACCAGCTAATTTACGGCTGGCGAGGGGCAAGCGTCCGCAACTTGCTGGAATTTGAAAACGATTATCCGAATACCACGGTAGTTTTACTGGAAGAAAATTACCGCTCCAGCAAAAGAATTTTGGCCGTGGCCAATCAAGTGATTGAAAAGAATCGTTTGCGCAAAGAAAAACGGCTTTTCACCCAAAAACCCTTAGGCGAAAAAATCGGCCTTTATCCGGCTTACGATGAAACCGATGAGGCCAATTACATTGCCGGCAAAACGCAATCGCTGATAGCGGCGGGCGCGGCGCCGGAAGAAATTGCCGCGCTTTATCGCGCCAATTTTCAATCGCGGGCGATTGAGGAAGCGTTTTTGAACGAACAAATTCCTTATCAAGTGTTGGGCGTCAGATTTTTTGAAAGGAAAGAAATCAAAGACATTTTGGCTTACATCAAAGCGGCTCTTAATCCGGAAAATTTGAGCGATTTCAAAAGGGCGATTGAAAATCCGCGCCGCGGCGTCGGCAAAGTTACCTTAGCCAAAGCGCTTTCCGGTATGGAAGAAAAACTGCCCGCCGCGGCGCGAACAAAAATCGGCGAATTCAGAAATTTGTTGGCGCAAATAAAAAAACAAGCGCTGTCAGGCAAACCGTCGGAAACAATCAAGTTTGTCTTGCGGGCAAGCGGCATTGAAACTCAATTAAAAAGCGGAGGAGAAGATGAAAAAGAAAGATTGGAAAACATCCGCGAATTGGCGAGTTTGGCGGTAAAATACGACTCCCTGCCAGCCGAGGGGGGAATAGAAAAATTGTTAAGCGACGCCGCTTTGGCTTCCGACCAGGACGAACTCCAAGAACATAAACCAGCTGTCAAACTAATGACCGTTCACGCCGCCAAGGGTTTGGAATTTGATTATGTTTTTATTACCGGCTTGGAAGAAGGTTTGTTTCCGCACGAGCGACTAAACGATAAAGAAATTAGCGAAGAAGAAAGCGAGGAAGAGCGGCGGCTATTTTATGTCGCCCTGACCCGAGCCCGCAAAAAGATTTTTCTGTCTTACGCTTCAATCCGAACGATTTTCGGATCGCGCCAAGTCAATTTGCCGTCCGAATTTTTCGCCGACATTGACAATGGGCATTTGGAAGAGGAGTATCCAGCCCAAGGCTGGTCCGCCTCGGGCGGAAATCTTAAAGGCAAAATGATATATTTGTAATGCTCGACTTAAATCCCCCTTATAAAGGGGGTGCCCCGATGGACATCGGGGCGGGGGATTTTAAAAATCCCTCCCCCTCGCAAACTCGGGTACTCCCTTTACAAGGGAGATTAAGAAAAATAATGAAACCAAACAAAACCTATGGGCAGAATTTTTTGAAATCGCCGGCAGTGGCCGAACGAATGGTTGACGCCGCGGAAATCTCTTCGGCTGATTTGGTTTTGGAAGCCGGCCCAGGCAAGGGCGCGCTCACTGAAAAATTATTGGCGCGCGCCCGCCAGGTCTTCGCCGTGGAAAAAGACGAACGATTGGTGTTTTACCTCACTCTCAAATTCAAAGAAGAATTTAAACAAAACAAACTGGTGATTGTCGGCGCCGATATTTTGAAATTTGACCCGACGGAAGTTGGCTTGCAAACCGGCGGCTACAAAATCGTCGCTAACATCCCTTATTACATTACCGGCGAATTTTTACGCCACTTTTTAAGCGAAGTTGCCCAACCAAGCAAAATGGTAATAATGGTCCAAAAAGAAGTGGCGGAGAGAATTTTGGCGAAAGACCCGAGAGCGACTAACGCGCTTGGGTTAAAAGAAAGCATTTTATCAATTTCCATCAAAGCCTATGCGGAACCAAAATATTTGGAAACAGTCCCTGCCGAACTTTTTACCCCCAAACCGAAAGTAGATTCGGCCGTAATTGTCATTGATAAAATCTCGCGCGACTTTTTCACCGATGTTTCCGAAAAACGATTCTTTAATATCGTCAAACGCGGCTTCGCCCACAAACGCAAATTATTGGTCAATAATTTGGAAATTATCACCGCCGCCGGCAAAAAAGTTCTCGCCGATTGCGGCATCGCCCCAAACGCCAGAGCCGAAAACCTCACTCTGCGGCAGTGGAAACACCTAGCGGAAAATTTGTAGATTTCGAATTACTTTGAATTACGAAATAGTTAATAACTTGAGAAATTTACAGATCTTTCCACTTACACTTAATTTTTCCTATAGGAAATAATAAGTGTATACGGCGAAACCAATGGACAAAGATAGACGAAGGTAGACGAAGGTGGTAGACAAAGGTTAAACCTTTGGATTTTAGAGACTGGAGCCGTTGTAAAGAATCGGGAAACCGCCGCCCTTAATAATCGGAACCGGGCACAACCAAAATCCGCACGGCACCCAAATCCACAAAATACACGGCATCCAAGCCGGCGCGTAGGCGCCGAACAGCCACTGGCCGGGATGAGTCGGCGGACCATAGCTGTAATAGGTAGTCACTGTAGCCGGTATCCACATTACCGGCAGAAAAGACGGCGGACCAAGCCAAAAAAACATACCGTACCAGACAAAAGGTATCCAGCCTTCACAATACGGGTCCATATAAGTGATTATTCCTCCAAAATTAAATTGCGCCGAGGCAATGTTTGGCATCAGCAATACCAGCAACGACATTATCAATAATGAAGCTGGGACGATTTTCGCCGGTGAAAATTTCACGGACATATTATACCGCGATTTGATATAATAAAGGAGTGAATTTCCAACACTTGCCAAAAATCGGTAAAATATTGTTGCTAGCCGCCGCGCTTATCATCAGTGGCGTTATTGTGATAATTTTTTTAATCCTGTCGCGAAATTATCGTCAAAATAATAAACCGGACATTCAAACGCCCTCACCGGAGCAAACGGCAACCAAGGAAACTTCCCCGATGGAAAATTTTCTGAATAATTATAAAACCGATACGGAAGAAATAACTTCACTGCTCAAAGAAATCAATCCGTTGGATATTTTTAACCGAGCTCGCGAACAGTTGGCCAATCAGCCGAGTGAAAAAATCGAATCGGCGCCGGCAAATTCTTCTAGTCCTCCTTCGGAACAAGTTCTTAAAACCTACGGCAACGCGCTCGGCGCAGTGATTAAAAAATACAAAGACCAAATAACTACCGGCAGCGCCGTTTTCAATCAAGCAATAGAAAATGCTGACGAAAAAACTTTGACCGATCTCAAGGCACTGGCCAGCGTTTATCGGCAAATTAATAATGAAATTGCCGCCATTAAACCACCGGAAAAAGCCGGGCCCATTCACATTTCACTGACCGAGACCTATGCTGGTTTGGCGGCCGCCATAGAAAAACTAGCGGCCAGCGCCAAAGATTCAAAAATTCCGCCGGAAAGTTTTGTTGAATACAGCCGGGCGGCGATGGCCATCAATCAAAAGGCCTATGACCTAATGGCTTTCTTCAAAGAAAACGGCGTGGTCTTTCAATCAAACGAGGCCGGCTATGTTTTCTATGTTCCATAGAGAATTTAATCTCTAGGTGATTTAAAATCCCCCGTCCCTTTTTCAAAAGGGAAATTAAAATCTACCTTTGTGATTGAGGATATCAGATATCAACAAAATGTGGATATCTGATATCCATCTCACGACCTTGTGAGCTATCCACACTTTACAAAAAGACCGTGGGAAAACTTGATATAATGTAGCCAGTGGTTTTTCCAACCAGAAAAATAGTTCCGGTTTTTATTGCCTGCCTAGTTGTTCTCGGCGGTCTTTTCGTTTTACTTGAATATAAAAACAGGGGCAAAACAATCAGCAACGATGACGTGATTTCGGTCGCTGACCAAAAATTAATTGACTCCATCGCCAACAAGGACTCGGACAACGACGGCCTGAAGGACTGGGAAGAAGTTCTTTGGCAAACCGCTCCAAGCAATCCTGACACTGACGGCGACGGCACGCCAGACGGCGCCGAAATTGCCACCAACCGCGACCCCTTAAAAAAAGGGCCTGACGACCAGCTCAATCTTGCCTCCGCTTCCACCACGCCGAGAGCGGCGCGGCCACTAACCGCCTCCGACCAATTCTCCCGCGACCTCTTTACCCGTTATGTTACCATCAAACAAAGCGGCAGCGGCAACCCCGCCGATTACGACAATTATTCCGATTTGGTTCAATCCTACCTTGACAAAGAAACGACAACGATGTCGGCAAAAATTTACGGCGCCGCCGATTTCAAAGTCCTCGCCAACGAAACGCCCGCCGATGTTCATCGCTACGGCAACGCCGTCGGCGCGCTTTTCGTCGCCGACCAAGACCCCGGACTGGAAAACGAACTTATTATCCTGCAACGAGCGACGGAAAATAATAACCCGGCGGAACTTGCCAAACTGGACGGCAACATCGCCGCCTATAAAAAAATTCTCGCCGGTTTGCTGGCGGCGCCGGTGCCGAAAATCTTTCTGCCCGACCACCTGGCTCTCGCCAATGCCGTGAGCGTCGTCATCGCCGGAATTGAATCAATGAAACTAACTTTTTCCGACCCGCTCAAGACCGTCGCCAGTCTGCAAAATTACCCTGACGCCGCTGGCAATATCCTCCCGCTCCTGCGAAGCATCGGCGGCGGCCTGGAAGCCAGCGGCGTAACTTTTGCACAGGACAACGCGGGCTTTCGGTTTATAAATTTGGTAAAATTAGGCAACACCCAATGATTCTATGAATGACTGGCTTAAAAAAACAGTCGTCTTGGTTCTTATCGTCGCTTTCATCGCGCCAACGGCAGTTTTGCTTGTCCCGCAAAAAGCCGAGGCCCAAAGCATCTGCATCTTGGACATTATCGGAGGAGTAATCGGCGGCATTGTTAATAGAATCCTTAGCGTGCCGGTCGCCGACACGCCGACCGAGACAAGTACTATCGGTACTTTCATCTCCGATTGTATTCTAAAACCAATGCTGAAAATTGCAGTGAAAGAGTTAATTCATAATTTTCTAACCAGCATCACGAGTTGGATTAACAGCGGTTTTGACGGTTCGGGGCCGCGATTCGTTTCCGACCCGGCAAGTTTCTTTGCTGACATTGCCGACCGGGCCGCCGGGCAGTTTATTGACGGGACCGATTTAGGATATTTGTGCAGTCCGTTCGCCCTTGATATCCGTCTGGCTTTAGGCCTTAACTATTGGGGCGGTGGTTTTCGCGACCGCATCACCTGTACTCTTTCCGATATTATAAATAACACGATGAACGCGGGCCAGAGAGCCGCCTATCGCAACAGCTGGCAAAGCTGGCTGGACTTAACCACTCAACCACAAAACAATCCTTACGGCGCTTTCGATTTGGCCAAAAAAGAATTGGAAATCCGCATCGCCAACCAGCATTGGGTAGCCGGCAAAGAAACCGACTGGGCTAGCGGCTTCTTAACAACCAAGAGATGCGTGCAACGCGAGGTGATAGATACCGGTGGCGCCTTTTTCCCTACCGGCGACGAGGAAATTGACTCTTTAACCGGCGACGTGACTGTGTGCGCCAGATACGAAACCGTCACGCCCGGCAAACTTATTCAGGAAGGAATTTCCAGCACTTTTCAAGCTGAAATTAACGAGTATGTCGCCGCCGAAGACCTTGACGCCATTTTCGGCGCGCTGATTAATCAGTTGATGAAAGAAACGCTTAACAGTGTCTTCAGCGCCACCGGCCTTTTTACCGGCGGCGGAAGAAATAATCCCAATTACTACCGAGACCTGTTCAATCAACGGTTGGCCAGCGGTTATTACAATAATTCTACGCCGCCATCGGGCGGTATGACTGGTGTGAGTTGCGATGACATCCAAAACTATATTCTCTTACCCAATCCCTTACCCAACGGGACAGTGCGACACTATGAAAATAATGCTTGGACAAATACAAACATATCCGCAACCGATTACCAAAAAGCCGCTAATTATTGCGCCGCGCGTCCATCGCGGGCCGCGGCTGGTAGCGCAGTTACCGACTTAATGGACCAAATGGGCCAAATTGGGCGGCAAAATCAGCAAAGCCAGAATTTTTGCCCCACGCAAACAAGACTTACTTCCAATGATATTCTTTCTATTGACTCTTCTCCTTTTTCCTTTGACGCTAACCCGGGAAGTGTGGGCGGTCAGCCTGATTACGCGGTTGATGGCACCACCATGACCTATGCGAGGATAGAGCCGATGGGGGCGGGAGCTTGGTTAGAAATCAGATTTAATCGTCCAGAAATGTTATCCTCTATACGAATTCTATCCTATGGTGGCTCTGAAGAATTTTCTTATCTTTATCGTGGCACTAAGATAGATCTTTATGAAACCGACTTATCAGCAACGCCTTTACAAAGCGTAAGTTTATCAGCTCCCCGGACTGTTAATTTCACTCTTAACCTACCAACTCCCACCAGAATACAAAAAATACAAATCAGAGTGCCGGCAGGTGTAGATCTTTTTGTGAGAGAAATTAACTTCAACCGCTATTCAGAACCCATTGTCAATTGGAGCGGGGCGACAAGGGCAAGAGTCGGCGTGCCTTTTGACGCTCTTGATGGGATTACGGCCACGAATTGCGGCAACAATAGTCCAATATCCAACATTTCATTCTCAATTAGTCCTGCGCCAACCACCGGTACGCCACCTTCTTATGTCATAACTGGAAATTCGATTACTTTCAACGCCGCCGGCACTTACACCATTACTTATACCGCCAGTGACGGCACTGCCAATAGCAATGCGGTCAGGAGAACGATAACAGTCGGAAGTAGTGGAAGCGGGGGCAGCGGTGGTAGTGGCACCAATCTGCCGCCCACGGTAAACACCGGCGCTGACCAGACAATTACTCTGCCCAATACGGCAACGCTTGCCGGCGTGGTTACAGACGATGGTCTACCAAGTCCACCTCATCAAATCACTTCAACATGGTCGAGAGTTAGCGGGCCGGCGGTTATTTTCAGAAACCCCAATTCTCCAAACACCACGGCCGTCATCATCACGACCGGAATTTCTGTGTTGCGTTTAACCGCCAGTGACGGCTTATTAAGCGTGTCAGACGAAATTACGATTACCGTAAATCCCCAAAACTAATCCGATAATGTAACAAGACAATAAAATCCAACGAAACAAGACGAAAAAATTAAATGCCCAGCTTTTTCCAAAAAAATAAAAGAATGATTTTGGCCGTAATCCTTATCGGCCTCATCGCCGCGCCTTTGGCTTTGGTGCCGATAAATAAAGTTGAGGCGCAAGGAGCAGAAAATCCAGTAGAAGGCGGTTGGCTAGGACTTGTAATAAATTTTTTTGGTGATTGGTTTGCTTGGATAATGAATAATTTGCTTATACCCACGGCCGCCTGGATTCTCGGTCTTGCGGGCAATTTGATGGATATGGCTATTAAATTTTCTTTGGATACCAAGTATTTTAAGATTGACGCAATAGATTCTGGCTGGAAACTAATCCGTGACCTGGTAAATATGGGCTTCATTTTTATCCTACTCTATATCGCCATTTCCACAATTCTCCAACTTTCTTCCTATAACATCCGCAGTATGCTGGCGAAACTAATAATCGCCGCCGTTCTGATAAATTTCAGTTTGTTCTTTACTAGAGTGGCAATAGACGCCAGCAATATCGTCGCCCAGAATTTCTACAACGCTTTTACCGTAAGCGCCGACGGTAATCCTAATATATCAGCCACTTTCAAAAATTATCTTAGAATTTCGGAGAAGTTTGAAAAAAATTCTGGTAAACCTTTAAATATCGTCGGCATTGACTCTTATCGTGACGCTGTCTTGCGTTTTGTGGTTATTGTTGTCGCTCTCTATGTATTTTTAAGCGTAGCTTTGTTATTTGTTGCCAGAACAGTGGCTTTCATTTTCCTAATGATGACCGCGCCCATTGGTTTCATTGGGGCAATTTTCCCCGGCGCCTCCGGCGCGGCGGCACAATGGCGTAAAACACTCATTGACCAAATGTTGGTGGCGCCGGTTTTTCTAATTTTGATTTATTTGGTGGCGCAAATTATGAAGGCGTCCATGTTTAATCTTGATTTGATCGGTGAAACAGAAAAAGCACTTGATGTTAATTTCTATTTTAATTACGTCATCATTATCGCTCTTTTACTTTTCACAAAAAACATTACCAAAAAAATCAGCGGCAAAGCGGGGGCAATGATAAATGATTTCGGCAAGAAAGCGCTGGCCGTGGCGGCGGGGGCGACTTTGGCGGTGGCTACGGGCGGCGCGGCGTTGGCGGGGAGGGCGGCTATCGGTCGCGGCGCGGCAATGTTGGCTTCTTCTGGAGAACTAAAAGATATGGCGGCCAAAAAAGGTGTGACTGGTTTCATTGGCCGAACCACTCTCGCGGCGTCAGATAAAATTGCCAAATCCAGTTTTGAAGCAAGAAATGTTGGGGTGTTCCAAAAAGCCGCCGGACTGGCCGGTGTTAAAGTGGCAAAAACAAAAACCGGTGAAGGCGGTTTTAAGGGCGTTCAGGAAAGAAAGACCGAAAAAGTCAGAGAATTCGCCGAAAAACTAACTCCTTCGGCACAAGAATCTAAACAAAAGTATGAAAACTACTTGGCGGCAAAGGCAAAGAAAGATAATCTTGAAAAACAAGCGGAGCAAAATGTTAAAAACAGCCAAATGAAACAAACAGAAATGGAAAGATTAGCGGGAGGACCTGACAAATTAAAACAAATGGAACAGGAAGTCGCAAAACGGAAAACGGAGTTTGATTTTGTTGACACTACCGGAGGTAAGGTTTCGGAAAGGGAAAAACAATACGCTCAACAATTAAAACAACCCGGCATTGCCGGCGGTGGTCCAACTGTTGGAGCCGAACGGGAAATAGGCAACGCGGCAGATAAATTGTCAGAAAAAATTAAAGAAGCTATGACTGAAGCTGGGGGTAACGCCGCTGACAAAATGGCAAAAGCTATGGGTATAGGCGTGAACGACCTCAAGAAAAAACTTGATGACGCAATGGCGACTCTCAACAATGTCCGGCCGGGAGCGATTACCAATCCAGAACTTCGCAATAGCGTCTTTGATAATTTAGAAGACAAAATTCAATCACTGGCGCCAGCTTTCTCCGTCATAAGCAATGAAAGCGCACAGCAAGTTTCTAGCAGTGTGGCTCAAATAAAACAAAATATCGCCAATGTAAAACAACCGAGCAAGACAGAATTTGTCATCCAAAAAGTTTCTTGGACGCCGCAATGGAAGAGGGAAGCCGCCGACAAGATAATTGCCGGAGAAAAATTAAAGAAAAAGAAGGGAGGCAAAGACAAAAAGAAATTCCTTGAAGATTTGGCGGAACTGCTTGGCGAGGAAATGTCGGGTCCAACACCGCCATCAAAACCCCCCACACCACCGCCGACACCACCAACTACAAGTTAACATTGTGTTAAAACAATTTCACTTAAATTAAATGGATGACGAAGTAAAAAAAATTATTGGGGAAAGCTATAAACGATTGCCGTTTGACTTGAAAAAAACAATCGTCTCAAGCGAGACGCGCCAACGACTGCAAGCGGTAGTTGAAAGACATCAACTTTATTCTGACCAAGCTGACGATTTAGAAATGGAAACAACCCTTGTGATGTTGGGATTACGACCACCAACAGATTTCATAACCAATGTAAAAAACGCGCTCAATGTGTCTGAAGAAAAAGCCCGGGCAATCGCCGAGGACATTAACGCGGAAATTTTTCGGCCAGTCCGCGAATCGCTCAAGAAAATCCACGGCATTACCAGCGACCAACAACCGACAACCAGCAACCCGCAACCCATAACTCAAACCACACCAGTTATACCGGCTATCCCCAAACCACCTACGCCGATTGTTCCAAAACCACCAATTCCGCCTCCACCCACAACTGACTTACAACCAACAACTTACAACCAACAACCAAAGCTGGCAGAAAAAGAAAAAACGCCGTTGGAGCGGACGACGCCAGGCGGCCATTACGAAAACGGCGAAAACCATTTGAATCGCGAGGAAATTTTGGCGGGAATTGAAAATCCGGCGCCAGCCCGACCAGCAAGAATAGCTTCGGTAGCTTCGTCAGCTTCAATAGCTTCAAAACCAGGGACAGGAAATATCGTGCAAGATAAGTTGGAGGGAATGGTGAGAATGCCGAAAGAGGAAACTGATTTATCAAAAGAGTATTCTGCCGACCCTTACAGGGAACCGTTGGGATAGTTTTGTAACTTGTAACATGTAACTTGTAACCTTAAAAAATGAGAGAAAATAAAGAAAATGATTTCCACAGCAAGTTGAAAATGC
>Ga0209343_10005236_pt1 | contig 15820 bp, 12 predicted proteins | sample RifCSPlowO2_02_FD_184026 | JGI IMG/M metagenome (GOLD analysis project Ga0209343, IMG submission 184026) | Groundwater microbial communities from Rifle, Colorado - Rifle CSP2_plank lowO2_0.2 (SPAdes) (version 2) | ecosystem: Environmental > Aquatic > Deep subsurface > Groundwater | place... | reverse complement strand
GGACGAAAACCGTTTGGAGTGCGAAATCCTCTCTGCGCGGCTGGCAGCAGCAAGCAGCCGATTGTACCGCATCCTTTAATACTCCCACAATTGCCCGCTGAAGGCGAACACAGCTTTGGAACGAGAGAGAAGCCGCTGGATGGAAGAGCAGCGGCTGCTGCCGTAAGCAAGAGAGTGGCCGCTCCATTACTGTCCCTTCGACTTCGCTCAGGGCAGGCGCGGCTCGGATTCGCTCTACATCACGCGGAAGCGGTGGGACTTCATTTCTGCGCGGGGCAAAGACCCCGGTGCGACAAATTCCACGGTGGGGCGTAAAGCAAGATGGACGTGCATCTCCGAAACAATGGTCCTACCCAGGGCCTGCTGCTCTTCGCCCTGTAGGGTGGTCTCCAAGCGGAGAAGTAGTTCCTGCATCTCCCGATCCCGTGTGACCACGCCCTGAAACTCCACCACATCCTGAAATCTCCGCAAAATGTTTTCGATGGCGGATGGAAAAACGTTGATGCCGCGGACGGTCATCATGTCGTCGGAGCGCCCCAGCAGACCTCCTTGCAACAAGGCAAAGGTGCGGCCACAAGCGCACTTTTTCCAGCTCACATCGGCCAGGTCGCCGGTCCGGTAGCGGATCAAAGGCGAGCCGGGGCGGCCCAGGTTCGTCAATACGATCTCGCCGCGTTCTCCCTGGCTGACCGGCTGCGTTGTTTGGGGATCAATGACCTCCAGAATAAATTCGCTTTCATTCACATGGGGACCGAGTTGCTGCTGGCATTCAAAGCCGTACCCTGCAATCTCGGTCAAGCCGCAGTGGTCGTAGGCTTTGGCCCCCCAAAGTTGCTGAATGCGGCGGCGCGTGGACGGAATGCTGGCCCCCGGCTCACCGGCATGAATCGTGATGCGGATGCCCAGCGACGCGGTATCAATGCCTATCTCGTGTCCCACCTCCGCCAGCCGCAAGGCATAGGTTGGCGTGCACAGCAAGACCGTCGGGCGGATGTCCCGCATGTGGGCCAAGCGTTGCTCGCTGGTCTGCCCGCCGCCCGTGACGGCCAGGCAGCCCAACTGGTGAGCCGCCTCAAAGCCTCCCCAAAAGCCAATGAAGGGGCCGAAGGAAAAGGCGACAAAAATGCGGTCGCCGCGCCGGACGCCTGCGCCGCGATGGACAAAGCACCATTGCTTGATAAATGACTGCCATCCCTCGGGCGTGTCGAGCCAGCGCATGGGAACACCCGTGGTTCCCGATGTCTGGTGCAAACGGGTGTAGCAATCCAGGGGAAACGAGAGGTTGCTGCCAAAGGGAGGGTGCTCCAACTGGTCGGCGACAATTTCTTGCTTGGTCGTGAAGGGAAGGTCTGCAAGACGGCTCCGGGGAAGCGGCTTACGAATCCCGGCGGCGCGCAACTTGCGCTGATAAAACCGGTTGCTTTCCAACACCTGCCGCAGTAACTTGCCCAGGCGACGCCCCTGGTACTTGCGGAGGTCTTCCCGCTTCATCGTTTCCAGTTTTTCGTCAAAAAAAGAAGTTTTTCCCCTCGTCGTCATCGTGCGCGCGCTCTCCGCTGGAAGGTTGTTCCTGTATTACACTTTCCTTGCCGTACACACCATCTCCAAAACCCCGCCATCCGTTCCGTCGCTCACATGCCTGCCTGGAGCCACTGCGCCGCTTGCATGGCATAGTTCAACACGGAATGAGGGAAAACGCCTAGAACGAAGGTTCCCAGGATGCAAACAAACAATACGAAGTTGACCGCCGGGCTGACTCGTTCCAGAGGAACCGCCTGCCCGGGAGGGCTCATATACATGGATACCAGAATCCGCAAATAATAGTAAGCAGCCAGGGCGCTGTTGAGAACTCCCAAAACAGTCAGCCCCAGCAAATCGGCGCGCAGCGCGGCCTGGAAGATAAAAAACTTGCCGAAAAAACCGCCGGTCAGCGGGATTCCGATCAGCGACAGCAGGAAAATGCTGAGAGCAGCCGCAAGCCAGGGCGAGCGGTAGCCCAGGCCCGCGTAGTCATCCATCTCTACGTACTGTTCCCCCGAACCTCCGAGATGGCTGATAACCGCAAAGGCCCCGATATTCATGAAGGAATAGGCCGCCAGATAAAACAGGAGCGAGGCGGTTCCCTCGCGGGAGTGCGCCGTGAAAGCCACCAGCATGTAACCGGCGTGGGCGATGGAAGAATAGGCCAACAAACGTTTCAGGTTGGATTGCCAAAGAGCGGCCAGATTCCCGATAAACATGGAGAGCACTGCGCTGACCCACAACAATTCCCACCAGAGATGCGCGGAATCTTCCAGGGCCACCATGAAAACCCGCAAAAAAATAGCAAAGGCCGCCGCCTTGGGACCCGTTGAAAGAAAGGCCGTGACCGGAGTGGGAGCCCCTTGGTACACATCCGGCGTCCAAACCTGGAAGGGGGCTGCCGACACTTTGAAGGCAAAGCCGACAAAGATCAGCGCTATCGAAAGGCTGAGCAAAGCAGTCGGAAAAGGCTGTGGCGCAACCGATTGTGCAGACTGCCAGGGCAGCCAGGCGGACCCGATGCCCGAACTCGCTGCGGACATCGGATTTTGCCCGCCCATCAGAATTTCCCGAATGGCCGTCAGGTTCGTGGTGCCGGTGGCTCCAAACATCAGGGCGATGCCATAGAGCAAAAAGGCCGTGGCAAAGGAGCCGAGCAAAAAGTATTTCAGCGACGACTCGCTGCTGGCGGCCACATCGCGCCGAAATCCCACCAAAACGTAGCTCGCCAGCGATGAAATCTCCAACCCGATAAAAGCCAGGACGAGTTCGTTGGCCGCAGCCATCAAACCCATTCCGGCAGTCGCAAACAACACCAGCGCGTAGTATTCGCTCGCCGGCAACCTCTCCCGCCGCAGGTAGGGAAAAGACGAAAGGACAACCATGGCGGCAATCAAAAAGAAAAGCAGGTGGAAAAAAAGGCTGAACAAGTCCACCTGGATCATCCCGCCAAAGGCGGTTCCGAGATGGCGCCGCTGATAGAGGAGAGCCAACGCAGCACCCAACAACCCCGACAGAGCCAAGCTGCTGGACCAGCGGCCAGCGCCGGGCCGGCGCACGGTTCCGAGCAGCATCACCAGGATGCCTGCCACCGTCAGGATGGCTTCGGGCAGAACGGCAATAAAGTCTGGATAGGACATGGCTCAACGATCATTAGAAGCTGTTGCAAAACCCGTTATAAGCTGTTGTCAGGGCACGGTTTCAACCGTGCCGAACCGGTTCCTCCAAGACGGCGGCTTCAGCCGCTGAGGGCCAATGACGCACCTCAGGGGCTAAAGCCCCTTCCTTCCAAGTTCCTATCGGTACGCCTGAAGGCGTGCCCTGACGGTGCTCCAATGAGGTTTTGCAACAGCTTGTTGCGTAACGGCGGCTCCTCAACGAGTTCCTGATGCCTGTTCTGCTGCGGGTCAACCTGCCTGACGAGGGCTTTGCCAGCAACATTCAAACGATGATCCAATGGATTGCGACCCGTGATGCGTGCTTCCGGTTGCTGTTGCTCGATGACTTTTCGGACCCGAATTTCCCTGCGGCCGGCGTAATCGAGCAGGGAAGCCGCCGAGGCATCCATCCTGCCGAGAAAGTACGGCGAGAAGACTCCCATGATGAGCATCAGCGCCACGGCGGGAAACAAAATGGTTTTTTCCCTGGCATCCAAGTCCGGGAAATTTTGATTTGCGGGAGCGGCCTCGCCCAGAAACACTCGCTGGTACATCCACAGCATATAAGCTGCCGAGAGGACGACGCCGGTTGCTGCCAACACCGTGTAGCGCATGTTTTCCTGGAACACCCCCAGCAGGATCAGGAATTCTCCCACAAAATTGTTCAGCAGCGGCAGGCCAATGCTGGACAAGGTCGTGATGAGGAACAACGTGGCCAGCGCCGGCGCCGGAGTGGCCAGGCCTCCCAAGTTGCGGATCAGCCGCGTATGGCGGCGGTCATAGATCATCCCCACCAGCAGGAACAAGGCGCCGGTGGAAACGCCGTGGTTCAGCATTTGGTATACCGAGCCCTGGACCGCAACCTGGTTGAAGGAAAAAATTCCCAGAACAACAAATCCCAGGTGAGCGACCGATGAGTAGGCAATGAGCTTCTTCAGGTCGGGCTGCACCATGGCAACCAGCGAGCCATAGATAATGCCGATCACCGCCAGCGCCATGACGGGCGCGGCCAGCGCATGAGAGGCGTCGGGAAACAGCGGCAGACAGAAGCGCAGCAGGCCGTAGGTGCCCATTTTCAACAGCACGCCCGCCAGCATCACGGAGCCTGCCGTGGGAGCTTCCACGTGAGCGTCCGGCAGCCAGGTGTGCAGCGGGAACAAGGGAACCTTGATGGCAAAGGCCGCAAAAAAGGCCAGGAACAGCCAAATCTGCTGCGTAGAAGATAGCGAATGCGTTCCCTCGGCGATCTGCCGCAGGATGACCTCGTAGTCAAAGGTCCCGAAAAGGTTGTACAGCCAGATGATTCCCACCAGCATCAGCACAGAGCCAAACAGGGTGAACAGAAAGAACTTCACTGCGGCGTAAATGCGCCGCTCGTGCCCCCAGATTCCAATCAGGAAATACATCGGCACCAGGGACACTTCCCAGAAAACATAAAACAAAAACAAGTCCATAGAGACAAAGACGCCGATGGTCCCGCTCTCCAGCAACAACAGGAAAAAGAAAAACTCCTTGACGTGATTCTCCACGGATCGCCAGGAAGCCAGCACGCACAGCACGCTCAGGAAAGTAATCAGAAGGATCAGAAACAGGCTGATGCCGTCTACCCCGATGTGGTAGCGAATGGGAGGCGACGAAATCCAGGGGATGTCGGTAACGAATTGCATCCGGGCCTGGGCCGAATCGAACTGCCATGGCAGGACCAAAGAGAGCGCCAACGTTGCCAGCGTGACCAGCAGCGCGAGCGGGCGAATGGCCGCGCTGCGCTCGCGGGGCAGCAGCAGCAGAAGCACCGCCGCAGCGGCAGGAAGCCAGACAATACAATTCAGCAGCAGGCTCATCGCTAGGCTCCTCAGGCCACCACCAGAAATCCGATCAGCAGAATGGCTCCCAGCACGACCCAGGCGGCATAGGAGCGAATGTTGCCCGATTGCATCTTGCGGAGCGTGTTGCCGAATCCACGTGTTTTGCGGGCGGCCTGGTGCACGGCGCCGTCAATGGCAAACATGTCCACGCCCTTCCAGAGAAACTCCGAGGAGCCGACCACAAGAGGCCGCACAATAAGGGCGCGGTAAATTTCATCCACGTAATACTTGTTTACGAGCAGAGTGTGTAGCAGGCGCAGCCGCATGGAGGCCGACGCAGCCCACTCGGGGCGACGCAGGTAGAACAGGTAGGCCAGCACGATGCCGGTGACGGATACAAGCAGGGAAATCGCCATCAAAACCAGTTCGGTGCTCGCTTCGTGGTGTGCGGCTGCTTCGCCGGGCAGCGCCGCCAATCGGAAGGCCGGTTCCAGAAACTGGCTCCAATCCTTGCCTCCCCACAAAAAGGGAAGCGCCACCCAACCTCCAACCAGCGACAGAATGGCCAGCACGATGAGGGGCCAAGTCATCAGGGGAGGGGACTCGTGGGGCACGGGGCCGGCGTGGCCGTGCTCGGCGACATGCTGCGTGTTGGGCGAACCTGTTTCCCATCGCGGCTTGCCGTGGAAGGTCAGGAAAAGCAGGCGGAACATATAAAAGGAAGTGAGGCCGGCCGTAACAACGCCGACCAGCCAGAATGCGAAGCCTCCAAAGGGACTGGAATAGGCTTGCCAGAGAATCTGGTCTTTGCTGAAAAAGCCGGAGAACGGAGGAAGAGCTGCGATGGCCAGACAGGCGATGAGGAACGTCCAATAGGTGCGAGGGACGTAGCGCCGCAGGCCACCCATCTTGCGAATGTCCAGTTCGCCCCCGAGCGCGTGCATCACGCTGCCAGCGCCCAAAAATAGCAGGGCTTTGAAGAAAGCGTGCGTCATCAGGTGAAAGACGGCGGCGCTGAAGGCGGCCACTCCGCAGGCCATCACCATGTAGCCGATCTGGCTGATGGTGGAGTAGGCCAGCACCCGCTTGATGTCGTTTTGGGCCAGGCCGATGGTGGCTGCATAAAACGCGGTAACGCCGCCAACAACGGCAACGGCCAGCATTGCGTCCGGGGCGTGCACGTACAGGGGAGCCGAGCGGGCGATGATGTAGACTCCGGCGGTAACCATCGTGGCGGCGTGGATGAGCGCGCTGACGGGCGTGGGGCCTAACATGGCGTCCGGCAGCCAGACGTAAAGCGGCACCTGCGCCGACTTGCCTGCCGCCCCGACCAGCAACAGCAGGCAGATGATCGTCAGCGGGCCGAAACTTTCCGACTCCACCGGAAATTCCGCCGCTGCCGACATAACCCGCCCGAAGTCCAGCGAGTGGAAGGTCCAGTACAGCAGCAGCAGCCCGATCAGGAAGCCCAAGTCGCCCAGGCGCGTTACGATAAAAGCCTTCTTGCCCGCGTCGGCGGCATCGTCGCGCCGGAAGTAAAATCCGATGAGCAAATAGGAGCAAAGCCCCACGCCTTCCCATCCCACGAACAGCAGCAAGTAGTTGCCGGCCAGAACCAGGGTCAGCATGAAGAACAGGAACAGGTTCATGTAGCAGAAAAAGCGATAATAGCCGCCTTCGGTCTGCATATAGCCCGCCGCATAAATGTGGATGAGCAACCCCACGCCGGTCACGATCAAAGCCATGACCGCAGACAAGGGGTCCAGATAAAAACTGAAAGGCACCTGAAAGGATGCGGCGCTGATCCAGTGGGAGTACGTCTCGACGTGCGGCGCTTCACTCAAGGCAAAGAAAGCCCGCACCGACCATAGGAACGAGAGCGCGACCACGCCGACCGCCACCGCTGCCACGGCCCGCTCGGAGCGGCGCTTGCCCCAAATCCCGTTCCAGGCGGCGCCTGCCAGCGGGAGAAGCGGGATCAGCCATAACTGAAGATTGGGTTCCATCGAAAAAACCAGCCCGTTAGAGTTTCATCAGGTCCATCCGGTCGGCGTTGAGCGATTCCCGGTTGCGAAATACCGCAATGATAATAGCCAGCCCCACGGCGGCCTCTGCCGCGGCAATCACCATGACGAAAAACACAAAGATTTGACCGTCCAACTGCCGCAGGTGGTAGGAGAACGCCACAAAGGTCAGATTGACGGCGTTCAGCATCAGCTCGACCGACATGAACATCGTGATGATGTTCCGCTTGAAGAGGAAGCCGGCCACGCCCAACCCAAACAAAATCGCGGAAAGAATCAAATAATACGAAAGAGGAACCATCACGGCACCACCTTCGGATGACTGAGACGACCCGAAAAATTTTCTTTGGTCTTCATGTTTCCTTTCGCGCCAACACGACCGCACCTATGATCGCAACCAAAATCAAAATGGAAACAACCTCGAAGGGGAGCAGGAACTGGAGAAACAGACGCCGCCCGATCTCTGCGGTCTGGCCGGGGAAGTCGCCAAATCTGACCATCGAATCCGGCGGGACTTGGCGATAGAGGATGGCCGTGATGGCCGACAGCAGCACCAGTACCAACGGCAAGCCCATCCACCGGGCCAGGCGGCTGCGGTCTGTGCGCTCTTCTTCGGCGGCGTTGAGCAGCATAATGACAAAAACGAACAGGACCATAATAGCCCCGGCATAGACGATCACCTGCGCGACAGCAATAAACTCCGCGCCCAGCATCAGGTATAAAGAGGCGAGCGAGGCCATCACGCCGATCAGGGAAAGGGCGCTATGGATGGGATGCCGCTGCGCCAGCAAGTTCACTGCGAATCCCACAGCGGCTGCGGCAAATACAAAAAAGAGCAACTGGTACATCAAATAACTCCCCAAAACTGCGCTGCTTCAGTGGGCCGAGGCCCGTCGGCAATCCTTGCCTCTGCGTCCTCTGCCACTAACCAGCCCAAACGGCGATGACGAAGCTGGTGAGGATCAGGTTGCCCATTGCCACCGGCACCAGGAACTTCCATCCGAAGGCCATCAGTTGATCGTAACGGAAGCGGGGTAAAGTCGCTCGCAACCAGACGTACAGAAACATGAAACAAAACACTTTCAGGGCAAACCAGAACAAAGGCAGAACGGCCTGCAAAGCTGCCGGCCCAAACAGCGGCCCGTGCCATCCACCCAAAAACAGCAGGGTCGCCATACAGGAGGCCGTAAGCATATTGGCGTATTCAGCCATGAAGAACATGGCGAACTTCATGCTGCTGTATTCGGTGTGATAGCCGGCCACCAGTTCCTGTTCCGCTTCAGGAAGATCAAACGGCGTGCGATTGGTCTCTGCAATGGCGGCCACCAGAAAGCAACCGAATCCCACGAATTGAGGAAATATGTTCCAGCGCGGCAGCACTCCCCAGGCGGCGCCGGCCTGCGCGTCCACGATGGCTCTCAAACTCAAACTGCCGCTCAGCAGCAAAACGCCAACTACGGAAAGGCCGATGGCCAGTTCGTAGCTGATCATCTGCGCGGAACTGCGCAGGCCGCCGAGCAGAGAATACTTGCTATTGGAGGACCACCCGGCCAGCACAAAGCCGTAAACCCCCATGGAACCGACCGACAGAACAAAGAGCAGTCCGATGTCCAGGTCGGAAATCTGAAACAGGTCCACCCCTGCCACTTGCCGGGAGGGACCGTAAGGAATCACGGCAAAAGACAGCAGGGCTGTGACCAGCGCCAGAAACGGGGCCAGCAGGTACACCAGGCGAAAAACTCCGGATGGAATGATGTCTTCCTTGGTCAGCAGCTTGATCGCGTCGGCTATCGGCTGCAACAGGCCGTGAGGACCCACGCGGGTGGGACCCCAGCGCGACTGCATGTGGGCCAGCAGCTTGCGCTCAAACCAAACTGCGTAGGCCACCGTCGTCAGCAACACCGCGAGCACGACTACAATCTTGGCCAGGATAAAACCCAGAACAGGAAGTGACATTTCAATCTTCGGAATCGAGCTACATCACTGGCCGCTCAAGCCGGGGGCGGCAGCAGCCGGGTTTTTCGCTCCGGAACAAGACCCAGGACTCGACTGTATCGCCCCAGCGTTCCAGATGTAAATAGGTTATCTTGAGCGGAATAAATTCTCCCATTCGCTTCGAGCGGTGGGAAAGCCGCAGCCTCATCGGGGATTACGGCTTCCGCTCCTCCTGACAAAACTTGGATTAAAGATACTCCGTAGCCGGGCACGATCTGGCGGACTTCTTCCAGCACTTCCTCCGGTCGAGCCGGACCGAAGGGTACGCCTAACGCGCGGGCCAAACAAAGCAAAATTTCCAAATCGGTACGAGTGCCGATCACATCCCCGGCCTTGCGCAGCTTTTGCAGCTCGCCGCAAGTGTTGGTCACAGTTCCTGTTTTTTCGTAGGCGCTCGCCGCCGGAAGCACCACGTCGGCGGCCTGGGCCGTTTCATGCAAGAACAAGTCTTGCACCACCAGAAACGTCTTGCCGGAGAACTCGGCCGGCTCTTGTCCCTGGAGCGGATTGGCTCCCACGACGTATAAGGATTCCAGGCGGCCCTCCCGCGCCGCGGCGAGCATCTGCTCCAACGGCCAGCCGGGGGTCGGTGAAATCGTGCTGTTCCACCTTTGCTCAAAACGAGCGCGTGCGCCGGCGTCCTCTACCGGAAGATAGCCGGGCAACAGGTGCGGCAACAACCCCATGTCGGAGGCCCCGCGCGAATTGCTGTAGTCGGCCAGCGCGATATAGCGCGTCTGTCCCTGGAGGCGGCTCCCAGCCTGCACCAACAGCCCAACGGCAGCGCCGGTCATCTCCGCCCCAAACACCACGATCACGTCTTTTTCTGCGCTCAAACAGTCCCGAAAGTCGCGTAATACTTCCGGCGTAACTTCTCTCCCGCCCGGAGTCGTTCCCAGCAGGCGTTCTTCCGTTTGCGGCTCGCCGCACAGATAGCGGACTGCATCCGCCTCCCGACCCTCGGCAACCGGCAGGAACCGGAAGCTCTGCCGCAGCAAAGGAATTTGCCGCGAGTGAATGACGTAAAGCCGCGCCCCGTTCAGGCGGCACGCCTGGCGGATGTTCCAGGCGAGCAGCGGGTGTTGATCGGTCGGGTTATCCCCGATGAGTAAAATCGCCGAGGCGTGCTGAAGATCTTGGGAGCGAGCCAGCGGCAGCGTCCCCTTTCCGTTGACCGCCGTTCGCGGCGCAGCCCGCAAGGAGGCAACCAGGGCGGGGAAGTCGGCAGTCCGGTGATGGTCCACGTGATTGGTTCCAAGAACCGCGCGGGCAAACTTCTGCAACAGGTAGTTCTCTTCATTGGAAGTGTGGTTGGAGCCGATCACGCCGAAAGGTTGCCGGGGATTCGATGCAGAGCGGTTTTCCAAAACCTGCTGCCAGCGGGAAGCCACCGTGCGAATGGCTTCGTCCCAGGTCGCTTCCACCAGCCGCCCGTTTTTGCGGAGCAGCGGGTGGCGCAGCCGCTCCGAGTGCTCGATGAAATCGTAGGCATAGCGGCCCTTGATGCAGAGAAACTCGCCATTGATCCCGCTGTGATCCCGATTGTTGCCGCGAACAATCTTGTTGTTGCGGACGCTCAAGGTGGTCTTGCAACCGTCGCCGCAGTGGGCGCAGACGGTGCTGACATACTGCATTTCCCAGGGCCGCGTTTGATAGCGGTAAGCGCCGCTGGTGAGAGCGCCGACGGGGCAGATGTCAATGCACATGCCGCACTCTTCGCACTCCAGATGATCGCCGTGGTTGGGGGCGATCTCGGAGCGCGCGCCCCGGTTCACCACGCTCAGCGCGCTCACGCCCATGCCCTCGTCGCAGACCCGCACGCAGCGGTAGCAGAGAATGCAGCGCGGGGCGTCGAAATAAACCACCGGCGACCACTGCTGCTCCTCCACGTGCCGCTTTTCCTCGACAAACCGGCTCTCGGCGGCCCCGTAGCGGAAGACCATGTCTTGCAGCTCGCACTCGCCCCCTTTGTCGCAGACCGGGCAGTCCAGGGGATGATTGGCCAGAAGGAATTCGAGCATCGAGCGGCGGGCCTCGGCCACCTGCGGGGTGTGGGTACGCACCACCATGCCCGGCGACACCTGCACGGTGCAGGCCGTCTGGAGCTTGGGCGCTTTTTCAATCTCCACCAGGCACATGCGGCAGGCGGCCTGAAGAGAAAGTCCCGGGTAATAGCAGAAGGCGGGCACCTCAATGCCGGCGGCGCGGCAGGCCTCAATGAGCAAGGTCCCGGGCACTACCTCCAGATCTCTGTCATCCACCGTGATTTTGACCGGCTCCGGCATCGAACCCTTTACACGGAAAGTTCTGCGGGCTGTGCCTCGAAGGGGCAAGGCTTGCCCGACAGGTGCATCTCAAATTCGTCCCTGAATTTTTCCACGATGCTCATGATGGGCATCGCCGCTGCATCGCCCAGCGGGCAGAATGTTCGCCCGAACATATTTTTGGCCAGGTCATGGATCAGGCGAATGTCCTCCTGCCGTCCACCACCGGAGTGGAAGCGCGTCAGGGTTTTATTCAGCCATGAGGTTCCTTCGCGGCACGGAATGCACCATCCGCAGCTTTCGTGCGCGTAGAAGCGGATGATGCGCAACGCGGCGCGGACCATGCAGGTTTCCTCGTGCATCACGATCACTGCCCCGGAACCGAGCATCGAGCCGGCCTTGGCTACGGAGTCAAAATCCATCGGCGTGTCCAGCGCCTCCGACGTCAGCACCGGCGTCGAGGACCCGCCCGGAATCACGGCCTTGAACTTCTTGCCGCCCAGAATTCCTCCGCCCACTTCCTCAATCATCTTCCGCAGAGGGAAGCCCATGGGCAGCTCATAGACTCCGGGACGATTGACGTGCCCGGAAAGCACAAACAGGCGCGTGCCGCCGTTGCGCGGCGTCCCCAGCCTGGCATACCATTCGCCGCCTTGCAGGATGATGGAGGGAACGGAGCAGAACGTCTCCACGTTGTTGAGGACCGTGGGACCTCCATAAAGGCCGACGACAGCAGGAAAGGGTGGCCGGATGCGGGGGATGCCGCGCTTGCCTTCCAGCGACTCCAGCAGCGCCGACTCCTCGCCGCACTCGTAAGCCCCCGCGCCGGTGTGTGGAGCCAGATCAAAGTCAAATCCGGTGCCCAGAATGTTCTTGCCGAGGTAGCCGCGCGCATAAGCCTCTTCGATGGCCCGCTCCAGAATCTCCTGCAAATAGCGGTACTCGCCGCGCACGTAGATGTAACCCTGGTGCGCGCCCACGGCCACTCCGGCGATAACGATTCCCTCGATCAACTGGTGCGGATCGTTCTGCATCAGCAAGCGGTCCTTGCAAGTGCCCGGCTCGCTCTCATCGGCGTTGCAGACGATGTACTTGGGCTTGAGCGACTGCTTGGGGACAAATCCCCATTTCATCCCGGCAGGGAAGCCCGCTCCGCCGCGTCCGCGCAAGTTGGAGGATTTGACTTCTTCAATGATGGCGTCCGGGGTCATTTCTTTGAGTGCTTTTCCCAGTGCCCTGTAACCATCGTGGGCCAGGTAGGTATCTATCGAGGCCGAATCCGGCAGGTTAAACCTCTTGCTCAGGACTCGCACTTCGTGCTCCGAGCCGGGCATCGGGGGGCGGTCTGGAACACAGCGCCCGTTGCGCAATTCGGCAACCAGCCTGTCAAAGCGTTCCGGAGTAACGTCATGGTAGAAATCGTAATTGGCGAGCAAAGCCGGAGCCCAGGCACAGGCCCCGATGCATTCGGTCTCCTCCAGCGAGAACAGGCCGTCCGGCATCGTTTCCCCTGCTCCAATGCCCAGCTTCTTTTTGGCGTGCTCGAAAAGTTCCTGCCCGCCGCGCAGCAGACAGGAAATATTGGTGCAGATTTGCAGATGATGCTTGCCCGCCGGCTTCTGGCGCAGCATGGAGTAATAGGAAATGGTTGACTCCACGTCGAGGACGGACAGCTCCAGCCGCCGCGCAATCTCGGCAACGATCTCCGGGCTAAGGTGGCCGTGCTCGTCCTGAGCGTAGAGCAGCATCGGGATCAGGGCTGAGCGCCGGACGGGATAACGGCTCAGCAGCTTTGCAAATTTTTCTTCTAGCTGCGCACTAAAAGGCATTGGCGACTTTTTGTGATCCGTAATATGCCTAGAATCTATTCAAAATCCATTTTAAGGTCTTGTAAGGGCACGGTTTCAACCGTGCCGCAAAAAGCCTTGAAAAATAGGGGCTTCAGCCCCGAGGGAATTCTCGATTTTACCGGTTGTGTCTTTTCGCGCATTTTTGAGACCGGCTCTAACGTTGTCCCATAAACATTCGCTCATAACTAGCTTCGAAGAGATCGTAAGGGCACGGTTTCAACCGTGCCGGAATGCTCTGTTTTCGACAGGGGTTTTAACCCCTGAGGTTCGTCCATCACATAATTTCCAGATGCAGAAGACCAGGGGTAATCCCGTGCAGAATTGACCAGTCCGCGTTTGACGGGATTTTCCGCGATGTACATCAAATGATTTCGATAATCCTGGTTGTCACGGATGCGATGATCCGTGAATCCGCGTTGCCAGACGGGCAGCCGGAAACCGAGTTGTTGACAAATCCTCCGTGCCGACCCGCCTTTGATGAACTGCACGGCCCGCTCCAAGGCGACGCCCGAACCTGGAGTGAGGATCATGTGTATATGGTCGGGCATCAAGACAAAGCCGTGCAGAAGATAACTTCCTTGGTCCCGGTAATGAAGCAAGGTTTCCATGAAAATTTCACAGACCGGAGGCTTCGTGAAAAGCTTCCGGCTTTCCCATGTTCGGGAAGTCACAAAATAAGTACCCGGTGTATGCACGCGTCTTGCTGGTACAGCCATTTTCCCTCAGGGGCTAAAGCCCTCCCAATTCCGATCCCTTGCGGCACGGTTAAAACCGTGCCCTTACAATCGCTCAATAACGGCGATAGGTTCTAACCCGTTTCAAAAAAACGTTTCATGTATTGTCAGGGCATGGCTTCAGCCATGCCGTAATTGCTGCGCTTCCAACTCGGCTTTAGCCGCTGAGGGAATCTACCTCAGGGCTAAAGCCCTCCAAATTCCGCTCTCTAGCGGCACGGTTGAAACCGTGCCCTTAAACAATTCCAAGAAACGTTTGAAATCAAACCCACGGCTCACTAACGCCATGCCAGCACGACAGAAACCAATATTCCTGCTCCAGCGACCACAATCGTAAGCCCCCACCCAGCCCAGGCCAGACGCGTGGTGGACCTATCAAGCTTTGTAATGCTTTCGACAAGCGACTCCGTGAGCTTGCGATATATTACCGCCTGCACAGTATCGCGGAGCGCCTGTGATTCCACGCTCACATACGCATAGCCGGTAGAAGACAGTCCAGGAAGCAGTTCGGACAATTCACGCACCGTCAAGGAGTCAAGGTACTGCAAGAGCTTGGGCGGGTCGTTATTCATGTTTCGCAAGTCGTCCAACCTTTGCTGGAACTGTTTCTCCATATTCCACCTCGCCGGATTTACCGGTCAATTTCTCCCAACACAATGTCAATGCTTCCAATGCAGGCAATCAGATCGCTGATCAGGCGTCCTTCCGCGATTTTGGGCAGCGCCTGAAGGTTCGCAAAGGAAGGGGAGCGCACTTTGACGCGATAGGGATGCGAAGTTCCATCGCTGACGACATAATAGCCCACCTCTCCGCGCGGAGACTCAATCGTCTGATAGACCTCGCCCGGCGGCACCCGGAAACCCTCGGTAACAATCTTAAAGTGATAGATGAGGGCTTCCATCTGTGTCTTCATCTTTTCCCGGTCCGGCAGGACGATGCCCGGCGCATCGGCGCGCACCGGGCCATCCGGTAAGCCGTCCAGCGTTTGCCGAATAATCTTCAAGCTTTCCCTCAGTTCTACCAAGCGCACCAGGTAGCGGGCATACACATCGCCTTCGTCGCGCACCGGCACCTGGAAGGAGAACTTTTCGTAGCCGGAATAAGGATTGTCCCGGCGCAGGTCCCAGTCCACGCCGGAAGCGCGCGCGGTCGGCCCGCTGGCTCCCAGGTCCAGAGCATCTTCCTTGCTCAGAATCCCGACCCCCTTGGTCCGGCCCATCCAGATGCGGTTGCGGGTCAGCAACCCTTCGTACTCTTCGATGCGCTCCGGGAAGTAGGATAAGAATTTCTCCACCCGCTGCAAAAATCCAGAGGGCGGCTCCAGGGCCAGGCCTCCCACGCGGAAGTAGCTGGTCATCATCCGCTGCCCCGATACCATCTCAAAAATCTTGAGGATTTCTTCGCGTTCGCGGAAGCAGTAGAGGAAGACCGAGATAGCGCCCAGGTCAATGGCGTGCGTGCCGAGCCAGACCAGGTGGCTGGCGATGCGCGTCAGTTCGTTGAGCATCACCCGAATCCACTGGGCGCGCGGCGGCGGCTCCAGTCCCAGCAGTTTTTCCACAGCCAGCACGTAACAAAGGTTGTTCGACAGCGGGCAGAGGTAATCAATGCGGTCGGTGAGCGTGAGGGCTTGGTGGTACGTCAAGCTCTCGCAGCTTTTTTCGATGCCGGTGTGCAGGTAGCCGATATCGGGCGTGGCATGGACAACGGTTTCGCCGTCCAGTTCCAGGATCAAACGTAACACTCCATGTGTGGACGGGTGCTGCGGCCCCATGTTCAGAACCAGCGTCCGCGCCCCGGCTGGAACAGTGACTTTCGGCATCAGCGATACCCCGTTACCGGATAATCCTTGCGCAACGGGTGTCCCTCGAATTCCTCGTACATGAGCAGGCGTCTGAGATTGGGGTGCCCCTCGAACCGGATGCCGAACATGTCCCATACCTCCCGCTCGAACCAGTCCGCGGACTTC
>Ga0209343_10005234_pt1 | contig 15823 bp, 13 predicted proteins | sample RifCSPlowO2_02_FD_184026 | JGI IMG/M metagenome (GOLD analysis project Ga0209343, IMG submission 184026) | Groundwater microbial communities from Rifle, Colorado - Rifle CSP2_plank lowO2_0.2 (SPAdes) (version 2) | ecosystem: Environmental > Aquatic > Deep subsurface > Groundwater | place... | reverse complement strand
CCACGCAATGTTTACATTCCTATCGTCTACGAGCCGAACTGGGGCGACGCGAGCCGACCGAAGTGCCGTCCGCTCGACGAGCCACAACAAGCGGCTGAAGGGGAGGAGCCAGAGCAAGATTCGGGCACACGCAACCGCGAGGCCCCCGGCGAACAACAAACGTCGCTCGCTGGAAGACAGGCGAAGAAATTTCTGAAACCCTAGCAGTCTCCATATCCCCTGTATTCCGCGGCGTAGATAAAGTGCTGGCAGCCAGGCACGTCGAGAGACCGCGTATTTTTTCAGCATGTACTCGGCTGGCGGAAAGAGATGCTCCTTGGCGAGGCGTAGCCGGTCGCGTATGTTCGACAGCGATCGGATGTCTCTCACCATATAGCGCAGTCGGCCAGGATCAAGGTACTGGGCGGACGGTTCCGGCGGACCAGCGGCCGACAACGCTCCGAGGACCTCGTCCGGTAGCGGCGTGGTAAAGTACCGTTGACTCTGTCTCAATCCGTCCAAGCAGACGGTTTTGAGTCGTCGTTCGACGGCGAGTCGCGTGAACTCGGTCAGCTCCTGTGGCGACATCCGACTGGCCAACAGATGAATGTCGTACAGCCAGATCAGCCGGTCGCCGTACTGGAGTGTGTCGTCGACCCACCAGGGCGCTGTGACGTGGGCGACACGGTGCATGCACGCGATCAGCAAGGCGTGCACCGGTCCCAACACTCGGGCGCCCAGCCGTGGAATCATTACCGAACCGTTGACTAGCTCATCGTACGACAGCGCCTCCGCGAACACCTGACAATTGTTCACCCGCCAGTGCAGATCGATCACGTGTGTCACGCGTTGTCGATCGAGCTTGCTCCAGCTAGACTCGTAGCTGACGAGCTCGCCGCTCGTGGAGTTGCACCGCTCATAGCCCAATTCGGTTAGGACGCTCGACGCTGCCTCTCGATCAGCCCGACAAATCAGCATGTCCGTATCGCCGCGAGGACGAAGGTGTGGAGAGCGGTAGTGCGTATGCGCGAGCGGCACTCCCTTCATGAGCAGGGGGCTGACCCCGCTCTGGCTCAGCGCCTTCAGCACCTTGACGGTCTCGTGCCCCTGAATCATGTCGAGCACGGCCTGCAATGCGGCTTCGTACGTCAAGGCCTGACGGAGATCCGAAGGCCAGGCGTCCCACCAGTCCGATGACCGCAGTTGCGCGTAAAGCAAAGCCTGGACGCCATGACGGTACGTGCTCTGCAGGAAGCGAGACTGGAGCTCGGCACCGAAGGAGAAAGGCCAGGCGCCGGGAGCGCCACGCAATACGCGGCAGGCTAGCTCGTGAAGGGTCGAGACCGGTACGGCCGCCCTCTGCGTCGTCGACTCCATCACTGGTGCGTCCCGACGCACTGGTGATCTCGAGTCCGATCACTGACTGTAACGTTCTGACAGGTCGGAAACATAGGTCAAGGCACGTTGCCAGTCGGAAAAGCGGGATGGAAACCGTTCCAACAGCCGTTCGGCGATCTCGCGCAACGACATCGAGAGGCGCATCAGATCGAGCGCGTGGCTGACGACGGTGCCGTCTTCATTGAGCGCCGGCACGTGGCTTGCCGAACGTTTGTGCACGTGTGCCGCCGACAGGGGGAAGCCGTACAAGGTTGATTGGTCGAAGCATGCCTTCACGCCATCGGTCCGCCCCTGATCCAGTACGGTCGACTTCCAACTCCAGACGTAATCATCACCGACAAGGACCGCCCTCAGCTCGACGAGGACGACGTCGCCGACGGCGAGCGGCACGGGGGAAGACCAGGGAAAGAAGGCCGCGCGATAGATTGAGTTCGGCGGCAGGCGGTCCACACAGTCGGGCGCATTGGAGAAGCCCACGCTGTCGCACAGGAGGCGGTCGATGCCGGCGCCGAAGCCATGTGCGGTTCCGCTGCGCGCAACCGTCCACCGGACGGCGGCATCGAGGTTGGGACTCGTGATCTCGGCATAGTCCACTGACATCAGCCTCGTCAACGGCGCCAGTAGCTGATCCGCGGCGATCTGACCCTGCCGCCAGGTGTTGAGGACCAGCCGTCGAGCCGACGTCAGGTCGAGGCCGTACGGGTGAGCACTCCACGGCTCCGCAAATCGACGGTATAAGTCCGGGGCTTCAACAAGCGCCGTCCATAACGTGTCCCGCCGTGGGATCAACGTGCCACCGGGAGCAAGGAAGCGCGTTCGCGCGTCGACGATCGTTGGCACGTGATGCTGCTGCCACGGAAGGACCCCGCCAATATCCGACACGATCAGATCAGCTGGCTCGGGGAGTGTGACTGCCGTCGACAACGCCTGGAGACACTCGATCCGATCCGCGTACCCGTTTGCCGCCGCCGCCTCGCGAGCCACCTGAATCGCTTCGTCGGGCTCGATAGCATACACACGGCGCGCGCCCAACTGACACGCCAGCAGGGCGAGGATCCCGGTCCCCGTTCCGATGTCCACGACCACGGTATCGGGCCTGATGACTCGACGGAACGCTCGGATGAACCCCTCGATCCGAGCCGTGTCCTCGATCATCGTGCCATAAGCGGCGATGCTAGACATCTGTACCCTGCCATGTCCTACCGCGGCGACGCTCGCACGAACTCCTTCGACTTGGCAATGTCGCGTCAGCTCGAACGGCCTGTGTGCTGTGTGCCGAGCGAGCTAGTCTACCAGCCGTTCGCGGCTGGCGGAAGTTTCGTCCAATTCCTTCTCCGGCCAGTCTCTGGCGAGACGAAGGCGCGAACCCGCTGACCGAGTCTTCGGAGAGCAGGGTGTGGAGCGGCGCGCGGAGGTCGCACCTCTTATGAGCGGAGGAATTCGAGAATTCGAGGTGTAATGTCCGGCGTGAGTCTCTTTGGATGCGCCCAGTCACAGCGCAACATGATTCGGTTCTTTCTACGCTTCACCCCTTATGACTTTTCAACCCTCCTTGTTCCGATCGGATGAACCCGCTCCAACTCGCCAGCGCTCCAAAGAATAAGAAGTGCACTCCGTAACCTGTATAGGAGAGATTGAGTCTGCCAGTATCAATGCTCGAGAGAAGAACGACCGCAAGGACGGGAAACGCCTGAACGAGTGCGCAATTGCAGAGAAGATCGGCGTCCCAATCAATTAGGCGACGGAATGAGAGCCCTGCGGCAAAGACCGTACTCGCAAGCGGCAGAGCGATATCCGCATGTGGCAGGATTGTGTTCAGCTCGATCGCGGCAAAATTTTGTTCCCTCAGACAGGCCATGAAAAACGTCTGGGGATCGTGAAGCCAAAAAGGAAGGGTAACGGCCAGGAAGATTCCGCCCGTGACAGCGGCGTATCGAGCGGTGTCCTTCCAACCTACTTTCTGGAGCGTCGCAGAAAAGATGACAGGAACCAACAGAAGATAGTTTGCCCGCGACGACAAGCCGATTCCCAGAAGGACGGCGGCAACCCATCGAAGCCATCTCCGGTGTTCTGCTAGAAACGACCTCATCGCGAACAAGACGAAAAGCACGATGTAAATGCTGCTCGCCAGTAATTCGCCGCCCGTCACCAGCAGTTGCAAAATGCGGGAACACAAAAACGTCATCCAGAACAACAGGAGGGCCTGGCGAACGCCTTTGAGATAAAACCTCATCGTGAGAAGAAATAAAGCTAACCAAAACCAATTTTGATAGGCGGCATTGCCAAGAATCACAAAGGGAATGGCTAAGAACAGAGAACCCGGCAGATATGTGACCGGAGCACCCGATTCAGTGTGGATTCCGTACGGATACTGGTGGTTGAGCAGCGCGCGCGCCCCAAGGTTGAGGGCGTCGTCGCTGTCGCTTCCACCGCCCACCACGCCGGCATCTGCAACGGGGTAGATTAAAAGGAAAAGAAAGAGGAGGCAGCCCAGGGTGCTAAGAGCAAGAATCCAACCCGCCCGTTCCGTGACTCGATTCACAAAGCCAGGGACGAGATACTCACGGCTCGCCAAGAGAATCGTAATACCTACGACCAGGTAAACTCCAACGCCGGCGATTCCCAAGTACTTTTCAACTTGCTCGCTTCCGCCAGGAAGAAGAGAAAAGGCAAGACCGAGAAACGACGCGTCAATTCCGCGCGTCGGCGATGACGTTCTCAGGTGCGGTGGGGCCATAATCGGCGATGCTATGCATCTGGACCCAGCCCTGTGCTACCGCGGCGACGCCCGCACGAGCCCCTTCGCGTACAGCTCATCCACCAGCTGGAGCAAGTCACGCTCGAGTGTGTCAGACCCCACGTCGTACTCGTCGCACATCGTCTCGAACACCTTCTGGAGCGAGCCGTGCTCTTGAATCAGTTGCCAGATCCTCGTACCGACCTGGTCGAGCCCAAAGTAAATTCCGCTCTCAAGATTCAGGATCACAGCTTCGCCGTCAAGCTCACGAAACACAACGTCCGGCGCGACCGCGAGGGAATCGCGAAGCGAGAGTTCCATGTGTACGCCTGGTTCACCACTCATCTGTCGAATGCTCATGTCTGCACACATTGGGATTGCCTCGATAACCGGGTTAGGTCGACTTGGCAAAGTCGCGTTAGCTCGAACAGCCTGTGTGCCGAGCGGGGCTAGTCTACCAGCCGTTCGCGGCTTGGGGAAGTTCGTCCAAGCGCAGGAGGTTTTTGAAGTGCCGATTGGTCACGGCCGACCCGCCGCCGCGCGCCCCTCTTCCTCAGGAGCCGTATTTGCGGTCTCTCCGAAAGTCGACCTCCCGACGTTTTCGGATTGGAACCATCCGGCGTAGGCGCTCTTGGGCACGGTGCCGTTCACGGGAGTGACGCGATGCTGGAGATCTGAGCCGATCCGGAAGAGGATCGCGTCTCCCGGGCCGGTGTTGGCCAGTTCTTGAAGTATCCGGTTGGAGCGAGGATCCCGGAGCTGGAGCGTGCCTCCGCAGTAGGCCTCCGGGCTCAGATTGACACTCATGGCGACCAGGCGCGTGCCGGTCATCAGGTCGTTGTGCCAGGTCGTCCCATGCCCTTCGCCAGGCGTTAATCGGTACACGCGGCCTAAGAAGCTGCGGATCGCGTCGCAGCCCGTGATCTGTCGGATAAGCTCAAGGAAGCCGGCGTCATTCGAGACGAGGTTCAAGAGGAAATCCACGGTGCCCGGGACCATGCACAGCTCAGATCCGATCCGCTCGTAGGTCTGTGCCTCGAATCGGGCCTGTGCGAGCTCCCGCTGCAGGAACTGCCAGAGCTCCGGCTCCAACAGTTGCGGGAGCCGGAGGCAGCAGAGTCGCACGTATTCCGCGTGCGCCCGCTCGATCGCTTCGGCCGGGCCGAGAACGACCGTTCCACCTCGACGCATCTGGAGAATCGGCGCATCCGCTCTTTTCAGTGTTCGCACCGGGGAATTCCTCGTTATCGGCCAGGCCGGGCGCCGAAACCATCCGTGCGAAGTCGGTCAGGATCGTGTCACACAGCCGCGTATCGCAAAAGCGTTCGCCGCACACCTCTGCCGTGTATCGATGTCCGAGTGCACGTCCAGAACAGTCCGCCTCGCCACAGATTGAGCCGATCATTTATACGAGGCGCTGGCGACCGACGAGGTACCCGTCGCCGGCGTGATGTCGGTGACCCTCGGTCCATGGCAGTTTGTCGTTCGGGTTCGTCAATTGCGTCGAGTCGAAGAGCGGGCGGGGTTTCAAGACTCTGTTGAATCGGGATCGATCCCGGAGGGCTGTCGCGGAGGCGTGACGACAACGAAATCCCCCTCGTCCCAGGTCGTTGACATGGGGCCACGCCGATCGTTTTTCCGCTGTTCGCCGGAGACGTGCTGCACCTGCCCCCGCCGGTCCTCGGTGCGACGGTCCCGCACGAGTTCGATGCGATTTGCCCTGGCGAATGCATGCAAGAAAAAATAGTACGCAGAACTCATCCCCCGTCGGACGATCATGACGCCAGTGGTGGGGCTTGACTCCGTTCGCTTCATGCGTCTGAACAGGCGGCCGATGACCGACAGGCGACCCATCAGGGGGGATTATAGCAATATCAGCGGTTACGGAAGATCGGTAGTGTCTACCTGGACACTACTGGAAAGATATATTTCATTCGGTTATGAACCGGCGATCTCCGTGATCTTCCCATCTTTGTGGTCAGGGCGCCGGCTGCGCAGCGGTGTCGTGAATCACGATCGCACACAGGACCGCAAACAGCAGCCCGTTTGCCGGGAGCCGCAAGCCGGTTTCCCACATGCTCTGGACCAGCACCGCGACGATGCCAGCCGCCGCACCGGTGCGAACCCAGACCATCGCCGTCCGGTCTCGGCTCAGGCGTCGCGCGGCGGCACGGCCGAACAACAGGGCGGCCCAGGTCAACGGAACGACCAGGAGCAAGCCTCCCTCGGCCGCGAACTGCAGGTAGTGATTGTGCGCTTGATTGAAGAACATCCGGCGGTCGCTCTGCTGGTAGACGAGCATGGCCGTCCGGAAGGATCCGGCTCCGGTCCCGGTCAACGGAAAGTCGCCGACGATCGGCAGCGTCTCGCGCCAAATCTGCGTTCGAGCCCATGTCTCCGTCGTGCGTGAGTTCTCGAACCGCAGGCCGAGGTCGACGGAGCGTGGAATGGCGACGAGAATCAGGACGCAGACGGCCGCCGCGGACAGGACACCCCACCAGGCGCGCGAACGACGCCTGGCGGCCATCGCGGCGGCGAACATCCCCGACGCCAGCGTGCCGACCGCCGCCGATCGCGACAGCGACACGATGATGGCCACAAACATCACACCGGCCGCGCCCATGAGCCAGATCATTCGCAAGTCGATGGCGGAGGCCAGCGACCCCCGCCGCGAGCGATCATCGAAGCGCGCAAAGATATAGCCCATGACCAGCGGCAGTGCCATCACCAGCCAGGTGGCCATGTGATTGCGATTCACGAAAGGGCCGTACGGCCGTGCGGCCGCGCCCGGGTCCCACAGGCCGTAAATTCGATCCGGTGCCGATGCGCGAACCAGGACGGCGATCACGGAAATCGCCAGCCCGCTCCACGCCACCGTACGGATCAGCCGGCGGACGCCCTGCCTGCCGCACACTTCACGCGCAATCCAAAACGTCACCGCGACCATGACGGCCACCACGGCGGCCCTGAGCGTGCCTGCCCGATCGATCGACAGCGGGCGCGGCCCGGGCACTCCTCCGTCGAATCTCAGGGTGCGGTCGATGACATCAGCGTTGGGCGACAGAAGCCCTCGCCATCCGGAGGGAAGGGGCACGACCTGGAGCAGCGTCCAGACGAGGCAACACAGCAGAAGGCCATCGAGGGCTCGCCACGGGCCGATCGCCACCCGCGGCCGCGCCAGATACGCGCCGATGGCGAGAGCGACGATGGCAGGCGCAAACGTCCAGCTTTCAGCCCCGCCGAACGCGACGAGCATCCAGACGAGCGCCCCGCCGATCAGCAACCCCGCGCGGCTGCTAGATCGCCTGCGCGTAGTAGTTCTTGTATTGGTGGCCGTAGTACCGCGAATAGTAGTACTTATTGCGCGTGAAATCGACCTTGTTCAGCACAACCGCGATTTGTTTCGGCCGCGTCGACATGATCGTTTCGATGGCGCGTTCGGCCAGACGGCGCCGCGTCATCTCGGCCCCGATGACGAAGCTGACGCCGGAAACGAGCGGCGCCAGAATGACGGCGTCGGTCACGGCGAGCACCGGTGGCGTGTCGATGATGATCCAGTCGAAGGGGCCGTGTGTCAGGTTCGTCAGCAGCGTTTTCATCCGTTCCGACGTGAGGAGCTCCGACGGATTCGGCGGGACCTTGCCGGCCGTGATGGCCAGGAGATTCGGATCGACCGTGCGCTGGATGACGTCCCGCACACGCGCCTGGCCAACCAGAACCTGCGAGAGGCCGCGCTCGTTGGTGAGACGAAGCGGCCGGTGCAGCCCGGGACGTCGCATGTCGGCGTCGATCACGAGCACGCGCGCGCCCCCGTATGCGAGCGCCATCGCCAGGTTGACGGCCGTGGTCGTCTTGCCTTCGAGCGGCTGGGCGCTCGTAAAGAGGACAATCTTCGTTCCCGCGGACTCGTATTTCGAGAGCAGCGCCGTGCGGAGCGACCGGAACGCCTCGCCGAAATCGTGAGGAACGTGAGACGAGGCCAGGAGCGGGTGCCGGTCACCGCGGACCGACGGCACCAGGCCCAGGAACGGCACTTTCAGTTGCCGGGCCACGTCCTCCGGCGTCTTGATGGTGTCGTTGATGTAATCGAGCATGAACGGCACGGCAACGGCCAGTACTAGGCCGAGAGCCACGCCGATTGGCCACGACCGCCGACTCTGGCCATCCGGGGCCTTCGGCACTTCGGCGTTGTCGACGATCCGGACGTTATTCGCCCGGCTGTTGCTCGACACACGCAGTTCGTTTTCCCGCTGCAGCAGCGCCTGGTAGACCTGGCGATTGCTGTTGGCCTCGCGCTCCATCAGGTTGTAGTTGACGCTCTTCTTGCTCAGGTCCTGCACATCAGCTCTCGCGGCGTTCAGGTTCTGCGCGTACGTCTGCTCCTCGAGCACCGTCGTATCGTAGTCGTTCTTGATGGCCTGAGCCGCGCGGCTGACCTCGAGCAGGTAGACGCGCTCCGCTTCCTGCACGTTCGCCGCGGCCTTTTGAAGATCGGGGTGTCTCTCGCCGTAGCGCTGTGCCAGCCGCACGCGTTCGGCCTGCGCTTCCTGCACGCGCGCCTGGGCCCCCGCGACCTGGATGTTCTGTGCGATGACGGACGCCTTCCCGAGCTCGGAGGGTGTCAGCCCCCTGATCTGGTTGAACAGCACTTCCTTCTGCGCCTTCCGCGTCTTGGCGCCGACGACGTCGTCGTTCAGCTTGTTCAGACGCGACAGCACGATGTTCTGCTTGTCATCGAGCGACAACGCGTTCTGTTTGTCGCGATAATCAGCCAGCGTCGCCTCGGCCTCCTGGACCTTTTTCTGCTGGTTCGCGATCTCCTGCGTCAGCCACTGCAGCATGTTGTCCGTGGTCCGCAGCTTCAGCTCGAGGTTTTGCTCGACATATACCTGCGCCAGGGCATTCGCCGCCTGCGCCGCAAATTGCGGATCGACGGATTGAAACGACACGTCGACCAGTCGTGTGCCACGGGCGGGCTCGACCAGCAGGCGTGAGATGAAGGTGTCGATGAGCGCCGACTCGTCCGGCGTCTCGCCGGGGCCTGGCGCCTCCAGCCCGGCCGCGGCCCCGGTGCCCAGGAGGCCCCGTGCCCGCTCAGCGAAACCACGCAGTACCGTGAGCCAGGTGCTCGCCGATGGTGCCGTGCCGTTGAATTCGGGAATCGTGTGCAGCTGCAGTTTGGTCACCACCCGCCGCGCGAGGTCCCGGCCCTGAAGGATCTTGTACTGCGTGTTGTAGTACGGTTCGGGATCTTCGAAGTACTGGGACTCCGAGTTGAGGCCCGGAATGGCCGTCGATCGCTCGTCCTCGATCAGTATTCGGGCGTGCGCCCGGTACATCGGGACTGCGGTCGAGGTCTGGATGACGACCGCCAGCGCCGTAAGGATGAACACGCTGATGGCGATCGCCCGGTAGCGATACAGGACGGCGATCCGATCCAGCAGGTGAATCTCGCTGTCGACGGCGTACGCCGCGCCGCCGGACGGCGGGTGTGCCCCCTTTGCCCGAGCGTCGGGTTTCGTAGGCTGCTGGCTGCCGTTAGTCATTTCACCGTAAGTTGGTACCGTCCGGGCTCACGTCGCTGGTGGTCGCTGCGTTCATCACGCCGGTTGCTGCCGCCGCCGAAGTGACCGTCGCCGCCTGCGAAGCGGTATGACCGAGAAGCCCGCCGAGAGGCGGCAGTCCAAACGGCAGCTTGACTACAGCCAGCACCGCTTCGCCGGCGTTGACGCTGATCAACTGGCTCGCCGCGAGCACCGTCGCAGCGCTGCCCACCAGTTCGACGACGTAGCTGCCGGGATCGACGGCCCGGAATTCGAACAGGCCGGACTTGTCGGTCAGCTGTGTGTTGACGATGCGGCCGATCCGCGCGTCGCGGAGCCGCACCAGGCTGTCGGCCAGGGCGCCGTTGACGGAGTCGAGGGCGTTGCCTTTAATGCTCGAAAACGCGGTCTCGGGGGTACCCGGCAACACGGCGGGGACTAGGGCCCGCACTGGCGTCGCCACTCTCGCCGAGCCGGCGCCCGCGCGCGGCGGCGTCGGGGTGGACGTCTGCGCGGATGCGGTCGTCACGACTGTCAGGATGCCGCAGACGCCGAGTAATAGTGCCCGAGCCATTTTGATTACCCTTCTCGCAAGTCCTGCCCAGTTATCGGACAATCTTCGCTCGAGGACGAGCCCGCCCGTTAGCACCGGTTAGGACATCGTGTGACTTAGAAGACGTTTGCGTCTATGGTACTACACAGCCCTTTAGCCGGACAAGCAACTTCCTGGCCGGGCCCCCGGTTCGAACGCCCTTTCAGACCTGCCGCACCCATCGGCCACACCGGGACAATATCAGCAAGCAAACGGGCAGCTGCAGGAAGGAGACGTGAATGGGTCCGGCCAGCATCGGACATTACCTGCGCGCCGGCCTGATCATCGCCGCGATCGGCACGGCGCTGGCGCCGACCCGCGCCGCGGCCGTGGAGCGCTTCTACTCGCGTGGCCTGTATCCCGCGCTTCAGGGTGTCCTGACGCCACTCTCGAACCTCGCGCCCTTCGCGCTGTTCGATGCTCTTGTGGTGGGCGCCCTGGCCGCCTGGACGTGGCGGTTCGCCCACGACCTCCTGAAGGGTCGCGGCGGCTGGACGCGCCTCTTTTTGAGGACCCTCTACCGGACGGTCACGGCCGCTGCCGCGCTGTACCTCGCGTTTCTCGCCGTGTGGGGCCTGAACTACAGGCGCGTTCCACTCGCCGACAAGATCGAGTTCGACGCGGAGGGCATCTCGGCTGGTGCGGTGCGCGCGCTCGCAGTGACGGCGGTCACCGAGGTGAACAGGCTGCACGGGTCGGCCGAACGCGCCGGCACAGCCGTGCCCGTGGACCCCTCGCTCGCCGGCGCGTTCAGGCGTACGCAGCAAGCGCTTGGCATCAGTCGAACCGCCCGGCCGGCACGCCCGAAGCGTTCGGTGCTCGACTTGTACTTCAAGCGGGCTGCGGTCGATGCCATGACCGATCCGTACTTCCTGGAAACGCTCGTCGTCTCGGACCTGCTGCCCTTCGAGCGCTCGTTCGTCATCGCGCACGAATGGAGCCATCTGGCCGGCTTTGCAGATGAAGGCGAAGCGAATTTCGTCGGATGGCTGACGTGTATCCACGGATCCGCCGCCGCGCAGTACAGCGCGTGGCTGTTTCTTTACCGGGAAGTCATCGGCGTGGTCGCAGCCGGGGATCGTGGCGCCGTCTCCAACGGTCTCGCGGCTGGGCCCCGTGACGATCTGCGGGCCATCGATCAGAGGATTCATGGGCGGGCCAGCGCGATGCTGTCGGCTGCGGGCTGGCAGGTGTATGACCGGTACTTAAGAGCGAACCGGGTCCAGGGCGGAACCGCCAGCTACGCGGGGGTGATCCGCCTGATCCTGGGAACTCGATTCTCACCGTCCTGGGTTCCGAGGCCGCGTCGCACGCCGCCATCATGAGGAGAGCCACGAAATCAGGAGAACCCGAATCGGCTTCACAGGCGGCCCAGATGCTCCTACAGTGGTGGACAGCGTGACCATCTGCCTCGCGACCCAACACCGCGCGCCGGCATTCATCCCCCTGGCGCTGCTGTACCTGAAGGCATGTCTCGTGGAGCGCGATAGCCGTGCGCTCGATGAGGTCCGAATCCTCGAATTCGGCCCCGATACGGCGGTGGACGAGATGGTTCGCGAGGTCTTGGCTACCGAACCCGGCGTCGTCGGCTTGTCGTGTTACGTGTGGAACATCAAGAATCTGCTGGAAGCCGCGCGACAGGTCAAAGAGAATCGCCCTGACGTCAAGATCGTGCTCGGCGGCCCGGAGGTTGGTCCGGTTGCCGTCGATGTCCTCCGACGTCACCCCGAGGTCGACGTCATCGTCAAGAGCGAGGGCGAGATTCCGCTTCCGGAAGTCCTCCACGCATGGAGCGCCCGACACAGCCTGGATCAGGTCAAAGGGATCTGTTTCCGCGACGGCGACGCGCTCGTCGAGACCGACGACGCGCCTGTGGTCAACGACCTCGATCAGATTCCGTCGCCCCATGTACGCCGTTACGCGGATTACCAGGGCCGAGTCATCTGCCTCGAAACGCAGCGGGGCTGCGTCTTCCGCTGCAGCTTCTGCTTCTACAACAAGGATTTCTCGCTGCGCAACCGGCGTTTTGATCTCGACCGCGTCAAGGAGGAGATCCTCTTCTGGCTCGACCAGGACGTCCAGGAGCTCTACCTGATGGACCCCGTGTTCAACCTGAACGCCGAGCGCGCCAGGGACATCTGCCGCTTCGTCGCACGGCACAATCACCGGGCCGTTCCTTTGCACGCTGAGATTTGGGCTGAATTCGTCGACGACGAGATGGCTCGCCTGATGCGGGCCGCCAACTTCCAGTTCCTCGAGGTCGGCCTGCAGACAACCGACACGACCGCGCTGGCCACGGCGGAGCGGCGATTGAAGCTTCAACGGTTCGTTGACGGCGTCGCACATCTCAAGCGGCACAAGCTCAAGTTCGAGCTGCAGCTCATTTACGGCCTGCCGGGCGAAACGCGATCGTCATTCCGGCAGTCGCTGAATTTCGCGATGTCGCTCGATCCGCACGAGCTGGCGGTGTTTCCGCTGATGGTGCTGCCTGGCACGGAGCTCTGGCGGAAGGCCGACGCGCTGAAGGTGGCCTTCGACCCGGATCCGCCCTACTTCGCCCAATCGCATCTCTCGATGAGCGCGGACGATTTCGCGTACGGTCGAAGGGTCACCGCGGCGTGTGCGCGGCTTCAGCGTTCCCGCACCGCGCGGCTGCTCGGCAGGGAGCGCGGTCTGACTTTCGCGGACCTGGTCGACGAGTGGGTGGCCTGGGAGGACGAGGGCGCCGAGGCGTTCGACGGCGACTCGATGAAGCGGTTCGTGGCACACGTGTGCGAGCGGAGGGCCATTGCGCCGCAGTTCTACCACCACTTCGCCGCCCTCGAGTTTGCCTGAGACGAGACTCGAGCGCGAATGGCGGCAGACGCGCCGTTGCCGCCCGCTAAGTCAGCGGTGTCGCCGCGCGAACCAGCGCGTCTCGCTCGTCACCCTTGTAGTACACGCGCCTCAGGAACAGGCCCGAGGGAGGCGCCGTCAACCGTGCGGGCAGATCCGATGACGCCGCGAGCAGCTCGGTCGCAGCAGCCGCGTCGAGACCGCCGCGGCCGATCTCGACGAGGACCCCGACAATCCGCCTGACCATTTTCCAGAGGAAGTGCGAGCCTTCGACGACGATGAGCACGAGGTCGCCTTCCTCGACGATCTCGAGGCGCTCGAGCAGGACAAGCGTGGATCTGGAGCCGGCGTCCGGGTCGTCGTCATCGTCCCGCGAGGTGCCGCCGCCCGCCGCAAAGGACCTGAAGTCGCGCATGCCGACGAAGGCGCGGGAGGCCTGGCGGATGCGACCGACCTCGAGCGGATCTTTCACCCACCACACGAACGGTTTCGCAAAGGCCGTGCGGCGTCTGGCGACCTGATACACGTACTGGCGTAAGACGACGTCGTGCCGCGCGTGGAAACGGTGCGGCACCACGCTGGCCCGCAGAATGTTGATGTCGGCCGGAAGCTCGTCGTTCAGGCGGCGCACCAGCAGATCCGCGGCGAGGCTGGTGCTGACATCGAGGTGCGCCACCTGGGCGAGGGCATGCACGCCCGCATCGGTGCGTCCCGATCCGTACAACTCGAAATCGGGACGGCCGGTGACGGTCCGCACCGCGCGGTCGATCTCTCCCTGCACGGTTCGCGCATTCTTTTGGATCTGCCAGCCGCTATACCGCGTGCCGGCGTACTCGATGGTCATCTTGAAGCGAGGCACTGATGCATTGTAGGGGGAGCGCCTGCGGCCATGCCGAGCCGCGGCCATGTGAAGCCGCGGCGAGGCATCAGCGTCAGTTCGCGCCGGGGGTGGGGCCCCGGCGCCAGTGGAAAAAAGCCGTCCAGAGTCATCCCGGTTTGACTTCCCGCCTCGACCTGTGGTTTCGTAAGAACTCCACGATGCACGTGACCCACACCTTCGCCCGCGACATTACCGCCCCTGGCAGCCGCCGCGTGGTGTCGGCTGCCCGTGCCTCGCTCCCGCTTGTCACGATCCTGGGCCTTATCCCCGGCGGCCTGGTGCTGCCAACCGGAGTCCGGGTGATGTAGCCGAGCGACCTGAGAAAAACAGAGACTCGACAAGGGCCATCACCCGGAACCAGGGTGACGGCCCTTTTGTTTTGTGTGCGGCTGAGACCGGCAATGCGTGGAATGCGTGGGGAGGAGAAAGGCATGTCACCCGTGAGTGTCAACATCGACGCTGCGACGCGTGCCGGCGACGAGGCCGCGGGCAGGTGCGAGCCCGTCGGCGAGTCGGCGTCAGCGCCGCCCGGAGACCATCACCGGCCCGACGCCGCAATCGAAGGCGACGATCGGACGCCCGAGGAAGCCGGCTACGGCTATGGCGTCTGAAGACGTGGTAGCCTGTCGGCTTCAACAAGAAGTTGACAGTTAACAGTCGACAGCTGACAGTCGACAGGTGACAGTTCCGGACAGCTCTCAATTCCCAGCCGTCAGCCATCAGACGGTCTGCGGTGCGAGCCAGGGCTGAGGGCTGAGGGCTGAGGGCTGAGGGCTGAGGGCTGAGGGTTGAGGGCTGAGGGCTGAGGGCTGAGGGCTGAGGGCTGAGGGCTGAGGGCTGAGGGCTGAGGGCTGAAAGCGTAGAAAACTGACTGTGAACTGTCAACTGTGAACTGTGAACGTTCGATGAGGGCCCTGATGTGACATCCAACTCAGCTGAAGGTACGCGCGTGGCGCTGCTCGGGTTCGGTACCGTCGGGCAGGCGGTCGCGCGCATTCTCTGCAGCGGCGAAGTGCCCGATGTGCAGCTCACGCACATCTGCAACCGCAACGTCGCGCGAAAACGTGTCGACTGGGTCCCGCAGTCCGTCTGCTGGACCGAATCGCCAGAGGAGATCCTGGCCTCGGACGTCGACATCGTCATCGAGCTGGTTGGCGGCCTGCGGCCGGCGTACGATTGGGTGCGGGGCGCACTCCTCGCCGGCAAGTCGGTCGTGACCGCGAACAAGCAGCTCATGGCGCACCACGGAACGGAGTTGGTCGATTTGGCGCGGGCGCGCGGCCTTCAGGTGCGTTTCGAGGCGTCGGTGGCGGGCGGCATCCCTGTGCTCCGCGCTCTACAGGAAGGGCTCGCCGGCGATCGGCTCGTCGAAGTGCGCGGCATTCTGAACGGCACCTGTAACTACATCCTGAGCCGCATGCAGTCGGAAACCATTGCGTTCGCGGATGCGCTGGCCGAGGCGCAGCGCGCCGGGTACGCGGAAGTGGATCCGACGGAGGATCTCGACGGAGCCGACGCAGCCGCCAAGCTGGCGATCATTGCCGCGGTCGGGCTGCGGCGGCCCGTTCGCGTGGCCGAAATCCAGACGCGCTCCATCCGGCCGATTGAACCCGTCGACTTCGAATACGCCCGCGAGCTCGGATGCACGATCCGGCAGATCGCGCGGGCCTCGGCCGAAGACAGCGGCGCCGTCTTTGCCGCCGTTCGCCCGGCGCTCGTGCCGCTCGCCTCGGGCTTCGGCCGCAACGAAGGCAATCAGAATCTCGTGACGGTCCGCGGGATTTTTGGCGGCGAGACGTCTTTCTCTGGATCGGGCGCCGGCGGTTCGCCGACGGCGGTCGCCGTCGTGTCCGACGTCC
>Ga0209343_10005233_pt1 | contig 15824 bp, 11 predicted proteins | sample RifCSPlowO2_02_FD_184026 | JGI IMG/M metagenome (GOLD analysis project Ga0209343, IMG submission 184026) | Groundwater microbial communities from Rifle, Colorado - Rifle CSP2_plank lowO2_0.2 (SPAdes) (version 2) | ecosystem: Environmental > Aquatic > Deep subsurface > Groundwater | place... | reverse complement strand
CTGCAGTAGATGGAACATCAAGTGTCACTGATAGAATCTGCCCACTGCTAACAGACACTTTGTAGTACTGCGTAAGCCCTTCTGCAGAAATGGTTGCAGTTTCCGAGAGCAAATGTGTAATACCATCAGTTGTTGACTGTGGTGTTACACTCACCTGATTTGACTCGATACTCTCCCCGAAACTATTCAAAGCAGTCACGACATAATAATATATAGTCCCATTGGTCAAACTGGTGTGAGAATGCGGGCTTGTAACATTTGAAATCTTTGTACCCATGCTCTTTGTAACTCCTGAGGTTGTTAACCAGTAGATGTTATAAGATGTAGCACCTGTTACCGCATTCCATGTTATAGTCGTCTGATTATTCCCCCCAACGGCAATTACCCCATTAGGGGCAGAAGGGGCTGACGTGGGCGCCGCCTCTGTTGTAAAGTCCCATGAATAATCTGCCTGCATGTTATTTCCTGCCATATCCTCAACATCAGTTGTAACAGTAGCAGTGTATGTTGTCGAATAAGACAGACTGCCCGAAGGAATAAAGGTCGCTTTCATGGTATCCGGATCGTATGTTACAGAACCACTTACTGAGGTTGAACCATTACTGACCGTAAATGTACTAATATTGATAGAGGACAAAGCCATCTTTTCGCTGAATGTAGCAGTAAGGAGCGTGGTTACAGGGACGCTTGTTGCATTGTCAGAGGGGTTGGACGATGTTATGGTTGGAGCGGTTGTATCGCTGCCAATATAAGACATGATTATTGTACCTGCACTTGCTGTTGTGCCTCCGCTTACGCTTATATCTGTTTTTTCACCTCTCCATGCAACTGCACTACTGGAATCAATTCCTTCAAGTCTGACAGTATAGTTGGAACCTGCCGGTACACCTGTGATGGTGCCCTCATGGGCTGAGCAGGGCCAACTAACAGATGTTACAGTGGCACCGGAGGAGTTAAGTACAGTAGCATTAATAGTTGTTATTCCATAGTCAATGCAGATGTCGTTGGCTGGCAGATATGAGGAGCGTGGGGCAACTGTAGTGCGCTTTAGTGCTAAATTGAAACTTATTGAACCTTTATCAGATGTGGTGGGGGAACTGCTTCCGCAGGAGGTGATGAAGGTGATGATTAAAAAGTAGATTGGGAAGATTAAAAGACGTTTCATTTATAAAATACCTTATGAATACGTTTAAGCATACATTTTAGACCCTGAAATAGATTCAGGGTGACATTGTCTCTACCAGTTAACGGATATATTACCACTGTTATTACTGCTGTCACTCCCGCCACTCCCTGCAATTGCAACACCCCCTGCAACTGCTAAAAGGGCTATGACAATCCACTTCCAGCCTTTATGGCCGGATACATCGTCTGTCTCGCCTGGTATATCTTTTTCTGGTGTGGATATGGATTCAGGAGTGTGTTTAGTTATATCTGTTTCTGCAAAGGTTATATTGGGAAGAAGATAGATGTGGATTGTTGTCAGAATAAGGAATATGATCAGCAGTTTCTTTAGATAGTTCATTTGGGTTCCCTTACCTTATTAACCTCTACATCTTTTATCAGGTTGAGAGGCGGCGCTATTTCAGGTGTCTGTTCCACACCCTTTCGACGTGAGAGTTTATTGACATTCCCTTTTACATACTCATACAGCTCCTCAATACTAATCGAGTCATTTTTATCTGTATCAGCCTCACCACGCATCCCTCTCAAAAGGAAATATGTAAAGAGTCCATGTCCCTTTTCAGGATAGGAGTTACTCAGTTCACCACCTGAAGATGATGTCAATGATATTACCTTGCCGGAGAAGAAGATGCTGTTTTCCAGATGTATGATAACGGGTCTTGCACCTGCCATAAGAATTTTATCACCACGGGATGCAATGCCGCTGAAACAGGTATCAAGGAATACAAAGGCCTTTTTGATATTCAGGTTATCAATGTCTGAATAAAAGTCCCTGAGCCTGTAACCAGTCTCTGTAATTGTAATTGTGTCGCTGTCATAAGGAACAAGATATGGTTCAATACCATCTCTCTCAGGGAAAGGAAGACCATGTCCTCCATAGTATACATAAAGCGTAGTCTCTTTTTCTACATTCTTAGGGATATAACTCTTTAGATAGCCCCTTATCCTTGCGTTGGTCGCATCTTTACCGAGTAGTGATATTATATTCTCTTCAGGCACACCAAGGACCTTGATGAAGTATTCTTTAACCAGCAGCGCATCACCCTCTGCAAAATCTACAGCCGGGAAATTAGGATAATTCTCTATGCCTATTATCAACCCCCATTTTGCAGGATCAGGCTTATTGCCAAACCCTGAGATGGTATCTATATCAACTTCTATCTTAAAGTCCTTAGATACTATAAGCGAGTCATCAAGATAAACATTCACCTGCCAGTCAACAGGACTGTCCGATACCCTCTCTCCTTTAATAGATAGCCTGTGCCATGCACTTACCTCTTCTTTGTATTTCCCTTCAGGGGTGTTCATGGGATAGTCGCCTGTAGAGTAATAAAGCTTGCCCTCAGGATCAATCCAGTCCCATCTGAGGAGGTGTCTTCCTGTGAGGTTTGTGAGTTTAACAGACGCTATAACTTCCCTGTCCTCTGTAGAGAACGTAAGGGTTGGATTTAAAGGGATGGCAGTATTATCCTTTATATCTATACCCCTGGATATGACGACCTTTTCCAGACTGAGAGGCGGGAGTGTCTTTATATCTTTAAAGGGACTGCAAGCGGCAAGGAGTACACAGAATATAGCTGTAAGGACAAAAAATTTCTTAACCATGTGGAAAACGCTTATAAAGTTCTTTAATAGCAATTTCAACTATAGCCCTGGTGACAAAGAGGCTGCTTATATCATAGAGGGCATTTATCATACGCTCAGCTTCGCCCAGCGAAATTTGTTCTGACTTATAGGCTTTGACTACTATGCCTAAGGAACCAACAGGAATAATATTTAAAAGATTTGCTGCATCCCTAACCGCCAGGTCGTCCGTCAATATAAGAGGCACACTAATTTGCCTGCAAAGATAAAGACATTCACGCTCACCACCGTCCAGTTTTGTAAACCCCTTTTCGGTTGTAAAGTGATTAATCTCGGCTGGTAATAAGGCATGGCATTTAATGATATCTAATTTTAGCAAGTCCTCCTGCAGAACCCTGCCTTGCCCAACGGTTTCATGCCATACAGCATCGGGGATGTGTAAGGTAGAGAAGATTCGCAAAAGCGGCAGGCATCCTATCTCCGTCAAATGGATGATAGGACCGGAATCTATTACTGCGGCTATTAATCCTTCATTGCCCACTCAAGGTCCTCCATCATAGCCTTATGTTGTCGTTCAGCCAGTTCTACCAGGTCAATCCCAACCAGGTTAATTGCTTCGTCACGTGTTATTTCTCCGTGCAGATAACGGCCAAGAGCCCTTTCCCGCCACAATTGCCTTAACCCAACCTGAAAGGCCATAGTCATGACCTCAGCTTCGGGTTTTTGTGTTTCATTAACAATTGTCTCAAGATAATTTAATATGTTTGACATGACTTTACCTCCTCGTTTTTCTTATATTAAAGCAGAATTATCCATGGGATTCAATTGAAAATCATATATACACATCTTTTACTTCCTCACCTCATACCCCACTACCTTCTCAGCCCAGGTTGATTGCTCAAGCTCTGACAGCTCTCTCATAAGGTCAGTGATTGTAGGGTTCTGTATAGTTGCATCCGAGAGGAAATGTCCGGCTTCTTTTGTCGCTATTATTAAGATAGACTCAATACCCTTACTTAGACCCTTCGGGGTTGTGACCATTAGTTTAAGCCCGCGGTCTCTGAGATCATCGTCAGGGAAGACAAACTCTTTCCCGGACAATACAATCTCAGGTTTAATGTGAGCATTCGGATAAAGCCTTATAACATTGCCATACTGGTCTATACTGAAGATATTAATATAGGAGTCTTCACCAGGGGTAACCCTGATCTGTATTTCATCATTGTTCTGGAAGATTGGGTTATTTGAAGAATGTGTACTGTCAGGCCTTTGGACAGATGCCTTTATGATACTGAATCTTTTTCCCATTCCAGCGCTTAATGGTTTTACGTGAGCCTCAATCCGTGCAACGCAATAGATCTTTTCAGATTCCGTGTAGCATTTCTCTTCAAGGATATCCTGTTTGATAATAAGACCCATGGTTGATGTGACAATAAGGTCATTGATGAGCTCACTGTTATAGAACAATGAGGAGGCATGTAAATTGACACCAACCGCCTCTTCAAGTGCCCTTCTCCGTGCATTGTTCAATGCAATTGCCTTTGCCTGAGCCGGGGTTGAGTCTTCCCCTAAAATGGCCTTACCTTCTGCAGCAATGATTTTTATCCCTTCTCCGGATTCAACCCTGATTATCTCTCTTGCGATCTCTTCGAATAATATCTTTGACCTCTCCCGTATCTCATCTGTTACTGATTCCTCACCTCCATGTGTTATAACCCTTTGAAGACCTTCCTTTACCTTTGATACTGCCTCCTTTCTGGGCAGGACAGCCACTGCATAATATATCTCCCGCTCCTTATCCTCACCTGCATCTATGATCTTTGAACCCTCAAGAATCTCATCAACAGTGGTTTCGATTATCGTGGTAATCTGATTCCTGCAATCTGAAACATTATCAAAAAATGTCTTCCCTTCCCCCTCACACATTATGTCAATACTCTTCTCCTGTATCCTTATCCGTATCTGTTTTGCAATCTCAAGTCTTGCGAGCATCTCTGCCCTGATCTTATCTTTATGAGCATCTTTTGAAGATTCCACTTCCCCAATTCCAACAATGTAGATATCAGCCGGATATTTTTCCTTTATACTTTCATAAGAGCCTGCATAAACTTGAACAACAGAGAATAATAGGATGAAGATAAATAAAATAGTTCTTTTAGTCATTAGTATAACTCTATGAGTAATGTAGTTTGCATCAATATTTATAATAAGTCTGCCAATTGCTCAATCATTATTCCGAACTATTTTATTATGCGATTAATCGACTGGTTCGTCCTGATATATATATCTTGCAGGTCTCACACCTGTTAAGTTCGATACCATTGTAGGTTCTGTACCCCTTTTGAATATCTCCACCTCAAAATCATCAAGCTCAGGTGGTGATAGCAGCCCGTTATACGGGTCAATCTTAACAAAAATTATATCGTCAGGTATCGGAAATACCATAGCAGGGATACGCTCCAATGCAGTAGACATGAAAGATATCCAGACGGGTAATGCTGCCCTCGCACCTGCCTCACCATGGCCAAGCGGTCTCATATCATCAAAACCAACCCAGGTCCCTGTAACCAGGTTTGGAGCATATCCAATAAACCATGCATCAGAAAAATTATTGGTTGTGCCTGTCTTTCCGGCTAAAGGTCTGCCAAGGACCCTCGCCCCCCTCCCTGTCCCTTTTTGTATTACATCCTGCATCATACTTGTAAGGATATACGCTGTCTGCCTTGATAGCACCTCCTGTACATCTGAGGTTGACCGTTCAAGAACCTTCCCTGTGTTATCTGTAACATACTTTATATATACTGGTTCAGCACGTATCCCCTGATTGGCAAAAACACCATATGCAGATGTCAGCTCTAATAATGATAAACCTGAAGACCCGAGTGCAAGAGAAAGGTTACGATCGAGATTGCCCCTGATCCCCACCTGTTTAGAAAAACCTATTACATTATCTATACCGATCTTCTCAGCTAATTTAATTGTTACAACATTTCTCGAATAGGCAAGCGCATCTCTTAATGTCATAGGCCCGTAGAATTTTCCGTCATAATTCTCAGGTGTCCAGTCCTTATCCCAGCCTGGTATACTGTACCTTATTGGTGAGTCCTCTATTACTGTTGCAGGGGTAAGACCATTATCGATTGCAGCGCCATAGACAAAGGGTTTGAACGCAGAGCCCGGTTGTCTTTTCGACTGTACGGCCCTGTTAAACTCACTGCGCTTGAAATCATATCCGCCAACTATAGACTTAACATAACCGGTCATCGGGTCAATAGAAACGAGAGCCCCTTCAACAAGTGGTTCCTGTTCAAGGGAAAATACAGCGGTAGTGTCATCTTTTAAAGTGACCACACGGACATATATAACATCCCCTACCTGAAGGATATCTCTGACATTGGCATCTTCTTTATAATTTACCTCTTTAAAATCTTTACCACTGCGCCGCTTTTTTGCCCAGGTCATATGCTCTATAGATATTGTTCCGGTTAATTTACCTGCCCTGACAGCAACTGAATCGTCCCCTGCTGTAATAACAATCCCCTCCATGATATCCCCCTGAAGGACATCAGACTGTGAGAGGGCGCCCATCTCCCCTTCCAGCCATTCCCTGATCTCGGAACGTGATTTGTGCTCAACAGGCCCCCTGTACCCCTGTCTCTTATCGACTGCCCTCAAACCCTCTTTAACTGCAGTGGTGGCAGCCTTCTGGAGATCATGGTCAATTGTAGTATATACATTCAATCCGCCCTTGTAGACCTTCTCTGCACCATATTTTGAAGTCAGATATTGCCTTACCTGTTCAACAAAATAAGGCGCAAGATCCTCTATCTTCTCAGGCTTTTTAAGATATATATCCTGTTTAAATGCCTTCTTGTACTGACTTTCTTTTATATAACCCTCATCGAGCATCCTCTTTAAGACTACCTTCTGTCTTGACTTGGCCTTGTCGGGGTGTGCGTAAGGAGAATATTGGGAAGGAGACCGTATAACACCGGCTAATAATGCAGATTCTGATAAATTAAGGTTCCTGACATCTTTACCAAAGTACATGAGGGCTGATGCCTGTACACCATAGGCGCCACGACCAAAGTATATCTGGTTCAGATATAATTCCAGAATCTCATCCTTGGAAAGAACATTCTCGATCTTCTTTGCCAGGACAGCCTCTTTAATCTTCCGCATTATATTTTGCTCAGGTGTCAGAAAAAGCGACCTTGCAAGTTGTTGTGTGATTGTACTCCCACCCTGTTTAATATCAAGTGATCTGAGGTTTACCCAGAATGCACGCATGATACCTTTATAGTCCAGACCCCGATGGCTGTAGAAGCTGTCATCCTCCACAGCAATAACAGCCTCTTTAAGAAAGACAGGCGTGTTTTTCAAGGGAACAAGGACGCGTTTCTCAATATAGAATTCTCCTATCAATTTGTTATCATCTGACCATACGCGCGTAACAAGGCTCGGGGTATATTCCCTGAGAGACTTTACTGACGGGAGGTCCTTAGTGACAACATAGAAGAAGCCGCCTGCAGAGAGACTGCCTGCAATAATAAAAGATAACAGTAAAATTATTATAAGTGAAATCTTATATCTTCTCTTGCGTTTCTTAGCCATAACATTTTATGATACTATAATCTTTGTAGTTTTGTCTAACTTGAGAACCAAATCTTCTAAAATATGTTTTGCATTCAACGAGATTTAATGGTATCTTTTTGTTAAATTTCCACCAAATATTGCAGGAATAATCCAATGGCAGATCTCAAAAAGATATTCAGTCCAAAAACTATCGCTGTTATCGGTGCTTCGGAGTCCGATGGTTCTGTTGGAAAGGCGCTCACAGAGAACCTGCTGCTACCAAATAACAGAAAGATATTCCCTGTAAACCCGAACAGGAAGAGTATCCTGGGGATTGACTCGTATGCCAGGATCGCTGATATTCCGGAACAAATCGACCTTGCAGTTATAGCCACACCGGCACAGACAGTTCCGGGAATAATAGAGGAATGTGGTAAATCCGGCGTAGAGGGGGTAATAATCGTTTCCGCTGGTTTTAAAGAGACAGGTAAAACCGGGGAAAAATTAGAAGAACAGATAAAGGAGATCAGAAGGACATACGGGATGAGGATTATTGGACCAAATTGCCTTGGTGTCATCAGGCCTGTAAATAGATTGAATGCCTCTTTTCTCAGGGTACATCCTGAACCAGGCAAGATAGCCTTTATATCGCATAGCGGCGCACTCGGAAGTGCAATACTCGACTGGGCAATAAATGCCCATATAGGGTTCAGCCTCTTTGTTTCTCTTGGGTCAATGATAGATGTTGATTTTGGTGACATGATCGATTTTCTGGGAGATGACCCTGATACAAAGAGTATCATGCTCTATATGGAGGGTATTGGTAATGCCAGAAAGTTCATGAGCGCTGCAAGGGGATTTGCAAGGAATAAGCCAATAATCATCTTAAAGCCAGGAAGGTTTACTGAGAGTGCAAAGGCTGCAATGTCACATACAGGCGCTATGGCAGGCGATGATCAGGTATACGATGCCGCCTTTAAAAGGGCCGGTGTAATAAGGATAAAGGGTATTGAAGACCTGTTTAACACTGCAGAAGTATTGCACTCCAAGAATCTGCCAAAAGGCCTTGATCTTGCTGTTATTACAAATGCAGGAGGAGCAGGCGTTATTGCCACAGACTCAATATTAGAGTCAGGAGGTAAGATCGCCCAACTCTCTGAAGACAGCTTAAAGACACTTGATCTCAATCTGCCAAAGTACTGGAGTAAATCTAATCCTATTGATGTGCTTGGTGATGCAGACACAGGGAGATATGTGATGGCAGTCAATATCTGCATCAATGACCCTAATGTACACGGCATTATAATTATTTATACCCCGCAGGGCGCAGCAAACCCTGAAGAGCTTGCAAAGGCCATTGCTGATATCTCAAAAAAATCCTATAAACCGATCATAACAGTATTGATGGGAGGTATGAAGGTTGAGGGGGCAAAAAAGATTACCCTCGAGAATAATATACCTACATATGAAACACCTGAAGAAGCGATAAAGACATATATGTATATGTACAGATACGGGAAGAATATCCAGCTCCTGTATGAAACACCGGAAGAATTACCTGTTGATCAGGCGCCGCCTAAAAATAATCTGAAGGTCTTTATCGCAGAATTACATAAAGAAGGGAGGACTATCTTAACTGAGGAAGAGTCAAAGAGATTCCTGGCAAATTATGGGATCCCTGTTATTAAGCCATATCTTACAAACAATCCTGATGAGGCCATAAATATATCAAACTCAATAGGATATCCGGTAGTCATCAAGATCGTCTCACCGGACATTACCCATAAGAGTGATATAGGAGGTGTAGTAACCGGCATATATTCTGACGGCCAGTTGAGAAAGGAATATGAAGGACTTCTGAACAGGGTCAGAGAGAAAGCAGGCCAGGCAAAGATAACCGGGATATCTGTACAGAAGATGATTGAAAAGATTGACTACGAAATCATACTCGGGGCAAAAAAGGACAGAGACTTTGGCTCGGTGATCCTATTTGGAATGGGAGGTACTACCACAGAGATATTCAAGGATATCTCCATCGGGATCCCTCCGTTGAATCAGACACTGGCAAGAAGGCTCATGGAAGAGACAAAGGTACACAGGATGATCCAGGGGTACAGGGGTAGACCTCCTGCTGACATGAAAAATTTAGAGCAGATCCTTGTGAGTTTTTCAAACCTGATAGTTGATTTTCCGGAGATCTCTGAAATAGACATCAACCCGCTTGCGATCTCAAACGGAAAGGGATACGCCCTTGATGCAAGGATCGCCCTTGAGATGGATACATCAAGATATACTATACCATATCAACACCTCGTAATTACACCATACCCCACGAGATATGTCTTACCCTGGAGGTTATCAGATGGTACAGATGTAATCTTAAGGCCAATCAGACCTGAGGATGAACCATTAGAACATGAGATGCTCCAAACCCTTTCTGAAGATACTTTACGGGGAAGATTCTTCCAGATACTCAAAAAGATATCACATGAGATGCTTGTGAGATTCTGTAACATAGATTACGACAGGGAGATGGCAATAATTGCTGAGTTTAAAGAGTCAGAAAAGAAGAGGATCATCGGCATCGGAAGATTGATCATAGAACCGGACTTTAAAAAGAGTGAGTTTGCTGTTATTGTACATGATGAATTTCAGGGAAAAGGAATGGGTTATAAACTCGTTGATATGCTGATCGGTATTGCACAGGAAAAAGGATTGGGAGAGGTATACGGCACAGTACTCACTGATAATGTCAGGATGCTGCGGGTCTGTGAGGGACTCGGATTCAGGATCACCCACCTGCCAGACGGGATAAGCAAAGTAAGACTCACCTTAAGATAATTGACGGTAATATTGAAGTGTGTTACTGTCAGGTAAAACTAAACCAAGGTAATTTCCAATGGATGCAGGCAAGAAATCATCGAAGTCCCACCAAATCGATATCCACTCAATGACAGAAGATGATATTCTGGCCTTGATTAATGAACTTGAGGTGCAACAGAGCGAGCTGGAGGCACAGAATGAAGATCTGATGCAGGCAAAATCAGAAACAGATAATTTACTTAATAAGTACCAGGAACTATATGACTTTGCACCTGTTGGATATGTCACCCTCGATGAACAGGGAAATATCATTGACGCAAACCTGACCCTGACCGGCCTTCTGGGTATTGAGAGGATCAAACTAATAAATACCCATTTTGACCATTTTATTCCATCTGATACAAGACCTGCCTTTTATAACTTTTTCAAAAATGTCATCGAGACTGATATGTGTCAGAAGTGCCAGATGAGGCTGATTAAAAATGATGACATCGTATTCTATGCCTTGCTTGAAGGCATATCCATTATGGATAAAAAATATCCTGAAGTAAAACATATCATGTTATCCATAACAGATATTACGGATTGTAAAAGTATAGAAGAGAATTTGTTAAAAGAAAAAGACTTCTCCAATATATTAATAGAAAGCCTGCCCGGGATTTTCTGTCTCTTTGACTTCAATGGAAAGATGCTTCGATGGAATAAATATGGCGAGAATGTTATAGGATATACAGCGGATGAGATATCAGTAAGTAATCCACTCGATTTTATCGTTGAGCAGGATCGGGGGCTTGTAAATAAAACTATAAAAGATACCTTTGATAAAGGATATTCAAGTGTCGAATCCACATTAGTTACAAAAAGAGGGGAGAAGATACCATTTTATTTTACAGGGATTCGCGTGATGATTGATAATGTCCCGTGCATACTCAGTATCGCTATTGATATTTCAGAACGTAAGAAGATAGAATATGAACTCGAAAAACTCCGCAGGCTCGAATCCATAGGAATCCTTGCCAGTGGCGTTGCCCATGACTTCAATAACCTCCTTACCGGGATACTTGGAAATATCTCCCTTGTAAAACAATATCTGGATCCGGAAGATATGATATTCAAGAGACTATCAACAGCAGAAAAATCATGCTTTGAGGCCAGAGAGATTACAAGCCGTCTTATCACATTCTCAAAAGGAGGAGAACCTGTTAAAAAGGTGACCCGGGTTCAACAGTTACTCAAAGAAGCACATTGTCCTTTAATTAAGGATACAAATATTACTTTTGAATATAACCTGCCGGATAACCTCTACCCTGTTGAAATAGATGAAGGACAGATCAGGAATGTTATCATCAATATCTTAACGAATGCTGCAGAGGCTATGCCCGAAGGGGGTAAAATAGATATCTCTGCAACAAACTTAGAAATTACAGAAAAGGATAACCTGCCAATAAAAGAGGGGAGCTATGTTAAGGTATCGATAAGAGACCGTGGCAGGGGTATCCAGGTTGAAGAGATATCAAGGATATTTGATCCCTATTTCTCAACAAAAGAGAGAGGGGTTAAGAAAGGTATGGGACTCGGTCTGACCATTTGCCATTCAATCATAAGGAAACATGAAGGATTTATCACCGTAGAATCCATGCCAGGCGCCGGTACTACCTTCCATCTGTATCTGCCTGCTTCACTGAAAAAGAAGACAGAAACTGAGGTCACCGGAGAGATGGAGACTATAAGAAAAAAGAGGATCCTCATTATGGACGATGATGAAATAGTAAGGGATATTACAGGAGACATGCTAATGCACTGTGGTTATTATATTGAATCCTCAAAGGATGGAAATGAGGCGATAGCACTTTATATAAAGGCAAAGGAAAGGGGCGAACCATTTGATGCGGTAATCCTTGACCTTGTTGTCCCCAATGGAATGGGTGGTGATATTGCGATAAAGAGGCTTCATGATATAGACCATGGAGTAAAGGGAATAGCCCTGAGTGGCTATTCAAAAGACCTGATCATGACCCATTACATGGATTATGGATTTACCGCTGCCCTCTCAAAACCTTACAATATACAATTACTGAATGGAACATTAGAGAGGGTCCTCGGAAAGAAACAGGATTAAATTACCTTATAAACCTCCCCTGTCGAGGGTCCTGTAGCCTATTGCCTCTGATATGTCCTGCGGTAGTATATCCTCCCTTGACTCAAGGTCGGCTATTGTCCTCGCCACTTTTAATATCCTTTCATATGCCCTCGCACTGAGGCCCAGCTTGCTCATGGCAATCTCCATTATCTCCCTGGATTTTCTGTCAAGCCTGCAATATTTACCCACATGACTGCCGTTTATATCAGTATTGGAATATATATTCTTCTCATCCTTATATCTTTCCCTCTGTATCTCCCTTGCCCTGTTTACGCGCTTTCTTATATGTCCTGATGTCTCCCCTGAGCTGTTTGAAGTCATGTCTCTTAATGACACAGGAGGGAGGCTTATATGCATATCTATCCTGTCTAACAATGGACCGGATACCTTACTGCTATACCTCTGTATCTGCAATGGTGTACACAGACACTCCTTTTTAGTGTCCATGAAATGTCCGCATGGACAGGGGTTCATCGCACAGACCAGCATAAACCGTGCGGGATATGTAATAGTGGAGCCGGAACGACATATTGTTACGCACCTATCCTCTATGGGTTGTCTAAGCACCTCCAATACATCACGTCTGTATTCAGGGAGTTCATCGATAAACAGGACACCATTGTGTGCGAGGCTTATCTCACCAGGCCTTGGCATATTACCACCACCGGCCATACCCACGTAAGAGATCGTATGGTGCGGCGCCCTGAACGGTCTTCTTATAAAGACATGCCTGTCACTATCAAGCCCGCCAATCAGGCTGTATATCTTTGTAGTCTCTATCGCCTCATCAAAACTCATGTCAGGAAGTATTGTTGGAATCCTCTTTGCAAGCATGGTCTTTCCGGAACCAGGCGGCCCGATCATCAGCATGTTATGGCCGCCTGCTGCTGCAACCTCCAATCCCCTCTTTGCATACTCCTGCCCTCTTACATCTGCAAGGTCCTCATCATATTCAGAACCCATTAATAACATTTTATCTCTTTCTGTCTTGTATGGTTTCAAGTCTGTATTATTCTGAAAAAAACCTATAACCTGTGAGATGGTCTTAACACCGTAAATCTCTATATCCGGTATCATTGCAGCCTCTGATGCATTTTCTGAAGGGATGAAAACACCCCTGAATCCCTTTTCCCTGGCCAATGCGGCGATAGATAATGCACCACAGACAGGCTTGACATGGCCATCGAGTGAGAGCTCCCCGATGAGTATGTAATCATTAACCCTATCCTTTTCTACAACCCCTTCAGCACACAATATGGCAACAGCAACAGGAAGATCATAGAGCGCCCCCTCTTTTTTCACATTTGCAGGTGCGAGATTTACTGTAATCTTTTTTGATGGGAAATTAAAACCCCCGTTCCTCAGGGCCGCCCTGACCCTTTCCCTGCTCTCACGTACCGCTGCATCTGGAAGTCCGACTATTGTAAACATGGGAAGACCGTATACAATATCCGCCTCTACCTCAACAACAGAGGCATCTATACCTGTCATCATACTACTGTATACACGCGCAAGCATATTTCACCGCCTTTTTTATGATCACTTACTATAATATTCTTTTATTTGAGCTGGTCTTAGTGGGAGGGATTAGTATTGTCTATCTTTATAACATAGGTATCGTATCCGTCCTTTTTAATTACCTGTGCTACTTCCTGTGCATCCACAAGAGAGTGAAATCTGCCAACCCTTATCTTGAATAGTCCTCCGCCTCTCTTATTCTCTTCTTTTATAAGATATGGTGCATATCCCTTCCCCTTCAGGTTTGATATTATCTCATTGGCTTTAGACTCTTTACTCAGGGCTGCAACCTGAACAGAGTAGATATCAGATTCTTCTTTCTTTTTTTCCGCATGTTTTGCTATGTCATTATCTATCTTCTTCAACTCTTCCTCCCGGGGAGGGTTTAACTCAACCTCGTCTTTCTTTACTGATTGAACATTCTCTTCACTTAACGGCACTACATCATCTTCCTTACTGCTTAAGGCCTTATAGAATGTAAAGGAATCAGGGTTGGATGTATTATCTTTTTCTGGAAGGACTTCCTGTCCTTTTTGACGTTGTTCCTTTGTAATGATCTGACCCGGGATAAGCTCTGGTGATGACCGGCCCTTTTTTATCTTTGGGATCAATATCATCATCCCAATCCCTGCTGCTATTATAACTATTAATGCTATAATGGAAAATCTGGAGAGATTGTTTTTTTTATTTTTCACGCCTTTATACCTTATGTTTCTCAAATCCCGCATTTATAACCTCATAACGTCAGATAATAAGCATGGCATCACCGTAACTATAAAACCTGTACCGTAGTCTTACAGCCTCATTATAAGCATTCAGGATGTTTTCCCTGCCGGCAAATGCCATAACAAGCATAAGGAGCGTTGACTTTGGCAGATGGAAGTTTGTGATCATTGAATCCACCACATTGAACTTGAACCCGGGGTAAATAAAAAGATCCGTCTCCCCTTTTGCAGGTTTCAACTCACCATCAATAGCTGCCTTCTCTAAGGCCCTGACCGCTGTAGTGCCTGCTGCCACAATCCTCCCATTGTTACACCTGGCCTTCTTTATGATATCAACTGCTTCTTTACCAACCTCAAACCATTCATAGCCCATCTTATGATCCTCAATCAACTCTGCCTTTACAGGCTTGAAGGTTCCAGTACCTACATGGAGTGTAATAAATACTATCATTATTCCATCTGAACTTAAAGAGTACAAAATGTCTTCAGTGAAATGAAGGCCGGCTGTAGGGGCTGCAATCGACCCATCTTCTTTTGCATAGACGGTCTGGTACCACTCCCGGTCCTCCTCTATGGGTTCCCTTTTTATATAAGGGGGGATAGGGACACTCCCGATCCTTGAAATATGATCCACCCAATCACCCTTATAATAAAACCTGACCACAGTACGTTCATGACTACTTTCCATCACCTCACATGAGAAGGAGGACGTAAAAATAATCCTCGTCCCTTTATTCACCCTCCCCTTTGCCATTACCTCCCAGATGTCATTCCCAAGCTTTTTTATTAATAATAATTCAACAGAACCACCTGTCTTTGCCTTTTTTCCAAAAAGCCGGCAGGGAACTACTTTCGTATTATTAAGAACAAGCACATCCCCTGGTTTAAGATAATCCCTTATCCCGAAAAATCTCCTGTGTTCAATCAGGCCGCTCATTCTGTCAAGTACCAATAGCCTTGAATGGTCACGTTTCTCTGATGGATATTGAGCTATCAATTCCGGATCAAATTCGTAATCAAAATCTTCAATACGTTGTTTCATTTTCTGCTGAAAATAAACCAGAAAAGTAAGGAAAGGATAATAGTATGAATTTTTATAATCAAACATAGACAGACTATAAAAACCCTTTAACCTGTGCCAGAGAGCCCCACCCAATAATAAGGATTCTTTGACAGTAAGGTTATAGCCTTACTATGAGGCATAGCATATTTTCGCTCCGTATCTGATAACTTATATAAGAATCTATCTACCAGAACACGAAGGACAGCCTTCT
>Ga0209343_10005232_pt1 | contig 15825 bp, 14 predicted proteins | sample RifCSPlowO2_02_FD_184026 | JGI IMG/M metagenome (GOLD analysis project Ga0209343, IMG submission 184026) | Groundwater microbial communities from Rifle, Colorado - Rifle CSP2_plank lowO2_0.2 (SPAdes) (version 2) | ecosystem: Environmental > Aquatic > Deep subsurface > Groundwater | place... | reverse complement strand
TGGAAGTTGCCGTTATAGACATACAGGTTGTCGTAACCGCGGGCGCCGAGCAGTTGCGGCAAGCCGGAAAACTGGTGCGCGCCTTCGGGCGTGCGCATCAGGTACTCGAAGCTCGGCAGGTTGGGGAAGCAGGCCATGCTGGCAAACATGCCCTGGTGGGTATGGGTGCCGTTGGAGAAGAAGCGGTCGAACAGCAGGCCCTCTTTGGCCAACTTGTCGAAGTGCGGCGTGATATTGCCCGGATAGCCCAGGGCACCGACGTAGTGGCCGGCAAAGCTTTCCATCAGAATCACCACCACGTTGCGAATCGGCAGCGTGCCGTCGGCTGGCGGGGTGTAGTCACGCCGGATAGCCGCCGTATCGGCATCGACCAGCTGATCGTGCGGCGTCAGCAGCAGTTTGCGCACGGTGTCCAGGGCCTGCTGGTCGGTCATGGTCGACTGCCAGGCGTTGTCGCGGTGCGAGGAAAAACTGGCCTGGGCAGCCGATACCAGGGTCAGGGTGCCATTCAGGCCCAACTGATTGGCAAACATCGACTCGGTGGTGTAGGCGTCGCCCCAGCGCAGCGGCGGGCCCTGACTGATGTGGCCACGGGCGGCAATCACGGCCAGCAGCAGGCAGGCGCAGAACGTAGCGATGCGCCAATGCCAGGCCGGTGCGCCGGTTGCTGATGATAGCGCCTTGGGCGTTGGTCGGCTGAGCCGATCCAGGCCCTTGAACAACTTGTCCAGCAACCAGGTCGCAACGGCCCAAACCAGCAGGTAGCGCCCGACCGGGAAGCCGTTCCACAGCATGCTCAAGACGGTCCGTGGATCTTCCTGAAAGTACTGGAACACCAGGCTATTGAGACGTTGATGAAACTCTCGGTAGAAGTCCAGTTCGGACAGGCCGAGAAACAGCGTGATGCTGGCGAATCCGGTCAACCAGAAGCGCTGCAAGCCTCTGGCCGCCATGGCGCGCACGCTGAGCAAGGACAGCAGCAACGGAATGCAGGCATAGACCACCACGCGCAGGTCGAAACGCAGGCCGTTGAAGAAGGCCTCGGCGAAGCTAGCCGCCGGCGTGATACCAATCAGCTCGCGGTTGTAGACCAGCAAGGCGACGCGCAGCGATGCATAGATCAGCAGCAGCGCCAGCGCGCTCAAGAGGGTGAAGGCCAGGTGACTTTTCAGGCTCGGACACGAGAGATGAGATGCAGACGAAGGATGATTAAGGGCTGGCGTGGAGGCCATAGGTTCAGATTCCGTGGGGTCGATGCTTGAGTTCGAGAATGCGTTGACGGCCTTGCTCGGCCAGCAAATAGCGACCGGGTGCCACGGCGATGAGGGTTTGTGCGGAACGCAAATGCTGCAAAATCACCTGCAACTTCCCGCTAGGATCGAGCAGCAACAGCCGAGCCATATGGGTGCTGTCTTCGCTGATCCACAGGCCGTCGGCGGTACACAGTAAAAAGCCCGGCTGGTTGAGGCCGGCCTGCACCAGCGCGTCCTCCCCCGAAGCTTGCCACCGTTTGATCCAGCCCTTTTTCTTCTCGGTGTAGAACAGCCGGCCGTCGGCACAGACCGTAACCCCTTCGCCCTCCTCCAGGCCCTCACGCAAGGTGACAACCTCCGCGGTACTTGGGTTGTAACGCCCCAGGCGTCCGCGCGGCTTATCCTCGATGAAGTACAGGTAATGACCGTCGCTGGCGATACCTTCGACACTGTCGCTGGCGAACAGCGACTCGGCCTTGTCGCCCTGCAACAGCAACAGCGGTAGCCGGCCCGCCTCTTGGCTGACCGCCACACCCTCGCCATACGAGGCTAAGCCGTCGGGTTTGGACAGGCCGCGCAAGACCGTTTCCAGGCTGCCGTCACTGCTCTGCCTGAGGATTGTGCCCTTGCCGTCGGCAAACTCCTGGCTGATATAAAGCCTGCCCTGGGTATCTAGAGCCAGGGCGCTGACGCTGGCAATGTCCGTCTGGACGACGCGATATTGCCAATCGGGGGCAGACATCACCGGGTAGAAATGCCGCCAGGCCGGATATGCCAAACCAGGCACCAGCAGGGCCAGGCTGCACAGCAGCCACCGCCTGTAGGGCAAAGATAATCGCATCGACACCACTCCACAGCCAGCCCAGAGGCAACGGCCGGGAGTCTGCCAAGTGCAGTGTGAAAATTTTGTCGCGAAGGCTGTAATGTGCCGCTTTCTGACTGCGGATGTGCCGATCAGATGTTGCTGAGGCCTGGGTGAGCACCCGCTGCGGCACCCGGACGATCACCCATGTGCGCCGCTCTGGCCTTGCGCTGAAACACCCGGCCAATCGGCCAGGGTAGACAACCCCTCAGGCGAAGAACCTCTTCATCGAGCGCGAAAACCAGCCGCCAGCCTGTTTGTTGCTGACCAGGCTATTCATGTTGTCCTTGACCGCCTGCACATAGCCGGCGTCGTCGCTGCGGATATGGTTGAACAACCAGCGCGAGAGCAAACCGAGCAATTCATCGGTGATGTCCTCACCGGCCTGGAAGCGCAGACTGAAGTCCTTGACCCGACCGATGAAGATTTCATGGACTCGCTTGTGCGGCCGCGTGAACTCGTAACCGGCCTCCTCCAGCAGCGACTCCTCGAAGGCGAAATGCGACAGGGTGTAATCCACCAGGCCGTTGAGCACCTCCCCCACCTCACCGCCACTGCCCCCGCTCGCCTTCGCCTGGTGCAGCGAATTGATCATGTCGACGATGCGCTTGTGCTGGTCATCGATGACTTGAATGCCCGTGTTCAGATCGTCCTGCCAAACCAGATAACCCATTTCACTCAGCCCCTAGCGTGCCGCTCGACTGCAATGCGAGCGCTGCGCCAAGGCTACTCAACGGCTCTGGAATGGGGGCTGACGCAGATCAGTGAATAGTTGCTTAGGAGCCTATCGACAGGACTCAGGGGACCCGTACAACGGTCAACCGAACGGAGGTTCAGTGTGGTTCTTCAGGTGCTGAAGGATGCATGAGACGGGCGAAAGAGTGTGACCAGCATGATCGAGTCGGTCTTGGCCTGCAGGGCATGCTCGGCCTCTTCGGCCAGGTACATCAGATCGTTGTCACGCATTTCATGCCATCTGCCCTGGGCCTGCACGTCAACGCAGCCCTGCAGGCAATGCAGGGTGAGCGGGCCGGCCACGGCGTGTCCGGGAATGACTTTACCGGCCTGCAACACCAGCCGCATGACCTCGATGCGCGGGGCGCTGACAATCGCCTGGGAGATGAAGTCAGGCGACTCTGCGGCAGACAGCAGATTGACTACTTCTCCCGATGCGGCGTGCTTCAAGGCCATGATCGGCACTCACCATTGGAGGATGAACCCTCAAGGTAGTCGAGTGCGCCTTAGGCTGTCCAATCATGGCGCGGAGTCTGGGTTCAGGAAGCCAGATGGCCAGCGGTCAACGCGGCAAGCAGAAAGCGCAGCAGCCACAGGTGGCAAAGCTTCCGACTCGGCCACCGTTGCCAACGATTGGTGCTGGCTACACTGAAACAGGAGCGGCTTACAGGGAAGCAGCCATGCCACTCGACGCACATGCGGGCCTGCGTTATCGGCTTCGCTCTCCTGTTTATCGTTACCGTCGGAGCACGACTATGAACATCGTACAGAAGCGTTTCTCAGCGATCGTCCTCGCGACCTTGGCCCTGGTAATGGCGAGCCTTCTGAATTACGCCAGCGCGGCCACCGCCGAGGATTTGAACACAGACGCCCGGCAGGCGCTGCAGAACCTCTATAAATCCCAGCCACTGGCAGAGGAACTCTCGCGCTCGGCCAAGGCGGTGCTGGTATTTCCGAACATCGTCAAAGCCGGCCTGGTATTTGGCGGCAGCTACGGCGAGGGGGTGTTGATGAAGGGGTCGGAGGTTGAAGACTACTACAACTCCGTATCCGGCTCCTGGGGTCTGCAGATAGGCGCCCAATCCTACGGATATGCCGTGTTCCTGATGAGCGATAAGGTCATTGCACAACTGGCCAACACCAGTGGCTGGGAAATCGGTGTTGGACCAACCGTCGTCGTGGTCGACGAAGGGGTCGCGAAGAATCTGTCGACATCCACGATACGGGACGACGCCTATGCATTTATCTTCAACCAGCAAGGGTTGATGGCCGGGGTCAGTATCGAAGGAACGAAAATCTCCAAAATTCGCCGCTGAAGTCGACGGCAATGGCCAGCCCCTACTGGCCATTGCTGCTGTCGAGTGCCGACCACCCTGGGCAGGCAGGCGCGGCGCGGACAGGATTGGTGTAACCGGCCATTGACGCCTGGCAGCAGTTGGCGGGCCCGCATGACAATCGGGTCGCCCCCTGCGGCTAGCTGCGCGGCGTCTGGCGCAAGGGATCGAGCAGCGACGACAGGCCGTTGTGATCGATCTCCTGCATCAACTCCAGCAGGCGGCCGATCTCGCCTGCGGGGAAGCCCTCGCGGGCAAACCAGTTGAGGTAGCGCCCCGGCAGGTCGGCGATCAAGCGACCCTTGTATTTGCCGAACGGCATTTCGCGGGTCACCAGCAGTTGCAGGTCTTCGGCTTTCATTGGGTGCTCGGGTTCATGGTTGAGCATGGGCAACGTGGCTCGACCATGCGGGTCATGCGCGCAATTATGCCTAACGCCGCCCCTGGTTGGCGCAAAAGCTCCTGCCATGCGACCAACGCGCAGGCCGGCGCCGGCAAACTCGGGTAAGCTTTGCGCCCGCCATTTGCTACCCAGGGTTGTCACGCAATGCTTATCAAGGCACTCAGAATCGGTCTCGGCCAGTTGATCGTGTTTCTCGACTTCATCACCCGCCCGCGCAAGCTCAAGCGTGCGCCTGCCGCGCAGGCGGCAGTCGAGCAAGCCGCAGCAGGCCTGGCGCTGTACCAGTTTCATGCCTGCCCATTCTGCGTGAAGACCCGTCGTACCCTGCACAAGCTCAACGTGCCGGTCACCCTGCGCGACGCCAAGCACGACGATCAGCATCGCCAGGCCCTGCTGGAGCAAGGCGGCAAGATCAAGGTGCCGTGCCTGCGCATCGAGGACAACGGCCAGAGCACCTGGCTGTATGAGTCCAAGGCGATCATTGCCTATCTGAACGAGCGCTTCTCTGCGGCCTGAAGCGCCCCCGCTAAGGAGCTCTTGTAGGATGTGGCGGGCCGCGTAGGTTGAGCGCAGCGATACCCATCGATCGGTTGCACAACCGCCGGATTTTATGAATTGGCCGCAGATCGCTGTGATGGGTATCGCTTCGCTCAACCTACGCGGCCCGACGGATCGCCGCCCGCGCCATCCTACGGGGCGCGCACCACCCGGGCCGGCGTGCGGCGCATCAGCACCTCGCCGGCGCGGATCGACACCAGCGCGTGGCCCTGGCTGCGCAGCATCTCGTAGTCGCTGGCGGCGGAGAGGATCAGCAGGTTGGCCGGGCGCCCCACTTCGACGCCATAGCCCTCGCCCAGGTTGAGGGTTTTCGCGCTGTGGTCGGTGACCAGGTCGAGCGCCCGCTGCAGATCCTCGAAACCGAGCATGTGGCAGATATGCAGCCCGGCCTCGAGGATGCGCAGGATGTTGCCGTTGCCCAGCGGATACCAGGGATCGACGATGGAGTCCTGGCCGAAGCAGACATTTATCCCGGCGCGGTCGAGCTCGGCGACGCGGGTCAGCCCGCGGCGCTTGGGGAAAGTATCGAAACGGCCCTGCAGGTGGATGCTCTCGGTCGGACAGGAGACGAAGTTGATCTGCGCCTGCTTGAGCAGGCGGAACAGCTTGGAGCAGTAGGCGTTGTCGTAGGAGCCCATGGCGGTGGTGTGGCTGGCCGTGACCCGCGCGCCCATGCCGCGCACGCGTGCCTCTTCGGCCAGCACCTCGAGAAAGCGCGAGTGCGGGTCGTCGGTCTCGTCGCAATGCACATCCACCAGGCAACCGCTGCGCTCGGCCAGGTCCATGAGGAACCTGATCGAACTGACGCCCTGCTCGCGGGTGTTCTCGAAATGCGGAATGCCGCCGACCACGTCGGCGCCCAGCGCCACCGCCTGCTCCATCAGCGCGCGGCCATTGGCGTAGGACTCGATGCCCTCCTGGGGGAAGGCGACGATCTGCAGGTCGATCAGGTGGCGGGTTTCCTCGCGCACCTCGAGCAGCGCCTTGAGCGCGCCCAGACCCGGGTCGGTGACGTCGACATGGCTGCGTACATGCTGGATGCCGTGCTCGACCAGCATGTCGATGGCCTTGCGCGCGCGGGTCTTGCTGTCTTCGTGGGTGACCAGCGCCTTGCGCTCGGCCCAGCGTTCGATGCCTTCGAACAAGGTGCCACTGAGGTTCCAGCTCGGCTCGCCGGCGGTGAGGGCCGCATCCAGATGGATATGCGGCTCGACGAAGGGCGGCACCAGCAGATTGCCGGCGGCATCCAGTTCGTCTGCCGTGGCGAGCAACTCTTGCGCCTGCGCGACTATGCCGGCGATACGCGCCTGCGCCAACTCGATGCGAAACAGGCCACTGCGGCCGCGCAGACGGGCATTGACGATATTCATGGGTTACTCCTGGGGCGGGCACAGATTCAGGCGTAGATTAACAGCCCGACAGAGGAGTGCCGCCCGACAAGATCATGCCCTGCTGGGCATGCCCTGCACACTAGGGTCTGTTGCCGTTTCGTCGCGAGCCGCGACGAAACGGCAACAGACCCTAGCGTCACGACAACGTTGAAATGTCGGGTCACTGTAGGGTGGGTGGGGTCGGGTCGCGCAGGTTGGCGGCGCCAACCTCCGAACGATCAGGCACCGCCATCGTGGTGCGCCGCATAACCCACCAGGCGATATGCCTGCGTTGCGCCTATGGTGGGTTACGGCGCAACGGATCTTGCTGGTTCATCGCTATCGGCAGCGTGCGCCTAACCCACCCTACAGGGATCGCGGTACATGGGTAAGACTGCGATTAACCGACATTTCAACGTTGTTGGGACACTAGGGGTACTCGCGAAACAGTACGCCGTCGCAGCCGCTAATGGCGGACTGTTCGCCCGTATTCCCGGACAGACTTGCAGGAGCCAGCAAACTGGCTCCTGCTGCCGTTACTCGGCCGCCTGCAGCTCGGTCACGACATACTGGCTGCCTTGCTGTTCGACCTGGAAGCGCACCTTGTCGCCAACACTGATGCCTTCCAGCAGGGCCGCATCGCGCACACTGAAGACCATGGTCATCGGCGGCATGCCGACGCTCTGGAGCGGTCCGTGGCGCAAGGTGATCTTTTGCCCGGCCAGGTCGATCTTGCGCACTTCGCCCTGGCTCAGGGGGGCGGCGACCTCAGCGCTGGCGTTAGCCGGGGCGGCGGGCTGGGCGGCAAATGCGGGGAAGGCCAAGGCGCTGCCGAGCAAGGTGGCGATAAGCAGGTTTTTCATAGGGTATCTCCTTCGTGTGGTTGGACCCGCGCTGCGCGGGTCGAAGAATCTGTCGGGCTGGCGGACGGCTCTCTCGCCACAATCGGCATGGAGTCCGCCTCGCCGTCGCCCACTACGCTGATCTCGCCGACCATGCCGGCCTGGTAATGGCCGACGATCAGGCAGGCGAAGTCGAATTCGCCGGCCTGGTTGAAGGTCCAGATGATCTCGCCGTTTTTGCTCGGCGCAACGTGGGCCATATAGGGCTCGTCGTGCTGCATGCCGGGAAACTTGGCCATCAGCGCGGCATGCTTGTCCAGCTCGGGCTTGGTGCCGAGCACGAACTCATGCAGCATCTGGCCGTCGTTGCGATGGACGAAGCGAATGGTCTCGCCGACCTTTACCTGCAGCTTGTCCGGGGTAAAGCGCATCTGGTCGGTCATGCGGATCTCGATGGTGCGGTCGACCTGATCGCGGTCGCCGGCGATGCCCCAGTCCTTTTGCTCCTTGACCACTTGCGCATCGGCGTCATGCGCGTCTGTGGCCATGCCGCCATGGGCCAGCGCCGAATTGCCGGCGAACAGGGCGCACAAGCCCAACACCAGGGCGGCAGGTTTTATCTGTCGATCCATCTGTATCTCCTCGGTTTCAATGAAAACAGCGACTTTTTTATTTGTAGGAGCGGTGGGGACGCCGAGTTTTCCGCGAACCCTGTTCGCGGAAAAGCTTCGCGGATAAAGCGGAGTGCCGCCCAGCGGAACGCCCCCGACCGCTCCTGCGGATTTCTGCACATCAGTGCCCGGCATGGCCGCTGGGTTTACGCACCTGTACTTCGACCGTCTCGCTGGGCGGCTGTTGCAACGGCATGGATTGGCCGCCGGATTCGCCCGAGCGAGTCGGCGTGGCCAACTCGCCGCGCCATTCGTAAGCCACGCTGTCGGCCGGATGCTTGAACCAGCCCGGATCGCGGTAGTCGCCGGGCTGCTGCTCCTTGCGCACCTTGAGCATGGTGAACATGCCGCCCATCTCCACCGAGCCGAACGGACCATCGCCGGTCATCATCGGCGCGGTATTGTCCGGCAACGGCATCTGCATTTCCGCCATGTCGGCCATGCCGCGTTCGCCCATGACCATGTAATCGGGGATCAACTTGGCGATCTTGCGCGTCATGTCGCGGTGGTCGACGCCGACCAGGGTCGGGATGTCGTGGCCCATGGCGTTCATGGTGTGGTGGCTCTTGTGGCAGTGCAGCGCCCAGTCGCCCTCCTCGTCGGCGAGAAACTCGACCTGGCGCATCTGCCCCACCGCCACATCGGTGGTCACCTCCGGCCAGCGCGAGCCCTTGGCCGTCGGCCCGCCGTCGGTGCCGGTCACTTCGAACTCATGGCCGTGCAGGTGAATCGGGTGGTTGGTCATGGTCAGGTTGCCGACGCGGATGCGCACCTTGTCGTCCTTGCGCACCACCAGCGGGTCGATGCCGGGGAAGATGCGGCTGTTGAAGGTCCACAGGTTGAAGTCGAGCATGGTCATGATCTTCGGCGTGGCCGCCCCGGGCTCGATGTCATAGGCGTTGAGCAGGAAGCAGAAATCGCGATCCACCTCGCTGATCAGCGGATGACTGTCCTTGGGATGGGTGACCCAGAAGCCCATCATGCCCATGGCCATCTGGGTCATCTCGTCGGCATGCGGGTGGTACATGAAGGTGCCGGGGCGCCGCGCGACGAATTCGTAGACGAAGGTCTTGCCTGCCGGAATGGCCGGCTGGGTCAGCCCGGCGACACCGTCCATGCCGTTAGGCAAACGCTGGCCGTGCCAATGCACGCTGGTGTGCTCGGGCAGCTTGTTGGTGACGAAGATGCGCACCCGGTCGCCCTCCACCACCTCGATGGTCGGCCCCGGCGACTGACCGTTGTAACCCCACAGGTGGGCCTTGTAGCCCGGTGCCAGCTCGCGCACCACCGGTTCGGCGACCAGGTGGAACTCCTTGACCCCGTTGTTCATGCGCCACGGCAGGGTCCAGCCGTTGAGGGTGACCACCGGGTTGTAGGGCCGGCCATTCTGCGGCTGCAGCGGCGGCATGGTGTCGGCCTTGGTCTGGGTCACCGCTTCCGGCAGCCCGGCCAGGGACACCCGGCTGACCGCCGAGGTGGCGACCGCCGCGGTGATCGCGCTGGCGCCGAGGAAAAAATCACGTCGAGAAACCATTTTCAGTAATCCTTGATCAGTGCCCGGCGGGCTCATCGGCGGCGGCGCTCATGGCGGCGCCCGCGCTAGGGGAGAGGTTTGCGGCACCGAGCATGCTCATGTCCAGGTCGGCCTTGGCGATCCAGAAGTCGCGCTGGGCCTGCAGGTAGCCATCGACCGCGAGGATCTGCTTGCGCGCATCGGCCAGCAGCTCGAAGGTGCTGATGAACATGCCGCTGTAGCGCAGGACGTTTTCCTCGGCGATGCGCTGACGCAGCGGCAGCACCTCGTCGCGGTAGTGGCGGGCGATGTCATGCGCCGACTGATAACCGAGATAGGCCTCGCGCACTTGCGAGCGGGCGTTGATCGCGGTCTCGGCCGCACGGTTGAGCATTTGCCGGTATTGCGCCTCGGCCTTGGCCACCCTGGCCCCGCTCCAGTCGAACAATGGCAACTCGACGCTGATTTCGTAACCGCGCTGGGTCGGCTCTTCATTGGACTTGTTGCTGACCACGCCCAGCTCGAGCACGTTGATAAAGCGCGTGGTCTTGCTCAACCCGAGGTTCTTGGCCAGGCGCTCGGCGTCCAGGCGCATGGCCTGGATATCCAGACGCTGGCTCATGGCCTGGCGCTCGACATCCGGCAATTGCTCGGCCTCGGCCGGCAACTCGGGCAGGCGCTCGGGCAGGCGGTAGGCGATCTGCTCGCCCCATAGCCCCAGCAACCGGGTCAACTGCTCGCGGCTCTGCAGCCGCGCCTGCTCGGCGCGGATCAGGCCCAAGCCGGCCTCGGCATAGAAGCTCTGCTCCTGGGCCTGTTGCAGCTTGCTGTAGTTGCCCACCGCCGCCAGGCGTCGGGCCAGCTCGGCGCCGATTTCAGCCGAGTCCATCACCTGGCGCATGAAACCCAGGCTTTCCTCGGCCGCCACCGCGCGGTACCAGGCCTTGCGCGTCTGGCTGGCCAGTTCGAACACCGCCAGGCTGGTCTGCCGTTGCACCTGCTCGAAACGCTTGGCCTCCATGCCGGAGGTCATCGGCATGGCGATCAGCCGCGCCAGGTTGACGTGCAGGCCGCGTTCGTACTCCACCTCGCTGCCCTTTTCCAGACGGCCGAAGGAGAAGCCCGGATTGGGGATACGCCCGGCCTGAACCCGCTCGGCCTCGCTGATGCCCAACTGATCGAAGCTCGCCTGCAACCCCGGATTGTTGAGCAGGGCAACCTGCACTGCATCGTCCGCCGACAGCGGCTGGGCCAGCAACTCGGCGACCCGTTCGGCCACGACCGCCCGTTCCTCGGTGGTCTTGCTCCAGCTCAGTTGCTTGTCCAGCTGTTGCTCGGCGGCCTGTTCGACCACGGCAAAACCGCCATCCTGGGAAAAACTGGCACAACCGGCCAGCACCAATAACCCGGCGCCCAGCCCCAGCTGACGCGCCCGTATAAATCCGTTCATACGCGCATCCTCAGTGATCGCCATGCTGACTGGGTGGGCTGGACTCGCTCGGCGCATCCGCAGCAGCCGGCTGTTCCCAGGGTTCCTGCGCATAGGTGCGCCAGCCGCCGATGCGGCCGACCAGCTCATTGGCCTCGCGCCAGTCCTGCGGCGGTTCGTCGGCCAACCCCTGATAAGCGCTCAGCGGTGATTGATAGTCCAGGGCCGGCGTGGCGGCCTCGGCATCCAGCGGATCGGGCAACGCGGCCCAGACGCCCGCAGGCACAGCCAGCAAGGCCAGGCAGACAAGCCTCGGCCGAACGGCAAATAGAAAACGCATAATCAGATGTTCTCGCAGATGACGGCACGCCCGCACATGACAGGCGAAGACCGCGAATGAGCTAAATGCGCCGCTCAGCCGTTATTGCACGGCTGCAGGCGCGGTTTGGCTTAGGCGAGAAGAAAACGAGGGGGACGTTCGGGGGTGTCGGCAACCAAGCCGAGCAAGCGCTGCGGGCGTGCCAGGGGCGGCTCGACTGTTGGCAGCGGTGGATTACCGACAACCACGCTGTTCAACGCAACCGCACCGACGCAGAAGGCACACAGGCTGCACATGCGGTTGTCGCTCGGTTGCGTGGAGTCAGCGGAACTGGCTAGCGGCTCTCCATGGTCGGCGACAGCAGCCCCGTGCTGAGCCATGGCAACAGCCCCGGAATGATGCGTAGCCAGCTGCTGGTTATCCTGACTGACCGCCCCACCCTGATTGACCACTGCGCACAACTGCATGCCGATCGCCGCCATGCTCTGCGCCGGGAGGGCGAGCATAAGCATCCAGATCAAGGCAATTCGCAGCGATTTGCGCATAGAGTTCGATAGGGCCGGCAGAGAAGTCGAGACCTGCGGATTATCCACCGATTCGGCGGTTTGTCCATAATTGCAAATAGCCCACGGTCTGCAGCAGCGCATGGCGCTGAATCTGCAAGCGCGTTGGCATGCTCGCAGATCCGTTGCCGAATGGGTCCAGCGAATGGCGCGACAGCCCGCATTCAGGGGAACCGATGAGTATTGAACTGCCTGGCGGCCTGAGCCAGCATCAAGCCGCCGCCCGCCTCAGTGCCGAAGGCCCCAACGAGCTGGGCACCGATCAGCGCCGCAGCCTGCTCAGCATCGCCGTTAGCGTGCTGCGCGAGCCGATGTTCCTGCTATTGCTGGGTGCCGGGGCGATTTACCTGAGCATGGGCGACCCGCGTGAGGCGTTGATCCTGCTCGGTTTCGTGCTGATCATTATCGCCATCACGGTGCTCCAGGAGCGCCATACCGAGCGCGCCCTGGAGTCTCTGCGCGACCTTTCAAGCCCCAGGGCGCTGGTTATCCGCGACGGCCAGCCTATGCGCATCGCCGGGCGCGACGTGGTGCGCGAGGACATCCTGATGCTCGCCGAGGGCGACCGCGTACCCGCCGACGGCCTGCTCCTGCAGGCGCACGAACTGGCGGTGGATGAATCGATGCTCACCGGCGAATCCGCGGCGGTGGCCAAATTCGCCGATGGCAGCGAGGTTTTCGCCGGCACCCTGGTGGTTCGCGGGCAGGGTTTGATGCGGGTCAGCGCCACCGGCAAAGCCACCCAGATCGGTCATATCGGCCAGTCACTGCAGGACATCTCCCTGCAGTCGGCCCCGCTGCAGGCTGAAATCGCGCGCCTGACCCGGCGCCTGGCGTTGATCGGGGCCGGCTTGTGCGTGCTGCTGACGCTGCTCTATCAACTGTTGCGCGGCGGCTGGCTGGAGGCGTTGCTGGCCGGCATCACCCTGGCCATGGGCATCCTGCCGCAGGAACTGCCGGTGATCATGATCATCTTTCTGGCGCTCGGCGCGCGCCGAATCGCCCACCATCAGGTCCTCACACGGCGTCTGAGCAGCATCGAAACCCTGGGGCAAACCAGCGTGCTGTGCGTGGACAAAACCGGCACGCTGACGCACAACCGCATGCAGGTGGCGGCCCTGTGCGTCGCCGGAAAGGTTCTCGACGTCGATACGCTGACCTCCGCGGTGCTGCCGGAGGAGTTCCACGAGTTGCTCGAATACGCGGTGCTGGCCAGCGAAATCGAACCGCACGACCCGATGGAGCAAGCCTTTCACCGCTTCGCCCATGACTACCTGGCATCTACCGAACACCTGCACCCGGATTGGCTGCTGGTGCGCGAATACGAACTGTCGCCGGCACAATTGGCAATGTCGCACCTGTGGCAGGAACATGCCGCCGCACCGGCGTTCGTCGCCACCAAGGGCGCGCCCGAGGCGATTGTCGACCTCTGCCACCTGTCACCAAGCGAATGCCAACAGGTGCTGCAGCAGGCCGAACAGCTGGCCGAACGCGGTCTGCGGGTACTCGGCGTGGCCAAGGCGCGCCATTCCCCCGGCCCGCAATGGCCGGCCATTCAGCACGATTTTGCCTTGCAGTTCATCGGCCTGCTCGGGCTGGCCGACCCGCTGCGCGACGACGTGCCTGCCGCCATCGCCGAATGCCAGCGCGCCGGTATCCGCCTGGTGATGATCACCGGCGATCATCCGCGCACGGCCCGGGCGATTGCCGCCGCAGCCGGTATCGCCAGCACGCGGGTGTGCAGCGGCAGCGACCTGACCTCGATGGATGCCAGCCAACTGGCCGACTGCCTGCGCACGACCAGCGTGTTTGCCCGGGTCAGCCCGCAGCAAAAACTGGCACTGGTGGAAAGCCTCAAGGCCAGTGGCGAGGTGGTGGCGATGACCGGCGACGGGGTCAACGATGCGCCAGCGCTCAAGGCCGCCCATATCGGCATCGCCATGGGCAAGCGCGGCACCGATGTGGCGCGTGAAGCGGCGGCGCTGGTGCTGCTCGACGACGATTTCAGCGCCATAGTCGCGGCCATCCGGCGCGGCCGGAAGATCTTCGCCAACCTGCGCCAGGCGCTGATCTACACCATCGCCGTGCACATGCCGATCATCGGCTTGAGCCTGCTGCCCGTCCTGCTGGGGTTGCCCCTGCTGCTGGCGCCGATTCATATCGCCTTTCTCGAACTGCTGATCAACCCGGCCTGCTCGATCGTGTTCGAGGCCGAGAACGGCCGTGGCGATCCGATGCGGCAGCCGCCACGCGCGCTGAACGAACCGTTGGTGAACATGCGCCACATCGTGTTGGGCATGCTCCAGGGCCTCGGCGTCAGCATAGTGGTGGTGGCCCTGTATCGCAGCGGACTGGCCAATGGTCTGGCGCAGGATGTGGCCCGTGGCTTGGCCTTCATCACCCTGGTGGTGGCCAATACCGGGCTGATTCTCGCCAACCGTTCACCCGAACGCGGCTGGAGATCGATGCTGCTGGGGCTGTCCCGGGTCGGCAAATGGGTGCTCGCCGGTACCCTGGCGATGTTGCTGGTGGTTACCGCCATCACGCCGATTGCTCGGGTTTTTGCTTTTCAGCCCGCCTCTATCGAGCACTGGCTACTGGCTTTTGCCTACGGCGGCGCGCTGCTGATGTTCTTCGAAATGGTCAAGATCGGCATGCAGCAACGGCCACGGCGCTGAGAGTCTGTGAAAAAACGCTCGCCCGCTGCGACGGTGCTCGAGATCGCCTCAAACTCCGAGCCGCGAATGGTCACCGCCCTGTTGGCTGGGACGGTCAGTTACGGCTTTCCAGCACCTCGCGGCCGTTCAGCGGCTGGGTTGGCCGGGCGTTCATCGGATAGAGTTGGCGAAAGGCGGCGAGCTGTTCCCCGGACACTTCAAGCGGCTCCTTGAGTACCTGCCAACGCACGTTCTCGCTGCATGGCGGGGTCGTCAGCGAACCCTCGAAGGCATAGTAGCCACGCTTGACGGGCAGGATCCGGCTGGGGTCGAAAGAGTCCGCCAGCCGGTATTTGCCACCTTCCGCCGGCAGTGTGGCGAAGACATTCGCCAGTGCAGGATTTTCCCTGCCTTCCTTGAACAGCACGGCGACGACCGCCAGTTGCCCCGCCGCGCTTTTGTGCACCAGGTGCGCGACCATCGGCATGGCCATGCCGGCAATCCTTTCCTCGCTGGGCGTATGGAAGTGGAACTGCAGCAGCACATAGTTCACGCCGGCTATTGCGATGCCACCCGATGCCGGCAGATTGACCTGAACCGTGTGGCCGTTGTTCAGCACTTCGGCCGGCCCGGCGCTATAGGCGAAATCGATCTCGGGCAGATCGGCCTTTAGCGCATTGCGAATGTCGATAGGCGACTGCACCCGGCCCAGCGCGCAGTTGCTGAAGCCCGGATCCATCTGCGCCCAATGCGTCGGCCCGTGCTCGCCTCGATAGCTCCAATGCGGGGGCTGCTGTTCGCCAGCGACCGCGACGGATAGCAAAAGCGCAGCGAAAGCGCTCGGCAGAATGGCTCTCATGAGTATCCCTTCTCTCTATGTCGTCGGCTATGAACGCCGCCACATGGCCATGACCAGGGCCGCAGTGTGGCGGGCCCGCACAGATACGGCGCCGCAGCTGGCCGATTATTCGCGATTGCCCACTGGGGCGCCACGGTTGTCACGCGGGTCAGGCCGATCATCTGCATGACAGCGACTGCACACCAGGCCAAAACGGCACTGGATGAGCCCATTGGCTAGCAGGCCGTTGAAAAACTACTGCGCTCGGCTATGCAGCGTTGAAATCGGCCTCAAAATGCTCATTTACAACACGTAAACTGCGCTTTTTCGGCCAATTTCGCCTTGCCTAGCCGTCGCTCGCTACATTTTTCAACGGCCTGCTAATGCGCCTTTCTCAGCGCGAGCAGCAGCAACATGCTCAAGGCGCCCAGCATGGCCAGCCCGGAATCTTTCTGGGCATCCCATTCGTCACCCTGGG
>Ga0209343_10005226_pt1 | contig 15831 bp, 13 predicted proteins | sample RifCSPlowO2_02_FD_184026 | JGI IMG/M metagenome (GOLD analysis project Ga0209343, IMG submission 184026) | Groundwater microbial communities from Rifle, Colorado - Rifle CSP2_plank lowO2_0.2 (SPAdes) (version 2) | ecosystem: Environmental > Aquatic > Deep subsurface > Groundwater | place... | reverse complement strand
TCCGCCAGGGTTCTACATAGCTCCACTGCAAGCACAACAACTCAGCGGCAACCTTGCTGACGGCATAAGGATTACGTGGCTGCGGCAAACGGCACTCGCGAATTGGTAACTCATCCTCGGCGACCTGACCATACACATCACCAGAACTGACGTACAAGAAGGTGCCGGTAAAGCCTCTGCACTTGAGCGCCTGCAGCAAGTTCAGAGTACCGATCAGATTCACTTCCAAGGTGCGCTGCGGATCACGAAAAGCTTCGGGCACAAAGGCTTGCCCGGCCAAATGGATAACGGCGTCCGGCACCCCCTGCGCCAACCAGTCATCCAATGACTGGGACTCAAGCAGGTCATGTGTTTTCTGTGGCAGCAACTGCCACTCTGCACATTTGGCCAAGAGGCTCTGCAGATGCGTGCCAACGAAACCACTTAGCCCAGTGACCAGTAGCTTTCTTGCGCCATGGCTATTCGTCATCCTATTGGCGTCCATTCATTAGGCCTTGATCAGATCACGAATGAGCTCGATTCGCTCAGACCCAAAAGGGATGCACAGCAAATTGATAAAGCCCCACGAGGAGGGATTTAAATCGTTCGTCAACCGACGCTGCAACCGCTCTTCGGTCAACGGAACCAGTTCAGGATTGTTCTCTGCCACCTCAAAAATTTGGTAGCCGAGCTCCACCAAACTCTGCCAAAACGCCCGCGGATCATCGCCAGAGCGAGTTAGCCCAAAGGGCCAGAACTCCAGAATAAGCACTGGCCGCCAGCCTCTGGCAAAAAGCGCAGCGGCCCCCCTGAAAATTCGGGCTTCGGAACCTTGAGTGTCGGACTTGACCAAATCCGGCAGACGCCCTTCATATCCGGCATAGAAAGCATCTAGCGTGGTCACCGCCACGGGGCTGCTGTCACGTTCGGTCTCATCACGAAACAGCCGATGATCGCCAAGGTTGGTCCCAGAACGGTATAGCGATAACTGGCCAAGTTGATCACTCACGGCCGACTTATGGATATCAATAACCCCATGCTCATCGGCAATAGCCGCATTTATCTCCAGGAGCTTGGCGTTTGCCTTGTCCGGCTCGAATGCAATCACCCGCCCTTGAACACCAACCCTACGGGCCGCCAGCATGCTGTACCAGCCAATATTGGCACCCAGATCCAGAACAATATCGGCGGGAAGGCAAAGGCGCCCGAATACTTTCGTCTCGAACGGCTCCCAAATACCGTGTCGGGCTAGATCACCGGAAACAAACTCATCCTCGACCTGATGTATGGCGAACGCGCTGACTGGTAAGTCCAGCGCCTGAACGGGAACCATCCGGAACGATGCCTGGTGCATACCTATGGCCTGTGCAATCCATTTCAGACTGGCAGCATGCCCTTTGGGACTGTCCGCGAGCCAGTAACGAGGCGGTTGGTACAAGTCATCTATCGAATAACGCGTGAAGACCTGCATCAAGTCATCGCGGACAAAGAACGCATTGACGCCGCTCAGATTACAAGCAACCAATGAATAGCCGTGACTAGCCATGACTTCGACCCAGGACTGCAATGAGGCGCCGAAATAATCGTCATAACCCCATTCATGCGCCTCGTTGTAAGCCATCGCTACACAGGTTGGTGGTGGAAATTTGGCGTTGTACTCAACACAAACCAGCTTTGGATTCAGGCGACGAATGAATGGAGGAATGACATGAATGTCGTTTCCATCGATATCCAGAGACAGGAAGTCAATCGACTCGACACTTAGAAAGCCGTTAATCCGCTTTGCCAAGGCCTCGCCAGTAGCAATGGTCACTCGCTGGTTCAGTACCAACAGAGGATCAGAGGCAAGTGTCCCCAATGCACTCTCGATACGGGAAATACACGCCTCGCTGGCATCAATCCAAACACCACGATAGCCGTCCAAGATCAGCTGATGCGTATTGTTTTTCAAGCCATCCGCACAACCGATCTCTACAAAGGACTGTGACAGGGATGTGAGAGAACCGACCCGCTCCATACATGTACGAATTATCCCGTCCTCATCACATTGCGAGTAAGACGCCCAGCCCTTTAACGCTGGGTTATCCGGAGTGTGATGGGTTAACTGCGCTCTAAGGGCCATTAGCGCCCGCGAAACCGAATTTGCGTCAGATATGGAAGCCATTTTTTCAATCCAGGGAGTATGCAGAAACTGCGCAGGGTGCATGTACAACGCCCCATACGTTTTGACCATCCTCGGGATAACGGATGGAGAAGCGCGCGCCACCGACGCAATAGTCCGTAACGCTGCCTACCAGCAACTGCCCCGGATTGGCAGGATTTTCCGCAAAGCTGCCCACGCCTGCGATCAACCCATATTCGCCAGGACACAGTGGACAGTTGAACTCGAACTCCACTACCCGCAGCACATGGGAACCGTCCGTTGGGATAAAAACATCGTGCCCCGCCGCATTGAAGTGCATCAATTGCCGCCCGCTGGTGTCGGTAATACCGAGGGTGACCGAGAGATCAGCGGCGATAGCCTGCTGCACCTGATAAAACACCCGTACACGCAACTTACTGGCGAAATGCACGCTGTCTGTCTCACTACCTTGCTCATCAAGCAAAGCAATATCATGGACTCTTACCTCGCCGCTGCCGGTGCGCAGAGGCGCGACCCTTTCGGCAAAGGCCTGATGCCGGGCATGTTCGAACGCCAAAGGACGCTCCGCTGCCTGCCCGGCCACCTTGGCGGACAGGGGCTTATTGAACCCGGCGCTGGCCATACGCCGGAACACTTCACTCTGATAGGCGGCGCCGACCTCATTGGAGCTTCCTGCTAGACGAATTCGGCCATGCTCCAGCCATAAGCCTTGATCGCACAACGAGCGAATAGCATCCGCCGCATGTGTTACATAAATGAATGTTGTGCCACCGTCGAGCAGCGACTTGATCTTGTGCAGGCATTTGTTCTGGAAGTAGGCATCACCGACGCTAAGCGCCTCATCCACGATAAGGATTTCCGGTTTTACGTAGACAGCACATGAAAATCCAAGACGTACCGCCATACCACTGCTGTAGGTCTTTACTGGATGTTCGATGGCATCCTGCAGCTCACTGAATCGGATGATTTCCGGCACAGCCTCATCTATCTCGTCACGTTGCATACCATGCAACATGCAGAACTGACGGATGTTTTCACGACCTCCTAGCTGTGGGTTGAATCCCGCCCCCAATTCCAGCAAAGCTGAAATCCGCCCCTTCACACTGACTGAGCCCGCACTCGGGGTGAGCACACCGCACAGCACTTTAAGCAAGGTGCTCTTACCACTGCCATTCTCGCCAACAATACCCAGCCGACTGCCAGGAGTCAGAGTCAGTGAAACATCGTCCAGTGCCCGGGTTTCACGCGCGTACTGTTTGCGCCCACCGGACAATAGCTCCAGCATGCGGTGACTGGGTTTCGAGTAGCTATGGTAAATCTTTGAGACATTCCGGATATCGACGATCGCGTCCGGATTTTCTGTGCCTTTCATTCATTACCACTCGAATCAGATGACATCGGCGAAACCAGACTTCAGCTTTCGAAAAAGGCTAAAACCAGCAACAAGGGTCACAGCTGCAATAAGCATCACCACAAATAGCGAATGCCATTCTATCGCTGCCGTACCAAATACCGCGTGCCTGGATATTTCCGTCAAATAATAAAACGGATTGTAATCCATGATTAATTTGCGCACCCAAAGCGCTCCGCGCTCTTCGACGAGAGTGGCGGGATACAGGATTGGTGTAAGCCAGAACATCACATTGACCAGCACTGGAACGATTTGTGCCACGTCCGGGATGTATACCGCAACCGCAGAAACCGCATACGAAACCCCCAGAGTAATCAGGACGCATGCAATCCACACCAGACCATATACAGCAGCCATATCCCCAAGCGGGATACCGTTATAGGCCATCAAGCAAGCGACAATAGATAGAATTATTATCTGACTTAATAAAGCCGAAGCGAGTGGTATCAAGGGCAGAACCCAAAAAGGGAAAGCTATCTTATTTATCAAATAGCCATATTCGCGAAGAATCCCGGTACTGCGCCCAACCACTTCAGAGAAAAAAATCCAAAGAGAAAATGGCAAGAAATAAAACAAGGCAAACGGAATATCTCCGTAACGCACCCCCATTCGTCCGCTCATGAGAATGGAAAATACAACCACATTAATAACGGCATACAACAATGGCACGCCAACATTCCAGGCAATACCCGCATATGATCCAGCATACCGATTCTTTAAATCTTGCCTGGCCAGCATCCAGGCAAGCAACAAGCTATCTACTACTCCTGATTTACGCATGACGCCTCAACTGTTGGGGTACCAAACATCCAATTACGCCATAAAGACAGCCGCTCACTTTCACAAAAATGACCAATTATATTTTCGTGAGCCACAAGGTATTTCATTAAGCAAACAACTTTATATTTTCATCAATATTCTTTAAATTCACGATTGCCAAATATGACCCAAACGATGTTTTAAATGAGCAAGCCTTCTGAGAATTTTCCACGAACGGCTGGCTTGCAGTGTGGCTAGTTGCATCTCCGCCTGCTCTGATCGAGCCTCCGCCTGTCTGAGCGCCTCTCGCAAGCCTTGCACATCTTCCTGCGGACTACTCATCAAATGCCCCGGGCAAAGCTGAAATTCATCCAGAACACAGGGTGTCAATGAAAGCGGGTGCAGAAGCCACTCTTGCTCTTTGGCGGCATAGTAGCGGTTGATGCCGTCACAGTAAGCATAGAGATAACCTTCGGAGAGCAGCATGCCCTCCCAATCCGGCGTCTTATCGAAAGCGGACTCCAGTATCACGATCCAAGGGCGCCAGCGCTGGAAGTCCATGCTTTCCAATACCTGCTGCTCAAAACCCTCAACGTCAATTTTGAGAAAATGAAAAGGCGCATCTTCTGGCATATGTTCCGCGCAGATGTTATCCAATCGCCGGCACTGGACTGTACGTGGAACGAATTGGATGCCAGTGCCCTGCTGAATATCTCGCATCTCTTCGCTGAGCGTCGATAGGCCGGTTTCACGGTCCTCATAGAAGGTCAGCTCGCCTTCTTTCGGGGCCACGGCTAGACACAGGTTTATCTCATCAGCTCGCTCTTCACATAGAGCATCGAAATAGTGCTCAACTGGTTCGATATTGATGCCGCGCCAACCGCGCTCATAAAATGCTTTGGTGACTGAGTCGCGCGCTGGGTGATTAGCGCCGACATCTATGTATCGCCCCGGGCCAAACAATTTTAGTGCTCGCCAAAGCGTCACATCTTCAAAATTCTGAGCGTAGGAAACGAATGCCATAGGTAATCCTGAGTCGGTTCTGGGGGTACTGGGCGCGGAGTGAGCTTATGGCCGCACCTAAGCTCCAGTAGTTGCGTGTGGGCTACCATTTTGTAGCGTGGTAACCATTGCACCGGCTATGCGTGTCCCTTTTTTTCGCAGCGGTATTTCAATCAGCCTGTAGTTCAACTCGCTCAGTATCAAGATCATGCCTGCTGCGCTAGCGGAAAACAGCAGGAACTGCTCCTGAGAGGGCGCAGTACCCCCAGTAAATCTGTACCAGGTTTCCCGCACGATAAAAAAGCAGGGTATGTGGGTCAGATATATTGCATAGGATCGCTCACCTACCCATATGAGAGGTCTTCGAATGAAGTTAAGCCTATGGAAAATCAGGTCACTGTCGTAACTGGCTACTAAAACCAATGCAGCCGACAGCACATCAACAAAACTGAGCCTGTAAGTTGTGATGCCTAGATGAGTTGAGCCCAGCGTAAGCAGAAGCACCATCAGCAGCAGGATGAAGCCGAGACTGCTAGCCCGATTGGCTAAAAAGGTGGGGCGAGCAACAGCATATTCCGGTCTTCGACTAAATAGTGCCAACAGCACGCCGAGGCACAGGGCACCCGTAGGAAATGCGCTTGTGCCCGGATCAATTAGCTGCAGCAGAGCGATAACGCCGATTGCATAAACTAGGTATTTGCGCATTAAAAGCGCCAGCAGTGGCAGCGCTATATAGAACTGCTCCTCCAGCGACAGACTCCAGTAAACAAAGCTGGCACCGTACTCATAGTTGCCATAGGCTTCTGCAAAGCGGAGGTTCGCAGCCTGTACAATTCCCGCGATGGTGGCTTCGATGTTAGCGCGGATGCCACCAAAAGCATGACTGTCGTTGTATGCGAAGACCAGCAGCAGGGTAACGAACAACCATAGCCAGGCTGAAGGTAATAAGCGCCAAGCTCGCCGAACCCAGAAGGCAATTATCAACTGTGGTCTATCGCTGAGATCGGCCTGCTGCAACTTGGGCAGCAAGTCGCGGGCAATGACAAAGCCAGAAATAGCGAAGAACAGATCTACACCACACCTGCCACCAAAATAGGCGTAGAACTGGGCAAGTCCAGGGTTGGGCCAACTAAATAAATTCAGGTTGGCGTGATGGATGACCACGAACAGGACGGCTATTCCACGCAGCACTTCGATGTCCAGAATCTTTCTGTTCATATCCCGAATTCAGACCTTGCGCGCCACAATGATCTGACTTTTCGGCAGCACAGTATCAAGCGCCTGCTTTACAGCCTGACCCTGCGGCAGAGCCAGCAGAGCCTCCCACGTACTGTCCCAGTTTTGGATAAGCGCGTGCTCTTTGCCGTCTAATGAAGTTTGGCCGCTAGCCCAGAAGAACAACCACCAAAGAGTACGGTAGAAACCGTAGTAAGTATGCTGCTCGATAACCAGCCCCGCATCACGTACTAACTGAGCGAACTGCTCACGTTCGAATATGTGGATATGGTTGGGCTTCTGGAAATAAGCAGGGCTGGCGATACCCTGCTGCGCACGCTCACTCAATGCGTCAGGCACCGACAGGAGATACTGCGCGCCAGGGCGCCCCACTCGGACCAGTTCGGCAAGAAACGCTGCTGGATCATCAACATGCTCCAACACCTCCATTGCCACAACCTTGTCCAGTCGTGCATCAGGCAGTGGAATGGGGTTGGCGTCGGTCACCAAGGGGTGGACGGCTCGCGCTTCGGTTTGCTGCAGGCGTTGCACCGCCTTGCTGACGTTCTCGGGGTCAATATCGGCGACAAAGAGTTCAGCGCCACGCCGACCGCAAAATAGAGTGAAGCCACCATCACCACAACCTATATCAAGGACGCTGTCGCTTCTGTCTACTCGAAATCCTTCGAATAGCTCACCGCTGTCGTTGTTAAGCCAGCCGCTGCGAACCATATCGGTCAAGCCAATAGGTAGATGCATTGGACTCTCTACCGCCTGAGAGGCCTGGGATACGGAGCTCTTTTGCCTCAGTAGAGTTTTCAAACGATCTAACATAGTCATTGTCCAATTGAGGGTTTGCGCGCCACGATGATCTGGCACTTAGGCAGCAGCTGATCCAGGCGATGTTTGATTTCGGGCCCTAGCGGTAACTGCAGCAAGCGCTGCCAAACCGAGGCCCAGTCACTCAGCAGGGCTGGGTAAGGCGGGGCAATAAGGTCGTGTGTGGCACCCGAGAAGGGCTTTCCTTCGGCATGTTGCGTGGCCCAATAAAGCTGCATCCAGAAAGACCAGTAAAAACCGAAGTTGTGCCGACTGATGATCTCTAGCCCAGACTGGGAAACAAGTTCGGCAAAGGCATCCTCGCTAAAAATATGCTGGTGGTTAGGAGGGGCGAAGTGGCCGGACGGCGCAATGTCTTTCTGCATCTGCTCAGAGCGTTGATGGGGAACGCTCAGCAGATAAAGCGCGCCCGGTTGACCGATCCGGTAAAGTTCTGCCAATGTTTCCTCAGGAGCATCCACGTGCTCCAACACCTCTTGTGCAATAACTCGAGAGGCACATCCCTCATCAAGAGGGAGAGGAAGGGTGGCGTGTACCAAGCCTTGGCCCTTGCTGTTGCCAGCCTCGTGGAGGCCCTGCTCAATCTGAGCGATCTTGGATTCATCGCTGTCGATAAATATCACCCTTGCCCCCTGCCGGGCACAGAACTGGGTGGCACCGCCGGAGCCGCAGCCAAAATCCACAACGATGTCCTGGAGGCCAACGGCAAAGCCTGGATGAAGTTCACCGTTCGAGTTGTTGAACCAGCCACTTAGTACGGCGTCATGTAGGCCGCAGTAGCGGGAGTCGATTTCAGGTGCTGTTTCAGGCTGAGCAGGCTTACGCCAGCTCTTCAGCCGTTTCCAGATCAATCGCATGATGCCGCTGCCTCCTGCAGGAATGGCTCCAGCCGTTGACGAACCACTTCGCGAGAACAGTGCAGGCGCATATGCTCTATCGCTTGCGTCGCCATGCGCGCATAGATTTGAGGTTGGTTTTGCTTGATGGAAAATGCTTGTAAGTAGGCTGTTCGCAGAGAAGCCCAGCTTATTTGTCTGTGGCAGGTACGGGTAGCAAACCGGGGGTCATGAGGCCATCCTGTCGCCTCTGGCCAGCTGTCCACGATAAAGGCGATGCTCTCGTCGATATAGTCACTCATGCCAGAGTGATTCGGTGCGATAGCCGGTTTGCCGGCGGAAAGGTATTCCATCAGCGGTAAGCACTGCCCCTCGCCATAAGAAGCGTTCACCACGAAGGAGGTTGCATGAACGAGGGCGCGGTATTGGTCATCTTCAAGATATCCATGCAACAACACCACTCTGCATCTGAACAGGGGTAGGCGAGCAAGGTATTTGAGCATCTGCACAATCGCTGATGTGCAGGCCTTGTGAGTGAGCTTAAAAACCAGAGTGGCCTGTTCATTGTCAGCGAAGGCATTGCAGAACGCACTGAGGAGGTCCTCCCAGTTTTTCCGCCCGTCGTATGGATTGAACACCGAAGTAAAAACCACGCCACCAAGCTCTAGATCGAACGTTTTTGGAGTAAACAGCTCAGGCTCTATAGCGTGTTCAGTCCACCATGGCGATATTTGATCGGGCTCAGGCTCAGATGACAGGATTGGCTGACCTTGGTAGACATGGATGTACCAAGCTCCCGCGTAGCGCTTGCTAATTTGCCACCAAGCCTTGCTGAACATACGAGGTGCAGCCGGCCTAGCTGGCTGGGCTTCAGCTTCTAGGACAGGCAGAGTGGGCTCATCGTCTTTTTCACTGGAGTCTGGCATGGGCGTGCCATGTACTGCGGCATGCCAAAGCTCCGCATCAGCCTCCAAAAACTTAGTGATATCAAGCTTTGCAGTGTCAAACAGTGTGCCCCGACCTGCCAGGGTGGTGCTCATGCTATTAGGCTGCAGCTCTCTGACTGCCGCCATCCCATCCCAGACCGGTGCTGGGGCATTGATGATTGGATAGCATGGATCAACTACGCGCCGCGCTGCCGCTATGGTTGAGTCCGAGTGGGTGATGGCTCGACCGAGAAGCCGAATGACCCAGCTCCAATCTTCTTCGGCACGGCCCAGCCACGTCTCATGGGGAATGCTGTCGAATTCCCATGCAAATACAGGAATAGTCGGACAGAGAAGTGACGTGAGAGTGCGATGCGGTGGCGAGAAACTCAAAAACAAACAGGTCTCACCACTCTTTCTACAATCAAAGTAAATAGTGTCGACTTCTGATTCAGGGTGCTCGATAACTTGTACATCACCAAGAGTTTCTAGGACCGGCAAGAATTCTTTTAGTACAAAATAATAGCTGTACTCAGAGGTTCCGAGGCGGGACTTCAAGTTCTTGGCACTGGTTTCTGAGTAAACCAGAATTTTCATTTGGCACCCCCGCCACTACTCTCTTTGGGCGCAGTTCTGCTAATGAAATCGCCGAGCATGTGTTTGATATGATTTTTGCTTGCTCGCCGAGCCATTTCTGAGCGGGCGCTCTTTGACATTTCTTGGTAGCACTCGGAATGCTCTTGAGTAACACGGTAACTCTGCTCTAGCGCACAACAGAGTGAAGCCCAATTTAAGCGCAGGCTGGAATAATGAAGTTTCTTGTCAGGGTCTTTTGACCAGTGCATTGGCTGCAGACTACCTTCAATCAGCAGCGCATTCTCAGGTGTCAGCCAGTCTGCTAACGCTGCATAAGCAGGACCTATAACCGGTCTACCTGCACTCAAAAATTCCTGCGCCGTCAGCGCTGAAGCCTCGGCCAACGATGGTTGGACGAGAAAGTGGCTGACTGCAATTAGAGCCTCATATTGCGCGGCATCTAAAAACGCATTGATTGCAATGACACGACAGCGAAAAGGTGACAATCGAGACAACGCTGTTAAAAGAGCAATTCGGCCTGACGTTGGATTGTAATGGCTAAATTTCAGAATCAGCGTGGCATTTGGCTGGTTACGAAACGTCCAGCAAAATGCCGATACAAGCTCCAGCCAACGAGTAAGCTCATCTTCGGCACGCAATATTCCGGTGTATACAACTCCGTACAACTTTATGTTTTGTACAGTTCTATTCTCGAGAGACTGGCCGTGCGGGATGTCCATAGTAGGTACACAGGGCAAAGCATCCTGAGGGAAGTGGACTTCAGGTCTAGCCGCATATTGACCAAAAGCCTCATTCCACCAACCGCGCAACATTAGCGCTGTAAGGTATAAGCAGGCAGAGACTGTTGGCTTCTCAACTTCTCGGACTAAATTACTCGGCTCTGGCTCTGGCTCTGGCTCTGGCTCTGGAGGCGAGGTTAGCGCCAAACCATCCACTGAAAGGCCTATCCGTGGACTATCTAAAAGGTGCCCGCTGAAAGATAGCACTCGAGGCAGGGCTGTCGGCTGTAGTCCTTCTGGCGGGCACAAGCCACAAAAAAGCTCCCATGGCTGCGCAGGGCTAACAAGCACTGGATACTTTTCGCCCATTAGTTGGCTTAGTGCGTCTGCGGACTGCCTGCTGAATGTGATAGCCCCGCAGGTCGCGGAGAATGAAGTCACCCATTCGGAAATCAGGGTCGAGTCATTTTCGTTCGGGAAAAGATCAAAAGGCCAAGCGAATATAGGAATAACAGGACAACTCAAGTGAAAGTTAATTTCCGTTGGAAGTCCAAAAAAACACATCACCACTAACCGGCCTAGTGATCGGTACTCTTCGCAAAGCCGCTCGGCGTCTAGGCCTGAGTCGACCTCAATAACTGTTCCGATCTCTTCAAAAATCGGCAATAGCGCCAACTTAAGAAAATAGTGGCCTTGACCCTCCGCCCCTAAGGTTTCAGGTTTTCGTATGCAATCAATAGTGCTGCTAACAAGAATAATCATCGAGTCACGTGAGCTGTGCCGCTCTCACCCAGAGGCAGTCGGCGCAGTGGGTTGAGCTTATTTCTTATAGTGTCCAACAACGCCGCCAAGGTGATCAGCAGGCGCATGGGAGTTGAGCGCGTCTGGCAGAAGATAAGCGCTTTTAATTGAAAAACCGAGCGAGTCTATGGCCAAGCGCGCCGATCAACAAGGCATGATTTTCGCCAACCTGAGCGGTGTCTCAGCGTGATCAACAGACAACGCAAAATCCTCCATCCAACTGCTGAGGTTGCAGATTGGCGTGGTTATGCCTGATCTCGGGCCGCCGTACAGATATGCCTACATGCGGCGGTACAGTTGGGCTTTAACTCGAACTGTGACCGCACAATTGCGCCGCACTGTCACTGGTGAGCCCGCCTGCTCCAAGTCGATCATGGCGGCCAACAAACCGCCACTTCGTCGCCCGGCGAAACGGATGCCGCCATGCCTAGCCATTCCCTGCCCCACTGCAGCTGTATCGACGCCGCCCGGCCACGCCCTAACCGCGCTCAGCAACTGCTGGCCTTGTTGCACATTTGGCAGCAACGCTGTCGCAGTCGCCGACAACTGGCCCAGCTCGATTCGCGCCTGCTGGCCGACACAGGCATCAGCGAAGCCGAGCGCCAGGTCGAGTTAAGCAAGCCCTTCTGGCGCTAAGCCAAGGCATGCAGCTGGTCACGGCCTGCGGACTTGGCTAGGCTGATGGACACCGGGGCGCTCTTCTAGGGCGACCGGTTCTGACTATTTAAGGAGTTCTGCCATGTCCCCATTTCGCCTGTTTGCTGCGGCTGGTCTGCTGAGCCTGGCCACCAGCGCCTCGGCCACCAGTTTTGTGGTGACCACCGACTGGATCGCCGATGCGTTCGGCTCATCCTCGGATGCCACGTCGTCGTCGACCAAGGATGACAAGGTGATTCGCGCTGCCCGCGATGACGCCGCCAGCTTTGTCGCCAGCAATGGCGCCATCCGTGGCGCCCAGCTGGAAGCCGCGCTGCTGCAAATCCGCGAGCACGCGCCGCAGCTGCAAGCCAGCGACGCGCAACTGGCCGAGGCCATCCTCAGCCACTAAGGCTGATGCGTGACGGTCAGCCGCTGGCCGCCCGTCACGCGCGCGCCCTTCACGCCGCGATACACCCCTGCATAAAACCGGCACTTGGGCGATAATCGCCGGCTTGTTCACGCCCTCGTTTCCCGGAGATAGTTCATGCGTAGCCCTCTGATTGCCGCCAGCATCGCCCTGGCCCTGTTTGCCGGCGCGGCCCAGGCGCAAACCCTGAAAGCCACCAGCAACATGCTGTTGAACGCCACCAACCGCACCCTGGACTTCACCTCCGACACCACCACCTCGATTCGCGACATGAAGCTGGTCATCGCCGCCCGTGACGACGCCGCCAGCTTTGTCGCCAGCAATGGCGCTATCCGTGGAGCCCAATTGGAAGCCGCATTCAGCGCCGTGCGTGCGCAGTACCCGGCCGCCCGCAACGTCTCCGACCAGGAGTTGGCCACCGCCATTCTCGCCCCGTGAAAATCGTCTGCGCCTGGCTGCTCAGCGCTCTGCTGAGCCTGCTCGGCGGCCCCGTTCAGGCGCTGCAACTGCATCTCGACACCGAGGGCCTGGGTCCCGCCGAGCGCCGGGCCAGCCAACAGCTGATCGACCAGGCTCTGGCCGCCCTGCCACCGAGCTTCCAGCAACGCCTGGACAAATCGGTACGCCTGCGCTGGTCGGACGAGCTGCCGGCCAACGTCTACGGCAGCGCCAACCAGCTGCTGGCACGCCTCGAATTGAATGCCCAGCTGCTGCCCAAACTGGTGGATGGCAGCGCCGCCAGCGAACAGACCGGCCGCGCCCACGGCACCTTGCAGCGCGAACTGCTGGCCAGCCTGCTGCATGAGCTCACCCATCTGTACGACCGCGCCCGCCTGTGGGATGCCGAAACCCAGCACCTGCAGCAAAACTGCCGGCGCCGCGTGGCCAGTGGCGGCCTGATCGGCCTGCCCGCAGAGTGCCGTGGACAAACCGCGCGTCGCTTCACGCTCAGCGATGACCCGCGCCTGCTCGACCTGGCCGGCTGGCCGCAATACGTCGGCCGCCGCGGCCAGCGCGAGCAGCACAACGGCCAGGTGGCGCGCAGCCCGGACAGCTACGAGCTGAGCAACCCGCGCGAGTTTGTTGCGGTCAATCTCGAATACTTCCTCCTCGACCCCAGCTACGCCTGCCGGCGCCCCGAGCTGTATGCCTACTGGCAGACGCACTTCGGCTGGGCACCGGGCGCTAAAACGCCCTGCAGCCCGCAGGTTGCCTACCTCAACGCCGGCAGCGACTTTGGCCGCCAACCGCTGGGCCAGCTCGACCCCGAACGGGTCTACGCCATCGATTACCTGCTGGCCGAAGCCAACAGCGAGTGGGTCAGCCGCTTCGGCCACAGCATGCTGCGCCTGGTGATCTGCGCACCGGGGCGGCCACGCGGGCCGGCGTGCAGGCTGGATCTGGACCAGCACCTGGTGCTGTCCTACCGCGCTTTTGTCGGTGATGTGCAACTGTCCAGCTGGGCCGGCCTGACCGGCGGCTACCCGTCGCGGCTGTTCGTTTTGCCGCTCAGCCAGGTGATCGACGAATACACCAAGATCGAGCTGCGCAGCCTGGCCTCGGTACCGCTCAAGCTCAGCCGCAGTGAACAGGATGCACTGGTGCGGCATGCCGCCGAACTGCACTGGAGCTACGACGGCAGCTACTTCTTCATCTCTAACAACTGCGCGGTCGAGACCCTGAAACTGCTGCGCAGCGGCAGTGACGCCGCGCAGCTCAACGACCTCGACAGCATCCTACCCAACGGCTTGCTGGAGGTCCTCGACGCCCGCGGCCTGGCCGACACCGAGGTGCTCGCCGACACGCGTGAAGCGCTGCGCCTGGGCTATCGCTTCGACTCCTACCGCGAACGCTACCAGGCCATGTTCGACGTGCTGAAACGTCAGCTGCCGATCCCGCAGCAGGCGGTAGAAGACTGGCTCGACCTGCCGGCCAAGCAGCGCCAACCATGGCTCACTCGCGCCGACCTGCGCACCAGCGCGGCACTGTTGCTGCTCGAACAGGCCGCCCAGCGCCGCCAGTTGCTGCGCGCCCAGGAGCAGATCAAGCAGCGCTACCTCAGCGTCCGCGACAACAGCGGCGCCGACCCCGCCCTGGCCAAGGCCGGCAGCACCCTGGAGCAGCTACTGGCCAACAGCGGCTTTCTCAGCCGCCCGGCCGAGCTGCTTGGCAGCCAGGGCTATGGCCTGCCGCAACCCGCCGAGTGGCAACAACTGCAAGCCAGCAGCGCCGAGCGCCAGCAGCACCTGCGCCGCCTCAGTGACGATCTCGAACTGGAAGTGCGGGCCCTGCTGGAACCGGCACAGGTCGCGGAGCTGCAACAGGCCGAGGCCAACCTCAGTCAGCTAAGCCAGCATTTGCGCGAACTGCACAAAGCCAATGGCGGGCTGGTCCTGCCGTAGCCCGGATGTAACCCGGAATAGCACAATCCCCCGGATTACATCCGGGCTACAGGCGGCGCCGATCTCCCGGCGCAAGGCACACCCAACAGCCCCTCCTACAAACACTCCTCATCCTCCTGGGGTAGCTGCGGATCAAGCTGCAGCCACGGCAGACGGCTGCTGACCCAGATATGCCGGTCGGCAGGTGCCTGTTGCGGGTGATCGAGGGTGGCCACGGTGACATCGAGGGTCGCGGGGCTGAGCTGAGTCAGCAACGCCAACTGCGCGCCGCAACCTGGGCAGAAAAAGCGTGTGCAGGTGGGCGATGAGGCGTATTCGGCCGGCGTCCCGCGTAGCCATTGAAAGCTGGCGAGCGGCACCGTGATCCAGGTGGTGACGATACCGCCGCTGGTGTGCCGACAGATCTAGCAGTGACAATGAGCAATGTCGCGCAAGGGCGCGTGAAACTGGTAACGCAGCTGACCACACTGGCAGCCGCCTTGCTGGGCATTGCTCATCTCCTGGGCTCTCCATTCAATAACGCCGAGTGAGGCGTTAGACTGCCACACCTCATCATCCACCAGCAGAGTAACTACCCATCATGGAATGGCTGACCAGCCCGGAAATCTGGATCGCGTTTTTCACCCTGACCGCGCTGGAGATCGTCCTCGGCATCGATAACATCATCATGATCGCCATCCTTGTCGGCCGGGTGCCCAAGGCCATGCAAGCCAAGACCCGCCTGTTCGGCCTGGCCCTGGCGATGGTCACGCGGATCATGCTGCTGCTCTCCATCACTTGGGTGATGCGCCTGACCACCGACCTGTTCAACGTCTTCGGCCAAGGTATTTCCGGGCGCGACCTGATTCTGTTTTTCGGCGGCCTGTTCCTGCTGTGGAAAAGCAGCATGGAGATCTACCACGGTCTGGAAGGCGAAGATGAGACCGCCGACGAGCCCAAAAGCATGGCCGGCGGCTTCCTCGGCACCATTGTGCAGATCGCCATCATCGATATCGTGTTTTCCCTCGACTCGGTGATCACCGCCGTCGGCATGGTCTCCAACGTGCCAGTGATGGTCGCCGCCATCATCGTCGCCGTGCTGGTGATGATGCTCGCCGCCGGCACCATCAGCGACTTTATCGACAAGCATCCATCA
>Ga0209343_10005225_pt1 | contig 15831 bp, 18 predicted proteins | sample RifCSPlowO2_02_FD_184026 | JGI IMG/M metagenome (GOLD analysis project Ga0209343, IMG submission 184026) | Groundwater microbial communities from Rifle, Colorado - Rifle CSP2_plank lowO2_0.2 (SPAdes) (version 2) | ecosystem: Environmental > Aquatic > Deep subsurface > Groundwater | place... | reverse complement strand
CGTCCTGGCCCTCTTGCTCAACCAGGAGATGCCGTACCGCAATCTGGTGCGCGGGGCACTCCTGCTCCCCTGGATCGTCCCGACGTCGCTCAGCGTCCTCACCTGGCTCTGGATGTTCGACTCGCTGTTCAGCGTCGTGAATTACATCCTGCTGGGCCTGGGACTCATCTCCAAGAAGATCCCCTGGTTGGGCGATCCCTTCTGGGCGATGGTCTCCGTGGTCATCGTGAACACCTGGCGCGGCTTGCCCTTCTTCGCTGTCTCCTTCCTGGCCGGCTTGATGACGATTCCCCGCGAACTGTATGAGGCGGCCGAGACCGACGGGGCGCGGGCTCCGCGCCAGTTCTGGCACATCACCCTCCCCCTCTTGCAGCCGGTCATCGCCGTGGTCGTGCTCTTCTCCACCATCTGGACGTTCGCCGATTTCCAGATCGTGTACATCCTGACCCACGGCGGACCCATCAACGCCACCCAGATCTTCGCCACCATGGCCTACGACGTGGCCCTGGTGGCCGGGCGGATCGGCGAAGGATCGGCGATTTCCCTGTTTCTGTTCCCGGCCCTGCTGGTGGTCATCATCCTCTTGCTGCGGTACCTGCGCCGGGAGTAGGGGTCCTCCATGTCGCGGAAACGCTTCCGGATAGTCAGGCGGATCTTCGGTCTCTACCTCCCCCTGGCGGCATTCCTCTTCTTTGCCCTGTTTCCTTTTTACTGGATGCTCATCAGCAGCTTCAAGGGGAACCCGGAGCTTTACAACCTCCAAGCCAACCGGCTCTGGATCACACATCCCACGCTGGAGCAGTTTCAGGAACTCTTTGCCAGGACCGCCGTCCTCCAGTGGCTCTGGAATAGCTTCTTCGTCTCGTTCCTCACGTCCATGATCTCCATGACCTTCGGCATCATGGCGGGATACGCCCTGGCGCGCCTGAGGTTCCCCGGGGCCCAGGCCTTCGGCCTGGCCACCTTCGTGACCTATCTCGTGCCGACGACGCTCATCTTCATCCCCCTGGCCAGCGTGGTCCAGGCCCTGGGCCTGTCCAACTCTATCTGGTCCCTGGTTGTGACGTACCCGACGTTCCTGGTCCCGTTCTGCACCTGGATGCTCATCGCCTACTTCAAGTCCATCCCCCGGGACATGGAGGAGTGCGCGATGATCGACGGGTGTGGACGCATCGGGGCCATGGTCCGGATCGTCCTCCCCATGGCGATTCCCGGCGTCGTCTTCTCCGGCATGTTCAGCTTCACCCTCTCCTGGAACGAGTTCGTGTACGCGCTGACCTTCATCTCCACCACCACGCACAAGACCATGTCGGTGGCCGTGCCGACGGAACTCATCCGGGGAGACGCCTACTTCTGGGGCGAGTTGATGGCCGCCTCGCTGGTTGGCTCGGTCCCCGTGGCCCTGCTCTATTCCTTCTTCATGGATTACTTCGTGTCCGGCCTGACCGCCGGCGCGCTCAAGGGTTAACGCCCGTACTCCCCACCTCGAAAGGAGGCTCTCCATGCAGTACTTCGTGTCAAAGACGAGCCCGCGGGCCATCCTGGTGATGTTCGACCGGGATGACCTGCTGCTCGAGGGACTGCAAGAGGTCGTGAAGAAGGAACGGATCGACACCGCCGCCATCACGGGCGGCATCGGCTCGCTCTCGCGGGTGCACCTGCACACCATCACCACCACTGCGCTGCAGCCCCTGGACAAGTACTGGAGCTTCACCGGGGCCATCGAGCTGGGGAGCGTCCAGGGATCGGTCATCGGCGGCGACGTCCACGCCCACATCAGCGTCTACGACTGGGACAGCAAGACCACCTACATCGGCCACCTGGAGCCGGGCAGCGTGGTGGCCTACCGGGCCGAGGTCAGCCTGAATGTCCTGGAGGGGGTCCAGACCGAACGATACAACGACGCGGAGGGGAACTTCTGCATCCGGCAGCGCTAGCCACCAAGGCCGATGCGTATGGCTCATGGCCTATGGCGTATGGTCCGGATTGAACCATAAGCCATCTGCCATACGCCATATGCCAGGTGCCCGCCTCGCGCAAGGCGGCGTGGTTTCCATCACCCAGTGATGAACAGTTTGGACCAGAGGAGATCCATCATGGAAGTGCACCACGTTGCCGTCGCCGGCACCGGGATGATGGGTCCCGGGATCGCCGCCATCTTCGCCCTGGCCGGCCGCCGGGCCACCGTCGTCAGCCGGACCCCCGAGGGGGCGGCCCGCGGCGTGGGAACGGCCAGGTCCCTCATCGAGCAACTGGCCGCCAACGACCTGGCGGATCCGGACCAGGCCCAGCAGGCCGCGGCACGCCTGGAGGCCTCCACCGATCCCGAAGGCGCCGCGCGCGCCGCCCAGCTCTTCGTGGAATCCATCCCCGAGGACCTGGCCGTCAAGCAGGCGTTCTTCACCCGGCTGGACAAGGCGGCGCCCGACACCATCCTGTGCTCCAACACCTCGGGCATCAGCATCACGGCCATCGCCGCCAAGGCCTCCCACCCCGAGCGCATCCTGACCACCCACTTCTGGAACCCACCCTACCTGATGCCGCTGGTAGAGGTGATCATGGGGGAACGGACCAGCCGGCAGATCGCCGACGGCGTCGTGGAACTGCTCCGGACCTGCGGCAAGGTTCCCGTGCTGGTGCGCAAGGACCGGCCCGGGCAGTTGGGCAACCGGATCCAGCACGCCATGATCCGGGAGTGCGTGAACATCGTGCAGGAAGGTATCGCCACCGCCGAGGACGTGGACGTGGCGGTGATGACCGGCGTCGGCCTGCGGTTCCCCGCCTACGGCGTCTTCGAGCACGCCGACCTCGTGGGGTTGGACCTGGTCAAGGCGGTCCAGGACTACGTCCTCCCCGACCTGGGCACCGTGCAGGGCGCCGGCCGGCTCCACAACGAGAAGGTGGCGCGGGGCGAGCTGGGTGCCAAGACGGGCCGCGGATTTCTCGACTGGACGCCGCAGCAGGCCCAGGAGGTCCGGGCGCGCCGCGATGCTTTCCTCATCCAGTTTCTCCGCTGGGAGAAGGCCCGCCGGGCAACCTGACCGAGTGAATACCGGCCAACGGCTCTCTGGCGCAGGCGACGGTCGGAGGGGTCTCTTCGCCTCCCGTCTCCCGCCCAGAGGAGATTCGTATCCACGGGGGTGGGGTACAAGCTGGACGCGATCCAGAGGAACCCGGGAGAAAATGCTTGCCACGCATCTCTCATGGAGATATCCTATGTGCATATTTAGATAGGATATCCGAGGAGAGTGTCATGGGAGCCATCTCACTGAAGTTGCCCGACGATCTGTTGGAAACCAGCAGCCGGTGCGCCGAGGCCCTGCGGCTGTCCCGGGCCGCGTACATCCGCCGCGCCGTTGAGCGGATGAACCGCCAGACCCGTGCCCAGCTTCGGGCCAAGCGGCTGGCCGAGGTGTCCAGGAAAGTCCGCAAGGAGAGCATGCGGGTGAATGCCCAGTTCGCCGCCATCGAGCGGGACCCCGATGCCTGAGCGGGGCGAGATCTGGCTCGCCAACCTGAATCCCCGCCGTGGCACCGAGCCGGGCAAGACCAGGCCGGTGCTCATTCTCCAATCCCAGGCGCTTCTGGATGCAGACCATCCATCTACGCTCATTGTTCCGCTGACCACGAGCCTGGTGGATGACGCCGAGCCGCTCCGTATCCGCATCCCGGCCTCCGGTCGCTTGCGCCGCAATTCTGACCTCCTGGTCGATCAGCTCCGGGCAATCGACAATCGGCGCCTCATCCAGGGCCCGATGACCCGCCTCCCGCATGCGCTCATGCACCGAGTGGGAGAGGCTCTCCGCGAGGTCCTTGATCTCGTGGAAGAATAGAGCCAGTCGGAAAGGCCGCCCCCCTGAGTGTGCGGATATTCTGCTGTCTCGCAGGACAGTGCGAGCTCGCCGCGGTGTCGAAGTTCCTCCGTTTCTCGGGGAGCCGGGATTCATGCCTTCCAAGTTTGGTACTGTCTGACACTGATTGCAAGATGGGCAATGGATACGTCGAGGTGAGCGTGGTCGCCAGCAGCGAGACCGAGGAGGGGCTGTGTGATTTCCTCTTCTCCGAGGGCGCGCTGGGCCTCGTCACGGAGGATCTGCCCGGGGAGCCAGCCGGGATCCGCATCCGGGCCAGCTTTCCTGGGACCGTGCCTGTCGAGCCACTCGTCGAGAAGCTCAAGAGGTATCAGGAATCGCTGGAGGCTCTGGGGCTCTGCCGGACCACCAGAACGATCGAGGTCCGCGACATCCCTGTCGAGGACTGGGGGCGAACCTGGAAGGAGCACTTCAAGCCGCTTCTCGTCGGCAGGCGTCTGGTCATCGCGCCGCCGTGGGAGGATGGCCCCTTCCCCGAGAACCGCCTTGTGGTCCGCATCGACCCAGCCATGGCCTTCGGCACCGGTCACCACGCCACGACCCGGATGTGCCTGGAAGCCCTCGAGGCATTCATGGATGGATGGCCCGAGGACCAGGGGGGGCCGGTCGTTCTGGACGTGGGGACGGGGACCGGGATCCTCGCCATCGCCGCGGCGTCCCTCGGGGCAGCGCGCGTTGTCGCCCTTGACACGGATCCCGAAGCCTGTGATGCCGCCGGGAAAAACCTGGCCCTCAACCAGGATGCCGGCCAGGTCCGGATTCTTCACGGGGGGATCGAGATCCTCGGGCCCGCCGATCGGTTCGATCTGCTTCTGGCAAACCTCGACACCAGGACGCTCTGCCCGCTCCTCCACACCCTCTCGAGGCTACTTGCGCCAGGCGGCCGGCTGATCGTCAGTGGGATCCCCGTTGAGGACAACGCGACCGTGGCTGCGGTGGTGCAGGATTCACCCCTCCGAATTGTCGAGCGGCGAGTCCAGGACGGCTGGCTCTGCCTGACCCTGGTCGCTCGATGATGCCTTCCGCACTCCGCACTTGCGATTCCGCAACTTGGTCACGGCTCTTCCATTGAAGCTTTGACCCTGAGACTGTGGAGACCCCCCTCGGCTCTCGGCTCGCGGCTTTGTATTTTGGTTTTAATGAGGCCACGGCACTGAGTCAGGGGAGATGCGACCCTCCGCTCTTCCCGCTCTTTGCCATCCTGTCTAGGCCCAGCCCTCTGCGCGAAGCACCGTCCGGCATCCTCCTCCTGCGCCGTGAGACGCAGGCCCCATATACGCCAGAAAAGTAAAGCCACCAAAGCCGGGTCCCCTTCAAACCCGACCGAAGCCCTGCCCGGTCAGCCCCCATCACCGCGATGACGCACGGCGCGGCCGCCGCACTCGGTAAGCCGGCCTGGCCTCCTCGACCCAGAAGCCACACGGGGCGACAGCGACAACCGACGGGGACAGCGGGGCTCCGCCATCGGTGAAGGCCGCAAGCGCCAACGCCCCGGTACGCCTTGCTATGCTGCTTGACATCAGATGCGGTCGGTGTTAGCATCAACGCATCATGCCGCGGACAACCCTAAACATCGAAGCCCCACTTCTGGGAGAGTTGAAGAAGTTGCAGGAGAAGGAGGGGCGCTCCCTGGGCAGGATTGTTTCGCAGCTCCTGGCGGAGGCCCTCGCCCGGCGGAAGAATGCGCCCGAACTTCCCAAGCTCCAGTGGGTCTCCCGCCCCATGCACGCTCTCGTCGCTCTCTCCGATAAAGAAGCCGTGTACGGCGTCCTCGACCGCAGCGACGAATGAGCTATTCGGTCGACGCCAACGTCCTCCTCTACGCTTCGGACACGTCCAGCCCCAAGCATCCGGAGGCCATCCGCTTCCTGAAGCAGCGCGCCTCGGACCCGGACCTGTTCTGCATCGCCTGGTCCACGCTGATTGCCTTTCTCCGCATCGCCACGCATCCGCGAATTTTCGCCCGACCTCTCTCGCCCGACGATGCCCTCGGCAACGTCGAGTCCCTCCTCAGCCTGCCGCACGTGCGCATGCTCTCGGAGGGGGAGGGATTTCTTGAGATCTACCGTGAGGTGACCGCCCGCTTCCCTGTCCGCGGCAACCTCGTCCCTGACGCCCACCTGGCAGCCCTCCTCCGGCAGCACGGCGTCCGCAGGCTGTACACGGTCGATCGGGACTTCAGGAAATTCGACTTCCTCGAGGTCGCCGATCCCTTCGAATAGCATGCCCCCAAATAGTGGACGTTGTCTCCCACGCTGACTTTCGCCTCTCCACCCCCGACCGAAGCCCTGCCCGGTCAGCCCCCATCACCGCGATGCCGCGCCGCGCCGCCGCAGCCGGTAGGCCGGCCCCGCCTCCTCGACCCGGAAGCCGATCCGGCGCCGGTCGGGATGTTCGGGGGCTCATGTACACCGGGCAGATTCCTCCTCCGGGCTGGAGGCTAGCACCTCCCTGTGCCAGGGGCGGAAACTGCCGGGACGGAATTTTCCCCGTCGTCGCTTCGGTTATGGCTTGATGTCAGTCCGGCGGGTCCGGCCGCGGGTCCTCTCGGCATCGGTAAGCGCCACCACCCGCGAAGGCCGGCGCCGGGGACGGGCTTTCCTGGCCGTGAGGCGCAATTCCTCGACCCGGCCCTCCGCGCCGCGGAGGGCGGCCAGCCACTCGCGACGGATGTCCTCCCGGAGGGACTTGGGCTCCAGCACCTCCACGTCCTTGCCGTAGCCAAGGATCCACCGGCGGACTTCCGGGGTCAGGGGAACCCGCAGGGTCATCTCCAGCTCGCCCGTCAGGAGCGGTGCCAGGCTCTGGCTGAGATGCCACTGGCGCTCGGCGACATAGCGGGCGACTCGCCGCGAGAAGCGGAGGGCGACCCGGACCGGCTCCCCCCGGAAGAGGCCGAAGCTGCCCTCCAGGTACCGATCCAGGTTGAATTCGGGAGGGGACTGGAAGGTATCGTCCGAGATGCGGACCTGCCGGAAGCGTTCGAGGGCGAACGTGAGGACCTGTCGGCGGGTGTGGCAGTAGGCGGCGAGGTAGATCCCGCCCTGCTGGTGCCAGAGGTGGACCGGATCAAGACGGCGCCGGCTGGCGCTGTCCCGTCCGAAGGAGTGATACTCCGCCTCCACGGTCCGGCGTTCGTGGAGAGCCTGCTGGAGCAGCCGCAGCGTCTCCACTGCACGAGAGGAATCTTTGGCCTGCAGCGTTCCGGCCGAGATGCACTGCTCGATGTCATCCAGGAGGGCCTTGGCCTTCGGGCCCAGGGTGGACGAGACCTTCTCGAGGGCCGTGTGGATCGCGTCCCCAACGGGCGTTCCCCGGAGCGGGACGAGGAGATGGCGGCCGAGATGCAGACTCATGAGCTCGGTGAGCGAGAACGTGACGGGCGGCGTACCAGAGGGGCCCTCGATCAGCCGGTAGCGACTCTCGCGCCCGTCCTGCTCCGCTGTGAGGGGGAATCCGGCCTCTTGAAGAACGACCAGGTCCTGCCGGACGGTCCGGCGGCTGCAGTTCACCTCGCGCGTCAGCTCTCGGATCGTGCAGCCACCCCTGACGGTCAGGACGTGCAGCAGCCTCCACTGCCGGATCACTTGGTCACGTCGGTCCATACCACCCCCATTGGGCTGAGAACAAAACGGCCGCAGCCTCCAACTGGCAACGGACCTTACCCAAGACCCGGGCCAAACTGCAACAAGAAACATAGACGACGTTCCCCCTTCCGGATGATCCTCTGCCTCCCCCGAGAGCCGACAGGGATAGCGCGGGATACGTGCCGAACGGTTCTCGGCTCGCGGTTCTCGGCTCGCGGCTCACCCCCTCTCCCTGATAATTCCCTTGACACGTAAAAGTGCCACGTGTTAGTTGCATATTGTACATTTCTGTCTACGCATAGTGAGAATCCTTCATGGCGACCAAGACGCTCAAAACTCTCGAGAGGGGCATTGATCTCCTTTTCCTGTTCTCCCACAACCGCCCGGCGCTGTCCCTCCGCGAAATCTCGGTAGCCCTTGAGATTCCGCAAAGCACCGCGTATCGCCTGCTCGTCACCTGTCGAAAGAAACAGGTGATCGTTCGAGATCCCGCTACCAGGAAATACGTCCTGGACGCCGGGCTGCTCCGCCTCCAGGCCGCCATCCAGGCCAATCTGGACATCACGAAGATCGCCATTCCCTCTCTCGAGGATCTGGCCACGCGGTCCGGGGAGACATCCCAGCTCTACCTGTTGCAGGGGCACCAGGTGGTGTGCGCCGAGGCGGTCACCAGCCCGAACATGATCCGCTTCATGCCCGAGCGCGGCAGGGGGTTGCCTCTCCACGCCCCCGCCGCCGGGCGAGCGGTCCTGGCCTTCCTTCCCGGCGAGTTTCTCACCCGGTACATCAAGCACCCTGGCCTGCGTGCCATGACACCCTACACGGTCACGGATCCCCAGGCGCTCCAGCGCCTTCTCGCCAAAATCCGCGCCCAGTGCTTCGCGGTCAGTTTCCAGCAGATGTACGTCGGCGCGCGGGGCGTGGCCGTGCCCATCTTCGACCACCGTGGCGGGGTCCTCGGAAGCCTCTGCATCTCCGGCCCCGACCCCCGCTTCAGCGAGGACGCCGCCGATGCCCTGGCGCCGCTCCTGCAAAAGCACGCGCGCGCGCTCTCGGCGGCGCTGGGCGGGCCGGCGGACGGCTCGCCCGAGTCGGAAGGAAACTGATCGGTCCTGACGGGCGCAAGGGGATGCTTCGCATGCGGGCGCTCACCGACGTTCGAGTCCTGGACCTGTCCCGATTCGTGGCAGGCCCGTTCTGCTGCCAGATCCTCGGCGACAACGGCGCCGACGTCGTCAAGGTGGAGAAGCCGGATGGTGAGCCGGCCAGGCACCTGCCCCCCCTCGTCCAGGACGAGAGCCTCTACTTCATCGCCTACAATGGGAGCAAGCGCGGCGTCACCATCAACTTCCGCTCTCCCGAGGGGCTCGCGCTGCTTCGACGGCTGATCGGCAAGGCGGACATCGTGGTCGAGAACTTCCGCGCGGGCACCATGGAGAAGATGGGCCTCGGGTACGAGACCCTGGCGGCGACGAATCCCGGCCTCATCATGGTCTCCATCTCGGGATTCGGTATCCAGGGCCCCTACACCGGCCGCCCCGCCTTCGACGAGATCATCCAGAGCATGAGCGGACTGGCCAGCATGACGGGTGCGAGCGATGGGCCGCCCACCCTCACCGGAACCTACGTCGCCGATTTCGTGACCGGCCTGTACGCGGCCATCGGCGCGTTGGTGGCGCTGCACCTGCGGGAGCAGACGGGCCGCGGCCAGTGGGTGCAGACCAACCTGCTGGACTCGCTCGTCTCCATCCTGAACACCAGCGTGAGCCGGTACCTGCTGACGGGCCAGGCGCCGAAGCGCCAGGGCAACCGGAATCCCCTGATCGCGCCGGGCAACATCTACCAGGCCCGCGATGGCCACATCACCATCGAGGTCCTGACGCAGGACATGTGGGAGGACCTGGCCCGGGCCATCGGGCGGGAGGACCTGCTCCGAGATCCCCGCTTCGCGGACGTCGTCAGCCGGCAGCAGCACGCCGAAGCGCTGGACCGGGAGGTCCAGGCGTGGCTGGGTACCAGGGCCGTCGACGAGATCGTTTCCACCATGGAACGCCACTCGATTCCCTGCGGCCCCGTCCTCGACATCCCGGCGCTGGTCAAGGATCCCCAGTTCCAGGTCAATCAGACCGTGGTGGAAGTCGAATATCCTCCCCTGGGACGGATCCCCGTGCTGGCACCGCCGATTCGTCTGCAGAACGAGGCGAGCCCGCGCCGTGGACGGCCGCCCCGCCTGGGAGAACACACGGACGAGGTGCTCTCGGAATGGCTCGGCCTCACCCGGGGAGAGGTCGAGGCACTGCGGACGGCGGGCGCGCTCTGAACGGCCTGGAAAGCTCACTTCACACATTCTTGGACGGCGGGAGGAAACACGATGGGGGTCAATCGAGCCAGCAAGCTGAAGCCGTACACCTGGGACAACATCGAGATTGGTGAAGAGTTCGGGCCGGTGGAGGGAATCCTCTCGGAATTGAAGATCAAGACCCATGCCTTTGCCGTGGATGATTACGGGGCATGGTACTTCCAGGGATCACCCCTCGGGGGTCGCGTTGGCCATCCCACTCTCTTGGCCACCGACATGCTGATGCTCTTCACCCTGGGGTACGACGCGAATCCCCCCCATTTCCAGGGGGGCCTGCACGCCCGCAACGAATTGGAATTCCTCAGGCCCATATTCGTCGGCCAGAAGGTGACGATCAGGGGAAGGCACACGGAGAAGTACCAGAAACGCGCCCAAAACTACCGGGTCCTGGAGGGAGAGGTTCTGGACGCCACTGGGCAGCCCTGTGTGCGCATGCGAGCCACAGAGACCGTCGGCATGGGCGGCAGTATCCCGGTGGGACAGGGGATGAGCACGCCACCGCCGGATGCCATCACCGGCGACGCGCCCAGCGGGGCACCCGTGGTGAGCCAGGCCGGCAAGGGAGTTCCCGCCGGAGCCGTCCTTCGATCGGTGACGAAGCGGACCTCGTTCGAACAGAGTGTGGCGTACTCGGGCTTTCCGTACGGGTGGGTGGAAGGCGGTGCCAGGGCAATGTGGGTAAACATTCACACCGATCCGGAAGACGCCCGGCGTCGGGGCCAGCCAGATGCCGTCGTGCAGGGCCTCTGCTCGGCGGCCTACATCTCCGAGCTGTGTGTGAACTTCTTCGGGCCGTCCTGGCTGACGACGGGGCGTCTCTCCACAGCCTTCATCCGTCCTGTGATCATCCGGGATACCATCACGGCCGCGGGGATGGTGAAGCGACTGGAAGAGGAGGGGGGACGCAGCCGGCTCTGGCTTGACGTCTGGTGCAAGAATCAGCGGGGAGAGTTAGTGACGGTCGGCCGAGCCAGCGCTGTCGCAGAGTAACGCGTCCTCTCACCGCGGCGGCGTCGCTGGCGAAGCGCACGTCCACCGACATATGGACAGAATCTTCCGTCTCACGATACCGGGAACCTCGCTGGGAGCCGCGGCATGACCCCAGAGACCACCCGGGTGGCACCCCCACCCGTCGCCGCGCAACCGGATGCCCCCGGGCGAGGCTGGACGCAGACGCTCCTGCGCTGGAGCAACGTCGGCGTGATCGTCCTGCTCTTCGGGATCTCTACCCTTCTCTCGCAGTACTTCCTCACCGTCCGCAACATCATGAACATCCTCCGCGGGACCAGCATGATGGGGATCACCGCGCTGGGCATGACCGTGGTGGTCCTGAACCGGGGCGTGGACCTCTCGGTCGGGTCGGTGGCGGGGTTGGCCGCCGTCCTCGCCGCGGGGTTGCAACCCTGGGGCGTGGGGACGGCCTGGTCCATCGCCCTGCTCGCGGGCGTCCTGCTGGGCTTCACCAACGGCCTGATGATCGCCCTCCTCCGCCTGCAGCCCTTCGTGGCCACCCTGGCGACGTTGATCTTTGCCCGCGGCCTCGTCTACCTCTACTCCCAGGGCAGCAACGTCCTCGTCCTGAATCCCCATCCCCTCTTCATCTTCCTCGGCTCCGGCTACGTGTGGGTATTCGCGGTGCCGGTCCTGATCTGGATGGCGGCGTACGTGGTCCTCGCCCTGCTGATGAAGCACACGATCTTCGGTCGCCATGTGAACCTGGTCGGGGCCAACCCGGATGCCGCCCACGTCCTCGGGATCAACGTCAACTGGAACCGGATCCAGGTGTACACGCTCAGCGGGGCGCTGGCGGGTCTCGCGGGCATCGTCCTGACCAGCCGGCTGACCGTGGGCGATCCCCAGGCGGGGAATCTGTATGAACTCGACGCCATCGCCGCCGCCCTGATCGGCGGCACCACCTTCGACGGCGGGGTCGGCAACGTGCACGGGACCATCGCGGGCACCGTCATCCTGGCCGTCCTGTCCAACATCCTGAATCTCATCGGCGTGTCGCCGTACTTCCAGATCATCGTGAAGGGCATCATCATCGTCGTGGCAGTCGTGTTGAGCGAGCTCCGGCACCAGCAGAAGCCGGGAGCGTGGGTCCACCTTAGACGATAGGAGGAACGGTCATGGAGAACAGGCTGCGGGGGGCAGGTTGGACACGGCGCGACGTGCTGCGCACGCTGGGCGTGAGTGGCGCGGCAGTGGCGGGGACATCCGTCCTGGACGGGTGGCTCCACCGGTTGGAGGCCCAGGACCTTTCCAAGGTCCGCGGCAAGACCATCGGCTACACCCAGAGCTTCTCGACCATCGAGTGGACGGTGGCCCAGCGCGAGCAAGTGGAGGAAGGGTGCCGCAAGTACGGGCTGAAGCTGGTCTACCTGGATGCGCAGAACCAGGCGGCCAAGCAGGTCCGCGACATCGAGGATCTGGTCACGAAGAAGGTGGACCTGATCATCATCGCCACCTGGTTCGCCGAGGCGATCGCGCCCGCGGTGCGCGAGGTGAACAAGGCGGGGATTCCCATCGTGGTGCTGAGTTCTGACCTGGTCGGTGGGGTCGAGTACAACGCCCACATCACCACCGACAGCCTCGACACCGGGCACGATGTCGGCAAGGCCGTCGTGAAGGCCCTGAACGGGAAGGGGCGCGTGGTGCAGATCGAGGGCAAGCCGGGCTCCGTGGTCAATCAGCTCCGCGGGAAGGGCTTCCGGGAGATCGTGGACAAGGAGACGAACATCAAGATCATCGCCCACGTGATCGCCAACTACGAGCGGGTCCAGGCGTTGAAGGCGATGGAGGACATCCTGCAGGCCCAGCGGAACATCGACGCCGTCTACTGCCACAACGACGACATGGCCCTGGGCGTCATGCAGGCGTTCCGCGAGGGCGGCCGCAAGGGCGAGGCGAAGATCTACGGTGTGGACGGGATCCAGGCCGAGGCCCTGCAGGCGATCCTGGACGGCGAGATGACGGGCACGTGGCTCTACCTGCCGCTCGGGTCCGAGGGGGTGGAGCTGGCGGTGCGGGTCCTGTCGGGCCAGAAGGTGCCCCGGAAGCTGGTCATCCCATCTCCCATGATCAACCGGGGCAACGTGCAGGAGTATTACGACCCGGCCACCCGGAAGCGCAAGGTCGCCCCGGTGAAGCTGCCCATCTGATCTTTGTCGGAAAGCAACCTTGAACCGCCATGACGCCAAGGTCGCCAGGGATTCGATGTTCCAGCCCCTCAGCGGAATAGCGCGAACGCAGAGTCATAGGGGGATTCAGGAGCTTGGCACCCCTGGTCAAATGGCTTGTCGGCCTTGGTGTTCTTGGCGTCTTGGCGGTTTGGTAATCCGGGTGTCTGCGCCATGAGCCTGCTGGAACTCCGGGGAATCAGCAAGTGGTTCGGGGCCGTTCAGGCGCTCCGCGACGTGAACCTCACCGTCGAGGCGGGACAGGTCTTGGCCCTCGTGGGGGACAACGGCGCCGGCAAGTCCACTCTCATCAAGATCATCTCCGGGGTGCACGACCCGGATGCCGGGGAGATTCTGTGGGGGGGCCGGCCGACCGCCATCTCGTCCCCCCACCTGGCCAAGGAGCTGGGGATCGAAACCCTGTACCAGGAACTGGCCGTCTTCGAGCCGGCCGATGTCACCGCCAACCTGTTCGCCGGGCGGGAACTGGTGCGGTCGGGGCCCGGCGCCCGGCTGCGCATCATGGACGAGAACCGGATGCGGAATTTCGCCCGGGAGACCCTCCAGCGCCTCCGGATCTCCATCCGGAGCGTCGAGCAGCACGTCCGGTTCCTGTCGGGCGGCCAGCGCCAGTCGGTGGCCATCGGGCGGGCCATCGCCTTCGGCAGCAAGCTGGTCATCATGGACGAGCCCACGGCCGCCCTGGGGGCCGTCGAATCGGCCAAGGTCCTGGACCTCATCCAGGAGATGCGCGCCCGCGGCCTGGCGGTCATCGTCATCAGCCACAACCTGCTGCACGTCTTCCGGGTCGCGGACCGGATCGCCATCCTGTACCACGGGGACCTGGTGAGCGTCCTTCCGAAAGCCGAGGCCGACCCGCAGCGCATCGTGGCCCTGATGATGGGACGGAACGGGGGCGAGGAGCTGCCGGCTGTCTGAAGCGCGCTCCCGCATCCCGGACAGCAATCCTCGCGTGCAGGTTGACAACCCCCATCCAGCGGTCTAGAGTCTGGTCATTCTCTTGGCAAGAGCCGCCTGCGAACGGTGGGTCGCGGGAACACCGTCAACGAGCCCTTCGAGTGTGGGCGGGACTCGTCTGAGAGCAGGCAAGGCTCACCTGTGTCAAGTGGGGGTGGTCGGAGGGGAACAACAACGTGGCGGATGGATAACCGGGCGCATCGGCTCTCGGATCGACAGAAGGAGGCCACGCCATGCCGGTCCACAGACGCTATCGGATGAAGATCCTCACGTCCAGCAAGATCCTCAAGACCGAACGGCGACCCGCGCCGGTGCCCAGGGTCCGCGTCAAGCCGACGACGGCGGAGATCGTGCGGGCGTTCAGGAGGGCCCGCGGCTACCAAGACATCATCGCCCGCATCCCGAAGGCGAAGACGGTCGCGGGGTGGGACAAGGGCACGCAGGTGGCGTACTTCAGCGTCTGCGGCAAGAGCGGGAGTGCCAAGTGGCTCGACATCTGGGACTGCGATCACTTTGACGGCTTCACCGACATGCAGCGATCGATCAACGACTGCCGCGCCTGGTTCTCGCACAACGGGTACACCACCTGGGGCTCCGCCCAGACGGCGACGGGGCGGATCAACTGCTACTTCAACGCCGCGGTGGCGGGCGACTATTCGTGCGTCGTGCAGCTGCAGAGCTATCCGGCGGCCTCGAACGCGCAGGTCGAATGCCTGATCGACAATAACAGCTTCGGCCCGCTGCCTTTCAGCGGAACGATCCTCCAGCCGCACTTCAGCACGTTGTCGGCCGGAGGCCACCATTTCCGGATCCGGCAGATGAGCGGCAGCTTCTTCTTTCTGAGCCTGACGGTCTACCGGTTCTGACGGCCCGGCGCGGCGTTCGCCCCCCAGGTCCGCCTGCAAGCGGACCCTACGGCTCTCACTCGCACCGTCTTTCCCTTGTCGTGTTCGGCCTCGGCCGGACCGTGGACCCGCCCGAGTCCGCATTCGAGGACGCCCTGCCCTCGGGGCAGCGGGGAATCGGAGCACAAAGCCACCAAAGCCGCAACCGAATCCGATACTACTCCCGCCACGCCCCCAAGAGCCGCCGCAGGATGCTGCCACGGCGTGTAGGGCACCCCGCGCGGCTTCTTCCCCCGGAGGTCTTCCGGCAGCTTGGCGACCGTCTTCTCGAAGCTGACATGTGCCCTGCCGCCGCGCAACAGGGTCAGCACGGCCTCACGCAGCGAACTGTCGTCCGGCATCCTGGGCCCCTCCTCCCCCAGGGGTGTCGCGGTTCGAATGGCAAGTCATCATGCCTCGACCCCCACTATCCCGGATCTCGCGGCGCTCCGTCCTGTCTTGTGGGGACGTCGTCAGAACTGGAAGGCGGCGGCCATGTTGTTGGCCTTCGCGTCGGCGGAGGTCAGCGGCGTCAGCCCGAAGCGCGTCTCGATCAGCTTGAGGATCGAGGTGGTGTCGTACAGTGTGTGGTCCACGAAGCCGCGCTTGGCGAAGGGCGACACGATGATGGCCGGCACCCGCGTCCCCGGCCCCCAGCGGTCACGGGTGGCGATCCTCCTCGCAGGCTGCCTGAGAATGCCCTCGTCACTGGGCGTCGCGGGTCACTCTCCCGGCACTCCCCTGATGGACTGGCCCACGATGCCCATCCAGGGGTGATGGTGCCGCACACGGGGCGTTCGGACAATCCATCCATTTCTTTTTTGATTACTCGGAAAGAAGGTAAACACGGGGCGGCGCCTGAACAGTCCATCCCACGCTCGTTGGAACAACCGGAGCGGTCGCGTCAGAGAAGGAAGACAGTATTGGCCCTGTTTGTGGGGGGAAGCTAGCACCGGCGGGAGGGCGTGTCAA